>Ga0079224_100016143_pt1 | contig 10476 bp, 6 predicted proteins | sample Stecom2015_FD_80414 | JGI IMG/M metagenome (GOLD analysis project Ga0079224, IMG submission 80414) | Agricultural soil microbial communities from Utah to study Nitrogen management - Steer compost 2015 | ecosystem: Environmental > Terrestrial > Soil > Agricultural land | place: USA: Utah...
GCGACGATCCCCTTGAGCACGGGAACCCCGTACTTCTCGAAGACGTCCCGTGCCTGGTACTCGAACAGGTCCACCCTGCTCCACCCTTCATCGCCGGATAAGACCGCGCCGCGCCAGTGCGGTGCGTCCACGTGTGATGGTAGCCGCGATCCGCAGATATCTTCACGTCGAGATATGTGGGAAGCGCCACGCCAAGAGTGCCCCACCTCACACTGAACGAGAGGCATGTAGATCGCTTGGCCTCGCCCAACGACGCAAAGCCCGCCCCAACGCTCCCCGGGGAGTACCCCCGCGACCTGGGCGGCCGACCGTACGTCGTAAGATCGGTGACCGAGCACGAGAGGAGCCCACGTGACGACGACGCCGACCGCGCGCGAGCGTGCGGCGCTGAGCCGCGAGCGGATCCTTGCCGCTGCTGTCGAGCTCGCCGACACCGACGGGGTCGCGGCCCTCACGATGCGTGCGCTCGCCGAGCGGCTCGGCGTCGAGGCGATGTCGCTGTACTACCACGTGGCGAACAAGGCGGCCCTGCTCGACGGGGTCGCGGACGCCGTCGTCGGCGAGATCCTCGGCGCGGTGCCCGACCCGGGCGACGGCGACGACTGGCGCACGGCCCTGCGGACGCGCATCCTCGCGGCCCGCTCGGTGCTGCTGCGTCATCCGTGGGCTCCTCCGCTCCTGACTCGCCCGGGGGCCTTCGGCCCCGCGGCGGTGCGCTACTTCGAGGGGGTGCTGGCGATCCTCGTGCGCGGCGGCTTCTCGAACGACCTCGCGCACCACGCGATCCACGCGCTCGGGAGCCGCGCGATCGGCTTCGCCCAAGAGCTCTTCACGCCCGGCGACGCCGCCGCGGACGTCTCGGAGGAGGTGCTCGCGGCGATGGAGACCGAGCTGCCCTACCTCACGGGGATGCTCACCGAGATCTCGCACGACGCCGCCTCGACGCTCGGTTGGTGCGACGACCAGGCGGAGTTCGAGTTCGGCGTCGACGCGCTCCTCGAGGGCCTCGAGGCCGCGCGGCTCCGCTCAGCCTGGTGAGGCCGCTCAGCCTGGTGAGGCCGCCCCGCCGACGACGTCGAGCCGCAGCCCCTCGGTGATCCGGAGGCTGCGTTCGACCGGCCCCACCCGCCCCACGTCCGCGAGCGCCACGATCCGCGGTCGGACGCACGCACGCTCCTGGCCGTCGACCTCGAGCACGCACTCCCCTGCGGCGAGGACGTTGCGGAGCCAGTCGGTGCGTCGCCCGTAGACGATGTTGATGACGTAGCCACCCTCGACCGGCACCGCCCCGACGGGGGTCCGGAAGGTGCGCCCCGAGACGCGCCCGACGTGTCGCAGCACGGGCCACGTGCCCCGCGCGAGCGCGCGTGAGTTGAAGGCCCGTCGGTTGAGCCGGCCGAGCCAGCGCGGCATCACCACAGTCCACCACCCGTCCCGAGCAGCAGCACCTTGCCACCCACGGCGCGGCGCGCCGCGACCCGCTCGATCGCCGCGGGCGCCTCGGCGATGCCGAACGTGCTGTCCACGATCGTGCGCAGCCGACCGGTGGCGAGGAGCGCACCGAGCAGCGCGAGGTCGCTGCGCCGGTTGGGCTGCCCATCCGGCGGCGCCCTCCCACGACGCGGCCGAGCAGCCCGGCCGCTACGAAGCCGCCGACGTCGCGCGCGACGAGCGTGTAGCGGCCCCGCGGCGCGAGGATGCGGCAGAACGCGGGGAAGGCGCGCGTCGCGGCGATGTCGACGATGACGTCGTAGCGCTCGCCGGCCCGCGTGACGTCGACCCGCTCGTGGTCGACGACGACGTCGGCCCCCGCCGCCCGCACGAGCGGGGCCCGGGCCGCGTCGTCGACCGCCGTCACGTGGGACCCGAGGTGCTTGGCGAGCTGGATCGCGAAGGGGCCGACGCAGTCGCCGGCCCCGTTGACCAGGACCCGGTGCCCCGGGCGGACACCGCCCCCGGCCGTGAGCGCCTGGAGGGCGAGACCGCCCCCGAGTGGGGCACCCCCGCGGCCGCCGCGGTCTCGACGCCGTCGGGCAGCCGCCGCAGCGCCGCCGCGGGGACGAGCGCGAAGGGCGCGAAGGCGCCGGCACCGTGGGAGAAGAGGTCTGCCCAGACGCGGTCGCCGGGGCGCAGCGGCGCGGTCTCGTCGCCCGGTGAGCCCCCCGCTCGGGGTGGCCCGAGCTCCGCGACGACACCGACGACGCCGAGGCCCGGTACCCGCACGCGCGGGCGACGCAGTCCCGTGGTGACCCGGCCGAGCCGGGGCCTGCCGCGCAGGTGGTCGACGTCGGCCGTGTTGACGGACGACGCGACGACGTGCACGAGCGCCTCCCCGGGGCCGGGGTGCGGCACCGGGACCGACTCGGTGCGCAGCACCTCGGTGCCGCCGTAGGCGTCGCGCGCGTGGCGCGTCATGGTCGCCTGCATGTCGATCCACCTGTCCGGGCAGCCCGCCCACTTACGCTGTAAGTCGTACAACGTAAGGTAGGGGTCGCCGGGCCTCGCGGTCAACCCCCGGCGCGGATCAGCCCGGCACCGTGACGCGCCACGTCGTGAGCGCGGGCAGGCCCCAGGCCCACCGCCTCGACCGCTCGACCCGCGCGATGGGCGCTGCGGCGGCGAGCGCCGCGACGAGCGGCTCGTGGACCACGGAACCGAAGTCGACGACGAGGAGCGTCCCGCCCGGGCGCAGCACCCGGACGAGCTCGTGGACGGCCGCGGGCACGTCCGGCCAGTGGTGGGCGGTCAGGGTCGCGACGACGACGTCGACGTCGGCCGCCGCGAACGGCAGGGCCGTGACGTCGGCGGCGTGGACCACGACCCGGTCAGCGAGTGACTCGTCCTGTGCCGCCTGCGCCGCGATCCGCACCATCGCCGGAGAGCCACCCCTCCTTCGCCGCCTCGTTCATGGTGTACGAGAGCGACTCGCCGTGCTGCATGCCGAGCGAGTGGCGCAGCGTCTCGTAGATCTGCAGCCGCACCATGACATCCTCGACGATCGACCCGTCGAGGTTGAAGAAGCCCACGAAGTCGACGTCGCTCGTGATGACCCGGAAGTCCGTGGTGCCGGGCGGCGCCATCTCGCGGTGGAACACGCGCCGCTCCGGGTTCCCGGCGCCACCGGCCGGGATCGAGTCGAGACCCACCCGGGCCTTCCACGGCGGCTCGTTGTTCGGCATGAAGTTCTTGTCCAGACCCTGCTTCTCGATGTAGACGTTCGAGTCCACGCCCTTGTCGAGGTACTTCGAGTACGACTGCAGCCCCTTCGGGTACTCGTCAAGCCGCAGCTCGAGGCGCGAGCGCACCTGGTTGCGCAGGTCGCGCGAGAACTCGCCGGCGACCGTGAGCTCACCGAACTTGTCGAGGTACGCCTCGATCGCGTCGGCACGTGCCGCGCCCTTGAGCGTCCAGTCGACGGGCGGCTCGACGAGCACCACGATGCCTCCCACTCGGACTTGTAGTCGAGGTACCTCATGTCCAGGTCGCTGACCGTCTTGAGCGCGATGTCGCCGGAGTTCTGCCAGGCCATGCCGTTCTCGAGCAGGTGCGCCGCCCGCGAGTTGCGCGAGCTGAAGGCGAGCATGACCTTCGCCTCGCGGGCGACCCGCAGGATGTTGTCGAGGTCCTGGCGCGACAGGCCCATGGCCTTCCACGCCGCCGGGACGAACGTGAGGCGGTCGCCGGACTTGAGCGCCCCACCCTTCCTGAGCTGGCGGACACTGCCCGTGGTGAGGGCGTCCTCGACGCGCGTCTGGACGGTGGCGGCCTGTTCGTCCATCTGCTTCGCGAAGGCGCGCGCCGCGAGGCCCGACGCGTCCGCCGTCACCTCGAGCATCTTCGCCGCGGCGCGCGCCCTTCGGGATCAATCTTCTTCGGCATGCTGTCCATCCTCTCGGACACACACAGCAGCGGCATCAAACCTGGGCCGATTCAGTGGCGTTGGCAACTCCGACCGCCCAGGCTCCAGCACACTCCAACAACACCATTCGGCTCACGGTTGCGCACCCCAAGTGCTCAAGCCCCCTCCCGGTAGGGCCACGACGGTCGTGCCATCCGGCCAGTTTGCCACCCATGGCTCAAAGTCGGGATCTGGCCCGACTTCCAATATGAGGCCGCCCTCGAAAGAGATACGCAGGGCCCCGGATTCGTCGTCTGCGGATGCAGACTCGGCAATTCGACCAAGGAGTGCGTGAACCTCCCGGTCGGATCGGATGCTCTGAGGGTGAAGGATCGTCCCGCGGCCAGGCCCCGAGATTCGAGCCAGACCTTCAATTCGAATCGAAGCGCCCCCTTCAAAGCGGAGGATAGTCGCGTATTCGGTGACGATCTCTTCAACTCGCCTTTTCTCTATGTCGATAATCACCGTCACCACCCCGCCGGAAGTTCATAGCTGCCATCGGGGTTGCGGGGGATATGAGTGTCGTTCCTGGCGCCAGCCTTCCCTCTCAGGTCGATCGGTTGGCCGCGCTCGTTGTAGAAACGAACGTAGCCGTTAGGATACCGCTCGGTCGGCTCCATCACTCGGATCATGTTTGAATTGCCCGACGAACCGGGCGCTTGCCACACCGTTCCCTTGCCATTGTCTGCTACACGCGAAGACCAACTTGTCCGTACGCCCGGTGGTAGGTTATCTAGGGATTTTGCGGTGGTGCTGACTTTGGTCCCACGGTTAGCGAGTTTGGATGCGGGTCCGCCGGGGATGAGGATTTGGGGTCCGGCGATGTTGCCGATGGTGTAGGAGTAGTCGTAGATCCCTTCGCAGGCGTACGGGTTGGACCACGCGGTCCAGTAGGGGATGCCGTCCCACAGTCCCGCCGTCTTGGCCGCGCCGCTGACCCCGGTCTCGTTGACGAGCCATGCCGCGGTGTTGGGGATCATGGTGACGGTGGCGTTGGCGACTCCGACCGCCCACGCTCCAGCACCCTTCAGGGCTACCTCCAGGTCCCAGAACGGTGCCCCGGGGCTGCTCCAAGGGAAATACCCGGTCGGGTCGGTGAGCACCAGGGGATTGTTCATCGCATACGCGTAGGTGCTCACCCATGCCATACCGACCGGTGGGGTGATCGCATCGGGGGCGGTGAACCTGCCTGTGCTTGGGTGGTAGTCCCTGGCGCGCATGTCATACAGTCCGGTGACCGGGTCCAGGTACTGGCCGGCGAAACCGAATTGATCTGTTGTGCCAGTGGTGGAGAGCACCTCGCCGAAGGCGTTCATTTCGTCGAGGCCGGAGAGCCCCCCGCCGGTGGCTGGTAGGTGGGCGATGGTGTTGGTGAACGGGTCGGCCAAGTGCCATGACACCGCACCGGCCGGGGTGCGTGAGCCAAGCACACTGCCTGCGATCGAGGTCGGGTCGGGCAGCCAGCTCTGGGACAGCTGCCCACCGGATCCGTATTCGCCGATCCGCACCGGCAGGTCCGTGGTCTCGTCCCACACCCATGCGGCGTCTACCTGGCCGTCGATGGTGCGTAGCGTGCGGTTGCCGGAGGGGTCGTAGGAGAAGGCGACGTCAGTGTCGTCCTCCAGTCCGACAGCGGTGACCTTTCCTGCGAGGTCGGTCACGTACGTGCGGGTGCCTGCGTCTGAGTGGCTCGACTCCAGCGTCCCGTCGGGCGACCAGGTGTTGACCACGGTCTCAAGTCCGTCCACCGACTGCGACAGCAGCTGATCTGCCGCGTCATAGGCGTACGTCGTCTTGGTCACCACCGTCCCCGAGCCGGGGTTCGTGCGCACCGTCTTTGCCTTGCGCGCACCGGCCTTGTCGTACGAATAGGCCGTCCGCGGGGCCGAGCCCAGGCAGGTCGTGCCGTTGGCCGTGGTGCATTCCCTGGTCAGCCATCCCTCGGAGTTGTAGGCATACAAGGTGCTCGTGGTCGAAGGATTGAGCGCACCGGGGGCAAGCGTCGTGGCGGCCACGTGGGTGGGATGGCCGCGCAGGTCTCTGCTCACCTCATAGTCGGCCACCACCGTGGTGCCCTCGGAGTGGGTCAGCGCGGACATCTGGCCCGCGGCGTCGTAGTGGTAGGCGCTGACCTTCGGGGTCGGGTCGTGTCGAGTCACCGAGCTGAGGTTCCCGACAGGGTCGTACCCGTAGTCGACCCTGGGGAAACCTCCGCCAGGACCCGGCCGAACAGCGGCGAGCTGACCGGTGGAGTTGTAGTTGTAGGCCACCGCCTGACCGGTGGACCATGCCGCACCCGAGAGGCGACCCGCCGAGGAGTAGGTGTAGCTGGCCGTGCTCGGCGCAGGTCCGGACCGCACGACGCCGGTGAGCCGCCCCTTGTCGTCATAGGTGTTCTCGACCCCTGCCGCGCCGTGACCGTCGTCGGCGCGGCTCGCCGACGCTAGGCGCCCGGCATCGGAGTAGGAGTAGGCAATGTCGGGCGTGTCGTCCCCGTAGGACAGCGCCGTGATCCTGCCTGCCTCGTCGTAGGCATAGGTGATTGTCGCCGCCGCCGGGTCACCGCCCGGTGTGGTTCCGGAAGGTTTGATCAGGCTCACGACGTTTCCCGCGGCGTCATAATTCTTCTGCGTAACCCGCCCCAAGGGGTCGGTCATGGTGAGCAGGTTTCCTGCGGCGTCGTACGTATAGCGGGTGGTGCGCCCTCCTGGCGCGTTCACCCGGATCAGGTGCCCCCGGTTGTTGTAGGTGTAGCGCGTGCGCGCACCCAACGAGTTCACCACCTCTCTTGCGCGCCCCAGCAGGTCGTAGACCGTCGTGGTGGTCGAACCGAGCGGGTCGGTGACGGATACCGGGCGACCCGCAGCATCGTAAGTGGTCTCGGTGACCGCACCCAGAGGGTTCGTGCTCGCCGTCGGACGCCCGTCGGCGTCGAAGGTCACGGTCGAGGTGAAGGTGTCCGGGTCGGCGCCCGGCACGTTCCCCCGGGCGTCGACGGTGGAGACCCGATTCCCGTCTAGGTCGTAGTCGTAGGTTGTCCGGTCGCGTGTGTAGCCGGGGATGAAATCGCTAGTCGACCGGTCTTGGGCGGTCTCCACAAGTTGCCCCGCCAAGTCGTAGGAGTAGTAGCGGTGTACGCCATCTGAGTCACGAGTCGAGCTGACCCGGCCCATCGCGTCATAGGTCGTAAACGTTCCCCCATAGTCAGCGTCCCGCTGGGCGACGACGTTGCCACGCATGTCGTAATCGAATATCTCCTCGACTCCGTCGGGATCGGTCGTCTTGGCCAATCGTCCCAGCGTGTCGTACTCGTGGTGGGTCGTAGCACCGGTCGCATCGGTCACGGAGGTGAGCAGACCACGCTCGTCGTAGGTGTTGGTCGTCACGTGTCCGAGCGGATCGGTGACCGTCAATGGTCTTCCGGCGTCGTCGTAGGTGTAGGACGTCACCCCGCCACGTTCATCCGTGGTGCTTGCTACCCGTCCCGCGGCGTCGTAGCTGGTCTTCGTCGCCGGGGTGCCGGGGCGCTTGGTCCGAGTGAGCCGCCCGGCTCGGTCGTAGGTATAGGTCGTTTCCCGGCCGAGCGCATCGGTCGTGACAGCCAGCCTGCCCGCAGCGTCGTAGGCGTTGGTCGTCACCGCACCCAACGGATCGGTCGTGGTGAGCAGCCGGCCGGCTGGGTCGTAGGTGAAGGACGTGGTCGCCCCACCCGGTGTCGTGGTGGAGATCAGCCGGTGCGAGTCGTCGTAAGTGTAGGTAGTGGTACCCCCACCGGGACTGGTGCGTGACACAAGATCACCGGCCGCGTCGTACGTGTACGAGGTAGTTCGCCCCAATGGATCAGTCTCGCTCGCCAGCAGATTGGCCGGCACCCCACCGTCACCATCGGTGTAGGTGAAGGTGTGGACCCCACCGTCGGGGTTCTCCTGGGAGACCAGGAGCCCGTCGCCGTCGTAGGTGTACCACGTCGTGCTCCGCTCACCGTCGGTGTGGGACAACACCCTGTCCTCGTCGTCGTAATCCCAGCTCCCGACGACAAGCCACTGGCCCGCCGTGGTGGGCGAAGGAACCAGACGCGCCACGAGCCGGCCTTGCTCGTCATACTCGTCGTGGAACAGGTTTCCCGCAGGATCCACGAACGCGGCAGGATTGTTGTCACCGTCGTAGAGCCTCTCCGTGTCCGCACCGTCGCCCTCGATCTGACGCACCAGGTTCAGGCCGCTGTAGACGTCCGTGCGCGTGCGCCCGGTCGGATCGGTCACCGTGGCTGTCTCGGACTGCTCATCCCAGGCGAATGTCGTGACCGCACCCGTCTGGTCACGCTGGCTCGTGATCCGACCCGTCGCCGTGTCGAATGTGTTGCGGGCCCGCACGTACCCCAGCGGGTCGGTCACCCGCGAGAGCTTACCCGTCGGGCCGTGGTACGCGTACGTCGTGGTCTCACCGGTCACATCCACCACGGCCGTCAGCCGCTTGGCCCCCGCCGTCGTCGCGTGCGTGTAGGCGACCGAGCGGCCATCCGAAGCGGTCACACCCGAGATCCGAGCCGCGTCGCCCGTCCCAGCATCCCAGGTGAACGTCAGGGTCTGTCCCAACGAGTCGGTCACCGTGGTCAGCTGACCATCGAGGTAGTCAAGGTCAACCCCGTCGCCTCGCTCGTCCGCCATAGCGACGAGCCGCCCACCGGCGTCAAAGGTCATCGTGTCGCCACCCAGCGCGCGCACAACCCTGGTCCCACCGGGACCATCCAACAGCTCGGCCGACACCGCAGCATCAACCGGTGCGTAGCCGCCCCCTGTCACCGGGGCGAACCTCGTCACCGTGCCACTGCCCTCGCGCAGCACGACCAGGCCGCCATCCTCAACGAGACTCGCCCCATAGGCAAAAGACCATCCTTGACCCAGCGGCCCAGACGCCTCATCAAGGCTGTTGTACGTCCGAGACACCTGCAATCCGATGCCCGTACCCGCCAGCGTCAAGTCCGTGAACGACTCAGTCATCCCACCCGTGGCAGTGTTCACCGGGTCTGCCGCAAGAGCCTGATTGGCCGGCGATCGACCCGCCCAACACGTGCAACCAAAGGTCTGATCAAGCATCAACGGGCGAGGCACGGGATACCCGGCATAGACCACCGTGAGAGCCGGCGGTCCGATGAAGCTCCCCGACATACTCCACCCCGGATACTCCGGATGCTCCCCGATATCCAGCGCCAAGCCCAGACGACTACCCGTCGGTGCCGTGCCGGCAGCCGCCGCGGCAGCACTGTCCGTCACATAAGCGCCCCACCCGGCACTGGTCGGCGGCCACAATGCCGTCGTCGTCCCGGCACGCGACGCGATGAGCCAGGTCGACCACGCCTCCTTGGGAGCTCCGCATCGCGCCGTATCAAGGTCCGCACCAGTATCACCTGGGGCCAATAGTTCGCACAGGTCGTGGACGACGGGTAACGAGTGATACAACTGGGAACCACCGTGCACAAAAGCAAACATGATGCGCTGATCCGCCAAGAACCCCAGATCCGCACCGACATAGGTCAGGTATTCCCCCATGTCCGGTACGTCGCCAGGCGGATCGCCGATAGCCACCAGACCGTCCACCGGGTCGGCGAGCACGCACGGCCCACCACCACACACCGCCGCCCCGATCGGTGCGAACGCGACCTCCAGACCATCGCCATGGGTCCACACCTCGTCATACCACTCCACAGCCGGGTCCAACACCACCGGGAACTCCGCCCCCTCGGCCCAGTCGCGGTCCAGCTCTAGGCGCACCTCGTAGCCAGTCGGCGTGACCACCACCTCCTGATGCGCGCTGCCGGGCACACCAACCGAACGGTTACCAGAGTGGGTCCACGCAGCCGGCGCCGGAAGCTCAAGCCCAGTCCCGTACGCAACCCAGCTCTCGAACTTCCACGCCCCACCCTCACCTTGCGACGGCTCGCCCAGAGAATGATCCGGATCGTGGATCGTCAACAGAAAGTCCTGGCGCACCTGGTCATCCGCAAGCACGAAGTGCTTACCCAGACGCCCACCGTCCGTGCGCAGCTCCAGATCGACCCCGGCAAAGACCTGCGCGTAACGCACCACGCCGTCCTCAAGCACCGGCTCGGAAACCGTCGCGCCCTCAAGCCCGAACACCAACGGGCCCCCCACCGTCTCGACCGTCACCAGGCTCTCAGCACTACGACCAAACCCCACCGGATTCACCAACCCCGGCGCCTCGAACGCAAACTCACCCCGACCCGCGACGACGGCCGTGTCGATCGGCACCCACCCATCCGCTTCCAACTTGAAGGACGGCTCGGGATACAAGCTCAGCGTCGTACGATCGCCCTCAGTACGCGAGTACGACGTCGGAGTCCACGACTCGATCACCACCGGGTCAGCCACCCGAGGATCTCGCTCCTCGACCTCAACCACGCCACCCGCCGCAGCACCCGAAGGCGCACCAAGGGACAAGACCTCAGCTCCCGGAGCATCCTCCCCCGCCACGGCCGGAGACAACCCGGCAAGTCCCACTCCCAGGGCCAAGGCAACCACCGCGCCCCGCCCCGCACTCGAGCACTCGAGCACTCGAGC
>Ga0079224_100016144_pt1 | contig 10476 bp, 10 predicted proteins | sample Stecom2015_FD_80414 | JGI IMG/M metagenome (GOLD analysis project Ga0079224, IMG submission 80414) | Agricultural soil microbial communities from Utah to study Nitrogen management - Steer compost 2015 | ecosystem: Environmental > Terrestrial > Soil > Agricultural land | place: USA: Utah...
GGTCTGCCAAGTCGACTTCATCCAAGCTGTTGAGCAGTTCGGTGAGACCGCCACCGGGCGTGGGCTCCGGGTCGGTGCTATCTTCGTCGACTTCGACTTCGTCGCCCATCAGGCCGGGAATCAGAGGCATTGTCATTGGTAGATACTCCAGAAGTTGGTGTTGAATTTACGCTCCAAAGGGGGCCGATGTCGAGGCTTGCACGCGAGACACGGCAGCACGTGTGAACCGGTCCTCGAAAGCAATTGCGATGGAATCCGGATCTTGGTTCCTGAACTCCTGTTGAATCTTGAAAGTCTGCCCGCCGTTGAAGTTGACCTGCATCTTAGGCGCTTCCTTGGGGAACTCACGCTTCAGTTCTTCGGCAAAGAACTTGTGCATGAAGCCACCCTTCAGGTCCATCTCCTCGAGGGCCTTCAACGCAAGAGCGAGACCGTCGGCACCCACCTTCACGGTATCAGCCGAGTTGAGGAACGCCTTCTTCAACTCCTGGTCTCTGAGCAACACGGAGAGAATGGCTTTCGACACTTCCGTATCACCCGACTTCACAGCATTGGCGAGTCCAAGAGTAATCTCTTCGATTGCAAGGGCTTGCTGATCTGCAATGAGCTGCGCGTTCGCAGCCTGTTCCTTCATGATACGCAGGTTTTCGGCAGCCGTCTCGGCAGGAATCACATACTGCTCGCGCAGCGCACGGGTGTCTGCGCCTGCTTCGTTGAACCGAGCAAGCTGCTTGCTCTTCTCACCCAGCAGGTCAGCGAGCTCGATGAGCCGCTTGCGGTCTGCAACCTGCTTCTCGTAGTCCTCTTGCGAAAGGGCAATGAGGGTTCGATTGCGCTCACGCTCACGCGCGATGATCTGGTCAATCTCCTTGCGCCGCTCCTGGTTGGCCTTGTGACCTTGCACAGCAAGGTAGGCGAACCCACCACCGAGTGCCGTGACGGCGGCCGTGGCAGCCCAGATGGGGGGCCCGCCAGCGACGATGGCGGAGATGAGGGCAGGGATGGCAGCCCCCGCTTGCCCGGCCATCCCAGAGGTACCCATACCGACAGCACCCTTGGCAAACGAGCCAGCGATGGCTCCCGCTCCCGTGCCTTTGGCGAGCGCTCCTCCGACGCTGATGGCAGCGAGCGTGCCAGCGTTCTCGAGCATGAACTGGAACGCATCCTTGGCGAACCGAAAGCCCTCGACAATGGTGTCCCGAATCTCATCGGCGTTCTCGCGAACCCAGGCGATGGCCTCGCGTAGCTCGTTGATGATTTCGATGACGACTTTCCCGAAGTCTTTGCCAAGCGCTTTGGAGAAGTCTTTGAACTCCTCACCTGCTTCGTTGATATCGCCTCTCAGATACCCAAGCTCTTGGATGATTTCACGAATGAATGCACCGCCGAAAGATTCGAGGAAAGCCTTACCAGTTTCTTTCATCGAAACGAGCATGTCGGTTACAGTGGGAGCGGCTTCGGCAAGGTTTCCGGCGACCCCTGCGATAGAGCTTTCTAGTCGACGTAGTCTCTCCTCGTCAGTGAGCTTCTGCCATTCGGCAGTCACCTTGCTGATGTCGTCGGCAAAGATGCCAGTCGACTTCAGCAGGTTGAAAAGAGGACTCTTCACGCGCACCATGCCCGAAGCCATCTGCCCGAACTCGGAGCCCAACGTTTCAACCGACAAGCCAGTCACGTTGGCGATGGCGGTCAAACTCTCAATATTTCGCCCAGCAACTTCGTATGCATGACTGGTCGAACCCAGGAATGTAGCAAGGGCCCGGTGTCCTGCACGAATCTCTTCGGAAGCAGTACCGATTGCAATCGAAATACGTTGGATCTCGCTGTGTAGTATCTCCGCACCACCGCGAGCCGCCTCCCATTCGCGCGGCTCCATCGCAGCCATCATGCCAGCGACACCTTGCTGCGAGTCATAGGCAGCATTGCCTAGGTTGAACGCAGCGGTGGCCATCTCCTTCATATGGCCCACCATCGGCCCTAGATAGTTGGCAGCGGCGTTGGCTGCGAACACCTTGAAGAAGTTCATCCCTCCTTCGCGTGCCGCAGCCATCTCGCTGCGCACATCCTTGAACTCGTCGCGGATGTCCTCGAGCACTTCCTTGGCGTTGGAATCGAACTCGAGTTTCGCCTTTACCTTCAGGTCGTCGGCCACATCAGCAGTCTAGCCGACACTTCACTGCCACGTCGATGGCAGCTCTTGCTCATCATCCTTTCCTCGCTCAGCTCGAAGCCACTTCGTAGTGCTACGGCAGAGCATGGCTACTCTTCGAAGGGAGAGGGACTCGAAGTAGCGCGGGTCGATGTGCGCGTAGCGGGAGAGGTACACGAGGGTATCCTCCAGTTCGCGCTCGATCTCCGCGGGGTTGTGTGAGAGCGCGAACGCTGCAATCCAAACAGCGTCCGCGTTGCTCTGCGAGTAGTAACAGAAGAGGTCCTTCAGGCGCTCTTCCTGCTCAACCGGGTCTAGTGTGCAGCCGAATGCATCGCGAGTCAGGAGTTCGAACTTCTGACTTCGATGCAGTTTTGCAAAAAATCAGCAGTCGACTCCACGTCTAGAACATGCAGGCGATTGAAGATGCGGTTCAGAAGACCACGGCATCGCTCGCCAATCTCGTTCCAGAAGACTTCGACATACCCGCCTTCGGTCCAGTCGATTCGGTTGCCGTCAGCGATGCGAATCATCTGACGGGTCATCTCATCGGCAGCGCGCTGGAAGTCTCCCATCGAGCGTCCGATGGCAAGACGCTTGTCGCCGACGGATAGTTGCCAGCAGACACACTGTCGCCACAGGATGACCTTTTCGGAGCCGTCGGGGCGATGCTCGACGTACGGCTTCCCCGTCTTCGGGTCGATGATAGGCTCACCCTTCCATGGCGTGTCCGTCCACGACGACTTGAATCGCGTGAAGATGAGCGACTTTCCACGAGGGAATCGGAAGCCATCAGGCACCAATACCCAAGGAGGGAGCCCGCCAGGAGCCGCATCGGGAATGTCGAAGACAGTGCGCTTCGCTTCGGGCTCTTCCTTCTCGGGCTCGTCGTCCACCCCTTCGTCTTCCACCTCTTCCTCGGGTTCGAGCTCGAGAGGCCGCTCCGCGATTCGTGGAGCAGCCTGCTCGTACTCTTCGAACTCCTCACTTTTGTCGTTCACTTTCCATTCCTCCGTTGGATTGTAACGACCCCGCAGCGGTGTATGAGAGGAAGCCCAACATAGGCCGTCCGACACCTACGCAGGCGCACACACCGCTGCGGGAATCGTCTTTTGAACCTCGCGGTGGACAGCCGCGCTGGTGCTCAAAGCACCTGGTTGATCTTGGTCGGGCGCTCGGAACACTTGAACTGCATTCGAGGCTTCACGTACTCGCCGCGCCCCGCAACGCTCGTGGGAATCTCACCCCAGAATACGTTGCGGTAGGTGTAGATAGCGCTTTCGCCGTTCGGGTACAGGTCCACCCGCACCACGTTGAACACGACATTCGGGCGCTCCCTCTTCGCACGAGCGATGATGGACTCCACGAGCAGATTCCAGGCAGAGGTTGTGACGTTGAACTCGAAGTCCCCTCCGAACCCGTTGAGAATCTCGTCGAAGCGATTCACGAACTCGCCTAGATACCCACTCTCCTTGAGCTCGAGCGAGACGGCATCGTTGAACGTCGAGATGGAATCGATGGAGGTCAGGAGTACACCATCCTCGATAACCTTCACGCTCACCTCTTGGCCCTTGATTCTCTGGTCGGTCATCGTTCAATTCCTTCTGAGGTAAACGCTCACGCAGCTTCGAGTTCGGTCACCTCGACCTGCTCGCCCGCAGTCACCTGCAAGACGATAGCATCGAGGGAGGACAACGTCCTTACCTTGATGATGAGGCGGTAGATGCCGCGCCCGAGCATCCTCGGGGTATTTGCCGTCACGGCGTCAATGGAGTAGTCCGCGATACGCTGTGGCGTTCCATTCTTCAGGTCGTCGAGGAACGCATCCACTTCGCCCAAGTACGCCGAACGGTTCTCGCGAGTGTTCAGTTTCTTGCTGTAGGACTTTGCCCTACGAGCAAGGCTGTCCTGCACGAAGTCGGCCATACGTCGACGAGCGATGTTCACGAGGTTCGGATGGGTTCCAGGGTTCACACTGGTAACGCCGGACTGCACCACAGCAACGCCGTCGTCCAGGATGGGAGCTGCGATGCCGGCCGCCTTGAACGCCGTGTAGTCGCCAATCTCCATGTCCTGTACGTCGGAGTTGCCGCGCTCGAGTCCAAGCACGGCGGCCGTGAACTCCGTCATCTGCCCAGGGTTCTCCTCCGGGTTCAGCTGAGAGCAGATGGACGCGACCCAGGTATCCCAACCTACGTCGATGACGCCATCGGCGGTGAATCCGTCCCCACCTTCGAGACCGCGAGCCGCAATTTGCGGAACACGAATCGAGACGCCAGGGTAGCAGTACCAGACTCGCTGATTCCGGTAGGTTCCGACTCCCGGTTGCACGGTGTTGGAGCGTGCCACTGAGCGCAGCGTCTTGAGGGGAGGACGAATGCACGCGCCCCTTCCGAGCAAGTTGCTCGAAGCATCGAGAGCATTTCTTCGGAGCTGCTCACGCACGGCATTCGACTGCCGAGCTGAGACGATGATGTTTCCTTCGGCCGAAACGTTGTTTTTCGACTTGGTCTTGTCGATGGCTGCCACGTACTTCGCGTCGATGGCCGCTTCCGTCAAAGCTGCAGAGAGTACCTGCGGGTTGATGACGGCGAACGCTCCGAAGTCGAGCTGATAGGGCACCACATTGACGCTCATGGCGGCGGCGCTCGACGCCGAGCCGTCGTCATCGGCAGGGCGCACCTTGACCGTATAGGGGCCAGGGTTGTCGGCAGCAACCGCAACATCCTGCATGGTGACCCACTCGTCCCCTCCGCTGTTGCGTACACGGAAGCCAGCGGGGATGACCCCAGCGACTCCATCGCTGTTGCTCGACTCGCTGCCTACGGTGAAACCGAGAGCAGTCGCGGTCGTGTTCGAATGCACTTCGATGCTTTGCCCTGGTGCAGAGTTCAAGTTCATCGCATAGAGGAAACCATCCTCGCCGCGATAGATGCTGATGCTCGAGCTCGACGCCGCATCCACCAGAGAGATGATCTCTGCGTCAGAGACTTGCGTGATGTCGGCAACGTTGCCCGTACCAGCTTGTGTCGTAGCCGATAGACCGAGCGCCGATGCAACAGCAGCGTCGATGGAGTTCACCTTCACGTTGCCGCTCGTGCCCTGCACACGACCCACCATGCGCGTCACACCGGCGCCTTGGTCGGTAGCCGCTGTGTAGCCAAGCGCCGCGTTGATTCGGGCGATGGCTTGAGACTGCGACTGGTCGCCAGCAAAGAACACAATGTCGACAGGACCAACCTGCTGCGGTGTTCCTTCGTCGATGGTGACGTTCATCTTCTCGCCACCGGTGAACGTCGTGGGGTACGTACCTGCACCGGAATCCAACTGCGCGACTGCGCCGTTGAACGTCGTGTCGACCGCTCCAGCGCCGATGTCGAACGACAAGACTTCGCCCGAAGAAAGGCGGTGACTGAATGCGGAACTCGAGGAGCGAACCCTCGCGAGTCGATTCAGTTGCACTTCGCCGACGCTCGTATCGACGCGGACACATACCAGCCGTGAAAACCGCTTGCTCACCAAAGCGATGAAGCCGTTTCCGTTCCAGTATTCCGGCGTGAGGGCGTCGTCCGCGTAGCGCGCTCGAGCACAGGGGTTGTTGCTCGGGACTCCTGCATACTCGTAACCGAAGCCGCCGAACATCGACAGCAAGTCGTTGCCATTCAGCAATTCGGTCGGCTCTTCGAAAGGCCCATTCTCGAACTCACCGACTACGATGACGGTGCCGGAGCCAACTCCATTGATCTGCGCCGGAGGTTCGCCGTCGATGATGACGACTCCTTCAATTTCGAGGATGGTTTCCAGTCCAGGTACGGAAGTAAATCGTCGAATGAATCCCACGGCTCCACCTTCAGTCTTCAGAGGGCACGGGGGAGTCTAGCGTTTCGTAGACCCCTCCGTCGAGAGTTGCGAGCGTATGCACAGGAGAAAGAGTGTTGACGTTGACCAGCTGCACCTCGCTCACCTGGAGACGAACGAATAGATGAGCCCGGCGACGATTGAGCGCGGCGCCATCTTCGATGTACGTCGAGTCTTCCAAGGCGAACGACGCGATTCGGTCGTAATAGTCCGGTAGTTTGAGCTGCAACGCATACGAAGAGTCGCTTAGGCGTAGGACAGTTTTCAGTCCCGCAACGATGGAGCGACGCTCGGCAATCTTCGCTCCCCACACTTCGACACCGATGACTTCGGTGTAATCGCCCAGCCGGGCAAGCGCGGTGTCTTCCGCGTAAACGTTGAACGTACCTTCGAGCAGTCTCGTAGGACCTAGACCGTATGAGGAATGCTCGCCCATTGCAGGAATGAGGGAGATGGCGGGTAGCTTTGCGTCCTCCAAGTTGTCCGGTTCGGCAAGGAAGATGGATTCGATGGGAATGCGAAAGCTACTAGTTTCGCCAGGAGCTCCCGTTCGATGAAAGTCGAGATACGACAGGAACAGACGAAACCTCTCGAGCGCATAATGCCGAGCATCCTTGTCGGGCAACCGAGGCGCAGGACGAGTGGGAAACACTCGGCCGAGCGTGGAGTTTGCAGCTCGAGGCTTACCAGCCACGGTTCAACTCCTTTGCAACCTCGCGCTGAATCTCTTCTTTCATGAACTTCCTGATGCGCTTGTTCATCAGCTCATTCAGGATACCCAATCCGCGCTTGCCGTGTCGATTGAAGATTCCTTCACGCTTCATCTTGCCCGCAACTGCCCAGGCAAAGCCGATTGCTTCCTCGTCGGTCGATACGATGCCTTTGCGCAAGCCCCATTCGGCAAGAGCATTGATCATCGCAGCGCCCACTTTCACGTTCTCAGGCCGCACGCCGTATTCGATGAGAGGCGCGTACGCTTCGTCGTTCTCAATCCAGACATTGTCACCATCTACGGTGTAGTGCCATCCGGCACGGTAGACACCGCGGTCGACAGGCTGGGGGGAGCGCGACGGAATGATGCGGGTTACGATGTCTTGCACCCCACGCATCGCAGCCAAGACGAGCCCACGGCGCGCGGCCCGAACGACATTCTCGCTCATGTACTCGAAGTACGCAGCGGCTTCGCTCAGGTCGATGTCTTGGGCCACGAGACGATCTTACTCGTCCCAGTCTTCCAAGTCAGGTTCCGGTTCTTTTGGGATGTTCGGGCCAGGGGTTGGCTCGCCCGAACGATTCAGCGACTCGTCAGCGCGCTCCAGATTCAGTGTCCACTGGAACCTCTGCTCATCGCGATTCGGCATACCAAGTAGACGGTAGCGACGCCGAGCAGGCGTGGAATCGCCTCGCCCGTCTTCAACTACTTCGTACCAGAAGTCTACTCGAGGGTCCGACAGGACTTCTGACTCGATGGCATTGACCGGTTCTGCGTTCAATGGTCGTGCAGGACCACAACCGCTGCCACATGGCCGAGCTCGGTCCTCGGGAATGCGGAGCCCTCGAAGCATGTCTTCCGTGTAGGCGACGATGCTGACTTGATCGACTCGGATAGAGCCTTCGGGGAATACCCCGATGCCGTACGAGCGATAGGAGACTCCAGACACATCGCTTGTACGCGGTGTAGGGAGGAGCTCGACACGAGCAATCACCTCCTCATCCCCTTCGCCTCGCTCCTCCCCGGTCCAACGCGACCACACCAGGAACACTCGCTTCGAACGCAGTCCGAAGGTTGTGTACTTCTGGCGCAATCGGTCGGCGAGCAAACCCTTGCGGTGGGCAAGAGTGTTGCGCGCTGCGTTTGGACCGGGGAGGGGCTTTGCCATGTCGAAGTCTCAGGGCATGGAAACACGACTTTCCATGCAGGTAGTGTTCACTCCTCCGGAGTCATGCCAGCCTGGACACCAGCTTTGGCCGCGAGAATCTGGTCGAGGAACGGCTGCACGTTCTCGTGAACAGCACAGAACTGTTCGACCGACATTCCCTGGGGGAGCTCCTCTTCGCCGAACATCACTTCGCAGGCGATGCGCGCGGCATCGTTGGCCGTACGGGCCACTTGCTTCCCAGTGGCACACGCGGAGATGGAGGCGAGGAGCACTGATAGAGCGATGAGCTTTTTCATGCTCTACAGCGTAGCTCAGCTCAATGCCGAACTCGAGCGTTCATGCTCTTGCTTTTTCTTCGGTCGCATGGGGTGCGGTAGATGCCCATCAGATTGGCAAGGGAGTTCGCCCAGTAGTCGTAGACTTCGCGCAACTGCATCTGAGCGCGGTCTTTGCCTTTGACGTTGAGCTTCATCTCGCCGAGCTGTTCGACGTCGATGTTCTCCAGACCGCAGATCATCTGCTCTTCGATTTTGTCGAGGAACCCAAGATGACGGCGTAGCTCGGGGAGCGCCGCGGGAATCAACCGCTCCATCGCACCCTCGATTGCGAACTGTGTTTCGACTGACGATGGCGAACCGAGGACGAAAGTGTAGACACTCTGGACGTTCAGAAACCCCAGATGGTGTCGAACCTTGACCTTCTCCTCCTCGGTAAGCGCCATCGTCATCGGCTCACTCCGTCACTTCTTCGAGCTGCACACCCTGTCGCTTCAGATGAGCGATGGGAAACTGACTGGCATTGATCTCCTTGCCAGCGCGCATGAGCACGCGCGAACCGTTCAGGTTCACGTTCTTGTCCGCCAGCACGCGATACTTCGCGGGTCGGACATCCCGGGACTCGTCTTCGCGACGCTCTTGGGCACCTTCCGACGCACCCTTCTGCACGGTTGGCTTGATGGCGTTCTCAGCCGCCTTGGTCAACCCCTGCTCGGGTTCCGGCTCGACAGGAGTGTTGCCGATTCTCTCGACTTTCTCCCGCTTGTCGTCCACGCGATTGGTGCTCTTCAGTTCCGAACTGCTCACTTGATGTCGTGCCATTGGGCTTACCTCCAGAAAAGACTATGCCACGTTGCGCTCCGAGAATGAAGCCGCGACGTGGCATAGCGTATCAGCCAGGGGATGGCTCAGGCGAGTGCGTGCTCGATGATGAGAGCGCGCTTGTAGCGCTCGGGACCACCGCTGGTGACATCGGAGGGCACGGGGAACGAAGTCGTGATGGACCACGTAGCCGCGACTTGATCCTGCAACCGGTTGAGGGGCGCACGCAGGATGAGGCGCACGCGCTCGGTGGCCACCTCGACACCCGCGTTGACCACCTGGAACTCACCGGTCTTTCCGGTGATACCGGCTTCGGTCACATAGGCGCTCTCGTTCAGCCACTTCTCGTACAACGCTCCGCGCCCCGTGATGAGGATGCGGCCGATGCCGACTCCATTTTCGTTCACGACTTCGGCGCCGATGTCCTCGCCGTACAACGCATTGTTGCCCGTCTCGGTGAGAGAGCCGACGTTCGTTGCATCGGGAGACTCGTTGTTCAGGAAGAACGCGATGCCCGCGATGGTCCCGATGAACGCCTCCTGGTAGTAGACGTGGTCGGGGAGCGCGGTGTTGAGGCGCTGGAACGCCGTGTCGCTGAACACCTGCGAGTTCGCATCGGTGTTGATGTGGGCATGGTAGTACCCATCCGGATGCGGCGGGACGTTCGCCTTGCGCAGCCGGTTGGTCGCGTTGATGGCATCCTGGAGCGTGAAGACATCGGCGGCGCCGATGGCGTCGACGCTGTCGCCTCCGCCCGCCCGCAGCACGTAGGGACGTGAGGACGCGAGGACCGGCGCTCGCACTGGCACCACACCTCCCACGGCCGCGTTCAGATGCAGCGTGCCAGGCCCGTACGGGTCATCCGGGTCATCCAAGTCGATGCCGATGACGTTGCGGGAGATGTTTGCGCCCGAGGGCTCGATGACGATGGCCAGGGGATGGCTGGGGGACACCGGCATCGGGCGCACGTTCTGCCCCTTCAGCACCACATCGACGAACCCGTTGACGGACGCGACGCGGAGATACGTGTCTCCGGAGCTGGTCGCCGCCGTGAGGCACGTCTGCCCGGACAAGTACGCCTTGAACAGCGCATTGCGCGGAATGCGGTTGAGCGACATGCCCGCTTGCAGACCGAGCTGATGGATGTTGCGAAGGAACTGGTCACTATTCGACACGACGCTTGTCGGAACGTGAGTGTCGATGGTTCCCGCGTAGCGCTCGAGACGCGCGGCCCACTGCTCATACGCGACGGTCTGCGGCACCGGGTCGTGACCCGCGGGCAGGGACCGCGTCACGGGAGCCAGCAAGCCGGGACGGCTCATGAAGATTTCGGTGCCGGAGTTGGTTGCCCACTCCTCTTCCTGGGCTTCGGCGCGGTAGAGAAGCGCGGGAAACAACCCGTCGTGGAATGCTCGCTCGAGCAAACCTTCCTGCACGAGCTCGAGAACTGCGGGTGGGACACCAAGAACCAGATTGGACATTTGAGAGATAC
>Ga0079224_100016145_pt1 | contig 10476 bp, 8 predicted proteins | sample Stecom2015_FD_80414 | JGI IMG/M metagenome (GOLD analysis project Ga0079224, IMG submission 80414) | Agricultural soil microbial communities from Utah to study Nitrogen management - Steer compost 2015 | ecosystem: Environmental > Terrestrial > Soil > Agricultural land | place: USA: Utah...
ATGCAAGCTGCGACTTATCGGTAACCCTTTCGGATGGGCTCGGTTGGGCCGCTTTCTTTCTAACTTCGCTTACGCTTCGTTCCGGTTGGCGCTTTGATCTTGCGATAGCTTCCGCCTGGTTTCCCCGTTGCTTTGATACGTTTCCCCCGAAGCCCCGGCTCGAACGGGGCTTCGCTCTTTTGTGGCCGGTCACCGATTTCCGCAAGGGCCTGCACCTGCTCGCGATTCGGCCGCATGATAGAACCCGGAGATGGTGCCCCGAGCCCGGCGCGGATCTGGTGTTGCTAGCGGTTGGGCCGCGCTCGTGCTGCTGCTTTCGGGGTGCTCGGGCGGCGCGGCGAGCGGCGCCGCCGCCCAGGCGACCCCAGCGGCGCTGCCAAGCCCGACGCCGGTCCCCTCCGCACCGCCGCCACGCGCTGAAACGCGGCCGCCAGCCGCCGCGGAGCCCACGGCGTCCGACGATGCGAGCCCCCCGGCAGCGGGGAGCCGCGGCTGGCTCGGGGTGGAGCTCGGCGCCACGGACACAGCGAGCCCGGGGGTGCTCGTGCGCGGCCTGATTCGGGGAGCACCGGCGGAGCGGGCCGGCCTCGAGCCGGGGGACGTCATCCTCCGTATCGACGGCGAAGCGGTCGCGCGCCCAGAGGACGTGTCGCGCCTGATCGGCGCGAAGAGCCCGGGGCAGCGCGTGAGCGTGGCGTTCCGGCGGGCCGCGGCCGATCGCCTGCTCGCCGTGTCGCTCGGCGAGATGCCCGATCGCGACGAGATGCTCCGCAAACATTTCGTCGGCGCCGAAGCGCCCGCCTTCGACGACCTGAAGGCGGTCCAAGGCAGCCTGCCGCCCAGCCTGTCGGCGTTGCGCGGCAAGGTGGTCGTGGTCGAGTTTTGGGCCTCCTGGTGCGTCGCGTGTCGGCTCCTCGTGCCAGTGATGAACGAGTGGAGCGATCGCTTCGCCGCCCGCGGCGGGATGGTCGTGGGGATCACCACGGACACCGTCGAGCTGGCCGCTGCCACCGCCGGTCAGGTCGGGATGACGTACCCGATCTTCTCCGACGTCAGCGGCAAGACGACGACGGCGTACCGCGCGATGGCGCTGCCGATGCTGTTCGTGATCGACCGGCAAGGGGTCGTGCGCGAGGTGATGGTCGGCTATTCGGGGGCCGGGCTCGAGGCGCTCGATCGAACCGTCGAGCGCCTGCTCTCGGAAGGCTGAGAGGAGGTCGGCCGCGCCCGGGTCGTTCCGGAACGTCTCCCGAACTTCCGCTCTCCTCCTCACGCCTACGAAAGCGAGGCTCGAAGCGAGCGAAACCACGGGGGAATCCAGCGCGACGAGCTCCGCTGTTTTTGTTCACGGGAAGAAGCGGAAAGGACGGAAGATTCTTGGGGAGTTCGACGGTGAGCCCGAAGCGATCCTCGCGTCGGGTGGTCACCACGGCGTCGGGTCGCGACGCTCGATCATGAGTCCGATCGGGGACCGACGACGTCGGTCCCCCTTCCGAACTTCCGGCCTTCCTGTGACCGATCTCCGATCCGCGCCCTTCGTCGCACGATGCGAGCTCGGTGGTCGAACCGTTTTCACCGACTCGAGGTGGGCCGAAGGCTCTGATTGGTCTTCCTGCGACCCGACCGGCGTTTTAAGGTGAGCTCGATGAAGGCATCCGAGCTAAAGGAGCTCGAGGCGCGCGTCCACGCGGGCGGCGCCGAGAAATATCACCAGGGCAACGCTAGCAAGGGCAAGCTGTTCGCTCGCGATCGCATCGCGCGCCTGGTCGATCCCGACTCTTTCGTCGAAGACGCGCTGCTCGCCAACGCCCTGTCCGATGATCTGCCAGCCGACGGCGTCGTCACGGGGACCGGTCGGGTCGGGGGCAGGGTCGTGGCCATCATGGCCAACGACTCGACGGTGAAAGCAGGCTCCTGGGGCCGGCGCACGGTCGAAAAGATCCTGCGCATCCAAGAGCGAGCGACCGCGCTCGAGTGCCCGCTGCTTTACCTGGTCGACTCTGCCGGCGCGCGCATCACCGATCAGGTCGAGATGTTTCCTGGGCGGCGCGGCGCTGGGCGGATCTTCTACAACCAGGTGGCGCTCAGCGGGCGTGTCCCGCAGATCTGTCTGTTGTTCGGGCCGTCTGCAGCCGGCGGCGCCTACATCCCGGCGTTCTGCGACGTGGTGGTGATGGTCGACGGCAACGCCAGCATGTACTTGGGGTCGCCACGCATGGCCGAGATGGTGATCGGCGAGAAGGTGACGCTCGAAGAGATGGGCGGCGCGAAGATGCACACCTCCGTGTCCGGCTGCGGTGACGTGCTGGTGAAGACCGAGGACGAAGCGATCGCCTTCGCCAAGCGCTACCTCGAGTACATGCCCCAGAATTTTCGGGCGAGCCCCGCCCCGGTGGCGGGCCGAGCTCCCAAAGCGGGCGAACGATCTCTGGAGGAGCTGATCCCGGCCGACGAGAACAAGGCCTTCGACATGAAGCTGCTCATCGAGCAGGTGGTGGACGACGGCAGCTTTCTGGAGATCAAAGCGCGCTTCGCCAAAGAGCTCATCACGGGGTTCGCTCGCATCGAGGGCCGCGCCGTCGGCGTGGTGGCCAACCAACCCAAGTTCCTGGGCGGTGTCCTGTTCGTGGACAGCGCCGACAAGGCAGCCCGCTTCATCTGGCTCTGCGATGCGTTCAACATCCCGCTCCTCTTCCTGGCTGACGTCCCCGGGTTCATGATCGGCACCAAGGTCGAGCGGCAGGGGATCATCCGGGCGGGCGCGAAGATGATCGCGGCCGTCAGCGAAGCGAGCGTGCCAAAGATCAGCGTGATCGTACGCAAGGCCTATGGCGCGGGGCTCTACGCGATGTGCGGCCCCGCCTTCGAGCCCGACGCCTGCCTGGCCTTGCCGAGCGCGTCGATCGCGGTGATGGGACCGCAGGCGGCCGTGAACGCCGTCTACTACAACAAGATCCAGAGCGTGCCCGAAGGGCCCGAGCGCGACGCCTACGTCGCTCGCTTGCGCGATGAGTACCGGGCCGACGTGGATCTGAAGAAGCTCGCCAGCGAGCTGGTGGTGGACGACGTGGTGGCTCACGATCGGCTCCGGTCGGAGCTGTCGCGCCGCTTCGCCGTCGCTGCCGACAAACGCCCCACGGCCATCCCCCGGCGTCACCTGATCCCGCCGGTCTGAGCGAGCGGTCCTTGGGATGCCCCGCCTGCGCTGGTCGATCGCCGCTTGCGTCGTGCTGGTGGCGGGCTTCGGGGCGGGGCGCGCCGGCGCGGAGCTCGACCTCGAGCGCGCCGCGGCCGAGCTCGGGCGGCGGGGGCCCGGATCGCGGCTGCCGCGAGCGCTGTTCGACGCGAGCGCTGGCCGCAGCACGGCCCTGCTCCGCTCGGCGGGGCGGGTGCCGGAGGGGGGCGTCCGGGTCGGCCGGGACCTGTTCGTCGCCCGCTCGCCAGTGGGCGTGCCTGGCGATGCGGCGGCGCGCGAGCGCGCCGGGGTGTATCTGTGGACGCCGCCGCGGCGGCTGCTGCTCGATCGAGCGGCGGTGTGGACCGGCGCCTTGGAGCACCGTCGGACGACCGGCGGCACCGGCAGCGGCGCGATCGTCGGCGTCGTCGACAGCGGCGTCGATCTCTCGCACCCCGATCTGCGCGACGCCAGCGGTCAGACGCGGGTCGCCTGGTGGATCGATTTCTCGCGGCCCCCCGCGGGCCGTCATCCCGAGCTGGAAGCGGAGCTTGGCTGCGCCGGGCCCAGCCAGTGCGCGATCTTCAGCGCCGACGATCTCGACGAGCTCGCTCGAGGCGACACGACCGAGGCGCTGCCGCGCGATTCGGTGGGCCACGGCACCCATGTCGCTTCCCTCGCCGCGGGCAGTGGCGCTTCGGACCCGGCGTACGCGGGCATCGCTCCAGACGCGACGCTGATCGTCGCGCGGGTGACCCGTGGTGGGGACGGCGCCGTGTTCGACCCGGACGTCCTGCTCGCCACGCGGTTCGTCTTCGAGCGGGCCGCCGAGCTCGGCAAGCCCGCGGTCGTCAACCTGAGCCTGGGCGGCGATCTGGGCGCGCACGACGGATCGTCCGCGCTCGAGCGCGCGCTGGGGGAGATGGTCGGCCCCGAACACCCGGGGCGCGCGATCGTGGTGGCCGCCGGCAACAGCGGCGAGCTGTTCACGGCCCCTGGCTCGGGCTACCCCGAGCCGTTCGGGATCCACACCGAGGTGCACGTGCCGACCCACACCTCGGTGCGCGTGCCGGTGTTGACGCCGCCGGTTGGATCCAGCGTGACCCGGGCGTCGGTGTTGATCTGGATCGCGGCGGCACCCGGGGATCGGTTGGCGATCGCGGTCGAAGACGCCGGCGGTCCGCTGACCGACACCGTGGAGGCGGGGCGGGTCGAGATGTTCGGCCGCGGCGCCGTCGAGATCGCGGTCGCCAACGGGATCACCGGCTCGGGCAGCGCGCTCACCGACGGGACCAACTCGGCGCTGGTGTCGATCGACGGGCAGTGGCCCGCCGGGGCGCCGTTCGCGCTGCGCTTGCACGGCAGCGCCAGCGCGCGCCTGTGGGTACAGAGCGGCGGCGATTTAAGCCCGAGCGTGGGGAGCATCGGCGCCGTCTTTCCTCGCGCTCGTCGCGCCGGCACGATCAGCGTCCCGGCGACCAGCCCGGAGCTCATCGCGGTCGGGGCCACCCTGAACCGCACGGGCTTCGTCGACTACCAGGGGGAGCACATCACCCTGAGCGATCCCTCGCTCTTCGGCACCACGACCGCGGGTGCGGTGGCTGCCTTCAGCGCGGCGGGGCCGACCAGCGATGGGCGCATCAAGCCGGACATCCTGGCACCGGGTGCCCTGGTCGGCGGGGCGATGGCCGCGTCGGCCGATCCTCGCCCGCCCGGCGCGGGCGGGATGTTTTCGAGCCGCGCCTTGTGTCCCGGGCCGTCGGCGTGTCTGGTCCTGGACGACCACCACGCGATCTCGAGCGGGACGTCCATGTCGGCGCCGATCGTGACGGGCGCCGTCGCCTTGCTCTTCGACGCCGAGCCGAGCTTGACCCAAGATCGCGTCCGAGCGCTGCTGCGCGCCGGCGCCACGGCGCCGATCGGGACGCAGGACGAGCAGCAGAGCGGGCCGGGCGTCGTCGACATCCCGGCCAGCCTGCGCGCGCTCGAGCTCGAGCGCGAGGACCCGCCGCCCGAGGTGCCCGCGCCGGCCCACAGCCGCTTCGTGCTCGCCCGCTCCTTCGTCTATCCCGATCCGGAGCTGCAGCTCGAGGGACTCCTGCAGCTGCGCGATGCCCGCGGACGGATCAGCGATGGGGCGCCGTCGGAGCTCGAGCTGCGGGTCGAAGGGGGCCAGCTCGTCGGGCCGCTCCGACGCGCGGCTCCCGGGCTCTACGGCTTCGCGATCGCGGCCCGCGAACGCAGCGGAGGCTCGGAGCTCCGGCTGTCGCTCTGGCACCGTGGCGCGTTGCTGCTCCGGCGAACGGTCCCCATCGCGGTGGACCCGCATCTGGTGAGCGACGAGGTCGCCGCGCGCGGCGGCTGCCAGGTCGGCGCTGGCCCAAGCCGAACCCCGGCGTGGATCGCCGCGGCGCTGTTCGGGCTGACGTTCGTTGGGCGGCGCTGCCGGCGTCAGAGCTTGGCCAGGTACAACGTGTAGGCGTGCGGCTCGAACGGGGCCACGTCTGGATCGAACGGGTGCGCCAGATCCACGCCACCCAGGTTGGTCCCGACGATCAACAGCGCCGCAGCGCCAGCGAGCTCACCGATGCGCTGCTCGACCTCGGTGGCCTTCTCCCGGAACGGCAAGGACAGCCGCGACAGCTCCCGTCCGTCGCGGTCGAGCTTGACGACCTCCCAGCGAAAGGCGACCGGCGGCTCCCAATGGGCCCGCATCCCGAGCGTCGTTTCTTGGGTGATGACCCCGTCGAGCGGCACCCACACGAAGCTCGCGCCCCCGGGTTCGACCGGGCGCGTCGCGGCGACGCGCCGGGGCAGCGACGAGAGCGGGAGCGTCCAGTCCACCCGGGCCCGCGCGAGCGGTCCGGCGAAGCCGAGCTCCGGCAGCGCCGGCTGGCCCCTGCCCCCGAGCAGCCCGCGGCTCACGGCAAAATCACCCAACAGGCCGGAGAGCTTGCCCCGATCATCGTCGAGCGTGCGCCGCAGCACGTCGAACACGTCCGGTTCGTTGTGCCAGAGCCAGGCGCCGGGCGGCGTCTGGTTGGCGGCGAGCGCGATCAGCCCGGTGCTCAGCGTGCCCGCCCCCCCGCTGCCCCGCCGGCGGTCCAGGTACTCGAGCAGCAGCGCGGCGCCCTCGGAGCTGCGCGTCCGCTCCCGGGTCGCGATCGCGCGCTCGGGGTGGGCTTGCACGTCGGCGACCGCGGCGAGGTCCAAGTCGTCCGGTCTGCCCACGGCCCACCAGAGGTGGGTGGCGTAGGCGCGGCGCAAATGCGGCGTGACGCCTGCGTCCAGGCGCAGCGCGATGAGCTCGCCGAGGCAGGTCGTCGCCGCGCGCTCGAGCGCCCCGGCGCCGCCGTAGACACAAAACCCGCTCTGGCGATCGAAGCCGCCGAGCCGCCGAGCGTCGCCGAACACGCTGAGCCCGCGGCCCTCCGCGTCGCTCAGATAGAGATCCAGGGCGGGGGAGCCGCCGTCGCGATCGAGCAGCGGCACGGGCAGCTCGAGCCCCAGCACCAGATCGTCGTAGGCCCGTTCGAGCGCCGAAAGGGCCCGCAGGCCGAGCGCCGCGTCGGCCGACCTCGCCTGATGGACGCACACGGGGCGTGACGGTGAGCAGGCCCCGGGTTGATCCATCACCGGGCGCTCGGCCGCCGGCCAGATCCGGGCGCCCTTGGGCAGCCGGGGATCGACCCGCACCGGCGCCTCCTCGGTCTGGCCACCGCCGCCGAGGAGCAAAGACCCCTGCTCCCCTGCGGCCGCGCCCGCGGTGGCCCAGCAGAGCAGGGCGCCGAGCACGCTGGCGCCGATCCGCGCACGCTGTCGCAGGCGGGTCACACGGCGGATCACACGGAGGTAGAGGGGCTGCATCCCGGAGAGGCGGGCGAGCTGTGGGCCCAATCACCTGTCGGTGTCGATGAGCCCTGGCGCTCTATTTGACAGGTTTGCGACCAAGAGCCCTATACTGGCGGGCAACGTTCGGACTTCGGTCCGAAATCGACCGAGGTATCATGGCACACGAGCGCTTCGATCCCGCGCGCGCCGTACGGTTCGACCTCAATCAAGGCGTCGTTCGGCTGAAAGATTCCGTCGACCATTTGCTGGTCCCGGTGGATGCCCTGACCGAGCTCTGGCAAGGCGCTGGCGACGAGGCGGTGCGGCAATTCGGCCACCGCCTCGGCACGGAGGCGGCGCGCCGCGCCCTGGAGGGCTTCGCCGGCGACATCACAGAGGCGAGCCCGGAGCAAGTTCTGGAGCACCTGGGCGGCCACTTGGCGCTGCTCGGGCTAGGCTCCCTGGATTTCGAGCGCTGGGGCAAGGTGTTGCTCGCGGTCGTCGAGCACTCGCCGCTGCCGCCGACCGCCGGGGCTCTGCTCGCGGCGGTGGTCGAGGCCGCGCTGCAGCGCACGGCCTCCCGCGACGTGCGGGTGGTGCCGCTCGGTGACGAGGGCGGGCGGCAGCGCCTGCTCGTGCTCGCTCCCGCCGCCGCCGAGAAAGCCAGCGGACTGCTCGCAGAGGGCGTGGCGGCGGACACGCTGATCGCACGGCTGAACGCCAGCACGACGGCGGGTGACGCATGATGGTGCAAGACAGGATCGCTCGATTGCAGGGACTGCTCGCTCGCGTGCAGCGCAACGCGGCCGTTCCCCGTCCGGCGCGCGCCGCCGGCGGCGCGTCGCAACGGCCCGAAGCCGTCCAGGCGGAGGCGGCCGCGATCGAATCGTCCGTGCCCGATGCCGCGGCCGAGGTCGCCGCGCAGGTCCTGCTCGCCGAGCCGAGCGAAATGGCCGTCGCTTTCGAGGCGGAAGCGCCGGGTCTTGAGATCGGTGAGGTCGAAGAGGTCGTCGAAATCGACGTCGACGACGTGGTCGAAGTGACGGAGCAGGAGGTGGCGCTGACGGAGGAGCTGGCCGAGGAGCGGCCCCCGGCGTCATCCCGGCGCCCGAAGGTAGCGGCCGGCAGCATGGACGAGGCGCTGGCGAGCGCCGCCGAGCAGCTCGAAGAGGAGCGGGAGGCGCCCCTCAAGACGCCTCCACCGGAATCGGGGCGTCAGGTGGCCGTCCCCGCGGCCGAAGATCTGCGCCCTTCCGGGGCGCCGCCGGATCTGGAGGTCGCCGTGGCCGAGACGCCCGCGGCGCCCTCCGGCGTGGTGCCCACCGCCGAGCAGCTCGGTCAGACCATCGAGCTCGAGGAGCCGACCGCCGCCGACTTGGAGCTCGCTGCCGCCCCGCAGCAGACCAGCCCGCCGCCGAGCGCGCTCGAGGTCGAGCTGCCGCTCGGGTCCGGAAGCTACGCCGAAGCCATCGAGGCCCCGGCGTCGGCTCGCGCCGAGCTGCTCCGGCGCCGGATGGAGGAGGCGGGCGAGCCCGCGGCGCCGAGCGGCCCCGAGGGGGTCGAGCGGCTCGCACGGCCGCCCGTGGCGGAGACGCAGGTGGTGGAGGTCGCGCCGGCGGCGGCGCGCGCGCCCCAAACCTTCCTGCAGCTGCTCGACCAGGCTCTATCCCTCGGCCTCGACTGAAGCCGGGAGATCGAGCCGCGGCTGGACGCTGCGGGTCGGCCACGATTGCGCACCGCCCCGTCCGGCCGAACGTTGTGAAGGGAGCCTCAGGATGAAGCTTGCCACCTTGCGCGACGGGACTCGAGACGGGCGACTGCTCGTGGTCGACCGCTCGGGACGGCGAGCGGTCGACGCCGCAGCGATCGCGCCTTCGCTGCAGGCGGCGCTGGACGACTGGGAGCGCACCGAAGCCGGCCTGCGCGAGCTGTCGCGGGCGCTCGACACCGGGCGCGTCGCGGGCACCCCGATCGAGCTCGACGCCCTCGGCGCGCCGCTGCCGCGCGCCTACGAATGGATCGACGGTTCGGCATACCTGAATCACGTCCGGCTCGTTCGCCGTGCGCGTGGCGCCGAGCCCCCCGCCACGCTCGAGACCGACCCGCTGGTTTACCAAGGCGGGTCGGGGGTGTTGCTCGGGGCCAGGGACAGCGTCGCCTTGCCCGACCCGAGCTGGGGCCTGGACTTCGAAGCAGAGGTCTGCGTGATCCTCGGCGACGTCGCTCGAGCGACGCCCGCGAGCGCCGCCGCGCGCTCGGTGCGGCTCGTGCTGCTCGCCAACGATTGGACGTACCGGAATCTGGTGCCGGCGGAGCTCGCCAAGGGCTTCGGCTTCTTCGTGTCGAAGCCCGCCACCGCCTTTTCACCCTTCGCGGTGACGCCGGACGAGCTCGGCCCCGTATGGCGAGACGGCCGGCTCCATGCCCGCGTGCGCTCGACCTACAACGGCCACCTGCTGGGCGACTGCGATGCCGGCGATCCGATGTTCTTCTCTTTCTTCGATCTGGTGGCGCACGTCACCAAGACCCGAGCGCTGACGGCCGGGACCCTGCTCGGCAGCGGCACCGTGTCCAACCCGGAGCCCGATCGCGGCGTGAGCTGCCTCGCCGAGCGCCGGATGATCGAGACGCTCGACACCGGAGCGCCAAAGACGGAGTTCATGCGGGTCGGGGACTCGATCCGGATCGAAGCGCTGAGCGCGGAGGGGCAGAGCTTGTTTGGTGCGATCGAACAGAAGGTGGTGGCCGCATGAAGCTCTACGGGTATTGGCGCAGCTCCTGCAGCTACCGGGTGCGCATCGCCCTGGCGTACAAAGGTCTACCGGTTACCCAGGTGCCGGTGCATCTGCTCGAAGGGGGCGGACAGCAGCACCTGCCGGAGTTCGTTCGAAAAAATCCGCTGCGCCAGGTGCCGCTGCTCGAAGTCGAGGACCAGGGACGCACCGAGTGGCTCGGTCAGTCGCTCGCCATCATCGAATACCTCGAAGAAAAGCACCCCGAGCCGCCGCTCCTCCCGTCCGGAGCGATCGCGCGCGCGCGTGCGCGGCAGCTCGCGGAGGTGGTCAACTCCGGCATCCAGCCCTTCCAGAACCTGAGCGTGCAGCAAGAGATCGCGCGCATCGCCCCGGGGCTGTCCCCGAGCACCTTTGCGGCAGGCTACGTGGCGCGCGGCCTCGAGGCGCTCGAGGGCCTGGCGCGCTCGACGGCGGGCAAATTCTTGGTGGGAGACGAGCTGAGCGTCGCGGACGTGTGCCTCGTGCCGCAGCTGTACGCCGCGCGCAGGCTCGCGGTCGCGCTCGCGCCCTTCCCGACGTTGCTCGGCGTCGAGCAGCGCTGCGTCGAGCTGGCTTGCTTTCGACAAGCGCACCCTGACAACCAGCCCGACGCGGACCGCGCGCGCGCCGGAAAGGGGTGAGCCATGACCGAGATCGAACCCCCCCGCATCCCCCGCATCGCACCCATCCACCATC
>Ga0079224_100016146_pt1 | contig 10474 bp, 18 predicted proteins | sample Stecom2015_FD_80414 | JGI IMG/M metagenome (GOLD analysis project Ga0079224, IMG submission 80414) | Agricultural soil microbial communities from Utah to study Nitrogen management - Steer compost 2015 | ecosystem: Environmental > Terrestrial > Soil > Agricultural land | place: USA: Utah...
CCCGACAGGAATCGAACCTGTGCTCTCGTGCTCCCAAAGCACGCGCCTTCCCATTCGGCCACGTCCCGTCAAGGTGCCAGGCGGCTCTAGAAACCTTCCGATTGAACGGAGCCTGGCACCTCGGCGCCCGCTACCGGATTCGAACCGGCGACCTCTCGCGTGACAAGCGAGTGCGCTTGACCTGGCTGCGCCAAGCGGGCAATGACTCCGGGAAGCGGTGGCTCGCTCCCCGGAGATGGAGCGGCAAGCCTCCTCGAAATACTGTCCACCGGATCGAGTGTGAACGCTAGCGGACCACGCCAGCGTAGCAAGGAGCACATCACCACGCCAGCGATTATTCAGCGCGCCTTCCGGGCGGCTGCCGTAGTCCCTCCGGGGCTCGAACCCGGTACGCCAGCGTGAAAGGCTGGCGAGTTACCCATACTCCAAGGGACCTAGTGGGGCGCGGCGGTGCTTACGCCGCGCCCCGCATCACAGGAGCCAGCCAATGATGCTGCGCGGGACGACAGACTCCACCAGAACTGTTGCCCCGCATCCATGTGCCGAGAGGACACGAGCTGGTCGGGGAAGACTCGAACTTCCAACCCCCTGATCCAGAATCAGGTGTTCTGCCAGTTGAACTACCGACCACTGCGCAGCCGCTCCCGGGGAGTGAACCCCGGGCCTACGGCTACGACTTCCGCCCGGTGATCAAATGGGCGGCATAGCGGGCCGTCACCCGCTCGCTGACCTGTCAGGACTCGAACCTAACGCTCCGAGGCCAAAACCCGGCGTGTTACCACATACACCACAGGTCACGGTGCGGTGACACCGGCGCTGATGTCCCCCCACTAACCTACACAGTTCCGCTTCCAAACAAAACAAGCGGGCATGCATGACATTTCCGTCGCCTTCTTCCATTGCGCCAACGGCGGCGTACCGCATGCCGGGATCGAACCGGCGACCTCCTGATTGAGAATCAGGCGAGACTACCAACTGCTCCAATGCGGCGAAAACAGCCACTGGTGGTGACTGTCGGTCCAGGACTCGTGTCCCTGGAGTGGCTGAACGTGAGTATATCGGATCTTTGCTGGGGGATGCGAGTGGGTAGTCCGAGCGCGGCGCTGGCTCCTACGGTACTGCCTGCGTTTCGATCATGAGGCAATAGTGTTTAGAAGTAGAGGCCGGTGAGTATCCACCTCGGGTGCCGCTCGATCTCCAGCACGGCAGCGGCGCGCAGTAGCCGGTCATCGGTGCCGTCGGGGACAGTCAGCGTTACCGGGTTGATATCGAGCGGTATGCCCTGCTCAGATTGACGGTGCTCGGCGACCAGCAGATAACCCGCCCAGTCGACGTATCCGAACAGTTCGAACGTGACACCGAGTTCCCGCTCGGCGTCCTTGCGCCTGCTGAAATAGCCGACGTTGTCTTCCGACCAGGTCTCGGTGAACCCGATCGAGTCCAGCAGCAGCTGCTCAGCGGCCCCGATCGGATCGTCCTGGCAGGACCACTCCGGCGCGGCCGGGTCGTCGTAGAACCCGAACTGCTCCTCGGCGAACCCCACGTCGAAACCGTACGATAGTTGCCCTTTGACGCTCATGCCCACGGCTAGTCGACCTCGTTCTGTTCGTACTCTTCGATCATGACGGTGCTGTACTGGCCGTCGCTGTCGCGGAGCATCAAGGCGCTGCCCGCCCTGATCTCCTCCATGAGGTAGTGGTAGACCTGCAGCGCACGGTTGGTCACGTCCGCCGCCGACATGTCCGAAGCGATCTGCTCGGCGGTCAGTGCCGTCGCCGCCGCCGGGATGACCTTGACGTTGACTCGCTCCATCTTGTTCACAACATGCTCCCTCGCCTAGCGGGGCGAATCGCCCACGATTTGTTCTTGTCGACCGAGCAGCTCATCTTGTGCCCCGCCGCTCGACCACACCCGGCGCACAGCGCCGAGGCCGGTAGGCACTTCCCGTCATGGCCAGGATCGCGCGCGCAGGACCGGTCGTTGTCCTCCAGTGCCTTCCCGCACCACTCCCACACGTCGTCGTCGAGATCCTCCAGCAGCTCGTACAGACCGCCAGCATCCCTTCCGAAATCCATAATGTCCTCCCTGTTCTATCCGACGAACAGCCACAGATAGCCGAACAGCAGCAGCAGAAACACCGCGCCCGCGCCGATCTGCCGCAGCTCCCGGTCCCGCCGGTGCGGATGCTTGCCGCTCCAAAGACCGACCAGCACCCAGTACCCCGCCGCCAGGATCACGCCGATGATGACCGGCAGCGCCGCGACGAATCCGTTCGCGGCGGTGACGGTGCCGTCGGCGACGCCGTTCGCCGCGTTCTCGGTCCAGGCCCCGGCCGTCTGGAATCCGGTGATGATCGCCGGAGTCACGAACTTCGCGATCAACCCGATGATGAACAGCGCACCGACAGCAATCCAACCGAATTGCTTGAGTCGTTTCTTGGCCTTGGCCAGGCTCGTGCCCGAACCGAGGCTGATCCCTATCGACTTGAATAGCCACGACCCGGCCCATATGGCGACCAGCAGCACCAGCACCGAACTGACGATGTATTCCATGAAGGGCTCCCCAGCGCCGCTAGTGGTCCTCGGCCCACATGCGGGCCCAGTCCGGGTCGATCTGGGCCGCCTCGCTCTCGTCCAAGGCCCGTTCCCACAGCACACGGCGCCGCTCATGCGCGGCCACCATGATCCGGTCCGCCAGATCCCATGTCAAGGAGTGGGGGAGCAGTGTCCGAGCGGTGACCTCCTCGATCACCAGCCACGGCAGCGGCACCTCTTCGAGCACCAGCGTGGTCACGCCCTGGCGCCGCGACAACGTGAAATTCTGCGCCATCTCACAGCCACACTTTCGCCAGCATGATCGGTTCGGCCTCAGCCTCGGGCGTGGTGTTTCGGCCCAACCCGATCTCGATCTGGCGCACCGATGGCGCCGTTGCAGTAGTCATTGCTCGTATCCTCCTCGAATCAGGCCCGGAGCCGCTCGTCCAGCGACGTGTGCCGCACGGTCGCGTTCTGGGTGCGCACCGCCTTGCCGAACGCTTCCTCTTGGCCGATGAGCACCACGAACTGCTGGGCGCGCGTGATGCCGGTGTAGATGAGGTTGCGCGCCAGCATCCGCCACGCCTGCTTGGTCACCGGAATGACCACGCAACGATACTGCGAGCCTTGCGACTTGTGAATCGTAATCGCATACGCCAGGGCCAGCTGGCCGACCTCGCTCGCCGCGTACTCGACGATCTCACCGTCATCAGTCTCGACGGTGACCGCCGCCTCGTCCTTGCCGGGCTCGGGGTTGACGCCGATCACGCGCACCGGCGTGCCGTTGAACACCCCGGCCTCGCCCTTGTCGTAGTTGTTCTGCACGATCATGGCCCGGTCACCGGGCCGGAACACGGTCGTCTCACCCCCTGCGGTCACCTCGTACTCGGTGCCGTCGCCGGGGTTGATGCGGTCCTGCAGCAGACGGTTGAGCGTGTTCATCCCCGCCGATCCGCCCCGCTGGGGGACCAGCACCTGAATCTCCGACGGATCGATCGGTTTCAGGTCGGGGTCGGTCTCGAACTTGGCGCCGATGCGTTCGCACACCATCGCCACGACCGCCTCGGCCGTCGCCTCGGGGGTCGGCCGCGACCAGAAGAACAGATCCTCCCAGCCGCGCAGCTCCGGTTGTTCGCCCCGGTTGATCTGGTGGGCGACCTGGACGATCCCCGACTCCTGGGCTTGGCGGAAGATCTGGGTCAGCTCCACGGTGGCCGCGATCCCGGAGGCGATCAGGTCGGCCAGGACCGCCCCGGGCCCGACCGACGGCAACTGGTCGGTGTCGCCGACGATGAGCAACCGGGTGCCGGTCCGCACCCGACGCAGCAGGTTCCGCGCCAGCGACACATCCAGCATCGAGGACTCATCGACCACGATCAAATCGGCGTTCACGAACCCGTCAGCGCCGTCAGGCGCGTCCTGGTCGACATCGTCGCCGCTGTTGTCGTCGGTGGGGATCAGCCGGATCAGCCGGTGCACCGTCATCGCCGGAGCACCATCGGCCAGCTCCGACATCCGCCGCGCTGCCCGCCCGGTCGGGGCGCACATCGCGATCTGCCACCGCAGCTGCCCCGCCGCCTCGGCGACCGTGGCCACCGTGTGCGACTTGCCCACACCGGGGCCGCCGGTCAGGACCGTGATCGCATTGTCGGCCACGGCCTGCACGACCTGCTGCTGCTGCTCGGTCAGCTTCCGGGCCGCGAGCTTCGCGATCTGCGCCCGCTGCTTCGCCGTCGGCATCCGCAGCGGCGCGGCCGCGATCCGTTTGATCTGGGAGGCCAGGTCACGCTCCAGATAGTCCATGCGGGCCGTCCACGCCCGGTCGGCGCCGTCGATGATGATCCGCTCCTCGTCCACGGCCGTCGACACCGCCCCGGCCACGACCCCAGCCGAGGCCTCCAGCAGCTCTGTGGCGGTCTCGATCAGTTCGGCGACCGGCAGGAAGCAATGCCCCTCGCCCTCGGCCGCCTCTAGGGCGTGCGCGAGACCGGCCGACAGGCGGCGGGGATCGGACCGGTCCCACCCGAGCTTGCCGACCGCGATCTGGTCGGCCGTAGTGAAACCGACCCGCTTGGCCCGGGTCAGCAGGTACGGGTTCTCAGTCACCAGAGCGGCGCCGTCGGCGCCGAACGCCTCGAAGATCGGGCCCGCCAACCCCGCCGAGGCGCCCACACTGGTCAGAGCGATGCCGATCGCCCGCATCTGCGCCGTGGCCTTCCAGCCCCCGATGATCGCGTCACGCTTTTTCGGGCCGATCCCGGGAACCTCGGTCAGACGCTCGATGTCCTCGTCGAGGATCAGCAGCGTGTCGTCACCGAAATGCGCCACGATCGCTTTCGCCGTCGACGGACCCACCCCGGGGATGCGCCCGCCCTTGAGATACGCCTCAGCCTCATCTGCGTTCTGCGGCAGCTGCGGCTCATAGGTCTCGAACTTGAACTGCCGACCCCACCGGGGGTCGTCGAACCACACTCCGTGCAGTCGCACTTTCTCGCCGGGGTTCGGCGACGCCATCACCCCGACCGCCGCCACGATCTCATGGTTGGCGGCCTCGACGCTGATCACCGAGAACCCCGACTCGGGGTTAGTGAACCGGACCCGGTGGATCGTGCCGTCCAACAGCGTCATCGCTGCGGCATCAGCCTGCAAGGCGGCCATAACTCCTACTTCCTTTCCTTGTCGCGCTCGTCCAGGGCACGGGCGATGCGATCCAGTTTCTGTTCGATGCCGCCGAGCCCGGCCAACAGCAGCAGCACGATCGCGCCGATCCCGGCGATGAGCCACCACGCTTGCGTCTCGGTCATGCCGTCTCCACGCTGGCGCTCACCGAGCCCACGATGGTCCGCCGGTAGGCCACGTCGTCCCGGAAGCCGCTGGTCGCGATGATCGCCTCATTGTCGGCGAACCGGACGATCTGGTGCTCGCTGCGGTACTGCTCGTACACCGCGTCGGCCCGCTCACGGTAGCCGTCCCGGTTGGCATGGGGGAGGGGGAAGAAGTCGATCAGGCCCAGCCCGGTCGTGTCGGTCAGGTCCGGCGCGGCCGAGGCGTCATCGACACCGGCCGCCAGACTGATGTCACGGTAGGCCAGCATCGCCCCGGCGCCTTCACCAAAGTACGGCATGCCCCCGCGCACCCGCTCGGCGATGACCTGGTCCAGGTCGCGGCGCTTGAGCTGGTCGAGCAGCGAGAACACGTTGCCGTCGGCGACGAACACCGCATCCACGGCCTCCAGCGCCACCGACATGGCCGATGCGTCCAGTACGGACACGTCGAGCGTGACGATGTGGTGACCCAGCTGGTGCAGCCGCTGCCGCGACTGGTCGACGAAACACGGGTCGTCGAAAGGGTCGCCTGCGTTCGGGATGAACCCGATCGTCGCCGCAGACGGCATGAGGTCAGCCGTGACCGCCCTGTCGATAGCGCTGAGCCCCTTCGACAGGCACACAATAAAATGCATCAGTTGCTCTCCTTCTGCTGCTTTCTCTGTCCGGCGGCGAATGGCAGCCGCGTCGTTTGGTCGGCACTGCACCAGAACACCCCGAGCGATGTCGACTCGTGCCGGTGAGGGTCGTGGTCTTCGCGATTACCGCATAGTCCGATGGGGAGCTTCTCTTCGCTCTCGCCGAAGGCTATTTTCGATACTGCTTCGAGCACGCCGAGAAGGAACTGGTCTCGGCAGGCCGACTGCAATCCAGTCTGCCATTTCGGCCATGCCTTCCAGTAGTTGTCCAAGACCGCGCGAATCTGCTCGATCTGCTCGGCGGCAGGGTTATCAACCACTAGCTCTCCTCGGTCCGGGGTCAGGAATTCGATTGCGCATGCGACGAGCATGGCCGCTAGCTCATCGGCAGTGAGCAGTCGAGAATAGGTGTAATCGACATGCCCGAGGTGCAGTAGATCGCAATGCTGGCATTTGTATATCTTCATGTCAGAAGTGCGTTCGCCATCTCCCTGGAGGGTTGCTCGACGAGTTTGGCGCGCCGACTTCCGGTCGAAGTATCCGCGTTTACCAGTGACCTCGCAGATGACATAGCGCACTGGGCCGCACCGGAGGTTTCTGCTGTAACGAGTCATGCCTATATTCAGTAATCCGTTCAATCACATGTTGCTCCTTGCGCCCGGGAGAATGACAGCTCTACCCGTGAATGTCATTCGCGATCGTGAGCTTCCAGGGTAACGAACGGGGCCGTCTTGGTGTACTGCCAGGCGCACTCCCACGCCCGGAGGTCATAGCGGCGGTTGAAGTCGTCGGCGGCCTGCTCGGCCTGCGCCATGTCGGCGTAGACCGCCACCGGCTCGTCGGCCTCCCTGTCGCCGCCCACGGACATCACCACGGTCAAGGTAGGTGGTTCGCTCATGCCCTCATCATCGCAGTGCCCGCTGCACACTGGTGCCCGGCCAGGGCCGTCGCGCCCGGCCGGGCACCAGGTGAACTTCACAAATAACACTAAAGGGTATTTATGAAACAGGCGGCAATTTCTCCACCGTAAGTTCGTTGATAGCGCTAATCTTACAGAGAGCATTACTGTCTCGCGGCGTGCGCGGCCCATCGATCTGGGCGCCGTACTTGGCCGGTTGCGCCTACAACCTGCCATCGTCGTGACGCTACGCGCGGGCGTCATCGACCCCCCTAGTGTCACCCTCCCTTCCATCCTCGGCCCCACTGTTCCTCATGAACTCCTCGACGTCGTCCAGGAAGAAGCGGCGGTGGCCTCCGGGTGTTCGAAATGACGGGAGCAACGCTTGCGCCCCCCACCGGCTGACGGTCTTCGGATCGACACGGAAGCGCTTGGCGACTTCTCCTGGGGTCAGAGTGACCCTAAAATGACTTTCCTCTGCCATAACGCATGATGATACCCATACCGGCCAGAAATAAACTTAAGCTCCATGGAACGGATAGCAATTATTAAAGACTTAAAATCCGTATAACGGACATAATTCGTTGTAACGGCTATCATTTCCTTTGTTGATCAATTAGGTAATGTCTCTTAACGTGATAATCTACGCAAAACAGTAAAAAAATAATGATCGCCGGGTCCCACGATAGGGGGACCCGGCGACACGGCACGATCGTGAAAATAACTCCGACAACCGGCCTATGCGTCAGCGACACGCGCCTTGAACGGCGTCCCCGCCTTGAACGCAGGAACCTTCCGGGCCGGAATCTCGATCGGCGCGCCCGTCTTGGGGTTGCGGGTGGTCGTGGCCTGGCGCTCACGCGCCTCGAACGTGCCGAAACCAGTGAGTGTCACCCGCTCCCCTCCGGCGACGGCGCTCTGCATCTCCTCCAGCAGCGCACCGAGCACCGCGTTAGCGGTGCTGTGGTCGACCTCGGCACGGACAGCAGCACGCGCTGCCAACTCGCCCCTAGTAACAGTTTCCATGGTGTCCTTTCACTTTCAGTGATCGTGAGCCGGAATGGCTCACGCTTCGGTTCAATGACCGTCAATACAAAATGACGAAGCAACTATCGCAACGGGTGCTTTCTGGTGTAGTGCCGGTCATCCAGGTAGCCATCGACCAGACCACGCCAGTAATCGTAGTCGTCACGGTAATCGGCGAAGGTCATCGTAATCTCAGTGCTATCGCTGTAGTACTTCCGATTCTCGGCCTCCATGCGCTCCAGCAGCGCAGCATGCTCGGACACCTGATGCTGGGCCTCGGCGAGCGACTCGTCATCGAAGCACCCCCGCGAGGGGCCCCACGCGGTATAAACGCCGATCTCCCAGCCCCGGTTGTAGGCCGTGGACTGGTCATTCTTATAGTTCGGGAAGGCGGCGGCAAGGGAATCCACATCCATCATCTAGCCGCCACTCCTTTCATTCATGGATTGAGTTCCTCATCCCGGTGTTCGGGTTCACGGGTGTCAATAATGACGGTGCCGTTTGGTTTCGTAAGTGGGTTGGTCCCAGCAACGTAGGCAACGAGCAACCACTCATACGCCTCCCGGCGCCCAGGGACCCGGGTCGCGTCAGCGAAGACACGGACCGAAGCCGGAACCCCGTCCCGCCAGCGCGCGACAACAGTCCGCTCGGGGTCAGTGCGGCTGCGACGGGCCATGAGCCGCCGGGCTTCCCCCTTCGCCTCGACCGCTGCGACCGCCAGGCCCTTCCCGTCGTTGAGCCACACATCGCTGATGTGGGTCCAGTCTTCAGCGTTCATTGTCTCTCGCATCGATAACGTGTACTCCTATGTCGCGGTAGGAGTCGATGTAGTGCTTGTCCATGGAGACCAGCCCCCAGAACATGGACATCGCCTCGTAGGCGGCATGCGCGTTGCCGTCCAGGGGCACGGCGTGGTTGCTGCGGAACGACCCAAAGGCGATGGCATTATCACCGAGAGGGGCGACGAACATCCGGTTGGACGGGATCTCCTGGCACAACCGGTACACATGGAAGGCCGCTTCTGCAGTGGTACTTCGTGCGGCAGCCTCGGTAAGTGCCAGCGCTGGCACGCACAGGTTCAGCACGCCGTTCGTGCACTGGACGATCAATGACGACAGTTTTCGCGAGGTGCCGATGTGTGCGATGCAGCTGGAGTCGAGGACCAGTCCTTTCACCGGTCGCGCCCGAACATGGCAATCGAGTCGATCACGTCCGACGCCCAGGCATCGGACTCGGCGTCGGGCGACAGCAGGTTCTCGTTGATGAAGGCTTGGACGTTCGCCCGTCGCTGCTCGTCGTCGGCCTCGCGTCGGAAGTGCTCGGCGATGATGTCGGCGACGTAGGACGACATCGAGGCGATCTCGCCTCGTTCGACCCTAGCGCGAAGCTCGGCTACGACTTCTTCGGGCAGGGTCAGGTTCGTTGCTCTCGTTGCCATGCGCACACCATAACATGCGCATAGCAAATTGGCCAGAGTTGAGCCTGGTCGGCTCAGGAACGAACCGACATACGTAGCTTATGAGAATTATCCTTCCCGCGTGTGCGGGGAGGTGGCTTTTTGACCTGTGGTTATGCATGGTGTTTCCGCGTTTTCATTCACTTTCCTTCTTGATGCCGTAGCGTCTGACGCGATTCACGCAGGTGGGGCAGTCGACCTCTCGATAATCCTCGGTCGGCTCCAGCCCCCAGAAGCGGTTACGCGGCTTGCAGAGGGCGTCTCCTTGCTCGCGACGGAACCGGCCCTGCTGGAACGAATCAGTGAGCGCGGCATGTGTGCGGGCGATGGTCATGGCGCCTTGACGCGGACTGTAGGCATAGGCCGGATAGAAGCTCGGGCTCTTCACTAGGGGCTTGGCTGTGTCGACCTCTTCAGGGGGGAGCTTCTTCAAACACTGTTTGCAGGTGACTTCGCGTTCCGTTTTGACCATAGTGATGTCGCTTCTGGAGCCGCAGAGAGCGTAGTGCGGCCAAGGAGTCTGCCCCGTGGCGGCGACGGCCTTCCGCATCGCAGCGTGGACCGCACCTCGACCGGAGGCACTGACATCGCTGGTCAGTTGGTACTTCATGCGCTGATCTTTGTAGTAAGACATGTGGGCCTCAGTAGAAGGAGTTGCCGAGTGACCGGCGGTCATCAGCGGGAATTCGCAGGCTGGGATGGGTAGCGATGTGGATCTTATCGGCCAGCAACGACAGGTCCAGGTCCCAGCCATACCGGCCGCTGCGTACCTCACCCAGAAGGAACGAATACATCACGACAGCCCGGTTGGCGATGTCGGATTTCTTCAGATGTCCTCAAACGGTACCGCCAAGCGTTCGAGTTCACGGTACAGGTCTTCAGGCAGATCGATCTTGATGTGAGGTTCCATGAATGTTTACTCCTTGGTATTCACGCGTCCGACGTTCTCGACTGCGACGATCTCGACCTCGTCGTCGATGCGGTAGAGCACACGCCACGCGCCGACGCGGGCGCGTCGGTACTCCGGTCCCATCGGGACTGAATTCGGTGGCCTTGGGTCGCTCTCCAGGCTGTCGAGGAAGCTGAGCAGATCTTCG
>Ga0079224_100016147_pt1 | contig 10474 bp, 7 predicted proteins | sample Stecom2015_FD_80414 | JGI IMG/M metagenome (GOLD analysis project Ga0079224, IMG submission 80414) | Agricultural soil microbial communities from Utah to study Nitrogen management - Steer compost 2015 | ecosystem: Environmental > Terrestrial > Soil > Agricultural land | place: USA: Utah...
GCCCGACGCCGAGGCGACGATCACCGGCTTCCGGCTTCCCGAATACATGGCCGGCGCCAACGCAACCGGCTATCACTTCCACGCCATCACCGCGGACGAGCGCGCTGGCGGCCACGTCCTCGATTGCCAGACTGCGAGCGTCACTGTCGAGTTGGATCGGCTCGACTCCTGGTATGTGCAACTGTCCGCCAACTGACCGCTTACTTTGAGAGAGATATGTCCAAAGCCGTAGAGGTGGAGGTTGTTTCCACCCGGCGGGACGCACGTAAGCCAACACTGGGTGGAAACAACCTCCACCTCTACGGCTACCTGCAGGCGAGCGACAAAAGGGCGGACCAGAACCTGGAGCGTCGACGATCTCGTTCGACGCTCCAGATTCCCAGCCCACCTTGATCCCGTCTAGGGACTGCTGATCTCGCGCCCGCGGCGCATCAACCGGCCGTCAGCCCGACTCTGGGGTCAGTCTTGATGAAGCGCTCGATTTCTTCGGAACTAAACCCACTTACGCGGCTGGGGCTCAGGCCGTCGAGCTCAGGCGCCGGCTTGCCGAGAATCTGGTCGGCGACAGTGCGACCGACGGCCGGCGAGATCGCGAAGCCGTGGCCGGTGAAGCCGAACGCGATTGTGAGCCCGTCAAGTCCATCAACCGGGCCGATGAAGGGGATCTCGTCGATGCTGAAGGCTTCCAGCCCGCACCAGCGCCGGTCGATCTTGAGATCGCTCAAGAGCGGGATGAGCCGGCAGCCGTGTTCCCAGTTGCCCTTCACGCTCTCGTCCAGCATCTCATAGCCGCTGCGGTCGGGGGCGGGCACGCCGGGCCAGCCACCGCCCAGCAAGAACTCGCCATTGGGTAACTGCTTGAGCGAGAGCTGGTAGCTCAGCCCGCCCATCACCGGCCGCACCAGGCCTGGTGTCGTCGGTTCAGAGAGCAGCATCTGGAGCGCGGCGGTGCGAACCGGGAACCGGAGGCCGATCCCCTCCAACAGCCTATCGCTCCACGCACCTGCAGCAACGACCGTATGGCCGGCCTGAATTTCGCCCGCCGACGTGCGAGCGCCCAGCACGCGATCCCCATCAAGGATGAGCTCGCTGGTCTCTGTACCGTTCAGGTAGGTCGCGCCGTGGCGTTGCGCGGCAGCGGCAAACGCGCGTGTGGTAGCAGCCGGGTCGGCATGACCGTCCTCCGGTGAGTAGCTGCCGGCAACCACGCGGTCGTTCAGACACGGCACCAGCTCGCGCGCCTCGGCGCCATCGACCAACCGGACATCGGCAAAGCCGTTGGCGTGTTGCTCTTCAACGAACTTCGCGATCCGCTCCGCTTCCTCATCCGTCTCGGCAACCCTCAAGTTGCCTTCCCGACGGTAGCGCAGATCCGCTTCCAGCTCTTCTTCCAGGTTCCGCCAGCGCTCGATCGCTTCGCTGGCCAGTGCTGCCTCAGCCGGGTGGCGCCCCTGCCGGCGCACGCCGCCCGCGCTTGCCCAGGAAGCGGCTGGCTCAGTCGCCGGTTCCGCCTTCTCGACCACGGTGACCGCCTTCCCTTGCCGGGCCAGGTGGTAGGCGATCGAGCTTCCATTCACGCCCCCGCCGATGATTAGGACGTCAACGGGCTTATTGTTCACGTTCGCTCCTTACTGCTTGCGTTCAGATGAGTCCGGAATGTCTGCTGCTGCGCGGCAGTGCTGACCATGCGGCGCTAGTTGGCTCTAAACCAACCAGGAGACGCGGTAGGTATCGCGAGAGCCATCTGGCGGAGTGAAGGCTGCTTGTCGCCGTCAAGCCCTTCCCACACGTCGGTCGACCACTAGCTCAACACCGGCCCGCGAGAATCGACGCTCGCCTACTCGATAAGGGACCCTTTCCAGTCCTATGCGCGCGGTGGTACTCGCGCTCCCGACTTCCCGTTGATCGTGCTCAAGGCAGCTCGCTGCAAGAACGCATCCTCCAACTATCGTCGGGCGACGTTTCGAACTTCGAAACCCAGGACGCTACGACAGTTGCACCGCGTCCAACTACGGGTACGATGCATCTGTCAATCCCTGCCACCAGCACAATCACAGTTCCTGCTGCAGACGGCGCTTCTTGCGCGCGATCTTCTCCTCACTTCGCTTGTTGCGCTCGGTGCTATCCACGATGAGCGGTCCGCCGAACTGGTTCTCTTTGGCGATCACGCTCGTGCTGATCGCATGGGCCACGAGCATCGGCGGATCGAACTCTCGCCAGCGTCCTTGCACGCCCGATTCGTCGTACCGGCTCAGAAGCAGGTACGCATAGTATTCGGTCTGCCGGGATGTGTTTCCGACTCGGATATTGCGGGCCACCACCTCTACGAGGTCGCCAACATGGACGGGGTAGAAGATGTCGACGGTATCGTAACCAACGAGTGCACCGCCGATACCTTCCCGACGGATGCTAAGACATCCCCCAGCATCGCCGAACAGCTGCAGGACGAATGCTCCCGCAGCAAGTCCGTTCATATAGTGGACCTGCTCGTTGCCGACCCGAACTCGAATACGTTGTTCCTTCACCGACTCACGCGGTTCAACGGCCATGGCATCTCCCGATCGCTAAAGTTTGGTAACGGTTACCGGTTCCAAGCCCTTACCCGGTTCATGCCTCCGGTCCAGCACAACTGTCTGCTCCCGCCTCATCACACGCCCTCGCTCGACGCTGCTAACTCAGGATGATTCGCGCATCTGCCGCGGCGAGGTTGCTGCCATCCGCAAAAAATGGGTTGACATCCACCTCTGCGATCTCGGGCACGTCCATGGCAAGCTGCGACAGCCCGACCATCGCCCGCGCTAGACCCTCACGATCCACGGCACTACGACCGCGAACGCCGTCGAAGACGGCTCGCCCCTGGAGTTCAGCAATCATTTCCGAGACATCACTTTCAAGCAGAGGTGGAAGTCGCAACGCGACATCGTTCATCGCTTCGACGAAGATTCCGCCCAAACCGAGGAGGATGACCGGTCCGAAACTCGGATCGCGCCCTATTCCCAGAATGAGTTCGATGGATCCAGGGCTGGCCATCGGATAGATGATTGCGCCCGCGTCACTGTCGTCAGGCGCGCTTTGTATGACTGCGTGATACGCCGAGATTGCATCCTCGGTGGTACTCACATTCAGGATGACGCCGTTTGAGTCAGACTTATGGAGCACGCTCGAGCTGTGAACCTTCACTGCCACCGGAAGGCCGAGTTCTTCGATGACCCCAGGAATGTCTTCGGGATTATTCGCGACGCGGTGTGGCAACACCGGGACACCATATGCGGAGAGCACCGCGGCTGCTTCGCTTTCCAGCAACGACATCCGCCCCTCGGCCTTCGCATCCCGCACGATCCGCGCAGCTCTCTCTCTCGCGTTGAGTGGCACCTCTACCTGGCGGCTGCGCTCCAAACGACGCAAGGCGGCGCCACGGTCCGCGAGTGCTCGAAAGCAGCGGACCGAGGTTTCGATGGAATGGAATGTTGGGATACCGTTCGTATGCAGCGACTTGATGCCGTTGTGGGGCTCGCGAGCAAAGATCGTATGCATGACAACGGGCTTGTTATATTCTCGAACCAGCCCCGCGATACGCTCGGACGCCTCGACATATCCTTGCTCGTATCGATCAGTTTGCCATCCGCCATACATCCCAAACATGACGACACCGTCAAACTCGGGGCTGGCGAGCGCGAGCTCTGCGGCCATTGCGTAGGTGATCGGGTAAGTGTTCTCTGGTAGACCACCAGCGAAGTCGGCTGGATTTCCAACACCTGCGAATGGCGGCAGCATGCTGCCGAGGGACTCCTCCAGGTCAGTAGTCAAAGGTGGAATGCATAAGCCAGCTCGCTCAGCCGCGTCCGCAGTCTGAACTGTATGCCCGCCACCACTACCGAAGAGCGCGACGCGATAACCTGGAGCGGCCGGCTGCTCTGCCAGGGCGAGCGCCACCGGGAGGAGTTCATCCGAGCGTTCCACGCGTTGAGCCCCTGCCCGGAGACAGGCCGCTGTGAACACGCGGTCTTCTGATGCAAGACTACCGGAGTGCGAAGCAGCTGCCTGCGCGCCAGTCGAGGTCGCGCCGGCCTTGAAAATGACTACCGGCTTAGTCTTTGCGGCCTCCTCAACGGCTTCGAGAAAGGCCTGGCCGTCAGGGATGCCTTCAAGATACGCGGCAATCACCTTCGTGTCGTCATCGTGAGCCAGGTAGCGAATGCAGTCGTGCACTCCTATGTCAAGCTGCCGGCCGATACCCAGGAAGTGGGTAAATCCCGTACCATGGACGGCAGCCTCGACCATCGCCGTGATGCCCACGTTTCCGCTCTGTGAGATGAATCCAATTGGGCCCTCCGGAACCACCATCGACCCCAGCGTGCTAAAGCGGCTCCGTGCACAAAAGAGTCCCATGGTGTTGGGGCCGATGATGCGGATACCAGCTTCCCGAGCCGTGCTCATGACCTGTTCTTGAAGCTCGGGGCCAGATTCCCCTATATCCATGAAGCCGTCGGCGAAGATGACGACACCACGTGCATTGAGCCTGGGAGCCTCCTTGAGGACCTCCGGCATCACGGAAATCGCAGTCGCCAGATCGATCACGTCGACGGGGCCAGGCACATCGGCCAGGCTCTGGTACATTGGCAGGCCAAGCACCGATCCCCCACGTGGGTTCACCGGGTAGATAGTGCCGCTATAGCCGGTCTCCACGAGCCTCTTCACTACCTGGTATCCACGACGTCCCGGTCGATCACTCGCGCCCACGACGGCCACGCTACGCGGATGAAGAATGGTGCGCAGGTCGGCTACGCTGTCCCTCGTCGCCGAAGAGCTGCCTACGTCGGTTGGCATCAAACTGACTCCAAATCAAGCGTGCCCTCCCCGTTCCATTCCCGGGTTGAAGCACGATCACTCTTGCCGGACACCGCCAGCACTGCATTCCTGTGAGGAGATCGACTTGGATATCTGATCAGCTGCCATCGGCAAACAAACCGGCGTGGATCTGGCAGTGCCTAGCCACAACCGTTTGTTCGTCACAGCCCGTTACCCAATCGAGAGAATCTTGTGAATGGGCCGTTCGTTGATAAATTTGTCGACGGCTTCTGGGTCAAACGAGAATATCCTTGCCGGCGAGAGACCATCCAGCTGCGGGGTCGGGCGCCCCATGACTACCTCCGCCACAGCGCGACCGACTGCCGGTGAAATTGCGAAGCCATGTCCCGAACTGCCAACGGCCAACACGAGCCCGTCAACGCCGGGGACCCGCCCAATGAACGGCAGCCCATCGATGCTCTGCGCTTCCAAACCACACCAGGATTGGGCGATACGTGTCTCCGCCACTGCTGGCAGCAAACCAGTGGCCGCGGCCCAACTGCCCTCTACACTGGATGGAAGCACGGTATAGCTGAGGCGGTCTTCTCCCACCTCCCCTGGCCATCCACCGCCGATGAAAAACTCACCGCCCGGGAGTTGCTTGAGTGAAAGCGCCCGGTTACGCGAACTCAGTACGGGCTTCAACGTTCCGGGAACACCGGGCGTCGTCAGGAGCATTTGTGGGACGCGCATGTAAATCGGAAGGCGCAGGCCGATACTGCCGGCGATCTCATCGCTCCAGGCGCCTGCTGCCAGAACCGTCTCGTCGGCAAAGTACTCATCGCCTTCTGCGGTCCGCACACCGACGACCCGATCCCCCTGCTGGATGAGTTCTGTCACGCGTACCCCGTTGCGATATTCGGCGCCATGGCGTTGGGCAGCAGCAGCTACGGCGCGGGTGGTGCTGGGCGGGTGGGCGTGTCCGTCGCTTGGCGAGTAGCTCCCGTTGATGACGCGATCATTGATGCCGGGAACTATCTGGAGTGCTTCGGCGCGGTCGATGAGGCGAACATCATCGAGACCATTTTCGTTCTGTTCGCGGACGAACGCCTCCATTGCCACGGCATCTTCGTCGGTTTCCGCGAAGATGATCATCCCGTCGCGATGATATTTGAGGTCCGCTTCGAGTTCGTCTTCTAGTGTCTTCCATCGCTCGATAGCCTCGATCGCCAGCGGAACCTCGGCCACGTGCCGGCCAAGGCGTCGTACACCACCTGCGCTCGCCCATGAGGCCGACGGCTCTACCCCCGGTTCCGCCCGTTCGAGCACGCACACCTTCAGGCCATTCCGAGCGGCGTGGTACGCCGAGAAGCCACCGTTCACGCCGCTTCCAATGACAAGGACGTCAAAATTCGATCTGCTCATCTCTGCAGGGCCACCAATCGTCTGTTGCTTTCGGTTCCGACACGCTCTCGCATCAAGGCTCGTGAGTTCCGATGCGAGCTTGGCTGAGCTCCACGGGATGGCGCCGACCTGGCACTATCCCTTCTCCTCAATAGGTTGCCGGTTTGCAGTACCCCTTCCATGCGAGTCGATTACGTCTCGGTCGAATTGGCGGTTCCTCGAGGCGCGGTATCGCGCCACGCCCATGTATTCACCCCACGATCAATGGCGGGATATCGCACTTCGAGCAAGAGAGCTGATCGCGGCGCATGCTATGCCCGCCGACCAGAGCGTGGATCGAGCGCGAATAGCAACCCATCCCCGAGCAAGTTGAATCCGAAGACGACCAGCATAATTGCGATACCTGGAAATACGGCGACATGTGGCGAGCTGGTGAGATAGGCGCGACCTGTGCTGAGCATCGATCCCCATTCCGGCGTTGGAGGCTGCGCTCCGAGGCCGAGAAAACTCAGCCCGGAAGCCGTGAGGATCGCCGCGGCAAGCTGCAGCGTAGTCTGGACGATGAGAGGCGGGATGATGTTTGGCACAACGTGCTTGATCATCAGCCGACGGTTGCTGCTTCCTATCGCCGTGGCGGCGAGGATGAATTCTTCGGATCGCACCGCCAGTGTTCGCCCACGCGCAAGCCGGGCGAACGTCGGGATAGAGCTAAATGCGATGGCGAAGATGATGCTCGTTAGTCCAACTCCGATCACCGCGACGATCGTGATCGCCAGCAAGAGTCCCGGGATCGCCAGCATGACGTCGATGATGCGCATGAGCACCATATCGACCCAGCGGCCGTAGAAGCCGCTCACGACACCGATTACCAAGCCGGAGAGCAATCCAATCGAAACCGAGAGCGCGCTCAACGACAGCGAGATTCGGGCCCCTTCGACGATCCGGCTAAAGATGTCGCGACCAAGTTCATCCGTACCGAGAAAATGCTCCCTGCTGGGGCGTTGAACGGCATCGCTCAGGCTCTGCTTCACCGGGTCGTGCGTTGCGATGAGCGGCGAGAAGATGGCCGCGACGACGAAGGCCAGCGTGATGACCAGGCCCACTATTGCCGTGCGATTCTGTTTGAAGCGATACCAACCGAGCTGCCAGGGATTTCGCGACTTCGTCGTGGTCCGCTCTGCGGTAGCCAGGGCGGCGGCAGCTTCGGAGCCGGACGACGCGCTACGAGCAAAAAACTGAGACACCGCGTTTACCCCACTTCTATGCGCGGATCAAGCGCGACGTACAGCATGTCGACGATGAGATTCACGATGACGAACATCGTCGCCAGAACCAGCACGGTGGCCTGCACCACTGGGAAATCACGGAACTTGATGGCGTCGACGACGAGACGTCCTACACCGGGCCAGGCGAACACTGTTTCGGTAATGGCGGCACCGCCGAGGAGAAATCCGAACTGCAGACCGAGAATGGTGATGGTCGTGATCATGGCGTTGCGAAGCGCATGGCGCCAAATGACGACACCCTCAGCGAGTCCCTTGGCGCGGGCAGTTCGAATGTAGTCAAGCCCCATCACCTCAAGCATCGCCGAGCGAGTTTGGCGCGCGATAATGGCCGCCGACGTTGAACCGAGCGTTAGGGCCGGCAGGACTAAGTGCTCTAGCCCGCCGCGCCCGGAAGTAGGCAGGACGCCCAGGGTCACCGGGAACAAGAGGATGAGCATGATACCCATCCAGAAGGTCGGCATGCTCACCCCGCTAATCGCGAGCAACATGACGAGGTTGTCCCAGATGCTGTTTGGGCGTGTCGCCGCGAAGATTCCGATCGAAAGACCGGTCACGGCAGCGAACGCCATCGAAGCAACGGCGAGCTCTGCTGTGGCCGGGAGTCGTTGCTTGAGCTCATCGATGACCGGCCGCTTGCTACGCGTCGACGTTCCAAAATCAAGCTTGATGGCATTCCCGATGAATGAGAAATATTGCTCGTGGACTGGCCGGTCAAGGCCCAGCTGGCGCCGGATGTTTGCGATATCTTCTTCGGATGCGTTCTCACCAGCCACCATCTCGGCCGGATCGCCAGGAATGAGTTGCATCACCGAGAACACCAGCACAGAAACGCCGAGGAGCACCGGAATTACAGAGAGCAAGCGTCGAGCGACGTAGGCTATCATGACTACCCGCTCCTACCACGAGCCGTCATTGTCCTGGCTCGCTTACCCGAGAATCGTGTTGCGCTGGCGTTCGCTAGCGCGCCCGAAGTTCGCGACATCACAAAGTCCCTACTGATACCACTTAGACCACTCCGGAATGTGCGAGGTACGCGCATCTAACGCGAACGCTAGATGCGCGTACCCACATAGCTAAACTTTGCGGACGTTGCGCAGAATCGAGACTTCGGTTGGCGTCAACTCATAGCCTTCGATATTGCTACGAGTCGCAACGAGTGAGCGCTGATTGTGGAGGAACAGCCAGACTGCATTCTCCCACCACAGCTCCTGGATTCGTGCATAGATGCGCTGTCGCTCTTCTTCGTCGAACGTCGTGCGGCCTTCGACGAGGAGTTCTTCAATTTCGGGCAACCAGAATCCCGTGGTATTAGCCGCTGCGTCCCTTGAGAAGAGGCGAGTAGCCGTGTAGTCCGCACCAGCCGTTGCGCGGCCAACCATCGCGAGCTGCATCGAATCATCCTCTGCGCGCGCCGCCTGGTAGGCAGCCCATTCGAAGAAGCGCAATTCGACATCGAGCCCGATCTCGGAGAGATAGCCCTGAACGGCCTCCGCCACCTGCCGGTCCTTGAGATAGCGACCGTCGGGCGACCACAGCATGATGGAGAAGCCGTCGGGATAGCCGGCGTCCGCGAGCAATTGCTTCGCGCGGTCCGGGTCGTACTCGTATGGCTCAAGCTCCACGCGGAACTGGATGCCCGGGCCGAACGGGCTCACCATAGGCTGGCCGTAGCCCAGCAGGATGTTGTCGATTATGGCCTGCTTGTCGACCGCGTAGTTGAGCGCCTGGCGGACTTCCTTGATGTTCAATGGCGGATCTTCGTGCGTCACGGTGATCTCGAAGCTCACCTGGTACATGCTATCCAGGTCGTGCACAACGATGTCCGAATCACCTTCGAGTGTGGGGACGTCTTCCGGTGAAAGCTTCACGACGATGTCGGCTTCACCGGCGAGCATCATAGCGGTGCGCGTGGCTGCCTCAGGCACCGGCCGGTAGATGATTCGTTCCGCACCGGGTAGTTCGCCCCAGTAGTTCGGGTTCACCACCAGTGTGCAGTGCTCGCCGGGCACCCACTCCTCAATCATGAACGGCCCACTGCCAAGTGGATCACGGCCGTACTCGTCAGGGGTGGACCCCTCAGCGTAGGCACGGGAAAGCACGGCGCCGCCGGTACCGGTCAGGTTGATGAGGAGGTCCGGGAAAGGCGCCGAGGTTCTGAACTCAACCGTCAGATCGTCGACGGCCGTTACCTCTTCGATGATGAGGTAATTGGTGCGATAGGTTGCGCCGGTCGCCTCGTCGCGCAGACGATCCATGGTGTACACGACGTCGTCAGCGGTGAGAGGCGTGCCATCCCAGAACGTCACGCCTTCCTGAAGCTTGAACGTCCAGGTCAGCTGGTCGTCACTGATCTCCCAGCTTTGCGCAAGCTGCGGCTCGACGTTCAACTCCACATCGTAGCGGACGAGACTGTCGTACAGCAGCCAGGCCATGGACACTGTCGGCGTGTCGGAGATAATTTGGGGGTCGAACGCCGTGACGTCGGTGCCTTCGACGAACACGATATCGCCCGTCGGCAACTCGCGCGTCGTGCTATCGCCGCCATTCGTGGTCGGCTCATCGTCTTCGGATGACTCGTCCTCGTCGGCCGTAGTGTCGTCCTGTTGCTCTTCATCATCCGAAGAAGCAGTTGCTTCGGTGTCCCCGGAGCCCGAGTCGCTCTCCGCGGTGGGTTCCTCCTCATCATCGTCATCATCGCCCCCACACGCCGCCAGGAGCCCGCCTGCGAGGATGGTCGCAAAACCCAATCCCATCGAGCGTGCGAGCAGCGTGCGCCGGTTGAAGCGTGTCGCCAGATACGCCGGGGCGTCCCCAAGCATGAACTCCGTCCGCTGTTGTTCCTTCTCGTTCGAAGTCATCTTGCTCCCATGTTCCCAGACAAACAGATCAAGTCCGCGACTCCCTCAGCTTCTAGACAGCGTGCATCTGTCTACATCGACTGGATCATGAACGCATAGACCCGCCCCTATCCCTTTCCCGAACACTCTGAGAACCCC
>Ga0079224_100016148_pt1 | contig 10474 bp, 6 predicted proteins | sample Stecom2015_FD_80414 | JGI IMG/M metagenome (GOLD analysis project Ga0079224, IMG submission 80414) | Agricultural soil microbial communities from Utah to study Nitrogen management - Steer compost 2015 | ecosystem: Environmental > Terrestrial > Soil > Agricultural land | place: USA: Utah...
TGAAAAATCATACAGTGGCCGCATTGACAATGTTGCAATAACAGATATTCTACCTGCGGGATTTGAAATTGAAAACCCCCGGACGAAAGAGATTCCCGGCATGGATTGGATAAAAGATTCCCGTTCACCACTTTCTTTAGATGTCAGAGATGACAGAATTAATATCTTTGACGACTTATTTAATCAAAAGCAAACTTATTACTACGCTGTAAGAGCTGTTTCCACGGGTGAATTTCATCATGGGCCGGCTGCTGCAGATGCCATGTATAACGGGGAATATCACTCTTATCATGGAGCAGGTATGGTAATTATAAAGGAATAGGTTTACTTATTTCAGGCTTGCAAAAAAAGAATGAGGTATGAGCAGGAAAGAGAGGATAATGCTATTTATTTTGGCATGCCTGAACTTTACACATATTCTGGATTTTATGATTATGATGCCATTGGGAAACTTCCTGATGCCGCACTTTAACATCTCAGCCAGATATTTTAGTCAGATTGTTGCAGCTTATCCTGTAAGCGCATTTATATCCGGACTGATTGCTGCATTTTATGTAGACAAATTCGACAGAAAAAAAGTACTGTTGTTTGCCTATGCCGGATTTCTTGCAGGAACTATATTTTGCGGAATAGCTCCATCACCCGCATTTTTACTTTTAGCCCGTGTGGTCACCGGATTATTCGGCGGCCTGATATCAGCTCAGGTATTATCTATTATTGCAGATGTATTTCCTTATGAAAAAAGAGGACGAGCCATGAGTGCTGTATTTATGGCTTTCTCTGCTGCAAGTATTTTCGGAATTCCTATTAGTTTGTACCTGGCAGACTTAATTAGCTGGCATGCTCCTTTTATTTTAATAGGAATTTTAGGAGTTTTTATTATTCCATTAATTGCTAAATATTTCCCTTCCGTGGCGGGTCACTTAGAAAACCGTAATGAGGAAAAATCAGTAGGAATTATTAATATATTCAAAGAAATACTTTCTAATAAAAGCCAGGTGCTGGCTTTATCCCTTACCGGAATATTAATGCTCGGGCATTTTATGGTAATACCGTTTATCAATCCTTACCTGGAGTTTAATATGGGCTTTTCCAAAGAACAAACTCCAATGATTTATATGGCAGGTGGAGCAAGTTCTCTCGCATCTTCGTTAATACTGGGTAGAATGGCAGATAAATATGGAAAACTCAGGATGTTTATGATTTGTCTTGTGCTATCTATCCTTCCGGTATTTTTTATAACTAATATGCTTCCGGTTCCCTTTTCAATTGAATTGTTTGTATTTGCATTCTGGTTTACATTTTCTACCGGAAGAAATATTCCAGCTCAGGCAATGATTTCCACAGTAGTAGAGCCAGCCCAAAGGGGGAAATTTATGAGTTTTAACTCTTCCTGTCAGCAATTATTTACCGGCCTCGCCTCTGTAATTTCAGGCTTTATAGTTACCCAAAACGAAGCCGGGCAAATATTAAGATATGAATATGTAGGATACCTGAGTGTTACAATTGTACTTAGCACTTTCTTTATCGCAAGGAAGTTGGCAAAAAGGCAAAAACTCAGATAGAAGTCTGGCGTTTATGAGATGCACCGGGGACTAAAAATCCGGTAACTTTTCCTGGTTTTCTATTAAAAGATTAATTTTTTTTTCTAGAAAAATTATTGAGTTCTTAAAACTAATACCGGAAAGCGGCAGGTTGATAATCAGTTTTAAATACTATTAATTCATTACACTGTACACAGGCAGTTCATTAACGCATTAAATACATCTTACCATAACCATTGTTAAAGTACCGGTCTGTATTTTCTCCTTCAGCTTTGTATTTATCCATACGTTGTCCGTCTAATGTTGCCACCATACGGTATAAATAAACGCCATTTGCCAGTTTTTGACCATACATATCAGTTCCATCCCATTTAAACTCTGTAATATTTCTGCCCACCTTCAAAGGGCCGAGTTCATCTTTTGTAATTTCCCTTACAATTTTTCCGGTTACAGTAAGTATTTGAATTTTTAAATTCTGAGGAACTTCAGAACCGGTAATTGTAAATACAAAAGCAGTAGAAGTAGAAAACGGATTAGGATAATTAAGCAGATTGGAAATCATTGGTTTTGAAATTACCCTAAACCCAACACGGTATTCAATTTCTCCTGCTTTATTTCCGCTCATATCTTTTCCTATTACCATCAATTCGTAATCATCTCCTTCAGGATTTTGCTGAGAGGTAAAATCAGGATAAAAATCAATGTATGCAACATTTTCATTTCCTGAAACTGCAGGGCTAAAACGCAGTGTATCGGAATTGAAATAATATGTTTTAAGCATACCATTCGGATATCTGACCTGAACACCAGCAATTGCAGTATCATTTAACAATAAATGTCTGGAATTATCTTCCAGTTTAATTCTTATATGTGGTTTGGCTGAAACCAGGTCTCGGTTAAGAATATGTACACCGTCAAATGTTACATCCATAACAGGTTTTACCCTATCGGGGCGCACATAAAATTCATGATAGAAAAAGTTATTTGAATGCATTTGTTCTAATTGATCTTTTTCCGGATTCACTTCTACAAATGCAGTATTAGAACCAGTAAGATTGCGGCTGTCTATTGCATAATTGAAGATAATAGAATCTCCGGAAGGCAATCCGCGAACTCTTTCTGGATTGAAAATATGCTGAACATTATTTTGGTCTGTAACTACTATTCTGTATAACAGACTATCGAAATCTGAAGAACTGATATTTCTGAAAGCAACCCGGAAATTCAACATTTCACCGGCATCAACAGTATCTCTGAAATTAAAACTCATTTTAGGATCTACTGCACCTTCAGGCAATTCTTCATATTTTACCTGCCAGTAATCAAGCTGATAAGGAACATAACGTATACTATCAACCGACTTCATTACGAGTCTGAGATAAGGATATTCTTCAGCAGAAATAAAATCTATCAGTGTATCATTTTTTTGCTTATCGCTGGTATAAACCAATTGCTGAAAACCATTGGAATTAAGACCGTAAAATTCAAATTTGACCGAAGCGCCGGGATCATTATGCAATAAATTTCCCTGCCAGTGAGCAGACTGCCAGTTTTTAGCAGGTCCGATAATTTTCGAACGAACATAACCAGAATCACGGTTACTGTTGAAATTTACAGAACCTTCCACAAGGTCTTCCTGGGTTCTACCCACACCCTGATACAGTACTTCATAGTTACCGTCAAAATCTTTTTTAAATATAAAAATGAAAGGAATATTTCTATAGAAAGAATCAATTTCTGTCAATCCGATTTCCATAAATTTATGGTAAATCGAATTATTTTCACCATACAATAAAGTATCATTCTGCCAATCTGCTACAAAGCGCGGATTAGAATTAAACGAAACAGAACCCCAGTTCATCAGAGAAACGATAGAACCATTTGGAATACTGTCTATAAAGTCCATTGTTTTTTTCCTCCACACCGGATCATTATATCTGAAGACATATTGGTTAGGTTTATTAATACTGTTATCCGGACAAATAGTAGTAAAGCTTCCCCATTCTCCTTCTCCCGCTGTTATCGTATTTATTCTAGGGCGGCCTGTTGCAATATCAAAAATTGCAAATTCAAAGCTATTCAGGAAAGCACCACAACCACCCTGGTATACCACATTACCTTTATAGAAAGCCTGATTAGAACCATAGGGATACAGACTTGCTTTTACCAAAAGATTATTTACAACTGTATCAAATTTAAAAGTTCTGTCTTCAGTAAGCAGAATATTAGAATACTGATTTTCAAGATGCTGATAATAATGCGACTGGTTCCAGCCGGGAGTACTTGAAGCTATATATACAAAAGAAGAATTGTTCCAGATAAATTCTTCACCCTGAGGAGGCTCCGGAGCTACCCTCCAGTAATAAACTGTGGAATCTTTAAAATTCATCGCCGGTTTAAATTCCAGAATACCACCTGCAGAAACCAGTGATTGTGTGATTTTAACAGAAGAATTAAAATCAGTAGTGGTATCAATTTCCAGAATATAATTCCTGGACGGGCTGAAGGGGTTTGCAGTAGATGCAAACAAGGTAATATCCTGTTCATTAATAATAGCAAATTCAAAAGGATAAACAGGTATAGCTTCTTCTTCGTAAATAAAGAAATTCAATACAGCTTCATTATTATTTTCAGATTTTTCCGGAATTTCCTGTAATGGATCTACGGTTATTCTGAATTCATTATTCCCTTTATCCCTTGTAGCAATAATAGGAAAACTCAGCACTACAGAATCCTGAAACTTAACGGGAGCCATATATTCCTGAAAAACCTGTTCTTCATTTCCGTCGGGATAGGTTCTGATAATTCTAAGTAAAACAGAATCACCTATTGCTTTCCCAATATTTCTAACCCTTACATTCAATTCAAAATTATTATCTGCAATTGAAACCAGCGATGGATTAAGTTTTACAAATGAACTTTGAATTTCATAATCAGGTAAATCATCGGCATGATACTTTATTGCAGGATCACCATGAATAGTTATTTCTTCAGCATGAGCACGAGAATAAAAATCATGTTCACCAAATCCGGTTACCATATCCTGCAAAGCATCTCTGTTCAGCTCTCCAAGTGTGGCACCATAACCTTCACCGCCCATTCTATGGTATAATTTGTTAAGATAATAATTAAGGTAATTCACAATACCATAATGTGTACTGGCAACAAAAGCTATAGACCCTCTCCTTTTTGCCAAAACAAATTTTTCCGATAAAGTTTCATTTACCAGAAGCCTTTGAATATTATAGGTATAAAAATTGCCCGCATTACAACCATTCACTAAAAATATCGGATACCGGCCATTAGTATTCGTGTATGCATGAGGGTTATCAAGATTAAATTCAAGTGTTGTAGAAGAAGAGTGGCCGAAATAATTTAAAATTCCTATGCCATTATCAATTAATTGTTTAATTCTTTCCGTTGTAAGATTCTCATTATCCCCAACTGTTACCTTACAGAAAGAAGAAACATTTGCACCATATAAAGTATCTTTTATAATATTGGCATAAACATTCATGTAATTACACAAAACCGTTCCCAGGTAAGGCTCACTGGCACCTGTTACATGCACAAAGTTTTTCATCCATGCCCTTTCTTCTGAATTTTGAGCACCTGATCTTTGAACTGTTTCATATTCAATTACTTTTTCAAGATAGTTTTCTACTTCTTCAGCATTAATGGCAGATAATCTTCCTATGGGGGTAATAGGTACAGCATCAGCAGGCCCGTCGGAACTCAGCATATTATCAGATGCCGGGTTGCCGAAAGTAGGTACCAGGTTTAAAAGTTCTGATTGATAACTAGCCTGATTTCTGGCATATTCATTATAAGCCATTCCTCTTCCTATTAAAAACACATTGGTTAAAGGCATACTAAATGTGTTTCGGGCAAACCTCAAAAAGTTTTTAACAGAAAGCGGGTGTTTTTTAATTCCGAAAGCAAACTGGTCTACCAACTGATCAATTTCTACAATAATTGCTCTATGGCTGCCCCCATTTGCCGAGGATCTGTATTGTGCATATGCTTCTACCGGGTTCATTCCATTTGTACCATTGTACAATAAAGGATGGGAGATAATGATATAATCGCCCTGAAGCGCCGGATTACGATAATCTATAAAATCTCTTCTTTCTAAACTATTAATATTAATACTGTAAGCAGGCTGAAGATTTACAATAACAAAATTATGGCTAACCGATTGTGGAGGAAGTGCGAATTTCACTCTGCCTGTCTGTGATATATCTCCTATATATCTTTTCCCCGAGGTAAGATCATACAATGCAGGGGCTACATTTCCATAGTTGAAACCGGTGATTTCCAGATAATACCCTGCTGCTTTTGCAGGCAGGCTGAATTCAAAATTTCTTGAATTATTAAAATTGAAATTACGCGGATAGGTCAAGTCAAAATGAGAAATCACCATTCTGTCGGCCCCTACCTCAGATCTGTTCCAAAACTCAGTCTTGGCTGAATTTCCTGCAATAAGGCTTACGGGAAATTCAACAGTTGTTAATACATCACTGAAATAATCCATAATGGTATCTTTCAGTGTAACATCATTTATTCTTAATTCAATTCTTCTTGTATTCAAAGCATTACCGAATGCTCCGAATTTTATAGAAGCATTAGCAGGACCGGAAGTGTACACCTGCAAAGCAGTTGAATTAGTACGTGATACAGCGTCTTTACGAATTTCAGCGGTAGACCAGAACTCTCCTTTATCATAGGAGGAAGAATAAACATATTCTCCTACAATATTGGCAAAACCTGCATTTTGTCTGTTTTTAAATGTTACCGGAAGAGTGTGTATAAAAAAAGGTTCAGCGGGTAAAACATTAGCAGCAACATTATTTGCTTCCTGGGTAATAATGAAGCCCCCATTTCCATTTCCTATAGTCAGAAAATAACTTGCGGTATCTGTAAGCAGGCTTAGCCGGTCGCTGTGTTGATATTCCGGCCTTCTGTACAAAGCCCTGTCCGGTTTTCCATCGTTAGGAATTCCCCAGAATTCAAGATAACCGTTAGCAGGTAAAACACCTGAGCCCACTGAAGGATAGAAAAAAACAGGTTCTCCGTTTCTCCATAATTCAAGCCTTTCTACGGGAACAGTATCTAATCCTGAAGCAGCAAGTGTAGATTGCGGAATTTTATATAAACCTTTAGCTCCAATTTTAAATTTATAATATGGTCTGTCGTATCGAATCCATTCATTATTATATTGCTGGGAATAAGAAAGCTGGCCGGAAAAGAAAATAACCAGCAGGATCATAAAAGAAGAGAATACGGCTTGAGGCAGTTTTTTCATGGACAGGTTATTTTTTCATCTTTTTTTTCAGATCCAGGTTAAAAGAAAACACATGAGTATATAAAGGATTCGACTGATTTGCCAGGTTGGTAAAAGCATAATCAATTCTAACATCACCTACTTTAAATCCAGCTCCAACACCAGGCTGGTAAATCCATATTCTTTCCACATTATTAATATCATTATCATCCAGTGCCTTTTGAAAATTATTTATACCCGCTCTTATAAAAAATACATCCTTCCAGGCTGCCTCCAATCCTATTTTAGGATCAAGGCTTATAACATCAGAAGCTATTACAGTATTTCTTCTTCCATCAAAGGTGAGATCTGCATCTATTTCAGCCAGTAATCCTATATTATCTGAAATTTTCATTTTGTAAGCCGCACCCAGTATTAATTTTGGAGCAGTGAGCTCGGTAGATTTAACCGGTATTTCATTATTGGTTACATAAAATACCTCTCTCATTTTTTCATTCAGATTAAATGACCAGGCATTGAATGTAGTAGTTACATCTCTGGCTACAATACCTATTTGAAATTTCTTTCCGGTAAACTGTACGCCTGCATCGAAACCAAAACCCCAGGCTGTTGCAAATTCACCGGCTTTACGGTGGATGATTTTAGCATTAATTCCCGCATTCAGGTTGCGCCCGTTTTTCATAGAAACCTGTTGAGCCAGGGAAATCAAAAATGCATAATCTGCAGATGAGAATGTTTGAATATTACTAAAATTTATGGTTCCGTCTGCTTCCACAAGAAAAACAGTATTGGGAATATCATCTACTGCAAATCTTAATAAAGAAAGGGCAAGTACGCGTTTATTATTATTTAAAGGAATAGCCAGAGTACCATAGTCGTATTTACCAATACCTGCAAAATACTCGGCGTGCATCAGGCTTATTTGAGGATCATCTTTAATATTTGCCAGGCCTGAAGGATTCCAGTATGCGGAAGTTCCATCTTTAACAGAGGCCACCTGGGCTCCGCCCATAGATAAACCCCTGGCTCCTGCGCCAATGTTCAAAAATTCATTGGAATAGGTTCTGAATTGTGCCTGGGAATAAAAACCCAATAAAATAGCTAATCCGGTAAACAGGTAAAATTTTCTCATGAAAGAAGTATTCGCCGCACTCAAAATTCGGTTATGGGTTTTCATAGATACCGGGGCTCACTGATAATACAGGGAGAATTAAAAAAAATAACGGAGTTTTGCTCAAAATTATTGCTTTTCCCCGGATTGGAAACAGATATTAGTATTTTAACAAAGCGTTGAAATTCAACTATTTAATAAAATAACCCCGGGCAAATAACAAAATATTATGCAAATTAATCTTATAGAGGAATTAAAATGGAGGGGAATGGTACAGGATATCATTCCCGGAACTGAAGAACAATTGAAAAAGGAACCTACCACAGCCTATATTGGATTTGACCCCACAGCAGAATCTTTGCATATTGGCAGCCTGGTACCCATATTGTTACTGGTACATTTTCAGAAAGCCGGACATAAACCGCTGGTTTTAATAGGTGGTGCTACCGGAATGATAGGTGACCCAACAGGAAAAAGTGAAGAGCGGAATTTGCTTACACAGGAACAACTCGACAAAAACATTGCGGGAATAAGAAACCAGTTGAGTAAATATATAAATTTTGACAGCAGCCTGGCTAATGGTGCCGAACTGGTAGATAATAATGACTGGTTTAAGCATATCAGTTTTATAGATTTTTTACGCGAAGCGGGAAAATACATTACCGTAAATTATATGATGTCGAAAGACAGTGTGAGGAAAAGAATTGAAAGTGAAACAGGAATCAGCTATACAGAATTTGCCTACCAGCTAATGCAGGGATATGATTTTTATCATTTATATACCACTAAAAACTGTAAAATGCAGATGGGTGGAAGTGATCAATGGGGGAATATTACTACGGGAACTGAATTTATCAGAAGAAAATCAGGAGGGGAAGCTTTTGCATTCACTTGTCCGCTGGTAAAAAAATCTGATGGAGGTAAATTTGGGAAAACCGAAAAGGGTAATATTTGGCTTGATCCCGAGCGAACTACTCCCTATCAGTTTTATCAGTTTTGGCTAAATGCTTCTGATGAAGATGCTAAAAACTGGATTAAAATCTTTACATTTTTACCAAGGGAAACCATAGAAGAGTTGATAAGAAATCATGAAGCCTCCCCGGAAAAAAGGATTTTACAGGCTGAGCTGGCAAAAGAAGTAACTGGTTTTGTACATGGAAAGGAAGAATATGAGAAAGCTGTAGAAACAACAGCTAAACTTTTTGCTAATGCCAATGCTCCGGCAGAATCTTTAAGTCTGGATGAGTTGGAAGGAATGGAAGGAGTTCAGAAGTTTGAATATTCCTTAGAAAAAATTAAAAATGGGGTTGATATTGTAAGTTTTCTTTCAGAAACCGGAATATTTTCAAGTAAGGGTGAAGCCAGAAAAATGATTCAGCAGGGAGGTGTGAGCATCAACAGAAAAAAAGTATCAGGGATTGAATTTGAAATTAATTCGGGATTATTGTTACATGATAGATATTTATTAGCACAAAAGGGCAAGAAAAATCATTATTTGATAGAAATACATTGATATTCAGTGAAATGATTTTTTCTTTTATAAAAATCATTTGGAAGATCTGTTAACAAGAATTATTTTTGCACTCCCTTTCAGCAAAATGCTAAAAGGTGGTTTTGCCCGATAGTATAATGGTAGTACGACAGATTTTGGTTCTGTTTGTCTAGGTTCGAATCCTGGTCGGGCAACAAAAAAGGCAGGCTGATTAGCTTGTCTTTTTTTGTTTAACAACCTTTAAGCTGACATTGCTCAACTTAAGTTATCACGAAAGTTGTATTCGTTTGATATTAAAACCAATCGTTTTTTCTTTTAATATTAACCTGGATTGAAATTTATGAAAACACTCAAAACACCTCATAAATAAATTCCATTCTTAAATGCGTACATGGCCATCCCAACCCGTGTTTTTACATCTAATTTGGTAAACAGGCTGTCTCGTATTGAATCTACGCCTCGCGGAGTTACACCCATAACTGATGCTATTTCTTTATAAGTTAATTCTGAACAGGCCAGCATAAGAAATCTCAGCTCTGTAGGTGAAAGCATATTTCTGAAATAAACAGCTTCCTTATCTTCACATCTTAATAGGCTGGCTAGTTTACCTGCTGAATTGTAGGAATAATAATATCCATTGGTGATAACAGATTGTATGGCATTTTTTATTTCAGAAGGATGGCCGTCTTTTTTTAAAAATCCCTTTACCCCATATTCTATCAGTCGCATCATGCTTTGTTCTGTATCATACATTGTGAGCATTAATACGGGGATGGAAGGATAATTTTTTTGCAACTGTTCTGCTGTTTCGAAGCCATTCATGTCGGGCATATTTAAATCTAGAAATATTATATCCGGTGGCGCTGATTTATTTAATTCTTCTAATAATTGCTTCCCTGTTGCTGCCTCTAATACTACCTTCAGTTTTCCATCTTGCAAATCAGGTCGCTGATGGCTCTTCTGAACAAGGCATGGTCATCTACTATAGCAATGCAAATGTTTTTGTCGTGGTAAATCATACTTCAATTTTTTTCTATTAAAAA
>Ga0079224_100016149_pt1 | contig 10474 bp, 10 predicted proteins | sample Stecom2015_FD_80414 | JGI IMG/M metagenome (GOLD analysis project Ga0079224, IMG submission 80414) | Agricultural soil microbial communities from Utah to study Nitrogen management - Steer compost 2015 | ecosystem: Environmental > Terrestrial > Soil > Agricultural land | place: USA: Utah...
ATCCTGATGGCGCTCGCCTACCCCAAGTCTAAATTCTACGGCTATGATTATCACGCGCCATCGATCGAGCGCGCAACGAAGCTGGCCAACGAGGCGGGCGATTCGACGCGCGTGAAGTCCGAACGCGCCAGCGCGAAAGACTATCCCGCGCTCGGTTACGACATGATCGCGTTTTTCGATTGCCTTCACGACATGGGCGATCCCGTCGGCGCGGGCCAACATGCGAAGAAAGCCCTGGCCGATGACGGCGCCTGGATGATCGTCGAGCCGTTCGCACACGACGATCTGGCCGACAATTTGAACCCCGTGGGCCGCGTCTTCTATTCGGCCTCCACCATGATCTGCACGCCCGCCTCGCTCAGCCAGGAGGTTGGCCTCGGGTTAGGCGCACAAGCTGGTGAAGCGCGGCTCAAAAAGGTGGCCAAGGACGCCGGCTTCAGTAAATTCCGGCGAGCGGCCGAGACCCCCTTCAACCTGGTGTTCGAGGCGCGCGCCTGAATTCTGGGTGGAAGGACATTCAATGCGAGCTTTGATTATCGCCGCGGCGCTGGCCGCCAGCGGTGCAGCCTATGCCGAGCCTGTAAATTACACGCTCGACTCCGCCCACACGCAGGTCGCCTTCTCGATCGATCGCTTTGGCTTCAACCGCGTGCTCGGCCGCTTCGAGAACGTCACCGGCACGATGGTGATCGATGAAGAAAACCCGGCGAACTCATCGGTGACCGCCACCATCCAAGTCGCCAGTGTCGATTCCAGCAATGACACGCGCGACGAACATCTCCGCGGCGAGCGCTGGCTGAACGCTGCGCAATTTCCGACGATCGAGTTCCGCTCTACTGCCGTCCGGCTCACCGGCGAGCGCACGGCGGAGGTGACAGGCGATCTGACGTTGCTCGGTCAGACCCATCCGGTGACCCTCAACGTCACGCTCAACAATATTGGCGGCACGCCCAACCGTCCGAACGATCGCTTCGCGGGCTTCTCCGCGACCGGCTCCCTCTCGCGCTCGGAATGGGGTTCGACCACGGCGCAAGCGCCGAACATGATCGGCAATCTCGTCACCATACAAATCGAAGCCCTCGCGGCGCGGACAGCGAACTAATGGCGTACTGGCTGATTAAGAGCGAGCCCGACACCTGGTCCTGGGATCAGCACGTCAAGAAGGGCGCCGATTCCTGGACAGGCGTGCGCAACCACCAGGCCAAGGTCCACCTTCAAAACATGAAGAAGGGCGACAAGGCGTTCTTCTATCACTCGAACGAAGGCAAGGAGATTGTCGGCGTCAGCGAGGTGGTGAAAGAGGCCTACGTCGATCCCACCGACAAGACGAACGCGTTCTACGCGGTCGACTTCAAGGCGGTTGAACCGTTGAAAACACCGGTGAAGCTCGCAACGCTGAAAGCGGAGAAGGCGTTCGCCGACATGGTGCTGGTGAAGAACTCGCGCCTCTCCGTGCAGCCGGTGACGGCGGACGAGTGGAAGGCAATCCGAAAGATGGGTGGTTTGAAATGACGCAGTATCTCGATCCAGCCCTCTTCACCGACGCCGCCATTCCGGACGAAACCAAACAGCTCAACGCCGGCATTATCGCGCTCACCAAGGATATGGCGAATTGGTGGGAAGTCGGCGCGCAGAAGGTGCGCGACGCGCGCGCCAAAGGCGAAGGCGTGTTTCCGGCGCCCGTTAAGTCCGACCGCGCCAAATGGATCGAGATCGACGGCCAGGCCGGCAAGGTGAGATTGCGCGTCGTCGCGCCAGAGCAATCGCGCGGCGTCTATCTGCACATTCACGGCGGCGGCCACGTTCTCGGCGCGGCGGATCAACAGGATCGCCTGCTGGAGCGCATTGCCGATGGCGCGAACCTCACCGCCATCAGCGTCGAATATCGCCTCGCGCCGGAGAACCCCTACCCGGCGGGCCCGGACGATTGCGAAGCAGCAGCACTTTGGGTCGCCGACAATCTCCGCGACTTCGGCGGCGACAAGCTCGCCATCGGCGGCGAAAGCGCCGGCGCACACCTTTCGGCGCTCACTATCCTGCGTCTGCGCGACAAGCACGGCCGCACGCCCTTCCATGCGGCCAATTTAGTCTTCGGCGTGTTTGATTTGGGCATGACGCCGAGCGCGCGCGCCTTTGGCGATGAACGCCTAGTGCTGCGCACGCTCGACATTCAGAAGTTCGGAGACGCGTTCCTGCCGGGCCTCAGCGACGAACAGAAGCGTTCGCCGGAACTTTCGCCGCTCTATGCGGATGTGCGGGGCTTGTGCCCCGCTCTGTTCACAATCGGCACCAAGGACGCGCTGCTGGACGACAGCCTGTTCATGCACGCGCGCTGGATCGCAGCGGGCAATAAGGCGGAGCTGGATATTTATCCAGGCGCCTGCCACGGCTTCATTGCCTTCCCGAACACGCAAGCCGCGCAATCGGTCAAAAGTCAGGTCGCGTTCCTGAACGCAGCGCTGGCCTGAACTTGCGTTCGCCGCATTCGGACGGCGGCTCGTCTCTCTCGAATTGAAACGCGGGCGCAGCCGCGCGCTCATACGGGCGTCTCTTCAACGCATTCGTTGTGTTGATATCTGACGGCCGCGAACCCCCGTTGTCGTCAGTCACGAGGCCTCCGAACTCGCCCTCATGAGCCAGGAGGTTGGGACGCCGGCGCCGGTTCCGAGTGTCGGCTGCCGGCGTCTCATACTTGCTCAGCGTCCCTCAAGCTCCGCCACCAACGCGCTCATGCCGTACACGTCGGAGAGTGCGGTGCGGATGATCGTCGAGGTGACGGTGACCGAGCGATTGAGATCACCGTCGTAGAAATACTCGCCGCCAAGCAAATGGATGTTGCCGTCGAACACGGCGCCGGCGACATCGCCCTCGCGATCAAGAAGCGGGCCGCCGGAGTTGCCGCCGATTACATCTGTCGATGTCGTCACGTTGAAAATGGCGCGCGGATCAAGCTGGCCGCGCGCGTCGATCCAACGCTGACTGAGAACGAACGGCTCGTGACCCGTCGCGCGCTCGTAGAGACCCTCAGTGTGGGTGAACGGTCCAACGACGCGCCCGTTCGGCTCGGACCAGCCAATCACGCGGCCATAGGTAAGGCGCGGGCTGAAGGTCGCGTCCGGATATTGCGTCTCGCCGAAAGCGCGGAAGCGGGCGCGCGCAATGCGCTCCTGCGCGCGCGCCACCGGCGCTTCGACCTCAGTCGTGTAGCGCTCGCGCACCGCGCGCGCTTCAGCATCCCAGCTGCGTACGAACACGATCATCGGATCGTCGGACTGCGCGATCGCGGCAGCGCCGCCTTCCCAGAGCTCCATCCGGTAGCGCGGATCGGCCAAGCGCGAGTGTGAGAGCCGCGCAGCAAGCGTCTCCGGGCTTTCATTGCCGAGCATCTGCCGCGCGATCGGATCATCGGCGGTGAGATATTCGCGGGCCTTCGAAAGCCAGAACGAGAGGAAGATTTCCTCGAACTCCGGCGTCACCGGACGGTTCGCGCGCAAGCTTTGCGCAACAGCAGGCAAGCGCACATTGGCGTAGCGCGCGAGACGTTGCCCGTCGGGCTTTTCGCGTTCGGCCGCTCCGCGCACCAGATCGCGCGCCCACTGGAACAACATCGAGCGCTCGCCGGCGCGCTGTTCGAGATACTGGTACTGATAGAACATGCCGCGATAGGCGCTTTGGGCACGCTCAATTTCTTCCCACGCGCCATCGACTTCACGGGTTGCGGCGCGATTGCGGCGCACGCGTTGCTGCAAATCTGCTTCGCGTTCAGCGACGCGCGCGAAGCCCGCCGGATCGGCAAGCGCCTGGCGCCGGCCTGAAAGGCCCTTGAACGAGTTCTGCACGCTCTGCAGCGTGCTCGAAGCGATGCGCGATTGATCGGGGCCAAGCGCCGAATAGGCAATCAGGCGCGCGCGCAACTCGGAAAGCGAAGCGATTTGCCACGGCAGATTGGTATCGCGCTCGAACGCCAACTCGGCCGTCGTGCGCAAGCGCGAGGTGCGGCCGGGATTGCCAGCGATCAGCACCACCTCGTCTTCGGCCAGCGGTGTGAAGCGCATGTCGAGATGGTTCGGCGTCGCCGCGGGTGCGCCGTTCGCATAGAGCCGCAAGAAAGAGAAATCGAGGCCGTAGCGCGGGAAACTGAAATTGTCCGCATCGCCGCCGAACGCCGCCATTTGGTGCTCGGGCGCGAACACCAGGCGCACGTCATTGTTGGTGCGATACTGGTAGAGCCCGTACCGGCCGCCCTGGTAGAGCGTCACAACCTCGCAGCGCGTCGTCGCTGTCGTGCACGCGCGCGTCAGCCGCGCAAACTCCGCATCGCGTGCGCGCGCGAAGGTTTCCGGCGTGACGCCGGCCGTCGCTGCTTCGATCACACCGGTGACATCCGTGATCGCGGTCAGCACATCGATCGACATGTTGGGACAGCGCAGCTCCTGCTCGCGCGCCTGAGCCATGAAGCCGTCCGCGATGTAGTTATTGTCCGTCGTCGAAAGCGCGGTGACGCAGGAAATCACGCAGTGATGGTTGGTCAGCACCAACCCGGCTTCACTCACGTTCGACGCCGAGCATCCCGGCATGCGCGCCGTGCCCGCCATCGTGCGGTCGAGCCAAGCTTGATCCGGCGCCCAGCCCATTTCTTCGCGCATGCGCTCGGCGGGAAAATTGTCGAACGTCCACATGCCCTCTTCGGCCTGCGCCGCGGGCGCGGACGAAACCCCGAGCATTCCGACTACGGCTGCCGCCGCGCGCAAATTCTGGCGCATGAATTCCCCATCGAGTCAGTTGCGCGCGAGGAAACGCGAACTGACGCGACGGAGCAAGCGACGAAGGAAGTTCCCGCTTAGAGGTCGAGCGCGGTGAGCATTTGCTGCTTCACCTCAGCCGAAACGTCTTCGGCGTCATTGATGAAGTCGCGCGCATCTTCTTCTGTCGCGCCGGTAATGCGCACATTGGCGCGATCATCGTTTTCGCCGGGGCCGCCGTCTTCAGCATCGACATGCACGGTGCGCCCGCCTGCATTCACACGAACCGTTGCGCTTTCGCTGTTGGGATCGGACTCATCAGCCGCAACCGAAATATCCACGCCCGGAAACCGCAATGCGAACACTTCCGGATTGGGCTCGCCGCTAATCGGCTCCATGGGACCAAGACGCTGAATGGTGTCGGCATCGAGCAGCGCCGAGGCGCCCTCCGCAACGCGCGTGGCTGCCTGACGCCCGTCCGGGGCGGTGACGATGTAGGTCTGCACGCCTTCGACGGCACGAACCTCAAGCGTGTAGCCCCCGGCGGGCTCTTGGGTCGCGGCGTCGCTCGAAGAGTACGAGCCATCGCAAGCCGCGAGCAGCAGCGGCGCGGCCAACGTCAGCAGAAGCAATCTCATCATCAGTCTCTCCGTCGCTCGCGGCGGTTTTGCTCCACCCGGTCATAGCAAGCGCCGCGTTCACCGGCGCTTGTATTCCGGTCGCACTCGTGGCGTGCGCGCTCGTCATAGCCGCTTTCAAGCATAGAGATGCAGCCACCAAGGGTCGCGGATGCGATAAGAGCTAGCAAAAACCGGCGCATGAAGGGCCTCCACCACTGAGTGGCGGCCATGGATCACCGTCATCGCGGCGATTTTCGGGCGCTAGCGGGTGCGCTCGAAGCGGACGACCTTCTGCTCGCGGTCGAGATAGGCGACGCGATAACCGGCGCGGCTCCAGGCGTGGGCGGCCGCGCCCTCCGCTCTATTATCGTTGGACCAGAACGATCGATGCTTGGTGGCGCTCATCGGCAGCTCCTTGCCGATGATCCCCTCAATGTCTTCGAAAGTGAGCATTTCCGGCCGGCCACGGCGGCGTTCAAGGTGGGCCTGCAACGGCTGATACTTACGCAACGCTGACATACACGCGCTCCCATCGCGTTGATCCGGACCGGGTCCGGAACGGTGACGGATGGGAATGATGAACTGATTTGCGCGTTATGCACAGAATCAGAACTGAATCGTTGCGTATGCAAAATTAAAACTCACATACCTGCGCATGATTGGCGCGCCGAGGCTTGGCGCGCAGAGTGCGCCCGCGAGGAGCTCCGCCATGAAAGACGTCGCCATTGTCAGCTACTGCCGCACGGGCATCGCCAAGGCGACGCGCGGCGCGCTGAACCAAACGCACGGCATCGCCATGGCCGCGCATGTGATGAAAGAGGCCGTCGCACGCGCGAAAATCGAGCCCACCGAAATCGAGGATGTCGTGCTCGGTTGCGGGCTACCGGAGGGCGCGACCGGCCACAACGTCGCCCGCAATGCAGCGCTCTACGCCGGTTTTGGCACTGGCGTGCCCGGCATCACGGTGAACCGCTATTGCGGCTCGGGGCTGAGCGCCGCGTCTTTCGTCGCCAACGCAATTGCACGCGGCGAAATTGCATGCGGCATCGCCGGCGGCGTGGAGAGCATTTCGCTGGTGCAGTTCAACCTGAACTTCAACGGCTTCTTCTACGAACCGCTGCAGCAGATGATGCCCGCCGTCTGGTGGACGATGAACCAGACCGCCGATTTCGTCGCCGAGAAATACGGCATCGCGCGCCAAGCGCTCGATGAGTACGTCGTCATGAGCCAAAAACGCGTCGCTGAGGCAAACACAGCTGGCAAGTACGCGGAAGAAATCGTCCCGATCACCACGAAAATGAAGGTCACGGACAAGGCCACCGGCCAGACGAGCGAAACCGAAGTCACGCTCGATCGCGACGAAGGCCCTCGCCCGGATACGACGTACGAAAAACTTGCTGCGCTGAAGCCTGTCTATGAGGGCGGCACGACGACAGCGGGCAACGCTTCTCAGCTCTCTGACGGCGCCGCAGCTGTCGTGATGATGGACGCCGATCTCGCCGCGCAACGCGGCTTGCCGATCCTGGGCTACTGGCGCGGCTTTGCGCTGGGCTCCGTGCATCCGGAAGAAATGAGCATCGCCATAACACCGGCGATTAGGAAACTGATGAAGCAGAATGCCGTCAACACCGGCGACGTCGATCTATGGGAACTCCATGAAGCTTACGCTGTCACCACGCTCTACAACCAGCGCGAACTCGAAACGCCGTGGGAGCGCACCAACGTCAATGGCGGCGCCATCGCACTCGGCCATCCCTATGGCATGAGCGGTATCCGCTATCTCGGTTCAACATTGCTCGAACTTGGCCGCCGCGACGCCAAGCGCGCCGTCATTGGTGTGTGCACCGCTGGCGGCATGGCCACAGCCGCGCTATTGGAGCGGTGATGTTCCGCGCTCTTGCACTCGCCGCCCTTCTCACACTCGGCGCCTGCGCCACCATCGGCGAGAGCGGCCCGTCATTGCGCTACGCCGACGCCGCCAGCCGCGGCGCCTGGGCGGCATTGCTGGCGGGCCGGCCAACCGAAGCGCAAGTCGAACGCACAACTGAGAACTGGTCACGCGCACTCGGCGATAGCTTTGCTTGCCGCGTGCCGATGCGCGATGTGATCAACGCCGGCCTCACGGGCGCGCTTGAACTGGGCGCCATGAACGCCGCCATGAGCCGCGGCGGCGAACGCGAAGTCCGCGACGGCGTCTCGCGCTACGTCGTCACCATCGCCGCCCTCGCCCTCGAACGCCGCGACCGCCCATCCGAAGAACGCTGCGAAGCCATGGCCTCATGGGCCCCGCGCGTCGCAGCTGACGGGCGCGAAGCGGTTGAGCGCGCACGCCGCAACGGGCTCATGGACGAAGATTACGGTTTGCTCATGAGCCTGCTGGCGCGCTGAAATCCTGCTTGCACTGTGCCCTCGGTCACAGCGCAAGCCGCCCGTCTCCGCTTCGAGGAACCCAACACTACCGTCGGCGTTTGCGGCGGTGCGGGTTCCATCTTCACCAGGCGAGGAGACAGCGGTGAGCAAACATCACGAGCACGACGACGACACCCACGGCGCAACGACGATCCGTGCCTCGAAAGGCGGCGGTGGCGGCGGCAAGTTGCTGCTTGGTGTAGTTGCGGCGGCCATTCTGCTCGGCGGCGGCTATTACGCCTGGAGCAATTACGCCCCGCAAGACGGCGCCCAGACCGCCTACAACGACTCTTACGCCACCGATCCCTACGATGACGATCCGCTGCGCGCCGGCCCACTTGAATCGACCGAAGCGGAAGACGCGTCCGAAGAGCAGCTTGCCTCAACCGCATCGACCGAAACCGCGCCGCCGCCTGCACGCAGAGCACCAGTGCGCACCGAGCCAGTTCCGGAAGCGACGATCGGCGTGACGCCGGCCAACGTCACTGAAGAAGAAATGGCCGCCGCCGAAAGCAGCGATCTCGTCGTCACCGCGCCGATCCGCCCGATCTGGGCGCGCACGCCGAGCGAGCGCCGCCTCGCCTCCTACTACCCAACGCGCGCGCTTGAGCGTGGCCGCGAAGGCGAAGCGCGCCTGGCCTGCACCGTGATGGAAGGCGGCTCGCTTGCTTGCGATAAAATGTCAGAAACGCCGGGCGGCTTCGGCAATGCGGCGCTGCGCGTGTCCCGCTCGCTGCGCCACGCCGCCGTGCGCTCAGACGGCAGCGACGCCACCGGCACCCCCGTGAACCTGCGCGTCGTCTTCCGCATCGACGACAACCAACGCGGCTAAGCTAACGGCAACTCAAACTGAACGGCCGCGTAGCGAGAACTGCGCGGCCGTCTCAATTTCTCGTCGCCGACCAGCCTACTCACGAGTTGTGGGCGCGGTCCGCAGCGAACTGCTGTCCGTCATGCGCACATCGAGCGTCCGGCCTGCGGTGTAGCCCAAAGATTCGGCACGCCAAGTCCCGTCCGCCTCCAGTGGGCCACGCCATGTTTCGAACTCACCCTGCAGCGTCAGCACGCCTTCCTCGTAGGACCACGTCCATTCGGCCGGAAACATGCGGGGTTGGCTACTCTGCGCCTCCTCCGGAAAAGTGAGGCGCGCCACATTTTCCGGCAACAGCGCTATTTCGACAGCCACTTGCCCGATCGATGGTTCAGTGAGCGTCCCGCGCAGTCTGCCTGCATCCTCTGGCCCGACAAAGTCCTCCCATGTCAAGCATGCCGCAGGATGACCCAAGAGTCCCAGAGTTAGCCGATGCACGAACGCACCCGTCAGCAACTCACGTCTCTCAAGGGGCTGACTTATTTGACAGCGCGACATGTCTTCGCGGACGCCGAGAAGACAGACGCCCCCCCAGCTTATCAGCGAGGCGGCAAGCGCTCCGACCGCAGCCTGTGACCAGGAGATCGACATATCACCGCCTAAAACACCCACCCGCGGCGCGACGTCAAGCGACGCGTCGATCTCTGTATCTTAACGTCCAAACTTCTGGAACTTGATCCGTGACGGAATGATCTCCGTCACACCGAGCCGCCGCATTTTATCTTCTTCGTAAGCGTCGAAGTCGCCTTCGAACCATTCGACGTGGCTATCGCCTTCGAACGCCAGGATGTGCGTCGCCAGGCGGTTTAAGAACCAGCGATCGTGGCTGATCACCACGGCGCAGCCGGCGAAATCTTCGAGCGCCGCTTCAAGCGATTGCAGCGTTTCGACGTCGAGGTCGTTGGTCGGTTCGTCGAGCAGCAACACGTTCGCGCCGGTGAGCAGCGTCTTGGCGAGGTGCACGCGATTGCGCTCACCGCCCGAAAGCTGGCCGACCTTCTTCTGCTGATCCGCACCTTTGAAGTTAAAGCTCGAAACGTACGCGCGCGAAGGAATTTCGCGGTTGCCGACTTCAAGAATATCGAGGCCGCCTGAGATTTCCTCCCAGATCGTTTTCTTGTCATCCAGCGCATCGCGCGATTGATCGACGAAACCGAGCTTCACGCTCTCGCCAATCTCGATCTTGCCGGCGTCAGGCGTGTCCTGCCCCGTGATCATGCGAAACAGCGTCGACTTGCCCGCGCCGTTCGGCCCAATAATGCCGACGATGCCGCCGGGCGGCAGCTTGAACGTCAAGCCGTCGATCAAGAGCTTGTCGCCGAAGCCCTTCTTCAAGCCTTCGAAATTGATGACGTTCTGGCCCAGACGCGGGCCTGGCGGAATTTGAATGGTCGCGAAGGTCTGCTTTTCGCGCTCCGCCTGCGCCGCCATTTCCTCGTAGCGCGCCAAGCGCGCCTTCGACTTCGCTTGCCGCGCTTTCGGCGACTGCCGCACCCATTCCAGTTCGCGCGACATCACCTTCGAGCGGCCTTCCGCTTCACGCTCTTCCTGCGTCATGCGCTTGGCCTTGGCTTCAAGCCAAGCGGAGTAATTGCCCTCGTACGGATGGCCCTCGCCGCGATCGAGCTCGAGCGTCCACTTCGTCACTTGATCGAGGAAGTAACGATCGTGGGTGACGAGGATCACGCAGCCCGGGAAGTTCTCAAGGTGATGCTGCAGCCACGCGACGCTTTCGGCGTCGAGATGGTTCGTCGGTTCGTCGAGCAGCAGCATGTCGGGCTTCGAGAGCAACAAACGGCAAAGCGCAACACGGCGGCGCTCACCGCCCGACA
>Ga0079224_100016150_pt1 | contig 10473 bp, 8 predicted proteins | sample Stecom2015_FD_80414 | JGI IMG/M metagenome (GOLD analysis project Ga0079224, IMG submission 80414) | Agricultural soil microbial communities from Utah to study Nitrogen management - Steer compost 2015 | ecosystem: Environmental > Terrestrial > Soil > Agricultural land | place: USA: Utah...
CCGCGACGTCCTGATTCGGCAGATCGCCGAGGTGATTGCCGTGCCGGCTCCCGATTCCCTGGTGCACCGGGTCATGCACGGCTACGCCCACGCCTACGGGATCCCGGACGAGCAGCTGCCGACCTTCGAGGGGCAGTTCCATTCGATTGCGGAGTCCCACGTGCGCCGGGACCTGATTCTCGACGCCGTGGTCCGCCAGAACGACCTCAAGGCCACCGAGGCCGATCTCGACGACCGCGTGGCCGAGATGGCGCGGGGCCGGGACCTCGACGCCGGCCAGGTCTATGCCCAGCTGCAGAAGTCGAACCGGCTTAGCGAGCTGGAGCGGGCAATCACCGAGGAGAAGGCATTTGCCTGGCTCCTCTCCAAGTCCACTGTTGATGAGGTGACCTCTTGACGATGGCCACACTGTACCCGCCGTATATCATCGAGCGCTCCAGCCGCGGCGAGCGGACCTACGATATCTTCTCGCGCCTGCTGATGGACCGCATCGTCTTCCTCGGCGCGCCCATCAACGACGATGTCGCCAACATCATCATCGCGCAGCTGCTCTTCCTCGAGGCGGACAATCCGGACAAGGACATCTACCTCTACATCAATTCGCCGGGCGGGGTGGTGTCGGCGGGGATGGCCATCTACGACACGATGCAGCACCTCCGGGCGCCGGTGAACACCATCTGCATGGGCATGGCGGCCTCGATGGGTTCATTCCTGCTGGCGGCGGGGCGGAAGGGCAAGCGGAGCGCCCTGCCCCACTCGCGGATCATGATCCACCAGCCGTCGGGCGGCACCCAGGGCACCGCGGCCGACATCGAGATCCAGGCCCGGGAAATCCTGTACCTCCGGTCCAAGATGAACGAGCTCTACAGCAAGCACACGGGCCAGCCGATCGAGACCATCGAGCGGGACATGGACCGGGACCGGTTCATGAGCGCCGAGGAGGCCAAGGCCTACGGCATCATCGACGGTGTGTTCACCCCCCGGACCGACCTCGTCCCCCCCACGGTGACCCCGGCCCGCACGACTTGACGCAAGGCGGCCCGGGGAGGCACCTTACGGGTGTTGTACGGGGCCCCTGACCGGGTCCCGTACCCCGGGCGCCATACCGTGGGCCCCCCTGCGCCACCTGCCTCATTCCCCGACGACGAAGCGGCCCTATGTCGAACGATAAGCACCTGCGCTGCTCGTTCTGCGGAAAGTCGAAAGACTCGGTGCGGAAATTCATCTCCGGACCATCCGTATACATCTGCAACGAGTGCATCACCCTCTGCAATGAGATCCTGGCGGAGGATGAAGAGCGGGAAGTTGCGGACAGCATCACCCAGGTGCCCACCCCGGCCGAGATCAAGGACGTCCTCGATCAGTACGTGATCGGCCAGGAGCAGGCCAAGCGCTCGCTGGCCGTGGCGGTCTACAACCACTACAAGCGCATCAACGCCGCCGGCAGCCGGGACGGAGACATCGAGCTCGACAAGTCGAACATCCTCCTCCTGGGCCCCACCGGCGTCGGCAAGACGCTCCTGGCGCAGACCCTGGCCCGGATGCTGGACGTGCCCTTCACCATCGCGGACGCCACGACGCTCACCGAAGCGGGCTACGTCGGCGAGGACGTGGAGAACATCCTGGTGCGGCTCCTGCAGGCGGGGGAGTTCAACGTCGCGGAGTGCGAGCGGGGCATCGTCTACATCGACGAGATCGACAAGATCGCCCGGAAAAGCGAGAACCCGAGCATCACCCGGGACGTATCGGGCGAGGGCGTGCAGCAGGCGCTCCTCAAGATTCTCGAGGGCACGGTCGCATCGGTTCCGCCCCAGGGCGGCCGCAAGCATCCGCAGCAGGAATACATCCAGATCAACACCAAGGACATCCTCTTCATCTGCGGCGGCGCCTTCGACGGGCTCGAGAAGATCATCGAGGCCCGCACCGGGCGGCAGCAGATCGGCTTTGCCGGCGGCCGCGAGTCGCGGCCGGAGCTGGACAAGAAGAACCCCTACGCCGAAGTCGAGCCGGACGACCTGCTCCGGTTCGGCCTCATCCCCGAGCTGGTGGGCCGCCTGCCGGTGGTGGTATCGCTGGAGGCGCTGGACGAGGATGCCCTCGTCCGCATCCTGCTCGAGCCGAAGAACGCCCTCACCAAGCAGTACAAGAAGCTGTTCGAGCTCGAGAGCGTGGGGCTCACCTTCGATCCCGAGGCGCTCCGCGCCGTGGCGGAGAAGGCGCTCAAGCGGGGCACCGGCGCCCGCGGGCTCCGGTCGATCCTCGAAATGCTGATGACCGACATGATGTACGATCTCCCCAGCCGCGATGACGTGCGGGAGGTGGTCATCACCCGGGAATCGGTCACCGATGGCAAGCAGCCGCTGATCGTGACCGAACGGGCGCGCGCCAAGCGGGAGGCGTGAGGAAAGGGTCGGAAGGTCGGAAGGTCGGAAGATCGGAAGGGCCCCAGGTCGGAAGGGTCCCGGCTCGGAAGCCGGAGCCCCGGAACGTGACGGAGCATTCCGACGTTCCGACCTTCCGACCTTCCGACCCGCCCCTCAAGCACCTTTCCGTCGAGTTCGTGGGCAGTTTCCCCGATCCGGGCGTCCAGCTCACCCCTCCCCTTCCTGAAATTGCCTTCGTTGGCCGCTCCAACGTCGGGAAGTCCAGCCTGCTCAATGCGCTCACCGGCCTGGCGGGGCTGGCCCGCGTCAGCTCCACGCCGGGCAAGACGGCGCACGTCAACGTCTTCCGCTTTCCCGGCTTCTACCTGGTGGATCTCCCCGGCTACGGGTTTGCCCGGGCCAGCAAGTCCGCCCGGGAGGGTTACCGTCGGCTGGTGGACGGGTACCTTCGAAAGCGGGAGCGGCTGGCCGGGGTGGTGTGGCTGCTGGACATCCGGCACCTCCCCTCGAAGGACGACCAGGCCATGCAGCAGCTCCTGATCGAGGCGGGCACGCCGATTCTTGCCGTCTTCACCAAGGCCGACAAGCTCGGACGGGAGGCGCAGTCGGCGCAGTCTCGCGCCTTGGCGCGTGCGCTCGGCCTCGACCAGGACCATACCCAGCTCGTGAGCAGCACCAGCGGCCAGGGAATCGCCGAACTGGGCGCGAGCATCCTCGCCGCCACCGGACGGGAAAACGGATGAGACGCACCTCGGTTCTGCCGGGCCTGTTCCTGATCGCCTCCCTGGGCAGCGCGGCCTGCGCCCGCGCCCAGACCGAAGCCCGCTCCGCAGCCGACTCGGCGCCGACCGATTCGGTACCGCTGCCTCCCGGCGTGTACGGCACGCTGAGCCAGAACGACATCGTGATCCGGCTCCGCACCGATGAGCTCGAAGTCCGGTTCGTCCCGCTCGACATCCGCGTCACGGGGCTGCTGGGCCGTGATGCCGCGGAATCGCTCCAGCGCCTGGTGGAGCGGAATCGCCCCGCCATCGATTCCGCGGGCCGGGCGGCCGGGATCTCGGAGCCGGGGCTGGCACTCGTGACGTTCTTTTCGCTGCGGGACGGAACCCGGTTCAATCCGGAACAGCTGACCGTGACCGCCCGGAACCAGCTGCTCCGGCCGCTCGCGTTCGTCCCCCTCAGTGCGCGCTTCGGTGCGGGACAGCTGGACGCCCGGGAGAATGCCATGGCGGTCTACCTGTTCCAGGACCTGCTCCCGGTCTGGGACCCGTTTACGGTTCACTACGAGCATCTCGTATCGCACGACTGGGAGCGGCGTCTCCCCACGCTCGCGCGCGAGCGGGACCGGCTCGCCGCCACGCCGCGATAGCACGGCCTCCCCGGCGAGCACTCCCCGGGACCGGCCGCTGTCGGGCACAAAATCGAGGACGACCGATGGTACTCCTGCCGCTCGGCTCTGTTTCCCTTCCCCCTGCCGCCGAACAGATCAACGCCGCCTGGCTCGGCCAGCTCGAGGAACAGCTCGACGCCCCCGGCGCCGACTGGTACGCGGTGGTGCGGGAGACGCTGACCGCCCTCATGGCGCCGGGCACCGATCCGGCCGAGCAGCTGGAAGACCCCGCGGTGCCGGCGGCTACCAAGGTGCAGCTCGCAGCCCTCGACCCGCACAACATCACGCTCGAGCCGGAGTACTACGGCGACGTGGACCGGGATCGGTTTGCGCGGGTGAAGCCGCTGCTCTGGCTCTGGTACAGCTTTGACCGGACGCCCGCGGGCGGGCAGAACGTGGACCTGGGCGTGCGCCTCCGCCGGCTCCTGGCCCAGCGGATCTTTGCCCGCTGCGGGCGCAACTTCAAATGCTTCCAGCACACCGAGCTCAGTTTCGGGTACAACATGGACGTCGGCGACGACGTGGTGGTGCATCGCCATGTGCTGCTGGATGACCGTGGCGGCATCACCCTCGGCAACCGGGTGAGCATCGCGGACTACGCCAACATCTACAGTCACACCCACAGCATCGTGGACCAGAAGGACGTCACCAGCGTCCGCACCGTGCTCGAGGACGACGTCCGCATCACCTATCACGCGACCGTGCTGGCCGGGGTCCGGGTGGGCCGGAACGGCATGGTCGGCGCAGGCGCGCTGGCCACCAAGAACGTCCGTCCCTTCCATGTGAACGTCGGAATCCCCGCCAAGTCGGTCCGGGTCAAGCCGAACGCGCCCCCCGAGGTGTACGTGACCGAGCGGGTGAGCGGCCGCGCGGGAGAGTCGTCCAGCTGAACCGGCCCCGCGTCCCACCTCTTCCGCTCCTGTATACGGCGGCGGGACTCGGGCTGCTCATTTCGCTGGCCGGATGGTTCGTCCTGCGCGCGCTCGGCCTTTCCTCCTGGTGGCTCCTCTTCGTTCCGCTCATCACGGCTTTCGTGGGACTGGTGATCGAGAACCGGCGGCTCCGCATGGCGCTGCTGGATGCCAACGCCCAGCGGGAGGCGGTGGCGGCCCAGCTCGACCGCCGCATCAGCGAGCTCTTCTCGCTGCGCGAGCTGAGCTACGTGCTGTCGGAGTCGCTGGAGCTCTCGCATATCGTGGAGCAGGTGGCGCGGTACGCGGCCCGGTTCCTCCAGGCCAGCGGCTCGATTGTGGTGCTGAGCGAGCCGGGCAGCAACCGGCTCGAGGTCGTGGCGGCGGAGGGAACGCTCGCCGGGGAACGCCCGGCCGGCACCACCACGGCCGACTCGCTGGTGGCGATGGCGATCGAGCGGGGGCGGGTCGAAGTGGCTCAGGAGGCGGAGGACCGCGACGTGGTGGTGTTCGGAACCATCCGCGCGGCGTCGGCCGCCGTGGTGCCGCTCCGGCTGCACGGCGAGCGGATCGGCGCCATCGCGGTCACCGAGCGCGCCGGCGGCCCGTTCACCACCGAGGACCTCTGGCTGCTCTCGACGGTGGCCACCAATGCGTCGGTGGCGCTGGCCAACAGCCGCCTCTTCGCGATCGTGGAGCAGGGCCGGCGGGAGTGGGAGACGGCGTTCAACGCACTCCGAGAGGGCATTGCCGTCATCGGGCCCGGCGGCGGCATCCAGCGGGCCAATTCATCCCTGGCCCGGCTGGCCGGCCTCGACGAGGAGGAGTTGCTCGGCCGGGACTTCCGGACCACGCTCTTCGGCGAGACCGAGGCCGCCCTGGCGCTCCTCGAGTCGGCGCGGCAGGGCAACGCGCCCCCGCCCGTGGTGCTCCGCTCGGACGGAAGTGACCGCTTCCTCCGCCTGACCGTGGCGCCGCTCGCGGCCAACGAGGCGGCCGGCGGCGCGATGGTGGCGCTGGTGGAGGACGTCACCGACCAGCGGACGATGGAAGCCCAGCTCTTCCAGAACGAGAAGATGGCCGCGATCGGCCAGCTCGTGTCCGGCGTGGCGCACGAGCTCAACAACCCGCTCACCTCGATTGCCGGGATCACCGAGCTGCTCCTCGAGCAGGGCCCCGCCAGTGACGCGACGCGCCAGCACCTGAGAGTCATCCACGAGCAGGCCGACCGGGCGGGACGGATCGTGCGCAACCTGCTCACCTTCGTCCGCAAGGCCACGCCGGAGAAATCGCCGGTGGACCTGAATGACGTCGTGGCGCGCACCACCCTGCTGGTGGGCTACGAGATCCGGCTGCGGGAGATCGAGCTCCTCACCCAGCTGCATCCGGCGCCGGCCGTGGTCATGGGAGACCCGCACGAGCTGCAGCAGGTGCTGCTCAACCTCCTCACCAACTCGGTTCATGCACTGGCCGAGCTGCCCGAAGGGCGTACCCGCCGCATCGTGATCGAGACGGCGCGCGTCGAGGAGCGTATCGTGCTGGCGGTCCGTGATACCGGAGATGGCGTCCCGCAGGAGTACGTCTCGAGTCTCTTCACGCCGTTCTTCACCACCAAGCCGGCCGGCCAGGGCACGGGGCTCGGGCTCTCGCTGAGCTACGGGCTGGTCCAGGCGCACGAGGGGACGCTGGTGTACGAGGAGGCGCCGGGAGGCGGTGCGGAATTCACGCTCGAGCTGCCGGCCGCGGAGCCGGCAGGTGAGCTTCCCCCGCTTGAGCACCGCAGTCGGCGAGTGCTGGTGGTGGACGATGACCCCGGCACGCACCGCATGCTGAGCGCGCTGTTTGCCCCCGACGGGTACAATGTCGAATCCGCCCGCACCGCGGCGGAGGCGCTGTCGATGATCGCGGCCATCGACTACGACCTGGTCATTGCGGACGGCAGCCTGGCCACGCCTTCGGGCGCGCCGCTGCTGCAGGCACTCGAGTCGGCGGAGGGGGGATGGAGCGAGCGGCTGATTCTGATCGGCGGCGCCCGGAACGCCGCGAGGCGGGTCAACAAGCCGTTCGACCTGCGGTTGGTCAGGTCGCTCGCCGATGAAGTGCTGGGACGCAGAGTGGTCAGTAACCGGCGTCCCTCGCCGGGTGCCACGGCTCCACCGTGACCCCGCCGGCAACACGCGTCTGCGCCGCGGCGGCATCGGGCGTTCCCCAGTAGTTCCCGCCGGCATCGAGCGAAGGCGCTTCGATGAACAGTCCGCTGGCCCGCAGGAAGATGTTCCCCTTCACCATCGCATTCCGCGCCGCCGAGTCCGCAACCAGCCCGGTCCGGGTCCCGTCGAAGAGATTGCCCCTGAGCCGCACCCGCTCCGTGCGCTCGAGCACGATGCCCCGTTCCAGCCGTGCCAGCACGTTGTCGTCCACCGAATAGTTGCGGCTCGCGTCCGCGCCCGCCGTGGGCGCGAAGAGCCGGATCCCGGTGCCCCCGCCGATGATGACATTGCCGGCCAGCGTGTTGTCGCTTCCGTGCTCGATGGCGATGCCGGCCGTGCGGGTCCCGATGATCGAGTTGCCCCGGACCACGGTGCCGCTGGAATAGCCGAGCCAGAAGCCGTAGTCGGCGCTGTCGGCCCGGTTGTCGATGAACGTGTTGCCCCAGCTGAAGGTGGACTCGAAGGCGTTGTGCCACGCGCCGGTGGCGTCGTTGCGGAGGACCAGGTTTCCGATCGACGGCCGCACCAACGGCCGGTGGCCGCTCAGGAAGAACCCGTCGCCCGACCAGGAGAGGTCGTTGTGGGCGATGGTGTTGGAGTCGCTCTGCTCGCGGAGGAGGATGCCGGCGGAATCGCAGCCACGGCGGTAGTTCAGGCTCTCGCAGCGCACGTTGTGGTGCGCCCGGTTCCGCACGATCATGTTCTGCGACGACTGCCAGAGATGGATCCCCCAGCCGGAATTGCCGGACACGTCGTTGTCGGCGATGTACGACTGGCGAGCCGCAAACAGCCCGATCCCGTTCTGCGCCCCCCGCGACACGATGTTCACCACCGAGACGCCGTCGGTGCCCCGCAGGTAGATCCCGCTTCCATACTGCTCGAAGGTGTCGGGACGGAAGATGTCGAGCCAGTCCCGCTCGTCGAACTGGGCGGCCGTCGAATGCAGCTGTTGTGCGCGCGAGCCCGAGACGTCGGTGCCGCTGATCCGGTGGCCCCGGCCGCCCTCCACCAGGATCCCGAACTGGTAGCCGCGGATCGTGCCGCCGACGATGACCACGTTGTCCACGTTGTTCACCACCACGCCGCGGCCGGTGAAGTTCGCCGCCAGGGTATCGCCGCTCGCGAGCGTCACGCCCGTAAGGTCGATCCGGGTCCCGCTGCTGGCCGCCACGATGACGCCCTTGCGCTCCGGATCGGGGATCCGGTAGCGGCCGGGGCAGACCTGCACTTCACCCTGGACCTGGGTGCCGGCGCGGGTGGGCCGGATGCACGGTGCCGAAGCGGGATTGGGGGGGGCTGCGGCGAGGAGCGCCGCGGCAAGGATCATCGGGAGTGAGGAATGCACGACGACTCGCGGATCGGAAAGGTGAAGTCAGGCCGGCGGGCTGATCTCGAGCACATCGCCCAGCGGGCCCGCGTCTCCCGGGCCCAGCAGGCGCACGACGTCCGCCAGCGCGCGCGCCTCGCGAGGCCACGCGAGTCGCGCGACGGCCGCCTCCGGCGCCAGCCATTCCGCCGCATCGTGCTCGCTGCCCAGCACCGGCTCGGCATCGTCTCCCACGAAGGCGGCAAAGACGGGGACAAAGGCGACTTCGTCGATCCCGTGCTGGTAGAAGGCCTCGACCCGGCTGACGTTGAAGAAGCGGCTCGGCGCGAGCCCGGTCTCCTCCAGCATCTCGCGGCGCGCGGCCGCCGCCGGCCGCTCCCCCGACTCGATGTGGCCATGAACCACTTCCCACGCGCCGGTGCAACGGGTGCCCGACGCGCGCCGGAGCACGAGGCATTCGAGCGTGGGCCCCCGGCCGCGAAGCACGTAGAGGTCCACCAGCGAGACCCGCGCCCGACTAGGGTCGGCGGCGGCCGAGGACGGCATCGAGCCGGGCGGAAAGGGCCCGGGCGCGGAATGGCTTGGTGAGGAAATCGTCAGCGCCGAGCTGGAAGACCCGCACTTCGTTGTCTTCGTCTCCCTTGGCGGTCAGGACGATCACCGGAATGCGGCTCGTGGCCGGGCGGGAGCGCAGCTGCTGCAGCACGCTGTAGCCGTCGAGCCCCGGCAGGTTGAGGTCCAGCATGATGACGTCCGGCGCCACCCGGTCCACCTGGTCCAGGGCCGACACGCCATCGGCCGCCTCCGCCACCGCGTAGCCCTCCCGCTCGAGGAGGTCCCGCATCACCTTGCGCAGCGATTCTTCGTCCTCCACCAGCAGCACGGTGGCGCGGCCGGCAGCGGCCCCATTCTCGGGCGGAGCCAGCTCGTCGAGCAGATCGAAGCTGCCGCTCAGGTCCGGCGCCGAGTATCCGGTGGAAGCCGGCGCGGGCGGGGCGGCCGTCGGCGCGGGCGAAGGCGGCCCGGCGGCGGCGGTTCCGCTGCGGGCGGGAGGGGCCGGGGGCGTGCCGGCACGCCGTTCGCCCGGCACGTCGGTAACGCGGAGCAGCTCCTCGGTGGATGTCTCCCCCGCGAGGACGTGCCGGAGGCCGCTCTCCCAGAGCACCTTCATGCCGCCCTGCCGGGCAGCTTCCGCCAGGCGGTCCGCCGTGGCGCCTTCGCCGATGAGCCGCTCGATCTCCGGCGTGATCGCGAGCACTTCCACGATACTGAAGCGGCCGCGGTATCCCGTCATGGCGCACTCGGGGCAGCCGACCGCGGCGTAGAGCGTGGTGCCCTCGGGAATGTGGCGGCGGAGCTTGGGGCCGGGCGACGCGGTGGACTCCGTGCGGCACGCAGTGCAGAGGCGCCGCATGAGGCGCTGGGCAATCACCCCGCGCAGGGCGGAAGCGAGCTTGTACGGCTCGATCCCCATGTCCACCAGGCGGGTGACCGCGTTGGCGGCATCGTTCGTATGCAGCGTCGAGAGCACCAGGTGTCCGGTGAGCGAGGCCTGCACCGCGATCTGCGCGGTCTCCTGGTCCCGGATCTCGCCGATGAGGACCACGTCGGGGTCCTGCCGCAGGATGGAGCGGAGGGCGGAGGCAAAGGTGAGCCCCGCCTTCTCCTGCACCTGCACCTGCACGATGTTCTCGCCCAGCTTGTACTCGACCGGGTCCTCGACCGTGACGATGTTGATCCCCTCGCCCTGGACCAGCCGGATCGCGGAATAGAGCGTCGTCGTCTTGCCGGAGCCCGTGGGGCCGGTAACGAGGAGGATGCCTTCCTTGCTGTCCAGCAGCTGGGTGATCTGCTGGCGCTCGTCCTCGTACATGCCGAGCGCTTCGAGCGAGAGGAGCGTGGCGCGGGTGTTGAGTACCCGGATCACGACTTTCTCGCCGCTCGCCGCCGGAAGCGTGGAGATGCGGAGGTCGATCGGGCTCCCGTTGACCGACACCCGCGCGCGCCCGTCCTGCGGCCGCCGCCGGTCGGCGATGTCGAGCCCGGAGATGATCTTGACCCGCGAGATGAGGGGAATGCCGGCGCTCCGCGGGATTTTCATCACCTGCCGGAGCACGCCGTCGATGCGGTACCGCACCGCCACGCCGCCATCCACCGGCTCCACATGGATGTCGCTGGCCCGGCTCGCGATGCCGTCGGCGATCATCATGTCCACCAGGCGGACGATCGGGGCGTGGCTCGCCTCCTC
>Ga0079224_100016152_pt1 | contig 10473 bp, 10 predicted proteins | sample Stecom2015_FD_80414 | JGI IMG/M metagenome (GOLD analysis project Ga0079224, IMG submission 80414) | Agricultural soil microbial communities from Utah to study Nitrogen management - Steer compost 2015 | ecosystem: Environmental > Terrestrial > Soil > Agricultural land | place: USA: Utah...
ATGTATTAATGTCTAGACGTCTAGAGGTATGCGGAAGGAGCAGCTCCGGCGTGTCGAACACCTGGCTGGCTGAGCTGACCGTGGATCGGACTTCAGGCGTCCCGCTGTACATCCAGCTCCGCGAGGCTCTGCGGCGTGCCATTACCGGCCGTGTGCTGCCCAACGGCGCATGCTTGCCCGCGGAGACGGAGCTCGCGAAGGCGTTGCACATCAGTCGCATGACGGTCCGCAATGCCTTGGACGATCTGGAGCGGACGGGGCTTATCGTCAGAGTCCAGGGCGTCGGTACGGTGGTCAGCTTTTCTCATTTCGAGCACGACTTGAAAGCATTGACCAGCTTCACCGAGGACATCCGGGGCCGCGGGATGGTGCCCGGTTCCAGGATCTTGGAGGCAACGACTCTGCCGGCGCCCGAAGCCGTGGCCAAAGCCCTGCGGGTTTCTCCCGGCACCCCGGTCGACCGGCTGCGACGCCTTCGCCTAGCCAACTCGAGCCCGGTCGGAATCCACGAAGCTTACCTCCTTCACGGCGACGTCAGTCTCACCAGCCTGAACGAGAACGCCTCGCTGTACCAACTGCTGGAGGGCAGGGGCATCGTGCTGACGGCAGCCACCGAATCGCTGGAGGCGGTGGCGGCCACACCGGACGAGGCAATGCTGTTGCAACTGCGGGAGGGAGCCCCGCTCCTGCAGGTGGTGCGCACTACCTTTGGCCGGCGACCCGGGGAGCAGGTGGATCAACCCATCGAGTATGTCGTAGCCAAGTACCGTCCAGACCTGTATCGCTACACGGTGTCGCTGCACAGGAATGCGGTAGGTGAGGGGAGCCAGTATGGCCTCGGCGGTTAAGGTGTTTTGTATCGGCTACCCGAGCCTGGATTACCTTGCCCGGATTCGTTCGATCGCTGGCGTAGATGAAACCCACATCGTCGAGCAACGGTCGGGTGCCCCCACCTTTGGCGGATGCGCCGCCAACGTGGCGGTTGGGCTGGCGCGCCTTGGGGTGCCGACCGGCATCGGGATGTCTCTTGGCGACGACCCTGAGGGCAAGGCCTTCTTGGTGCACCTGCAGCGAAACGGCGTCGATACCTCCGGCATTACCGTCGATCCCGGAGCTACAGCACGGTCACACTTCTTTCTAGACCCCACCGGGCGGTATTATCTCTTCTTCGATCCTGGCACCAGCCGCGAGTGGTGCCCGGCCGCGTGGGACTTTCAAGGAGCGGCCTGGGCGTTGCTGACGGTGGTTTCACGGCGGGCAGCCGTGTCCTTTGCCCAGGCAGCCGCCGCTGCCGGCGTGCGGTTGGTATGGCAGCTAAAGAAAGACCGGGACGCCTTTCCTCCCGACGTCGTGCGCACCATCTTCCCGCTTTGTTCTACCGTCATCATGAACCGCACGGAATCCCTGTACGTTCAAGAGTGCCTCGGCCTGAATTCCGAGGCTGAGATGCTGCGCTTGGGGCCGGCCCACGTGGTCGTTACGCAAGGAAAGGACGGCGCGGTGGTGTGGGGGCCGTCGGGAGCCATTGCTGTGCCGGCGGTCCCGGCGGTGATGGTGGACGCGACCGGTGCGGGGGACGCGTTCACGGCCGGATTCCTCTGGGGGCTAGTGCGTGGTTGGGATGTAGCACAGGCCGCGCGCGTGGGGGCGACAGTGGCCAGCTTTGTCATCGAGACCTACGGCGCGCAGGAGGGGCTGCCCGGCGAGGCGGAGGTGCGCCGGCGCTACCGGGAAGCCTTCGGCCACGACTTGCCCGCATAGTGGAAAACGATCGAGTTCGGTCGGCTGCGGGGATGGGGACATGAGCAAAGCGCTGCTGCTTGTGGACGTGATCAACGACTTCTTCTCGCCCAACGGTGCCAACTATTACCCGGCCTACGACCAGGTGCTGGCTGCCGTTCAGAACCTGGTCGCGGTGGCCCGGAAGCTCAGCATCCCGGTGATTCACGCGCGGGAGAGTCACCGCCCGGGACCGGATTTCGAGTGGACCAAGCTGCCGCGCCACTGCATGGCCGGCGCCTGGGACACCCTCCCGCCGGCTGGTCTGGACGCGCGGGACGAGGATGTGGTCGTTTTCAAGCGCCGCTACAGTGCCTTCTTTGCTACCGACCTTGATTTGCTTCTCCGGGAGCGGGGCGTCCGCACGCTGGTGGTGGCGGGCGTCAAGAGCAACGTCTGCGTCCGAGCGACGATCCAGGACGCCTTTGCCCTGGGGTACCGGATTATCCTGCCCCGAGAGGCCACGGCGTCGAACCGCGCGCACCTGCACGCCGCTGCCCTCGAGGACATCGACAGGTACATGGGCAGGGTGGTTTCCCTCGCGGAGGCAGAGCACATGTTGGAGGTGGACGAATGACCGCTGATACTGCCTGGTACCTGAACCTGCGCCGGCAGGACGTGGTTTCCGACGCGATTCTCGTCGGCGACCCGGCCAGGCTGGGTATTTTCGCTGAGTACTTGTCCTCCGTGCGCCGGCTGGCCCGCGAACGGGAGTTTGCCTCTTTGGCGGGTGAGTACGAGGGCCGCCCGGTGATGGTGGTGGCCACGGGCATCGGAGCACCCTCCTTGACGATTGCCGTCGAGGAGCTGGCGTCCCTGGGCGTACGGCGCGTGGCGCGGGTGGGCACCACCCTGGCCCGGACGGTACCGCTGGGCTCGCTGGTCCTGGCCCAGGCAGCGGTGCGACTGGACGGCACAAGCGCGCGGTATGCCCCGCCTTTTGTGCCGGCCGTGCCGGATCCGGAGCTGTACGCCGCGTTTCGAAACGTCCTAGCCGCTCAGCACACACGGTGGGCGGAAGGCGTTGTCGCGAGTAGCGACGCGTTCTACGCCGACATGTTCCCCCTGGAGGGAACTCCGGCAGCCGCGGAACAAGCCGACCTGGAACGGTGGGGCGTGGTGAGCCTGGACATGGAAACCAGCGCCCTTTATGTGGTGGCGCGGCTGCGGCGGCTGGCGGCCGTCAGCCTGTGTGCCGCCACGGTAAGACAGGTGGACGGGTACCGGTTGCCTACCGAAGAGCGAGTGGCCCTCGAACACGTTCTGGTCAAAACAAGCCTGGAAGCGTTGGCGGCAGACGCCCGCGGGGCGGGAACCGGGACGGCCGCAAGCGGTAGCCGTAAGCGGTAAAGCCGTTGAGGGGTGTGACAAGCGTGGGTGCGGTCCGCTATCTCACCATTTTGCACGAACTGGTCCGCCGGTTGTGCGAGACCCAGGCCGAGGCCATCGGTGCAGCCGCCGACATCGCCGCCAAGTCGATCGCGGCGGGACGCCTGGTGCATTTGTTCGGCACGGGGCACGGCTCCATTCCCGCGCTGGAGGCTTTCCCGCGCACGGGATCCTTTGTGGGCTGGAACCCGATCGTCGTCGACGCCCTAGGGCCGCACCTGCGCATCGGCGGTTCAGGGAGCGTCCACCAGTTTCGCATGCTCCAGGGAGCGGCGGGCTACGGCAAGGCGATTCTGGACAGCTTTCCAGTTCGGGAGGGGGACGCTTTCGTCCTGAGTTCCCACTCCGGCGTCAACCGCGTGGTGCTGGAGGTCGCGCATACGGTGAAAGAGCGCGGCTTGCCGCTCATCGCCATCACGTCCGTGGAACATTCCCAGCGTGCTGCCGTCCGGCATGAGGGCGGCCGCAAGCTGTTTGAAATCGCGGACGTCGTGATCGACACCGGCGCCCCGTTTGGCGACGCAGTCATCGAGCTGCCTGGGCTGGACCAGCGGGTCGCCGCGGTGTCCACGTCCCTGGCCGTAGCCGCGGTCAACGCGTTGATCGCGGAAACGGCTGAGAAACTCGTGGCCCTTGGATACACGCCCATGGTGCTCGGCCACATCGACAGGCACGGGCAGCGCATCCCGGATGAGATGCGCCGCGACTACGTGGCAGCTTTTCAGAAGCGCCTTTGGGGGCAATGAGATGTCATGACAACCGTGCCCTTCGGAGACGGGCCCTATCGCCCCTTCATTGACGGGTCCTGGCTGGAACCGCAGGGGCGACCTGTGGCGGATGTTTTCAACCCTGCCAATGGGGAGCGGGTAGGACAGGTGGTCCTGGGGACGCTGGAAGACGTCAGCCGCGCAGGCCAAGCTGCGGCCCGGGCGTTCCGGCAGTGGCGCCACTCCTCACCCGCAGAGCGGGCAGCGCTCTTGCACCGTGCGGCGGAGCTCCTCCAGGCGCGGCTGGAGGACGTCGCCCGGCTGCTTACCCAGGAGCAGGGGAAACCCCTGGTCGACAGCCGCAAGGAACTGCAGACGACCGTTCGCCTGCTGCAATTCTATGCAGAGGAAGCGGAACGGATCGAGGGCGTCTACCAGCGCGGTGCAGCCGGCCGCACCGTAAGCATCGCCATCCGGGAACCCGTGGGACCGGTGGCTGCCATCGGCCCGTCCAACTATCCGGTGGAGCTCATCGCCTTCAAGCTTGGGCCGGCTCTCGCCGCCGGTTGTACCGCAGTCGTCAAGCCTCCCGAGGAGACGCCGTTGAGCGTCCTTGAGTTGATCCGCTGTTTTGCCGACGCGGGGGCACCGCCGGGCGTGGTCAACGCCGTCACTGGCGGTGCAGCGGTGGGGGAGGCCCTGGTGCGGCACCCGGACATCCGCAAGGTCGCCTTTACCGGGTCCACATCGGTCGGAAAGAAGATTGCCGCCCTCGCGGGCGAGGCGTTGAAGCCCGTGACGCTGGAGCTGGGCGGCAATGCGCCGTTCATCGTCTTCTCCGACGCCGACCTTGATCTGGCCGTTGCCGGCGCGGTGCGCCGCTCCTTCTCCAACGCGGGCCAGATTTGCATCGCGGTCAACCGGATCTTTGTGGAGCGTTCGATCTTTGAGGAATTCGTGGAAGCCTTTGCGGCAAGGGCCAGGTCGCTGGTGGTCGCCAACGGCCTGGAAGTCCCGAACGCCGACATGGGACCGCTGGTCAGTCTCCGCGCCCGCGAACAAGTGGAGCGCCACGTTGAGGACGCCTGCCGGCGTGGCGCTCGTGTTGTGGCGGGCGGCGGGGCGTTAAAAGGAGGTGACTACGACCGCGGCTGGTTTTTCGCTCCTACCGTGCTCACCAACGTGACGGAAGACATGTTGTGCATGCGCGAGGAAACCTTTGGGCCCGTCGCTCCTATCCGCGCTTTCGACAAGGCGGAGGAGGCTTTTGCGTGGGCCAACGCAACCCCGTATGGCTTGGCTGCCTACGTCTACACCCGGGACCTCGGACGGGCGATGGCTGCCGTGCGGTGCATCGACGCCGGAGGGATCGGGCTCAACGTCAACGATGTGACCGAGCTGACGATGCCGTTCGGCGGCTACAAGGACAGCGGGCTCGGGCGAGAGCTGGGAAGATACGGGCTGGACGGCTACCTGCAGTGGAAGCACGTGCGGGTAGGCATCATCTCCTGACAATTCGTTTTGGCGGACCGAAGGTCCAAGACAAACCAGGTCAGGGAGGGACGTCTCCAAGTGAACCGCAGGCTGTTGGGCGTCTTGGCGTTGAGTATTGTGCTACTGGTTTCGGGCACCGTGTTGGCGCAGAAACCGTACCAGGTGGCGCTGATCATTGCCCAGGGTGGCTTGGGCGACCTTTCGTACAACGACCTGGCGTACGCGGGCCTGCAGAGGGCGGCGCGGAACTTTGCCGGCCAGGTCATCGTGCGGACGGTGCAGGCGACTGATATCGTGTCCCAAGGGGAAAGCGTTCTGCGGAACGCGGCTCGTGCCGGGTTTGACCTGGTCATTGACCTCGAATACAGCACCTTTGAGGCGTTGAACCGGTTGGCGCCTGAGTTCCCCAACACCCGGTTCGCGATCCTCAACGCCGTGGTGGATCAGCCCAATGTGACGTCGGTCATGTTTGAGGAGCAAGAAGGGTCCTTCCTCGCCGGCGCCCTGGCTGCCATGGTGACCCAGAACACGTCGATCCCCGGTATCAACCCGGAGCCCGTGCTGGGCGTCATCGGCGGGACCAAGTCGCTGGGTATCGACAAGTTCATCGTTGGGTTTATCGAAGGCGCGCGGTACATTAACCCGGATATCCGGGTGCTGGTGAGCTACTCCAACAACTTCGGCGACCCCGCCCTTGGACGGCAGATGGCCCTGGCACTCTTTGAACAAGGCGCCGACATTGTTTATCACATCGCCGGCGGCACGGGGCAGGGCGTCATTGCCGCTGCCGAGGAGGTCGGGCGGTATGCCATCGGGGTGGACACCGACCAGGACTTCCTGGCCCCCGGCCACGTGCTCACTAGCATGATGAAGCGCGCCGACATCGCGGTGTACTCCTTGGTCGAACAGCTGGTGAACGGGACGCTGCAGAGCGGGGTTCTCCGGTTTGGGCTGGCCAACGGCGGTGTGGGCCTGAGCCCCATGCAATACACGGCTCACTTGCTGCCGGCCGAGTACTTGCAGCGCCTGGCCGGCATTGAGACAGCGATCGTGGACGGCACTATCCAGGTGACCGACATCACGGCCGTTCCCAACCCCAACGAAGTGCTGGACAGGCTCGGTCTCGGTCATTAAGGGCAAAGCACCTGCCGCACACCAAAGGGGAGACAGACGCCTGTGTTGGCCAACGCCCTCCACCCCCCGAAGCTGGCTATGAAAAACGTCAGCAAGCGCTTTGGGGCGGTACAGGCCCTGTGCGGCGTCGACTTGGAGGTCGCTCGGGGCGAGATTCATGCGCTAGTGGGCGAGAACGGAGCCGGCAAGACCACCCTCATGCGCATTTTGTGCGGCTTGGAGCGGGCTGACACCGGGACGGTCGAGCTGGACGGGCGTCCCGTGCACATCCCCGATCCCGAGGCGGCTCACCGCCTCGGGATCGGGATGGTTCACCAGCGCTTCAAGCTGATCCCCAGCCTCACTGTGGCGGAAAACGTCATCTTGGGTTCAGAGCCGCACCGCCGCGGTGTCTTGGACCGCCGGGCTGCGTACGACCAGGTGATCCGGCTCTGCGAGGAGCACCATCTGGAGGTGGACCCGGGCGCACGGGTTGGGGACTTGTCCATCGGGCTGCAGCAGCGGGTGGAAATCTTACGCCTTCTTTACCGGAAAGCCCAGGTGCTCATCTTTGACGAGCCCACCGCCGTCCTCACGCCGCAAGAGACCGAGCAGCTCTTCGAAGTCTTGCGGGCCCTTAAAGAACAGGGAGCTACCATCATCTACATTTCCCATAAGCTGTGGGAAGTGCTTCAAATCTCGGACCGGGTGACGGTCCTCCGCCGGGGCGTGGTGCAACGGGCATTGCCCACCAGCGAGGCCGATGCCGCTGTCTTGACGCGCCTGATGGTGGGGCAAGACGTGGCGCCGGTGACCGGGGAGGTCTCGCTACCGGCTCCCCAGGGCGAGCCGGTCCTAGCCCTCCACGACGTGTGGGCTACCGACGATCGCGGTCTTCCGGCACTAAGAGGGGTCAGCCTCACAGTAGCTGCAGGCGAGATCGTCGGCGTTGCGGGAGTCGAAGGCAACGGGCAGCGGGAGCTGGCCGAAGTGCTCGTGGGCACCCGGCCGCTTGTTCGAGGGAGCGTGACGCTCCTCAAGCGCGAGATTAGCCGTGTGCCCACGTGGCGTCGACGCCTCATGGGCCTGGGCGTGATCCCGGAGGACAGGGATCGGGAAGGTGTGAGCCTCGACTTTTCGCTGGCAGACAACGCCATCGCGACGCGCATCAGGAGCCATCCCTTCTCCCGCCGGGGTTTCCTCTCCAGACGGGCCGCAACGATGTTTTGCAGGAGACTCATTGACGAGTTCAACGTGGTTGCACCCGGGCCCGGCACGCTGGCCCGCAGCCTTTCTGGCGGCAATCTCCAGAAGTTCATCGCCGGGCGAGAGTTGTCTTTCCGCCCCACGGTCCTCGTGGCCGCGCACCCCACCCGGGGTGTAGACGTCGGGGCGACCCGGTTTCTGCACGAACGGCTCCTGTCCCTGCGGAACCAGGGGAGCGGGATCTTGCTGATTTCCGGCGACTTGGACGAGATTTTTGCCTTGTCGGACCGCATTGCCGTAATCTTCCGGGGATCCATTGCGGGAGTGCTGAACCGTCATGAGGCCACCCGCGACCGCGTCGGCGCGCTCATGCTCGGGCGCAGGGGGGAGGATTCGGTGGCGTGAAGCTCGGGGCGGTCACCAGAGGGGTGTTCACCGCGTTCCTTGCGCTCGTCGTTGGAGCGATAGTCCTGGAGCTGACCGGACGAGACGCCGTCGAGGTGTATCGGCTCCTTGTCGAGCAGAGCCTGCTCAGTCCAGGAGCGTTGGCAGATACGCTCCTGAACGCTACACCGCTGATTTTCACCGGGGTAGCGACGGCGATAGCATTCCGGGCAGGCGTTTTCAACGTCGGGGTCGAGGGGTCGATGTACTTGGGGGCTTTTGCAGCCGCGTGGGTCGGTTTCACTATGACGGAATGGCCGCCCGGACTGCTGATTCCAGCGGCTTTCCTCGCGGCAGGCGTCATCGGTGCCTTGTGGGCCGTACTCCCGGGGGTAGCCAGGGCCTACTATGGGGTGGACGAAGTTGTATCCACTCTGCTGTTGAACTACGTGGCCACGAGCTTCACCGGGTACCTCGTATCCTACCCATTCCTGGCACCGGGAGCAGCCAATGCCATGAGCCCACTCATCGCTCCCGGCGCGCGGCTGACTCGGATCGCGCCTCCTTCACAGTTAAACCTCTCCTTCGTGATTGCGCTGGCGGTGGCCGTGGCGGCCGCGGTGCTGATCTACAGAACCACCGCTGGCTTTGCCCTCCGGGCGGCAGGAAGCAATCCGCGGTTCGCGCAGAGCGCGGGTATCGACGTGCGGGCCACCATCGTCATGGCCATGGTTGTCAGCGGCTTTATCGGTGGACTGGGAGGAGCCGGGCAGATTCTGGGCGTCAATTACCGGTTCATTCAAGGGTTCTCACCCGGCTACGGCTTTGACGGCATCACGGTGGCGCTGCTGGTCCGCAACGACCCCTTGGGGGCGATCCTCGGTGCACTGTTCTTCGGTGCCCTGCGCAACGGGGGCGCCACTATCCAGCTGTTTGCGGACATTCCTATCGACCTTATCCACGTACTGCAAGCCGCCATCATCCTTTTCGTTACGGTAGAACCACGGGTGACGGGGTGGTTCGCGCGCTGGCGGCAGCGCCCAACCAAGCTGAGCGGCACCCCCCTGCCGGTGCGGGAGTGAACGGCGCCATGGGAACATGGACGCAGGCCTTGCTGAAAAACGCGCTGGACGCTACAGCGCCCATCCTGTTTGCTGCCATGGGCGGAATCTTCGCCCACCAAGCCGGCTTGCTCAACATCGGGATCGAAGGCATGATGCTGGGCGGTGCGTTCGCCGGGGTAATTGCCGCTTACTATACCGGCGACATCGTCCTGGCCGTACTGGCTGCCGGTGCCGCAGGCGCGGCGATGGCTGCCATCTTCTGCCTGTTCGTGCTGGGCCTGCGAGCCAACGTGGTCGTGGTAGGGTTGGCCATCAACACGCTGGCCGTCGGGCTTACGGGATATCTCTTGCCCACGGTGTTCGGCGTCCATGGCGCTTTCGCCCCTCCTGGGCTGCGCGGCCTTGCGCCCGTGAGACTGTGGGGGATTGAGGCCATCCCTTGGCTTGGGCCGATCCTATCGGGACATACGATACTCGTGTACCTTGCCTGGGTCGTTGTAGCTGCCACAGCCTTCTTGCTGTATCGAACGGTCTGGGGATTGCGCTTACGCGCGGTGGGACAAGACTTGGAAGCCGCCCTGGCCGCGGGAGTACATCCGGTGCGCCTTCAGGTGGCGGCACTGCTCATCTCCGGATTTCTTGGCGGGCTGGCCGGCGCCCAGTTGTCCCTGGGAGAGCTGACGCTGTTCAACAAGGCGATGACGGGTGGCCGCGGGTTCATTGCCCTGGCGGCCTTCTACTTCGGCGCCAGCCGTCCGTGGCCGACCGCAGGGGCAAGCCTGTTGTTTGGCCTATTCCAGTCGTTGCAATTCCGTTTGCAGCCCCTGGGCTGGCCTCCCCAGCTGCTGGAGATGTTGCCGTACGTGACGGTGGTCGCGACCCTGGTGCTGGTGCGAGTTGCGGAGGCCCGGCGCCGGGCGCGCTTGGCTCGTTTAGTGACCGTACAGGGACAGCGTGGACCGGAATTGGGGGTCGGGGGAGCGGGCTAGCGCTGCTGCGCGCTGCGCCCGGCCCCCTCACGGGGACCGGGCGCAGCCGCGCTTGAGCAAGGCGCTCGGTGGATGGGATGGGTTGTTCTTAGCTAATACCGCCCGGCGTCGGCTTTACCACACGGTGTCTACCTGCTCAGATAACCCCCGTCCACGGCAAAGGCGTAGCCGGTGCAGAAGGACGCCCCGGGCGAGCAGAGCCAGAGCACCGCATCGGCGATCTCCTCGGGCTTGCCCAGCCGGTTCATGGGGTGGAGTCCCGCCACCTGCGCGTAGGCGGCCTTGTCCTTGCCCAACTGCACGCCCCGCTCCATGACCATCGGGGTTTCGATGAAGCCCGGGCAGACG
>Ga0079224_100016153_pt1 | contig 10473 bp, 9 predicted proteins | sample Stecom2015_FD_80414 | JGI IMG/M metagenome (GOLD analysis project Ga0079224, IMG submission 80414) | Agricultural soil microbial communities from Utah to study Nitrogen management - Steer compost 2015 | ecosystem: Environmental > Terrestrial > Soil > Agricultural land | place: USA: Utah...
GTGCATGCGCGGCCGTGACAGATCTCGGGCGGGCCGCGGCTGCGGCATCGCCGGCGTCGCGCTCGCGGCGCTTCTCGGGCTCGGCTTCGGCCACTTCGGAGCCGCTCAAGAGGCCGGTAAGCCCGCTCCGCAGTTCGCCGTCGTCGAGAGTGCGGGCGCGCAGGCTGCCGAGTTCCGGACGCTCGACGAGGAGGTGCAGGAGCTCAAGAAGCTCGCCGTCGACCTCAACCGCGACCTCTTCCTGCTCGAGGAGGAGCTGCTCTTTCCGGCGAGCACGCAGGTCTCGGTTTTCGTCTCGATGGACGTCGGCGAGTTCTTCGCGCTCGACTCGATCGAGGTCAAGCTCGACGGCAAGGACGTCGCGAGCTACCTCTACACCGACCGCGAGGTCGACGCGCTTCATCGCGGCGGCGTGCAGCGTCTCTTCGCCGGCAACGTGCGGGCCGGCGAGCACGAGCTGGTCGCCTTCTTCACCGGCATAGGGCCGCACGAGCGCGCATATCGACGCGGTGCGACGTTGACGTTCGAGAAGGGCATCGGCCCGAAATACATCGAGCTCAAGATCTCTGATCGCGAGAGCCGGCTACAGCCCGAATTCGTCGTCGTGGAGTGGGAGTAGGCGGTGAGCCGGTCCGGATCGCGTGACCAGCGGTCGCGCGCGGCGCCTCTCGCCGCGCTCGCGGCTATCGCGTCCGTTGCGCTCGATGCGGGCGCGGACGAGCGCTCTCCGCCGAGCACGGTCCAAGACCTCGCGTACGGCGAGGTCCTGTTCCATTTCTACCAGGAGGACTACTTCACGGCGCTCGTGCGGCTCCTGGCCGCGTTCGAGCGCGACGAGGTGCCCTCGCACGCGGCCGAGGCGGAGCTGCTGCTCGGCGGGCTCTACCTTTCATACGGACAGCATCGCCTCGCCGGGGAAATCTTCGCCCGCATGCTCGACGAGCGCGACGATCCGGTGCTGCGGGATCGGGCCTGGTTCTTTCTCGCGAAGATCTGGCGGCAGCGCGGCTACCTCGCGGAGGCCGAGAGCGCGCTCGCACGCATCGGCGGAACGCTTCCGCCGGAGCTCGAGCCCGAGCGCCGCCTCCTCGCCGCGCAGCTCGCAATGGACCAGGGTAAATTCGCCGAAGCCGAGTCGATGCTCGGCGGCTGGAAATCGGACGACGAATGGGCCGGCTACGCGCGCTACAACCTCGGCGTTGCGCTCGTTCGGCTCGGGCAGACGTCCGCCGGCGCCGCGATGCTCGAGCAGGTCGGCACGAGCCGGTTCGACCGGCTCGACGAGGCGGGCAGCGCGCTGCGCGACAGGGCGAACGTCGCGCTCGGTTACGCGTGGCTCCAGGCCGGCGAGCCGTTGCTGGCGAAACCGGCCTTGCAGCGCGTGCGGCTCGAGGGTCCGTTCTCGACGAAGGCACTGCTCGGCGTCGGCTGGGCCGATGCGGAGCGCGCGGACCATCGCGCCGCGCTCGTGCCGTGGCTCGAGCTCAGGGAGCGGAGCGTGCTCGACGCCGCCGTCCAGGAATCGCTGCTCGCGGTGCCGTATGCGTTCGCGCAGCTCGGCGCCGACGGTCAGGCCGCCGACCACTATCTCGAGGCGATCGCCGCCTTCGACGCCGAGATCGCGCGCCTCGACCGCTCGATCGAGTCGGTGCGGGACGGTGCGCTGCTCGATGCGCTCGTCGATTCGCGCGAGGATGACGAGAGCGGATGGTACTGGCGCCTCGAGGAGATTCCCGACTCGGCCGAGAGCCGCTACCTGTATGAGCTGCTGTCCACGCACGCCTTTCAGGAAGCGCTGAAGAACTATCGCGACGTTCAGCTCCTGATTCGCAACCTCGATACGTGGACCGCGAGCCTCGGCGCGTTCGACGATATCCTCGACACGCGGCGCCGCGCGTTCGAGCAGCGCCTTCCGCCGATCGAGGAGCGTCTCGAGCAGATCGACCTCGAGCGGCTGAGCGCGCGGCGCGTCGAGCTCGAGGCCGAGCTCGCCCGCATCGAGCGGGCGCAGGATTATCCGGCGCTCGGCGGCGCCGATCAGCAGGCGCTGTGGCGCGAGCTCTCGGCGCTCGAAGCCGATCTCGCGCGGCTCGGCAACGACCCTGCCGCGGAGCGCCTGCGCGCGAAGCAGCGTTTCCTCAAAGGGCTCCTCGCGTGGGAGCTCGAGCGCGATTTCGAGTTTCAGGCGTGGCAGCAGAAGGCGAGCCTGCGTCAGCTCGATCTGTCGCTGAAGGAAGCGCAGGCGCGCCGCTATCGGATCCTCGCGGCGAAGGAGGCGTGGCCGGAGCAGTCCGCGGCGCTGACGGCCCGGCTCGGCGCGCTCGAGCCGCGCATCGCCGCGCTGCGGAACGCGGCGCTCGACGCGCTCGGCCGCCAGCAGCGCTTCGTCGAAGCCCTCGCCGTCGAGGAGCTCGAGGCGCGCCGGCAGCGCCTTGCCGCCTATCGAGTGCAGGCGCGCTTCTCGCTGGCTGCGCTCTACGACCGCGCGTCGTCGCCGCCGACCGCGCACGTGCGCGAAGCGGAGGACGGAGAGTGAGCGCGAGCCCGATGGTCGCGGCAGCGGTGCTCGCCGCGCTTTGGCCGTTCGGCCGCGACCGCGGCGGCGAGCCGGTCACGATCGAGTCGCTCGAGAAGCGGGTCGTCGAGATCAACGTCGATCAGCCGATTCCGGCAAGCGAGGAGAAGGCGATCGAAAGCTACCGCCGCTTCCTCGAGCTCGCTGCCGAGGATCCGCTGCTGCGGGCGGAAGCGATGCGTCGGCTCGCGGATCTCGAGATCGAGGCGGCGGAGATCGCAACGGCCGAAGGCAGCTCGCCGAGCCTCGACGCCAGCATCGCGCTCTATCGGGAGCTGCTCGAGAGCCATCCGGACTACGCGAAAAACGACCTCGTGCTCTACCAGCTTGCGCGTGCCTACGAGGCTCAGGGCGACATCGATGCCGCGCTTGCGACGCTCGATCAGCTCGTCTCCGCTTATCCCGACACGATCCACTATGACGAGGCGAACTTCCGCCGCGGCGAGGCGCTTTTCGTCGGCGGCCGCTACGAAGAGGCGGAAGACGCGTATCGCCGCGTGCTCGAGCTGGGGCCGCAGACCACGTTCTACGAGCAGGCGATCTACAAGCACGGCTGGTCGCTCTTCAAGCAGGAGCGGCACGAGGAGGCCCTCAAGTCGTTCTTGAGGCTGCTCGACCTGAACCTCGGCGCCGATCCCGACACGGATTCCGCTGCGCTTTTTGCGGAAATGGGGCGGGCGGAGCAGGAGCTCGTCGAGGACACGTTGCGAGTCGGATCGATCGCGTTCTCGTATCTCGACGGACCCGCGTCGATCGAGGAGGCGCTCTCGCGCACGGGCCCCCGGCCGTATGCGTACATCCTCTACATGAATCTCGGCGACCTGTATGTCGAGCAGGAGCGCTGGCAGGACGCGGCCGGCGCGTACCACGCATTCACGGAGCTCGAGCCGTGGCACGAGAAGGCTCCGCTGTTGCAGGCGGAGGCGATCGGCGCCTACGAGCGCGGCGGCTTCGCCGATCTCGTGCTCGACGGCAAGCGCGGCTTCGTCGAGCGCTACGGCCCGGACAGCCCGTACTGGGAGCGGCACGTTTTCGACGAGCAGCCCGAGGTCGTCGCGCAGCTGAAGGCGCACCTCACCGACCTCGCGGCGCACCATCATGCGCTGGCGCAGGAGACGAAGGCGGCGGAGGAGTACGCGGCTGCCGGGCGCTGGTACCGCACGTATCTCGCGACGTTCCCTGACGGCGAGGATGCAGCCGCGACGAACTTCCTGCTTGCCGAGGTCCTGTACGAGAGCGGCGACTACGCGAGCGCGGCCGAGGAATACGAGCGCACGGCCTACGCCTATCCGTTCCATTCGAAGGGCGGCGAGGCCGGCTACGCGGCGCTTCTCGCCTACGCGGAGCACGAAGAGCGGCTGTCCGGCGCGGAGCGGACCGCGTGGCACCGCCGCAGCATCGACTCGGCGCTGCGCTTTGCGGACGTCTACCCGGAGCATCCCGAAGCGGCGGCCGTCGAGACGAACGCTGCAGAGCGTTTGTTCGAGCTCAACGATTTCGTCGCGGCGCGTGACGTTGCAATGCGCGTCGTCCTGCGCGAGCCGCCGGCGCCTGCGGCGCTTGAACGCACTGCATGGATCGTTGCGGCGCACAGCGAGTTCGACCTCGGAAGCTACGCGGACGCGGAGAGCGCATATCTCGCCGCGCTCGACCTCGTGCCGGCCGACGATCCGCAGCACGCGCCTTTGACCGAGCGGCTCGCATCGTCGATCTACAAGCAGGGCGAGGCGGCGCGCGAGCTCGGCGACGATCAGGCGGCCGTCGAGCATTTCCTGCGCGTCGGCCTCGCGGCGCCGACGACCGGAATTCGCGCGACCGCGGAGTACGACGCGGCGGCGGCACTGATGCGCCTCGGCGACTGGACCCGCGCCGCGACCGTGCTCGAGGACTTCCGCAGTCGCTACCCCGACGACGCGCTCGTCGCCGACGCGACGGCCAGTCTCGCGGTCGCCTATCTCGAGTCCGGCGACACCGCCCGCGCCGCCGGCGAGTTCGAGCGGATCGCGGAGACCGACGGTGATCCCGATGTTCGACGGGAGGCTTCGTGGCGCGCGGCGGAGCTGTGGGCCGAGAGCGGCGATGCGGCTCGCGCGGCGCGCGCGTTCGAGCGGTACGTCGAGCGGCATCCGACGCCGGCACCGGCTGCCATCGACGCGCGGCAGCGGCTCGCGGAGCTCGCGCGGGCACGCAACGACCGAACCGCGGAGCTGCGCTGGCTGACGGAGATCGTCAGCGCGGACGCGGTCGCCGGCGCCGAGCGGACCGAGCGAACGCGGTTGCTCGCCGCGCAGGCTCAGCTCGAGCTCGCGAAGCCGCAGCGAGATGCGTTCCGGGCCGTGCAGCTCGTCGCACCGCTCGACCGCAGCCTTGCCCGCAAGCGCGAGCTGATGGAGGCCGCGCTTACGGCCTATCGCCGCGCGGCCGACTACGGACTCGCGGAAGTGACGACCGCGGCCACTTACGAGATCGCGGAGCTCTATCATGCGCTGGGGCGAGACCTGCTCGCGTCGGAGCGGCCCGCGGAGCTCGGGCCGGACGAGCTGTCGCAGTACGAGATCCTGCTGGAGGAGCAGGCGTTCCCGTTCGAGGAGCAGGCGATCGAAGTGCACGAGCTCAACGTCGGGCGGCTGTCCGAAGGCGTCTACGACGAGTGGGTACGTGCGAGCCTCGAGGCGTTGGCCGAACTGGTGCCGGTGCGTTATGCGAAGGAAGAGATCGGTGAGGAACTGGTCAGCGCGGTGCGCTGAGGCGGCGTGCAAGCCCGAGAGCGCGTTGCTCCCGGGCGCCGCGCGGCTCGCCGCGGGCGTGCTGCTCGCGGCGCTCGCGTTCGGGCTCGCGGGCTGCGGAGGCACGCCGGCGCGCTCGGAGTCGGAGCCGCGCGACGCGGCCGAGACCAGGGCGGCGACGGAGGCCGAGGTTCCGGCAGACGTGCTCGCCGCCCACGATCGCGCGATCGACCTGATGCGAAGCGGGAACTTCGAAGCCGCGCGCGTCGAGCTCGAGCGGATCGTCACGGCGCACCCCGGGCTGCCCGGCCCACATGTGAATCTCGCGATTCTGCACCGCAAGGCCGGGCGCGACGACGCCGCGGAGCTTGCGCTCGAGCGCGCGCTTGCGCTCGACGAGAGTCATCCGGAGGCGAACAACGAGCTCGGCATCCTGCTGCGTGAGCGCGGCGAGTTCGACGCCGCCGAAGCGGCGTACCGCCGAGCGCTCGAGCGGCGCCCGGACTACGCGCTCGCGCTATTCAACCTTGGCGTCCTGCTCGACCTCTATCTGCAGCGTCCGGCCGAGGCGCTCGAATGCTACGAAGCTTATCAACTGGCGGCCGACGAGCCCGACGAGCGGGTCGCGCGCTGGATTGTCGACTTGCGAAGGCGGGTGCCCGACGAGGCTGCGGCCGCTCGCATGGCCCGAGGAGATGCATCGTGAAGAACCCGACGACAAGGGCCGCGCACGCGGCCGGCACGGCCGCGTTGCTGCTTCTCGCCGCCGGCGCCGCGGCGGCCCAGGAAGCGCCGGCCCGCGAGGACACTCTGGATCTGGGAACTACGTCCATCACGGGCAACCGCGAATTGCCTAAGGTTCTCTACATCGTGCCCTGGAAGAACTCGGACCTCGGCGATCTCGTCGGTCGGCCGGTTAATACGCTGCTCGACGAGGTGCTCGCGCCGATCGATCCCGAGGTCTTCGAACGGCAACTGGATTACTACGCCTTGCTCGAAGCGCCTGCCGCCGCACCGAGGGCGGATGCGCCCGAGGGCGGCCGCGACGCGCAAACGCAGGAGGACTGAGGTCATGGGTGTCTATTCCACCATTGTGGAATTCTTTCAGAACGGCGGGGTGTTCATGTACCCGATCGCGATCGTGCTCGGGCTCGGCGCGGCCGTTGCGATCGAGCGCTGGCTGTTTCTCGCGCGTACCACCGCGAGCAACAAGGCGCTCTGGAACAAGGTCGCGCCGTACCTGAGGACGGGCAACCTCGCCGGCGCACTGCAAGTCACGAGCAAGTCCAAGGCGGCGATCGCGCAGATCATGACGTACGGCTTGCACAGGGTTCGCTCCGCACGCCGGCGCGAGGACGTCGAGCAGGCGATGGAAGAGAGCTTGATGGAGGTCATGCCGCGGCTCGAGAAGCGCACGCACTATCTTGCGACGTTCGCGAACATCGCGACGCTGCTCGGCCTGCTCGGGACGATCATCGGCCTCATCAACGCATTCACTGCCGTGTCGAGCGCGAATCCGGCCGAGAAGGCGGATCTGTTGTCCGCGAGCATCTCGGTCGCGATGAACACGACCGCGTTCGGTCTGATCGTCGCGATCCCGCTGCTGCTCCTGCACACGCTGCTGCAGACGAAAACCACCGAGATCGTGGACAGCCTCGAGATGGCTTCCGTGAAGTTTCTGAACTCGGTGACGGAGCGGGCGACCGCAGAACCGAGCTCCGCGGGCTAAGGGACTCGCGAGATGGCTCGCCGCCGCTGGCGTACTCGCCGCCGTCACGACGCCGATGAGCTCAACATCACGGCGTTCATGAATCTGATGGTGATCCTCGTGCCGTTTCTGCTGATCACGGCCGTGTTCTCGCGCATGTCGATACTCGAGCTGAACCTCCCGGCTCCGTCTGCGGAGACGGTCGAGCAGGACGAGCCCGAGTTCCAGCTCGAGGTCGTCGTGCGGCAGAACGCGATCGAGGTCGGCGAGCGCAGCGCGGGACTGCTGCGCAGATTCGAGGCGGAAGGGGGCGAATACGACCTCGACGGCCTCGCGGACTACCTGCTCGACGTGAAGCGGCGCTTCCCGGAAAAGCTCGATGCGACGCTGCTCCTCGAGCCGGACGTGCAGTACGAGCTGATCGTCGCGGTGATGGATCGCGTCCGCGCCGTCGAGCGCTTCGACGACGGTGCCGACCGCGTCGTGACGGCCGAGCTTTTTCCCGAGATCTCGATCGGCGACGCGCCGATCGTCGCGGTGAACTGAATGATGCGCTTCCGAGGCCGCGCCGCAAGGATGAAGCGGCATCACGAGCGACGCAAGCGCGGTGCCGCGCTGAACCTCGTGTCGCTGATGGACATCTTCACGATCCTCGTGTTCTTTCTGCTCGTGAGCTCCGGCGAGGTCGAGTCGCTGCCTAATCCGCGCGATGTGCGGCTGCCCGAGTCGACGGCCGATACGCCGAGCCGGGAGACGGTCATCGTGCTCGTGACGGCGGACGAAGTGCTTGTTCAGGGACAGCCCGTCGCTCGCGTGGCGGACGTTCTCGCCGACGACGAAATCGTGATCCCCGCGCTCGAGGCCGCGCTCGAGGCGCAGGCGGCCCGCGTGATACGCCCGGAGATCGCCGAGGATTCCGCGACCCGCGAGGTCACGATCATGGGCGACAAGGCGCTGCCGTACCGGCTGCTGAAGAAGATCATGGCGACCTGCACGGAGGCCGACTACGGCCGCGTGTCGCTCGCCGTGCTGCAGAAGGTGTCGGACGCGCAAGTCGCGGCGGTGGGGCCCTGACGGAGCTTCGAGCGGATGGCGCACGCAGCCGCACAATATCGTCACTTCGATCTCCCTTGGACGCTCGGCGCCGAGCAGGAGGAGCGCTTCAAGCGCGTGCTGAAGGGCACGCTCGCCGCCGTCCTCGCGCTCGCGCTGCTTTTGTCCGCGCTGCCGGTCCCCGAGCCCGATCCGGACGCGGTCGAGGAAGTGCCGCCCCGATTCGCGCGGCTGATCCTCGAGCGCCCCGAGCCTCCGCCTCCGCCGCCGGTCGTGCGCGAGGAGCCCGAGCCGTTGCCGGAGCCGGAGCCCGAGCCCGTCGTCGAGACGCCGGTGATCGAGACGCCTCCGCCGTTGCCGGAGCCCGAGCGCGTCGTCGAGGAGCCGCCTCCCGCGCCGCCGCCCGAGAACCAGGTGGAGCAGGCGCGCGAGCGGGCGCGCTCCGCGGGCCTCCTGCCGTTCGCCGAGCAGCTCTCTGCGCTCCGCGACGAAGCCCTGCTCGATGATCTCGCCGGGCCGCAAACGACGGTGTCGGCGGCGGCCGTCGACGCGACTGGCGCACCCGAGCGCTCGCTGATCACGTCGCGCGCTGGCGCGAGCAGCGGGGGCATCAACACGGCGGCATTGAGCCGCGATACCGGCGGCTCCGCGCTGGCCGGCCGCGCGACGACCCGGGTCGAGAGCCCGGTCGAGCAGCTCGCGCCTTCCGGCTCCGGTTCCGCCGCGGGCGGCGGCTCCGAAGACGGTCGCGCGGCGCGCAGCCGCGAGGAGATCGAGCGGGTCTTCGATCAGAACAAGGGCGCGATCTATGCGCTCTACAACCGCGCGTTGCGGCAGAACCCGTCGCTCGAGGGCAAGCTCGTGCTGCGGCTGACGATCGCGCCCGACGGGACGGTCACGGAGTGCGAGGTCGTCTCGTCCGAGCTCGGCGATCCGGATCTCGAGCAGAAGCTCGTGCAGCGGGTGATGTTGTTCCGCTTCGAGGCGAAGGACGTCGCGCCCGTTACGACTACGAAGCCGATCGATTTCTTCCCCGCCTAGTCTCACCCGCTCGTTTCAGATCGGTGGTGATGGCCGATTAGCTATCCGTGCGGCGACGGATCGTCGAGCGGGGCGTGGGGGGATCGGCCATAATGCGGGCATGCGCACGCAGGGCGAAATTCCGATACTGGAGCTCGAGGATTTTGCGATCGAGCTCGCGCATACCGCGGGCGGCATCGCAAAGGCGCACTTTCGCAAGTCGTTCACGATCGAGAACAAGGGCGACGAGCGCTTCGATCCGGTGACGAATGCGGACAAAGCGATCGAGCGCGTGCTGCGCGCGACGATCGCGGAACGCTATCCCGACCACGGCATCGTCGGCGAGGAGGAGGCGGAGCGCGGCGGAAGCGCGCCGTATCGCTGGTATCTCGATCCGATCGACGGCACGCGCTCGTTCATGATCGGCTCGCCTCTGTGGGGAACGCTCGTCGGGCTCACGCATCACGACGTGCCGCTGTTCGGGCTGCTGTGCCAGCCGGTGCTCGAGGAGGTGTTTCTCGGCTCCGACGGCGGGAGCTGGCTGATCAAGCCGGATCGGCGCGAGCGGCTGCGCGCGCGGCAGTGCATGGAGCTCGGGACGGCGGTTCTCGCGTCCACGCATCCGGATCTGTTCGATGCGGACTCGCGGCGCGCGTTCGAGACGCTCGGGCGCGAATGCCTGATGACCCGATTCGGCGGCGATTGCTACAACTACGCGATGGTCGCGGCCGGCTTCGTCGACCTCGTCGTCGAGACGGGGCTGCGGGCGTACGACATCGTGCCGTTGATTCCGATACTCGAGGGCGCGGGCGCGGTGATCACCGACTGGGAAGGGCGCTCGCCGCTGCGCGGCGGCTCGGTCGTCGCGGCGGCGACGCCGGCGCTGCATGCCGCCGCCCTCCAATTCCTCAGGCGCGCCTGACGTCTGCGGCCTCCGGCCGGGCTCGCCACTGCGTTATTCATGAACGATGAGCGTCGGTGGTGGTCGGGCGCTGTGTGATATGGGCGTCTTGGGGACCGGCATGAACCCATCCATGGGGCCTGCGATCGCGCCGTCCATGGCGCTCACGCTCCCCAAGACGCCCATATCACACAGCACCCTCGTTCGGCGTCGCGGCGTTCATGAATAACGCAGTGGCGAGCCCGGCCGGAGGCTGCAGGCTTCAGCGGGCGATTTCGCTGCATGAGGAGCCGTACGCGAAGCAGCTGTAGCAGCGGTGGTGGCGCATCATGATGCGCTTGCCGAGGCTTTCGCGGAGCGTGCCGCCGAGATCGTAAGCCTCGTCGTCGTCGACGAGCGTGCACGCGTAGACGCGCATGCGTCCGTTCTTCTTCACGACCATCTTCGAGAACGCGCACATGAAGAGGCGGCGCGACTCCTCGGTCTGATA
>Ga0079224_100016155_pt1 | contig 10473 bp, 10 predicted proteins | sample Stecom2015_FD_80414 | JGI IMG/M metagenome (GOLD analysis project Ga0079224, IMG submission 80414) | Agricultural soil microbial communities from Utah to study Nitrogen management - Steer compost 2015 | ecosystem: Environmental > Terrestrial > Soil > Agricultural land | place: USA: Utah...
CTGTTCGTCGCGAACTCGCACGACACGCTGCTCTGCTTCTCGAGCCGCGGCAAGGTGTACTGGTTGAAGGTCTATCAGGTGCCGCAGTCGGGCTCCGGCTCCCGCGGCCGCCCGATCGTGAACCTGCTGCCGCTCGAGGAGGGCGAGCGGATCAACGCTGTGCTGCCGGTGCGCGCGTTCGAGGAGGACAAGTACGTGTTCTTCGCGACGAGCCAAGGCACCGTGAAGAAGACGCCGCTGACCGCGTTCTCGCGCCCGCGGAGCAACGGCATCATCGCGCTCGAGATCCGGCCGGACGACCGCCTGATCGGGGCCGGCCTGACCGACGGCAAGCAGGACATCATGCTGTTCTCGAGCAGCGGCAAGGCGATCCGCTTCTCGGAGGACGACGTTCGCCCGATGGGCCGCACGGCGGCAGGTGTCAGGGGGCTCAAGCTTTCCGGCACCGGCGACGAGGTGAACGCTCTCGTGATCGTCAGCGGCGGGCTGATCGTCACCGCAACCGAGAACGGTTACGGCAAGGCGACGCCGGTCGAGGAGTTCCCGGTGCAGGGGCGCGGCGGCCAGGGCGTGATCTCGATCCGCACGACCGAGCGCAACGGCGCGGTCGTCGGTGCGTTACAGGTCGGGCCGGACGACGAGCTGATGCTGATCACGTCGACCGGCACGCTCGTGCGGACGCCGGTCTCCGACATCTCCGTCATGGGGCGGAACACCCAGGGCGTGCGGCTGATCAGGCTCGACGAGGGCAGCAGGCTGGTCGGCATCGACCGGGTGGAGGCATTACAAGACGACGAGGACGACGGCGCAGGCAGGGAGTGAGCCGATGAAGCGTGTGTGGAATTTCAGCCCGGGGCCCGCGATGCTGCCGACGGCAGTGCTCGAACGGGCCCAAGCGGAGCTGCTCGACTGGCAGGGCAGCGGCATGTCGGTCATGGAGGTGAGCCATCGCGGCAAAGCCTTCATCGAGCTCGCCGCGCGGTCGGAGCGCGACCTGCGCGAGCTGCTCGCGATCCCGGACAACTACAAGGTGCTGTTCCTGCCGGGCGGTGCGACGCTGCAGTTCGCGTCCGTGCCGCTGAATCTCGCGCCGGAAGGCGCGGTGGTCGACTATGCGATCACCGGCAACTGGGGCAAGAAGGCCGCGAGCGAGGCCGCGCGCTACGCGACCGTCAACGTCGTCGCGGACAGCGGGCCGAGCAACTACACGACGGTGCCGGACCGCGAGACTTGGCGCGTCTCGCCGAACGCGGCTTACTTGCACTACACGCCGAACGAGACGGTCTACGGCGTCGAGCTGCACGAGATTCCGGAGGTCTCGGACGCGCCGCTCGTCGCCGACTTCTCCTCGACGATCCTGTCGCGGCCGATCGACGTGTCGCGCTTCGGCGTGATTTACGCGGGTGCACAGAAGAACATCGGTCCCGCGGGGCTCGCAATCGTCATCGTGCGCGAGGACCTGATCGGCCGCGCGCGCCGGGCGACGCCGGGCGTCATCGACTACAAGACGATGGCCGAGAGCGATTCGATGTGGAACACGCCGCCGACCTTCGGCTGGTATCTCGCCGGGCTCGTGTTCGAGTGGCTGAAGGAGCAGGGCGGACTCGCCGCGATGGCGGAGATCAACCGGCGGAAGGCGGACAAGCTCTACGCCGCGATCGACCGGTCGTCGTTCTATTCGAATCCGGTCGACCCGCGCTACCGCTCCTGGATGAACGTGCCGTTCACGCTCGCCGATCCGTCGCTCGACCAGCGCTTCCTGAAGGAGGCGGAGGCAGCCGGGCTGACGAACCTGAAGGGCCACCGGTCCGTAGGCGGAATGCGGGCGAGCATCTACAACGCGATGCCGGAGGAAGGCGTCGACGCGCTGCTCGAGTTCATGGCGGACTTCGAGCGGCGGGCATAAGCGGACTGACGAACGGATTCGAGAATGACTTTCAAGATTTTGACGCTGAACAACATCGCAGTCGCGGGCCTGCGGCGCTTGCCCCGCGAGCGCTACGAGGTGGCTTCCGAGATCGCGCATCCCGATGCGATCCTCGTGCGCTCGGCCGACATGCATTCCATGGAGCTTCCGGAAGGCCTGCTCGCGGTCGGTCGCGCCGGCGTCGGCGTGAACAACATCCCGGTCGACGCGCTGAGCCGCCGCGGCATTCCGGTATTCAATGCGCCCGGCGCGAACGCGAATGCTGTGAAGGAGCTCGTGATCGCGGGGCTCTTGATGGCCGCGCGCAACTTGCCGGAAGCCTGGAGCTACGTCCGCGGGCTCGACGGTGACGGCGACGCACTCGAGCGCGCGGTCGAGGCCGGCAAGAAGCAGTTCGTCGGCTTCGAGCTGCCGCAGCGCACGCTCGGCGTCGTCGGCCTCGGTGCGATCGGCGTCGAGGTCGCGAACGCGGCGTTGAAGCTCGGCATGCAGGTGATGGGCTACGATCCGTCGATCACGGTGCAGAGCGCCTGGCAGCTGTCGTCCGCGGTGCAGAAAGCGCACAACCTGGACGAGCTCTTCGGCCGCGCGGACGTCGTCAGCGTCCACGTGCCGTTGACGCCGGATACCGAGGGGCTGGTCGGCCGCAGCCGCCTGCAGCTCATGCCTCGCGGCGCGGTCGTGCTGAATTTCGCGCGCGCGGAGATCGTCGACGAGACCGCCGTGATCGGCGCGCTCGACGCGGGCAAGCTGCGCGCGTACGTCACCGATTTCCCGACGCGGCGCCTGATCGACCATCCGAAGGTGATCTGTCTGCCGCATCTCGGCGCCTCGACCCGCGAGGCCGAGGAGAATTGCGCGATCATGGTCGTCGACAACGTGCGCGAGTTCCTCGAGCACGGCAACGTGACGCGATCGGTGAACTTCCCCGACGCGGTGTTGCCGCGGTCGCGCCCGCATCGCGTCGCGATTCCGCACCGCAACGTGCCGAACATGGTCGCGCAGATTCTGACGGCGCTCGCGGCCGAGAACATCAACATCGCGAACCTGCTGAACCACTCGCGTGGCGACATTTCGTACACGATCGTCGATCTCGACGCGCCGGCGAGCGCCGATACGTTGAAGCGAATCCGCGCGATCGATGGCATACTTTCGACGCGCGTGATGCCGATCGTCGAGTCATGAGCACGAGCGATCAACCGCCGACCGATATCGATGAGAAGCTCGCCGCGCTTCGCGGCAAGATCGACGAGATCGACGCGCAGATCCAGGAGCTGATCGCCGAGCGCGCGCGCTGCGCGAAGGACATCGGCGCGTTGAAGGGGCTCACGAAGACGGCGGACTTCTACCGGCCGGAGCGCGAGGCGCAGGTCCTTCGTCGCGTCGTCGAGCGCAACCGCGGTCCGCTGCGCAACGAGGAGATGGTGCGGCTCTTCCGGGAGCTGATGTCCGCCTGCCTCGCGCAGGAGGAGCCGCTCAAGGTCGCCTACCTAGGGCCCGAGGGCACGTTCACGCAGTCGGCCGTGCTGAAGCACTTCGGGCACTCGGTGCGGGCGCTGTCCGTCGGCACGATCGAGGACGTCTTCCACGAGGTCGAGGCGGGCATCGCGGACTTCGGAGTTGCGCCGGTCGAGAACTCGACCGAAGGCACGGTGAATCACACGCTCGACATGTTCATCGCATCGCCGCTGAAGATCTGCGGCGAGGTGGAGCTGTCGATCCATCAGCACCTGATGGGCAAGATGAAGGAGATCGGGCAGATCCGGCGCGTCTGCTCGCACTCGCAATCGTTCGCGCAGTGCCGCGGCTGGCTCGCGCAGTACCTGCCGGACGTCGAGCGGATCACCGTGCTGTCCAACGCCGAGGCCGCGCGGCGCGCCCGCGACGAGGACGGCACCGCGGCGATCGCCGGGGACGCGGCGGCGGAGGTCTACGATCTGCGCATTCTGTTCAGCAACATCGAGGACCAGGCGGACAACACGACCCGCTTTCTCGTCGTCGGCCGCAAGCTCTTCCCGCCGAGCGGCGACGACAAGACGTCGATCCTGGTGTCGGCGACCGGCACCGAGGGGCCCGGGGTGCTGCTGCACCTGCTCGGACCGCTCGCGCGCCACGGGGTGAACATGACGCGGATCGAGTCGCGGCCCTCCCGGCGGAAGAAGTGGGACTACGTGTTCTTCGTCGACATCGACGGCCACGCCGAGGAGGAGAAGGTTGCGAAAGCGCTCGAGGAAGTGAAGAAGAACTCAAGTCTTTTCAAAATATTGGGCTCATATCCTCGAGCGGTAGTTTAATGGCGGGGGCAGCGAGTCCGATGGCCTCGACCGCGCCGAGCTTCCTCGCCGAGCCGACGGCTTCGGTCGGCGGCGCGCTCCGGGCGCCGGGCGACAAGTCCATCTCGCACCGCGCGTTGATGCTCGGCGCCGTGGCGGAGGGCGTCACGGTCGTGCGCAATTTCCTGCGCGGCGAGGACTGTCTCGCGACGCTCGCGATGTTCCGCGCGCTCGGCGTCGCGATCGACGAGGCCGACGACGGCACCGTGCGCGTGCACGGCGTGGGTCCCGAGGGCCTCCGCGCACCGGCTCACGTCCTCGATTGCGGCAACTCGGGCACGGCGATGCGGCTGATGGCCGGGCTCCTCGCCGGACAGCCGTTCTCGGCCGAGCTGACCGGCGACCGGTCGCTTCGGCAGCGGCCGATGGAGCGCGTCGCGGCGCCGCTCCGGTCGATGGGCGCCGCGATCGAGACGACCGACGGGCGCCCGCCGCTCCGGATCACCGGCCGGCGGCCGCTCCGCAGTATCGACTACACGCTGCCGGTCGCGAGCGCCCAGGTGAAGTCCGCGATCCTGCTCGCGGGACTCGCTGCCGAGGGCGTCACGACGGTCCGCTCGCCCGGCCCGAGCCGCGACCACACCGAGCGCATGCTGCGGCGGATGGGCGCCGCGCTCGAGGAGACCGAGCCGCACACCGTCGCGCTCGAGGGACCCGCCACGCTGCGGGCCGCGCCGGTCGACGTGCCGGGCGACCTGTCGTCCGCCGCGTTCTTCATCGTCGCCGGGTGTCTCGGGGCGTCCGACGGCCTCTTGATCAAGAACGTCGGCGTGAACCCGACGCGCACCGGAATCCTCACGATCCTCGCCGAGATGGGCGCGTCGATCGAGCTGCGCAACGAGCGCCTTGCCGGCGAGGAGCCGGTCGCGGACCTGCTCGTCAGGCAAAGCGAGCTCGTCGGGATCGACGTTCCGCCGGAGCTCGTGCCGCTCGCGATCGACGAGTTCCCGGCGCTGTTCATCGCCGCCGCCGGCGCGCGGGGGCGGACGACGGTCCGCGGCGCGGCCGAGCTCAGGACGAAGGAGAGTGACCGGCTCGCCGTGATGGCGGACGGCTTGTCGCGCCTCGGCGCGAGCGTCCGGGAGACCCCGGACGGGCTCTCGATCGACGGCGGACGGCGGCTCGGCGCGGGCCGGATCGATAGCCGCGGCGATCACCGGATCGCGATGTCGTTCGCCGTCGCGAGCCTGCTCGCCGACGGGCCGATCGAGATCCTCGAGACGGCGGAGGTCGCGACGTCCTTCCCCGGCTTTCTCGAGACCGCGGCTGCGGTCGGTCTGCGAGTGAGGCCGGGGCCGGACGGCGGCTAGCCTCGATGCCGGCGAGCGTCCCAGTCGTTACGATCGACGGCCCGAGCGGCTCCGGTAAAGGCACGATCAGCCGGGCGTTGGCCGAGCGGCTCGGCTGGCATCTCCTCGACAGCGGCGCGCTCTACCGGCTGGTCGCCCTGGCCGCCGAGCGCCGCGGCGTGAGCCTCGAGGACCGCACGGCGCTAGCGGCGCTCGCGGAAGGTCTAAACGTCCAGTTCGCGGGCGGGCCGGGCGGCGAGCGCGTGCTCCTCGACGGTACGGACGTGACCGCGGAGCTGCGCACCGAGAGGGCCGGGGCGGGGGCCTCGCGAGTGGCCGCGTTGCCGGAGGTCCGCGGCGCGCTCCTCGCCCGCCAACGCGCGTTCGCCCGGCCGCCCGGGCTCGTCGCGGACGGCCGGGACATGGGCACGACGGTGTTCCCCGAGGCCGTGCTGAAGGTGTTCCTGACGGCCAGTCCCGAGGAGCGCGCACGGCGGCGATATAAGCAGTTGAAAGAAAAGGGGATTGATGTTAGCCTGCCCGACCTTTCCTCAGACATTGCCCAACGGGACGAGCGCGATGCGAACCGTCAGGTGGCGCCGCTCAGACCCGCAGACGATGCCCGGCTGCTCGACTCCACGAGTCTTACGCCCGAGGAAGTGCTGGACGTTATCTTGAGGTGGCTCGGCGAGAAAGCTCGCTGAGCCGACCGGAAGGTGCATCGGCTGGATGCCGATGCGAGTGTTTTTCGGACCACTGAGGCAGGAGGCCGAGGTGATGAAATCAGCGAACCAAATATGAGCGAATCATTTGCACAACTTCTAGAAGAGAGCCTGGCTAACCAAAACATCAAGCCGGGCGCGATCATCACGGGCAAGGTCGTCGACGTGAATGCCGACGTGGTGATCGTCAATGCCGGACTGAAGTCCGAGGCGGTCATCCCCGCCAGCCAGTTTCTGAACGACCGCGGCGAGATCGAAGTCGCGGTCGGGGACGACGTCGAGGTCGCGCTCGACAGTGTCGAGGACGGTTACGGCGAGACGCGGTTGTCTCGCGAAAAGGCGAAGCGCACGCGTACGTGGGCCAGGCTCGAAGAGGCGTTCGAGAAGAACGAGGTCGTCACCGGCACGATCAGCGGACGTGTCCGCGGCGGCTTCACGGTCGATATCGATCTCGTTCGCGCGTTCCTCCCCGGCTCGCTCGTCGACGTACGGCCGATCCGCGATCCCGCGGCGCTCGAAGGCCAGACGCTCCAGTTCAAGGTCATCAAGCTCGATCAGAAGCGCAACAACGTCGTCGTTTCCCGGCGTGCGGTCGTCGAGGCCGAGTACAGCGCCGAGCGCGAGACGCTGCTGAAGAACCTGCAAGAGGGTGCGGTGCTGCGCGGCGTCGTCAAGAATCTGACCGACTACGGCGCATTCGTCGACCTCGGCGGCATCGACGGTCTGCTCCACATCACCGACATGGCCTGGAAGCGGGTGAAGCATCCCTCCGAGGTCGTCAGCGTCGGCCAGGAGCTCGAGGTCAAGGTGCTGAAGTTCGATCGCGAGCGCAATCGCGTATCGCTCGGCTTGAAGCAGCTCGGCGCGGATCCCTGGGCCGATCTGGCCCGGCGCTATCCGCCGAACACGCGGCTCTTCGGCCGGGTCACGAACATCGCCGACTACGGCTGCTTCGTCGAGATCGAGGAGGGCGTCGAAGGCCTCGTGCACGTCTCCGAGATGGATTGGACGAACAAGAACGTCAATCCGCACAAGGTCGTGCAGATCGGCGACGAGGTCGAGGTGATGGTGCTCGACATCGACGAGGAGCGCCGCCGCATCTCGTTGGGCCTGAAGCAGTGCAAGCCGAACCCGTGGGTCGAGTTCTCGCAGAACTACACGAAGGGCGACCGCGTGAAGGGCCAGATCAAGTCGATCACCGACTTCGGCGTCTTCATCGGCCTGCCGGGCGGCATCGACGGCCTCGTGCACCTCTCGGATCTGTCGTGGGACGTGCCCGGCGAGGAAGCCGTGCGCAACTACAAGAAGGGCGAGGAGATCGAGGCGATCGTGCTCAACATCGAGCCCGAGCGCGAGCGCATCTCGCTCGGCATCAAGCAGCTCGACAAGGATCCGTTCTCCCTGTGGCTCTCGGAGCATCCGAAGGGCAGCATCATCAAGGGCGTAGTCCGCGAGGTGGAGCCGAAGGGCGCTACCGTCGCCCTCGACGGCGGCATCATGGGCCAGCTCCGCGCGTCGGAGATCTCCCGCGATCGCGTCGAGGACGCCCGTTCGGTGCTGAAGCCGGATCAGGAAATCGAAGCGAAGGTCACCGGTGTCGACCGTAAGAACCGCATCATCTCGCTCTCGATCAAGGCCAAGGAGGAGCACGACGAGGCCCAGGCGATTCAGAGCTACAAGTCCGATGCGACGCGGCCGGCGGCCGGAACCACTCTCGGCGATCTGCTGAAGGAGCAGATGTCTCCGGAGTAGCTTCGAGGGCGCAGTAGTGTTCGGAGAAAGGGGCTTCACTCATGACGAAGTCTGAGCTGATCGAGTCGATCGCGCGCAGCCAAAAGCACCTTCCTGCGAAGGACGTGGAGCTCGCGGTCAAGCATATCTTGGAGCTCATGAGTGAGGCGCTCGCGAGCGGCGAGCGCATCGAGATTCGCGGCTTCGGCAGCTTCTCGCTGCACTATCGTCCGCCGCGCATGGGCCGAAATCCGAAGACCGGGGAGGCGGTCGCCCTCGCGGGCAAGAACGTGCCGCACTTCAAGCCCGGCAAGGATCTGCGGGAGCGCGTGAACGAGTCCCGGCATCTGCCGGTTCGAAGCTGAGGCGACCGACGGCACGGACACGGCTCCAGGGGCAGTAGGAGCGGCTGTCCAGCCGCGACCGGCGCGGGCGGCTACGGGGTCGCGGCTCGACAGCCGCTCCTACGGGTCGCGGCTCGTCGGCCGCTCCTACGGGTCGCGGCTCGACAGCCGCTCCTACGAAAGAGGGGCGCAGGGTGGTCCTGCTGCGTAAAATTCTGCTCGCGACGCTCTTGATCGCGCTGGTGCTCGCCGCAGCCATTTTCGCCTACACGAATCCGGAGCCGATCGACGTCGACGTCGGCATCACGCGCTTCGAGCGCGTGCCGCTTGCGATCGCGTTCGCCGTGCTGTTCGCGCTCGGCTGGCTCGCCGGCCTGACGACGCTCGGTTTCTCGCTCCTGCGGCTGCGCCGCGAGCGCCGGCGGCTCCGGGCGGACCTGCTGCACGCGCAGACCGAGCTCGAGGGCTTTCGGACGCAAGCTCGTACGTACGATGCCGACTGAAGATACGTTTCTCCTCGCCGGTCTGTTCATCCTCGCGGCCGCGTGCGGCTGGGCCATCAAGGTGTATACGGATCGCGACCGCGATCTGCCGCGGATCAGCGCGGACTACATTCGCGGCCTGAACCTCGTCCTCAATCGCCGCACCGACGAGGCGCTCGAGCTCTTCGTGCAGATGGCCAAGGTCGACGACGAGACGCTCGAGACGCACTTCGCGCTGGGACATCTGTTCCGGCGCCGGGGCGAGATCGAGCGCGCGATCCGCGTCCACGAGAATCTGCTCGCGCGGCCGAACCTGAGCGAATCGCAGCGGGATCAGGCGCTGCTGTCGCTCGCGGAGGACTACCTCGGCGCGGGCCTCTACGACCGCGCGGAGCAACTATTCCTCGATCTGCGCGACAGCCCGAGCGTCGCGGAGGCGGCGCTCGAGAAGCTGGTCTACATCTACGAGCGCGAGCGCGAATGGGAGAAAGCGATCGAGGCGCAGCGCAAGCTCGAGGTGCTGAGCGGCGACAAGTCGAGCCAAGTCGCGCACTACTATTGCGAGCTCGCGGAGCAGGCGCGCGCGGCGGGCGATCTCGAGCTCGCGCAGAGCTACTTGAAGACGACCGTGCGGAGCGAGTCCGGCGCGCTGCGCGGCGCGCTGATCCGCGCGGCGATCGCGAAGGACCTCGGCGACTACGAGAAAGCGCTCGGGTTGTGCGAGCAAGTGCTCGAAGCGGATCGGCGGTTCATGGCGGAAGTGCTGCCGCTCCTGCTCGAGTGCTACGAGAAGAGCAGGGGAATCGCGGAGTTCGACGGCTATGTCGAAGGTCTCCTCGCGAGAGACCCGTCGCTCGTCAAGGAGATCGCCTATGCCGCGATCACGGGCGGGCTGACGAACGCCGCCTCCCTCGCACGCGCGGTCGAGACCTTCGTGCTCGGCAACGAGGTGCTCGCGGATCTCGTCAACGTCGAGGAGCTGAAAGGGCTGCCGGACACCGAGCGGCGCGAGGCGATTTCCCGCGTCGCGCGGGGCCTGCGGCAGATCGCTATGTCGAGCGCGCGCTACCGCTGCACGAACTGCGGCTATTCCACCCAGCGCTTCATCTGGCACTGCCCGAGCTGCAAGCTTTGGGAGACCGTGCGGCCTTTGCACAGCTTCGAGCTGCAATCGCTCGTCGCCTGAACGTCTCGAGCGGCAATCCGCCGCAGTCGCGAATCTCCCGCAACGTCCGACATTGTCGTGCTGCCTCCGCAGGCGGCGCTTCTTAGCATGCCTTCGCGTGTCTCATCACAAGGAGTGCTTGCCATGTATAGGACGAGTCTCGCGGCTGCTGTCGCGTCGCTGTTGCTGATCGCCGGAGCGAGCGCGCTGGCGGACCCCGTGAACATCAACACGGCGGACGCCGCCACGCTCGCCGCCGAGCTGAACGGCGTCGGGCCCGCGCTCGCGGAGGCGATCGTTCGTGATCGGGAGCAGAACGGCCGCTACGACTCCCCGGAGGCGCTGATGCGCGTCAGGGGCATCGGCACGCGGATCGTCGAGCAGAACCGCGCGAACATTCTGGTCGACGACCCGGCCGAGGCGCGCCGCTAGGACGCCGCCGCCCGGCGGCGCGGCGGCCGCGGCCGCGCCGCCGGGAGC
>Ga0079224_100016156_pt1 | contig 10471 bp, 8 predicted proteins | sample Stecom2015_FD_80414 | JGI IMG/M metagenome (GOLD analysis project Ga0079224, IMG submission 80414) | Agricultural soil microbial communities from Utah to study Nitrogen management - Steer compost 2015 | ecosystem: Environmental > Terrestrial > Soil > Agricultural land | place: USA: Utah...
CCATGTTCTAAAGGTTTAAATAGATAGCCTCCCGCTCCAAATGTATTGTCTACAATTAAAGGTAAATCATATTTTTGCGCCAAAGCTGAAATTTTTTCAAAATCAGGAATGTTGTAACTCGGGTTACCGATGGTTTCTACATAAAGAGCCTTTGTGTTTTCATCGATTAAAGGCTCCATGTTTTCTGCAGTGCTATTCTCTGCAAAACGAGCTTCAATCCCCAATCGTTTGAAAGATACCTTAAATTGGTTGTAGGTACCGCCGTATAAATCGGAGCCGGTTACAAAGTTTTCGCCGCTTTCGATAATATTTGTCAAGGCTAAAAACTGTGCGGCCATACCAGAAGCTACTGCAACAGCAGCAACGCCTCCCTCCAAAGCAGCTATACGCTTTTCAAAAGCATCTGTAGTTGGGTTCATGATGCGCGTATAGATGTTACCAAATTGCTTCAATGCAAATAGGTTAGCACCGTGTTCGGCATTTTCAAACACATACGAAGTAGTTTGATAAATAGGCAATGCTCTAGATCCTGTGGTTGGGTCTACTTCCTGTCCGGCGTGGACTTGTAACGTTTCGAATTTTAGGTTCTTATTTGTTGACATAGTTTATAATATTTTAATGTAATAAATATAATGAAAATTAAATAGACATTCCATGCTATACGGATGCTGGTCGTCTGTAGGATGGCAATTTAGCGTAGAGGGAGACTAGCACATTCGCATAGCCAAGTAGGTACAACAACAAATAAATGTCGTTGAATAGAAGCGTGTGTAGTCCGTGATGTTTGTTGTAAATGTTCCCATTGTCTTACTGTATTTATATGTTCCAAAATGATATTATTTTGGACAGGATTTGGCACCTTTTCAATTTCTCTCTTGCTGGTTGCCAGTGGGTCATAGAGCCAGTCTCTCGCCACTTCTTTATAAACCAAGACCTAACACGATGAAAGGTGTTGATTAGGAACGCCTGTTAAGCGAACGATACAAATATATAAGATTAGTATTAAAAAGTGAAAAAATAATAAACAAAAAATCCTTTCCGTGAATCGAAAAGGATTTTGTGGTGGTGCCAGCTGGATTCGAACCAGCGACACAAGGATTTTCAGTCCTTTGCTCTACCAACTGAGCTATGGCACCATTAAGTTTTTGTTTGGAATCTGTTACTTTCAGATTTTGTGGTGGTGCCAGCTGGATTCGAACCAGCGACACAAGGATTTTCAGTCCTTTGCTCTACCAACTGAGCTATGGCACCTTCCGCAACCATATTTTTCCCTTGATTGCGTTGCAAATCTATGTTCTTTTTTTGAAATCTAAAACTTTTGTATGCATTATTTTTTAAGTATTTTTCAAGTCGTTGATTCTTATGTAAATAAAATTACACGAAATAAACACGGCTATGTCTCAAATAACCTATCTTTGCAGCTCACAAAATTAATATGAGTAAAAAAGGCAGGGTATTGGTCGCGATGAGTGGTGGAGTAGATAGTTCCGTAGCGGCCATTATGTTACATGAGCAGGGCTACGAAGTTATCGGGATCACGATGAAAACGTGGGACTATGCCTCCGCTGGTGGTTCGTCTAAAGAAACAGGATGTTGTAGTCTGGATAGTATAAACGATGCGAGGGCATTGGCTGTAGGCTATGGTTTTCCGCATTATATATTGGATATACGGGATGAATTCGGTGATTTTGTTATTGATAATTTTGTCGATGAATATATTGCCGGACGAACACCTAATCCTTGCGTACTTTGTAATACCCATATCAAATGGTCAGCATTGATGAAGCGGGCAGATAAGCTGGATTGCGAATTTATTGCGACCGGGCATTATGCGAACATCCGTTTACACGATAATGGAAGGTATGTTATATCGAAGGGAAGAGACGAAAATAAAGATCAATCCTATGTGCTTTGGGGAGTATCGCAGGAAAACCTTGCCCGGACACAGTTTCCGTTAGGCAATTTTACGAAAAAGGAAATCCGGCAGATGGCGTTGGAAATGGGACAGGAAGAGCTTGCTCAAAAATCGGAAAGCTATGAAATCTGTTTCGTTCCAGACAACGACTATCGTGCTTTTTTACGCCATAATCGGCCTACACTTGATGATGAAATCGGACCTGGAAATTTTGTGTTGTCTGACGGAACGGTAGTAGGCCAACACATTGGCTATCCTTATTTTACCATTGGCCAACGTAAAGGATTAGGTATTGCGTTGGGTAAACCGATGTTTGTCATTGAGATATTGCCAGAAAGTAATACCGTAGTGCTAGGAGAGGAGCATGAATTGGAAAAATCACAAGCTTTTGTACGCGACATCAACTTGATTAAATATGCTTCGATAGAAGAACCAATGGAAGCCATTACAAAAATACGCTATAAAGACGCAGGAGCACAATCCACAATAACGCAGCAAGGAAATGTGATGCAGGTAGATTTTGCACATCGTGTCAAAGGTATAGCACCCGGACAATCTGCTGTTTTCTATGAAGGTAGTGATTTACTCGGTGGCGGTTTTCTGATGAAATAGAATGTTTTCTATTTCATTTTATATTAGGCTCTTTTTTGTTCAGCAATCTATTCTTCAATCCTTTTTAAATAATCATTTATAAAATGTAAGCTATAACCATAATTATAATACCAGTGTTCTGTCGTTCCTTGTTCGGTGGTGATTTTATTTGTCCGCAACGGATTTCCCCAGCTATGCTTGCACATTTCCTTTGTCATATTTATCTGCACTTTTCCCTGCGCTATTAATTCGCCAAGTTTTGTGCCAAATAAACTGACCATTTCGATTTTGTGCTTTTCTTGTTTTCTTTTTTTAATTGCTTCCTTTTGGGCTGCATCTTCTTTTTGCTTGGCAAGTAGCTGCTGTTTTTGAAGCTTTTTATCTGCTTCTCTTCTTGCATAATCATCGGCGAGGATGAATCCCTCTCGTTCTACCTCTGCTGTTGTAAGGATTATCTGCTCTCCTTTTTCATTCTGTAAAATATAATGGATTTTATAAGTTGGCTTTAATAATGTTATTTCTTTACAAATCCACCGACTACGAAGCTCTACTATCACCTCTTTTCCTTTTATCCGTTCGATACCTTGATCATCTTCATATTTAATAAGATAGCGATTGTCTTCAGCTTTTAACGGTTTTTTCCATGACTTTTCATCATCATATAGAAATGTCTTACCTTCATATAATTCTTTTTGTTTAATAAAATAAGGTACGAGAACAAAGCGGGTGGGGTCAATTCTTGCGTATAGTGTGTCATTTGTTCTATCGTTCTTCACTAGATATAATACTGAGTAATCGCTGTCAGTAGAATTCATAAATGATGGGCCGTTATGCGGGGACAGATAGTGAACGAATTTATTTGTATTTTCTAATTCGCGCACAAGACCATCCATTTTTTTTCTCATCACTCTTATGATGTTCTGCAGATTATCTCCATATAAAACATCTAATATTGTGTAATATGTGTCACTTATTTTGCTACTATCCGAGCATACTCCTGGTCTCGGAAGTATATTTCGGTCACTTTGATAAAAAGAATACTGAAATGGTTTATATACATAAGTCATTAAAGAATCGTAAACATGCTGTTTGCGTACTTCTTTGCTCTTATTTGCTTCTGTTCCCCAATAACCAACCTTCGACTCGACACCTGTTTTGACTGTATTTATTTTAGCAGAAAACAAAAATAAATCCTTATCAGTAGCTGGATAACCAATCTGCATATTTGATATGGGAGGCAGGTAAACTTGAAGTCCAATATATTGTTTATAATCTTTTAATGCTTTATGCCACTCTATATTTTTAAGACTATCATAGGTCTTTGGTCTGTCTACAATTTCCTGTTCTATTTGATCTATTTTTCCAATAGTGATCTGTGTATATCCTTGCTGAACATTCCCAAAAGCAAGGAAAGTTATAATAATGAACAATAGATTTTTCATCTTTACTTTTTAGATAAGCTGTTTTTTAGTTCAGCGTTTGTAATACAGATGTGGAAACCTTTCTTTGCCAATCCAATAATGAGAACTTTATCGGAAGTCCAAATTTCCTCCTGTCTTTTACACAAACTTAAATAAAGTTACTTTTATGTGCAAGAAATTGTGTTACACATAAAAGGAAAGATTTGACAAGAAAAGGCTCGCAATTGCGAGCCCTTTTTATATTACAATTTACCAACTTCTTGTGCCAAATCGATAATTTTGTTGGAATAGCCCCATTCGTTATCGTACCATGATACAACTTTTACAAAGTTGTCATTCAATGAGATCCCAGCTTTCGCATCAAAAATCGATGTGCGTGTATCACCAATAAAGTCAGACGAAACTACCTCATCTTCCGTATAACCTAAGATACCTTTTAGCTCACCTTCCGAAGCTTCTTTCATTACTTTTTTAATTTCTTCGTAAGAAGCACCTTTTTCTAGACGAACTGTTAAATCAACTACAGAAACGTCTGCTGTAGGAACACGCATCGACATACCTGTTAATTTGCCTTTCAATTCCGGAAGAACCAATCCAACTGCTTTTGCGGCACCAGTAGAAGAAGGAATTATGTTTTGATAAGCACCACGACCACCTCTCCAGTCTTTTACAGACGGACCATCGACTGTTTTTTGAGTAGCAGTTACCGCATGTACTGTTGTCATTAAGCCTTCCAAGATACCGAAGTTATCGTTCAATACTTTTGCAAGAGGTGCTAAACAGTTTGTTGTACAAGAAGCGTTTGATACAATTGTGTATTCTGCTTTTAGTTCTTTGTGGTTTACACCCATTACAAAGGTTGGCGTATCATCTTTTGCCGGCGCAGACATTACAACTTTTTTTGCACCTGCATCAATATGCTTTTGTGCTGTTTCTTGTGTTAAGAAGAAACCTGTCGATTCGATAATCACTTCGGCTTCTACTTCATCCCATTTTAAGTTAGCAGGATCTTTTTCAGCTGTTACGCGGATTGTTTTTCCGTTGACAACTAAATGTCCGTCTTTAACTTCTACCGTACCATCGAATTTTCCATGTGTAGAGTCATATTTTAGCATATATGCCAAATAATCAGGTTCTACCAAATCGTTAATACCAACAACTTCAATATCACTGCGATTAATAGCTGCTCTAAAAGCTAAACGGCCAATCCGACCGAATCCGTTAATTCCAATTTTCATTTTCTCTATTAGTTTTTATTAATGTAATACTTTATTAAGTTTTGAACAGGCTCTTTGATAATAGAGCCAATATGTAATCCATGTTCCGCGCCCAATTCACGTAACCAATCGGCGTAATTGTTGGCTACTGATCCGGTGAAATTAAACTGATTATCCGGATAACTTTCTGACAAAGGAATTAAATATGTTTTAATATATATATCTAATCCTTTTTTTATTTGTTGTGTAAAATAAGGTTCATCACGATGTTCATAAATGAAATCGGCAAAACTTGTTAAAAACAAATTCGGATTAGGATTATAATATACACGTTCCAAAATTGAACGTCGGTCTAGGTTGTATTTGTGTAGTAATTTTTCACGGATACTACTCGGCATTGTTTCGGTTAAAAAATCTTTCAACAATTGCCTGCCTAACCAATTCGTTGAACCCTCATCGGCTAAGATATAGCCCATGCCGTAATTATTAGGCATAACTTTTCTGCCATTATAATATGCCGCATTCGAACCGCTACCAATAATGCCAACGATACCTTTTTCGTCCCCAAATGTTGATTTCGCCGAGGCTTCCATATCATGACCCGCTTTTACTTTGGCATTTTTAAAAAATTGTGCAAATGTCTGTTCTATTTTTTGCTGGCGTTCAGGCGAGGACACACCCGCACCGAAAAAGAAAATTTTACGGATCTTTTCGGCATTGTTTATTAAATGATTGCTTTTGTTCAGGAGCTGTGTAATATACCGCTCATCTTGTATATAGGAGTTGATACCCGGCGTACGGAAACCGTGGAGTACACGTTTTTTATCCGCAATCCGCCAATCTGCATATCTCGACCCGCTAAAAACAACTACAATCATTTATAAAATATCTAAAGATAAACGTGCTAAAGCTCGCTTAAAAAGCCAAAAACCTGAAATGGTTCATTGATGCCTTAAAACTAATAAAACATCAATAAATAAAAAAATGATTTTTTATAAGGCCATTATTTTTGCAATTTCTACAAGGTCTTCGTTAAGCTTTAATTCCTTTTTACTTAGCGCTTCTTCTAAAGGAGTCGTAACCATTTCTGATCCACGAATCCCGATTGTAGCCCTTGTATTGCCTTTTAAAAGTTCATTGACCGCTGCATACCCCATACGCGTTGCTAATACCCTATCTGCACTACTTGGAGCCCCGCCCCGTTGCAGATGACCTAGTATACTAACTTTTGTGTCATAATAACCAAATTTTTCATGGACACGTTTAGCGACGTTATTTGCGCCACCGTTTTTATCACCTTCCGCGACGATAACAATCATGGACGATTTATTTCTGTCGGCGGCATGGGCCAGCATCTCGATAAGTTCATCAATTGCGGTATCCTTTTCGGGGAGGAGGATAGCCTCAGCACCACCCGCAATACCAGCATTGAGTGCAATACATCCGGAATCACGACCCATAACTTCGATAAAAAACAAGCGGTTGTGGGAAGCAGCCGTATCACGGATTTTATCAATCGCTTCGATAACGGTATTATTTGCGGTATCATATCCAATCGTGAGGTCAGTACCGTTTAAGTCATTATCAATAGTCCCTGGAATACACATTACCGGAATATCAAATTCACGCGAAAATATTTCTGCACCTGTAAATGTACCGTCACCGCCGATAGCAACCAATGCATCGATACCGGCTGCGCGAACGTTTTCATATGCCTTTGCGCGTCCCTCCGCTGTTTTAAATTCCATACACCGGGCAGTTTTTAAAACGGTACCTCCTTTTTGTATAATGGAACTAACCGATTTACTTTCCATATCAAACATCGTATTATCAATCATACCTTGATAACCATGATAAATACCGGTAACTTTCTTGTCATTATGCAGTGCTGTTCTCACAACAGCACGGATAGCAGCGTTCATTCCCGGGGCATCCCCCCCTGATGTAAAAACGCCTACTCGTGTTATTTTTCTCACTCGATTACTCATTTTAGGTTCTACGAATATAGTGTGTATTTCTTACACTATTAAATTTTTTTTGTTTTTTTTGGATTATTGTGATAATATTGGTGAATATTGATTAAAAAATCACATTGTTTTGCAGACTCATTTCACCATAGATTGTGTAATATATAGCTTTAACGAAGGCAAGCTTCAGTTATTGCTAACCGAAAGAAGTGTATATCCCTATAAGGATTGGTGGGCTTTACCAGGCTTCTTTACGCAGAAAGACGAAGAAATGGAGGATGCTGTAAAGCGTATCCTCTATGAACACACTGGTCTGAAAGATATCTTTATGGAGCAGTTGGGCGCCTTCGCCGGTGTGAAACGACATCCGGAAGGACGCATATTGACAGTTGCTTTTTCGACTATTGTGAAATATGAAGATGTGAAGTCAAAGATTAAGCCCATGACTTCTTATATGCGACAAGCAAAATGGTTTCCCATAGATCAACTACCTGACTTAGCTTTTGACCATGCTAGAATTGTACAGGAAAGCTTGCAAAAGTTAAAACATACTATTAATTACTCGACTGCGGTATATGAACTTTTACCCGAAAAATTTACATTAACGCAGTTACAGCAAGTATACGAAGCTATTATAGGGAAGACCTTGGACAAGCGAAATTTTCGTAAAAAAATCGCCAACGCGGGGTTTCTCAAGGAATTGCCCGAAGTACAAAAGGGCGTTTCGTATCGTGCGGCCAGATTGTATAAATTCGATAAACGTAAATTCCAGAAACAACTAGGCATGATGTAGAAGTAATGCTAATTTACAGTAAGATTACAATTTCTTGATAGATTGTTTCTTGCGGTTTCATTTTGTTTTTATACTTTTGAACGTTTTTAGAAAAAAGTCAAAAAGTATAAAGGTAAGAATGGACAGTAAAAAGGGACAGATTGTTCAAGCGGCTCTCAAACGGTTTTCACATTATGGTTTTAATAAAACCACAATGAGTGAGATCGCTGTTGACTTGAATATCACAAAGGCGAACCTATACTACTATTATCCAGACAAAAATGCGCTTATAAAAGATGTGCTTGCCTGTATATCGGACGAAATCCTGACAAAGCAGTATGAAGTGCTCGATCAGTATGACGGTAGTTTGGTGAAAGTACTTTGTAAGTTGTTGAAGATAAAGGCGGACTTTTTAAAGGATTACTACGTTCTCCATATCAATGAAAATCTAGAATGGATAAAAGGACAGGGAATAGGTACACTTTTGGAAAAATTTCACTATAAAAATATCGAGATTGTAGGGAATTTATTGAAGCGCGCTGTAGAATATGGTGAGATTGAGGTGTGCTCTACCGAAGAAGCAGCCACCTCTTATACGGAAATTATGGCAGGATTGAGCCTCATTCGCAGTGTCTCCGATACGATTTCCGGAATGCCGAATGCACGTAATGTTGATGATATTTTGGAGAGCCAAGAGAAAGCGACAAAGTTTATATTCAATAATAAAATAAAGGAGAAAAATTAGTTTTACAGATCATGTTTTCAAAAATGGGATTTAAATATTTAGGTGTTTTAGCGGTCGGTTTACTGCTGCAGGGTAACCCTCTTCAAGCCCAACAGACACTTACGCTGCAAGAGGCGATAAAATATGCACTCGAAAATAAAGCAGAAGCGAAGACGGCTAAACTGGACGTCGAAAATGCGCAATATCAGATTGATGAGGTGCGTGCCGGAGCGTTACCGCAAATTAATGCATCGGGGACAATGAAGTATAATATTATTATTCCAGAAATGGCGCTCGAGTTTGGTGGAGAAACGATTACGGCAAAAATGGGACAACCCTGGAATTCTACGGCAGTTGTCTCCTTGAATCAACAATTGTTTAATCAATCTCTTTTCACAGGTTTGAAAGCGGCCAGGACCACAAGAGAATTCTATCAGCTGAATGCGCAATTAACGGATGAGCAGCTGATTGAAAATGTATCCAATGCGTATTACGATATTTTCCAAACGCAGTTACAATTGCAAACCATCCAGAACAATTTAGATAATACGAGCAAAACACATAAGATCATCGACGGTATGGTAGCTGCTGGTCTTGCCAAAAAAATTGATTTGGATCGTTTGTCGGTAGCGGTAAACAATCTGGAGTCACAAAAGAAACAGATACAAAGTGCGTTGCAACTAAAAGAGAATGCATTGAAATTTGCCATCGGTATGCCGATGGAGATGGGTATCGAACTGCCTGAAGAAACATTTGAAATCAATCCAGCTATTTCTTTACAAGTCAATGATGTTGAGAATAGATCGGAAGTTCTTTTGAGTGAGAAACAAATAGCGTTATACGAATTGAATAAAAAAGCGCAAACAGCAAGTTTGTATCCTACTTTGTCGTTAGGAACTGATTTCGGATTTAGTGGTTTTGGTCAAGGGTTTCCGATCGGAGGAGATTTTATGTGGCCTAAAACTTCCAGTATTGGTTTAAATTTATCGATCCCGATTTTTACAGGAGGAGCGACAAAAGCTCGGATCAATCAGGCGGATATTGATATTCGAAAAGCACGAGTCGCATTAGAGGATACGAAATTGGGTATTTCGCTGGCAAATGAAAATGCTAAAACCCAAATAAGAAACAGTTTATTAACGGTCGATGCAAACCGTAGAAATGTAAAACTTGCCGAGGAGGTTTTGAGTGACACCCAAAACAATTACAACAATGGTTTGGCTACACTGACAGATTTGTTGGATGCAGAAAAAGCACTGGCAGATGCAGAAACAAATCTGAACACTTCTTTGCTAGATTACAAATTAGCAGAGGTACAGCTGATCAAAGCAAACGGAAATTTAAGAACATTAATCAACGAATAATCAACTTATTTATACACATCAAATATGAAACGGGTAATTTTAACGGTAATCATCATTGCTGCTGCGTTAGCAGGGATTATGTTTATTTTGAATCAGAACAAAGCTAAAAACGAAGCTGATACGGCTACGGTTGCCATTCAAAACGCAGCGGTATCTGTTCGTGCCGATACAGCAGATTTTAAAGACGTCAATGCAGAATATGTCACCAATGGTGTATTTGCGCCTAAGCAGGAAGTTATGTTGTCCGCAGAAGCTTCTGGAAAGGTAGTACGTGTACTCGTAGAAGAGGGAGCGTATGTAAAAGCTGGCCAGACACTCGCCATAATTGATGGCGATAAGCAAAATGTTACGGTGACAAATGCGCAGGCAACCTACAACAACGCCGAGGCGGAAGTTGCTCGTTTCGAGAGTGCTTATTCCACAGGAGGCGTCACCCAACAGCAGCTGGACCAAGTGAAGCTCCAGTTGGAAAATGCAAAAAATAACTTGAAATCAGCACA
>Ga0079224_100016157_pt1 | contig 10471 bp, 9 predicted proteins | sample Stecom2015_FD_80414 | JGI IMG/M metagenome (GOLD analysis project Ga0079224, IMG submission 80414) | Agricultural soil microbial communities from Utah to study Nitrogen management - Steer compost 2015 | ecosystem: Environmental > Terrestrial > Soil > Agricultural land | place: USA: Utah...
ACCTTGGCGCCCTCTTCCAAGAAGCGCACGTAGTCCCGCACCGCCCGCGGGAGATCGTCGAGGACGCGCGCCTGTTCGAGCCGCTCGCTCCAGCCGGGCAGCTCTTCGTACACCGGGCGCGCGGCCGCGGGCTCCTCCAAGAGGTCGATGGGCAGATCCTCGACGCGCCCCGCGGGGGTGTCGTAGGCCGTGCAGACCCGGATGCGCGGCAGCCCGGTGAGCACGTCCAGCTTGGTCAGCGCGAGCCCGTCGATGCCGTTGACGCGCGCCGCATAGCGCAAGGCCGGCAGATCGAGCCAACCGGTGCGCCGCGGCCTGCCCGTCACCGATCCGAACTCGGCGCCGGCGGTGCGCAAGTGCAGCCCGTCGGTGTCGTCGAGCTCGGTGGGGAACGGTCCGGAGCCAACCCGGGTTGCGTAGGCTTTGGTGATGCCGATGACGGTGTCGAGCCGATTGGGGCCGATGCCGGCCCCGGTGGCGGCACCGCCTGCGACCGCCGAGCTCGAAGTGACGAACGGATACGTCCCGTGATCGACGTCGAGCAAGGTGCCCTGAGCGCCTTCGAAGAGGATGCGCGCTCCCTGGCGGATGGCGCGATCGACGATGGCCGAGGTCTCCGCCAAGAGCGGGACGATCCGCTCGGCAGATCGCTCGAGCGGGTCGAGCGTCGCCGCGAGGCTCGGCACCTCACCGCCCAGGGCGCGGATCACCGGGGCCCAGGCCTCGAGCGCCGTCCCGACTCGGTCGCGCAGGCGCGCCAGGTCCCGCAGATCCCCCGCTCGAATCCCGGTGCGGCGCGCCTTGTCCTCGTAGGCGGGGCCGATGCCCTTCTTGGTCGTGCCGATGGCCTTGCCGCTCCGAGCCGCCGCCTCGCGCAGGCCGTCGACCAACACGTGGTAGGGCAAGATCAGGTGGGCTCGATCGCTGACGGTCAGCCGCGCTGCGAGGCCCGCCTTGCCGCGGCGCTCGAGCTCGTCCATCTCGCCGAGCAGCACGGCCGGATCGATGACCATCCCCTGCCCCAACACGCAGCGCGTGTTTTCCCGCAAGATCCCGCTGGGCAAGAGGCGCACGACCAGCTTCTCGTCGCCCACGACCAGGGTGTGACCGGCGTTGGGCCCCCCCGCGTAGCGCACCACCATGTCGGCAAACTCGGTGTAAATGTCGACGATTTTGCCTTTTCCTTCATCGCCCCACTGGGCGCCCACAATCACGACGGCAGACATCTGGTCCTTTTCTGGTCTCGAGTTCCCGAAAGCCCGTGCTTTCCGTATCTTTTCAAACCACCTCGACGCGGGCGGCGACGCGGGCAGCGACCTCGTCCGGCGCCCCGGCGCCCACAGGCTCGCTCACGCCGCGCTCTACCGACCCGAGCCGGTGTCCGGCGGTCCCGAGCCACAGCACGTGCGAGTAGCCCCAAGCCGAGGCGTACTCCTCGGCGCCCGGCTTCGCAGCGGGCGCGCAACGCACCCGCCGGGCGCCCAGGGCACCCAGCACCCGCTCGGCCAGATCCCCCGCGACGTCCCCGGCGACCAGCACCCGCCGGGCGGCCGGGCGCGAGGCCCCGGCGCGCCGGACGGCCCAGTCCAGGTTTGCCAGATCGACGGCGAACCCCGCCGCCGGACGGGGCTGCCCGAAACGTTCCAGCAACCCGTCGTAGCGGCCTCCCGAGCCGACGGGCTCCCCGGGGCCTTCCGCGAGCAGCTGAAACATCACGCCGGTGTAATAGGCGAAGTTCCAGGTTTCTCCCAGATCGACCACGATCTTCGGGGCGATCGCGCGCGCGGCGACCTCACGCCAGATGCGGCGGAGGGCCAGCATGGCCGGTTCGGCGGGGGTGCCCGCGAGCACCCGCTCGGCGCGCGGCCACACCTCCTCGCCGCCGTGCAGACCGGGCAGCTCGGCGATCGCGGCGAGCGCCGGGCGCGGCATGCCGCAGCGCTCTGCGCGGCGAACGAGCTCCCCCGTGTCCTTCAAGCTCAGCGCCTCGACCAGGCCAGGCCAGTGGGCGCGATCGACCGACGTCAACAACGACGCGGCGACCTGGGCGTGGCCGAGATCGATCACGAACTCGCTCAGACCAGCGGCGCGCACCGAGGCGGCCGCGACGCTGAGCACCTCGAGATCTCCCTCGGGCTCGGCCGAGCCGACCAGCTCGATCCCCGCTTGCGGGATCTGGCGGTGCCGGCGTGCCCGCTCGCGGCGGCGGCGGAGCACCGAACCGCGGTAGCAAAGGCGCGCCGGGCTCGGAACGTCGAGCAACCGGGTGGCGAGCAGCCGCGCCACCTGCGGCGTCATGTCCGGCCGCAGCGCGACGACCTCGCCCGTTTCGGGTTCGACGAAGCGCAGCACCTCGTTCGGATCGAGGGAGCCGAGCCCGCGCTCCAGCACGTCGGCGTATTCGAAGGCAGGGACGGACACCACCTGATACCCGTGCAGGTCGAAGGCGGCCATCACGCGCCCGGACAGCAGCGCTTGTCGCTCGGCTTCGCGTGGCAAAAGATCGCGCATTCCCGCCGGCAGCGGGTGCTCCAGCGCGGAGAGGCCGGTGACCCTACCGATTTTGCTCTCCTCCGCGCGCGCGGCGGGCGGAGGTCTAGAAATACGCGACAGCGAGCTCAAAGCCGGCGGAGCTTAGCACCCCAGACCCGCCCCTGCGGCCAAGAATGGGCGCCGCGCCGCCCTGCCCCGCACGAGCCCCTTTTTCATGGGACGCGAAGTTGTAGACTCCCGCCCATGAGCGCGAGCCACAGCGAAACGCCCGCCGTCGATGTCCAGGAACACGGGGCACCGCGGGACGGAAAACCTCAGGTCCTCGACCGGCGGCTGTTCATGCAGCTCTTGGTCTACCAGTGCCCGGCGAGCGTGCGGCCGGTGGCGGCGAGGAACGCGCTGGAGGACGCGCTGCGCAAGAGCGAGCTCGCCTCGGTCGTCTACGAAGACGTGAACGACCCGCGCAGCCTGGGCGTGCTGAGCCTCAGCGAAGCGCCCGCCTCGTTCGTCGATCGCCTGCGCCCCGCGCTGCTCGACGAGCGGCTCGACGGGCTCTCCCTACGCCACGACCAGACCATGCTCGGCCGCACCTATTCGAGCGGCTTCGAGGACAACCTCGAATACTGGCTGCTCGAAAGACCTCGGCAGACCGTGCTGAACCCGAAATGGCCGTGGGCGGTCTGGTACCCGCTGCGCCGCAGCGGCACCTTCGAGCAGCTCGAGCCTCGCGAGAAGGGCCAGGTCATGCGCGAGCACGCCACCATCGGCAAGGCCTACGGGGCGGCCGATCTGGCCCACGACGTGCGCCTGGTCTGCCACGGTCTGGACGCCAACGACAACGAGTTCGTGATTGGCTTGGTCGGCAAGGACCTGCACCCCTTGTCGCACGTCGTGCAGGCGATGCGCCGCACGCGCCAGACCTCGGAGTTCATCGCGCAGATGGGTCCGTTCTTCGTTGGCCGCGCCGTGTTCCAACACGCCGGCACGATCCGCTGATGGCGGCCGTCCGCGCCGTCGTCTTCGATCTCGACGGCACGCTCATCGACTCACGGCTGGACATCGCCCACGCGGCCAACGCGGCCCTCGTGCGCGCGGGCCGGACCGCGCTGGATCCCGCCGAAATCGCCACCTACGTCGGGGACGGCGCGCGCCGGCTGATGCAGCGGGCGGCGCGGGTCGCCGCCGACGACCCGGGGCTCGACCGGCTCCTGGAAGATTTCCTGCGGGCCTACGAAGCCGCCGCCACCCCTCACACGCACCGGATGCCGGGCGCCGAGCGCGCCTTGACGGCGCTCGCCCACCTGCCGCTCGCCGTCTGCACCAACAAGCCGCGGCGCACGACGGACATCGTGCTCGGCGAGCTGGGCCTCGGCCCCCACTTCCGGGCCGTCGTCGCGGGCGGCGATCTGCCGGTGCACAAGCCCGATCCGGCGGTGCTGCGGCACACGGCGGCGCTGCTCGGCGTCGAGCCGGCCGAGCTCGTGATGGTGGGCGACGGGCCTCAGGACGTCGAGTGCGGCCGGGCGGTGGCCGCCCGCACGGTGGGCGTGAAGGGCGGCATCGTGCCGCTCGAGCGGCTGGTCGCTGCCGAGCCCGACGTGCTGCTCGACTCGCTCGCCGAGCTGCCGGACTGGATCGAGCGCTGGCAGGCTGCCAGTCGCTGACGCGCGCTCATCCCATCAGCAGATGGTACGCGGCGCTCAGACGCGCGAACCGCTCGCGCATCCGGGCCTGCTCGCTCGGCGACGCGGATCCGAAGCGATCGGGGTGACAGCCGAGCGCGAGCCGCCGGAAGGCTTGCCGCAGCTGCTCGGGATCGGCCGGCGGCGTGAGGCCCAGCAGGTCGTAGGCGCGCTGGGCGGCGATGGGCCGCGCCGACTCGAGTCCTCGGGACCCGCCCGCACGCTTTCTCGGGCGACCGTGCAAAAACTCGCGCGGCGTCAGCGGCGGCACGCGCAGCCGCCGGCGCTCCGGTCGCGGGGGGCGAAAACGCAAGGCGGCCTCGTCGACGGCGTAGAGCGCCTCGAGGCGCAGGGCGCGTTGTTCGCGCAGCGCGGCTTGGAGGGCGGCGACGGCGACGCAATGGCGGCGGCTCAGCCACTCGGCCACTGGCTCCGGCGGCTCTCGCAGCGCGAGCTCACGCGCCGCGGCGGCGTTCAAGAGGCCGCGCGCGACCAGCAGCTCTCCCAGGCGCGGCACGGGCAGCGAGCCGGCCTCGATGTCGGCGAGCAGGCCCTGCACGAGGTGCAAGCGGTGCGTGCGGGCGCCCGCGGCCGAGCTCTGCAAGAGCTCGAGCGTCCCCGTCATCCCCGCTCGGTGCAGACTTCCGAGCACGTCACCGAGCGTCGTCGTCGAAAGCCGCCCCGGCAACCTCATGTCGGCGGCTTACCAGGCCCAAGGCGCGCGGGCCAAACTTCGGGCGCGGGCGATCCGCTCGACGGGGGCGGAGCGGGTGGCGGCTCGGGCGAGGCGGCGTGCACGCGAACCTCGGCGCGCAGGCGCCGCGAGAAGGTCCGGCAGCCGCGGTCCGTGCCGGCGTCGCAGACCACCGCCCGCGCCACCACCTCGATCTCACCCGTGCCCTCGCGCAGCGCCACGAAGCCGAGCGGCAGCCGCAAGTGATCGGCGTCCGAGCTGACCGCCGGGGCCGCGACCCGCGAGCGCAACGGCCGAACGAACTCCGGCGCGACGACGACCAGGACATCGGCCCAGGCGAACCGGCGGGTGGCCTGGCGGCTCGACAACCCCACCTCACACACAAGGCGCCCCGGCCCCGCCTGCCGCTGGCACCCGAAGCTGGCCTCGATCGGCGGCTTCTCCGCGGGCTCACCGGCGGCGCTCGCCGGAAGGCCCGCAGCGCCGAGCGCCATGGCCACCTCGAGCCCTCGAACCCGCCTCACGCGACGTCCACCTCGGTGGGCGGTCCGCTCGGCGGCGCGTAAAAGTCGACCAGCCGGATCAGCTCCGGCGACAGCGCGGCGTGGATGCACGAGCGCTCACCCTGCGGATCACCGCCAATTTGAAAGGGTCCGGGCGGATCGAGCTCGAGTCGAACGGCTTCCACGAGGTAGTCGAACAGCACCGAGGGCTCCTCGTAGTCACCGCGCCAGATGCCCTTGAAGTTTCGCACGAACTGGATCGGTCCAATCGTCGAAATCCGGAGGTGCATGCGGTCGGGCCGCTCCTCGGCGAACGGGAACATCCGAAAGCCGAACCCGTAGTACGGGATCGTGGAGAGCGCGGCGATGCGGGCCGGGCCCTCATAAATCACTTCACCTTTGGGGATGGGGGCGCCGGTAAGGCTCCCCTTCGCGCCCACCCGGTAGGCGTCGGCGCCCTCGTTGACGACGCGGCAATGCGGCATCTTGCGGAAGAGGTAGCTTGGGATGGATCGCGTCACCGAGGCGACGGCGTACGAGACCGGCCCCGCGGCGATGCGACGGATCGGGGTGCGGCTCAGCAGCTTCTTGACCGCGGTGTAGTCACTCAGGACGACCGCATCCACGCCCACGCCGCAGAACGGCGCGATGTAGTCCTCCACCTCGATGAGGCGGACGGCCCGGCTGCCGGCGTCCTCGAGCAGGCGTTCGATGTCCGCCGCCAGCCCCTCTTTGGCCGCGCTGGCGCCGACCACCCAGGCGATGGCGTTGCCGGTGCCGAGCCGGAGCAGTCCGAAGCGCGGCAGGGGCCGGCGCCGGCGCCGCGCTTCCCGCACCACTTCGGTCACCATCACCGTGAACGTGCCGTCGCCGCCGCCGGTCAGGACGGTGCCGTATCCGCGCGCCACCAGGGTTTTTGCGATGTCGCGCGCGTCTTGGAGCCGGCGTGAGACGAAAAGATCACCGCCACGTAGGATCTGATCGAGCGTCGAGATCACCTCTTGGGTGACGCTCTTGGCGTTGCCGTTGACGACCACCGCCACGCGCTGGTCGCCCGGCGCTGCGCTGCCGTGCTCGGAAAGGGGGCGCTCACTCATCGGTCGTTCGGGGACAAGGGTCATCCGGCGCCCTGCGTCATGCAAATTGTTTCGGCGGCCCGATCCGTTCTGATAACCTATGCTAAGAGCCCAGGGGAGCTGGCCCGCGTGCCTGCGAGCTCGGGGGCAGACTACGATCCATGGCAAAAAAGGCCTCAAAAGTGCGCGCAAAGCCCAGGGGGAGCGGCGGCCGCCCCTCGGGCGGCGGCGCCACGGCCCCTTCGACCGCAATGAGCAAAAAACCTTCGACATCCCCCTCGCAACCCCCATCGTCCAAGTCGGGCAAACCCGCCGGCAGAGGCGCGGCCCCATGGGCCTCGCGACACGCAAAAAAGCAGGCCGAAGAGGCGCGTTCCCGCGCCGCCGAACCCCTCCGGCCGGGCAGCGCGCGGGCGACGTTGCGCGAGCCCGCGGGCGCCGACGAGATCAAGGCGCGCATTTCGGCGCTGCACGAGTCGGTGCAGCGCGTGCGGGCGCTGCGCAAGCGCTACCGCGATACCTTCTTCGAAATCGGCCAGGTTTTGACGGGGATCCAGGACCGTAAGCTCTACGAAGCCAAGGGGTACTCGTCGTTCGAGGCCTTCGCCGAGCGCGAGCTCGACCTCGGCAAGAACACCGCTACCAAGCTGACCCGGCTGGTGCGGGTGTTCCAGCCCGAGGCAGCGGCGGACTACGGCGTGGACGCCCTGATGGGCGCCCTCGAGGCCCTGGACGAGGCCGGGACCTCCCGAGTCGTCTTGGCCGCGCGCCCGCTGAAACCACCGGCCCGCGGCTAAAGCGGCGGGGGCTTCGGTTCGCCGGAAGGATCGAAAGGGCCGACCTTGGGCCGACCGGTCCGGCCGCTCGATGCTATAGCGCGGCAGCAAATGCTGGCCCTGGAGGAGCGTGCGGTTCGTCGACGAATGTGAGTTGCGGGTGGAAGCGGGCCGCGGCGGCAACGGCTGCGTGGCCTTCCGGCGCGAGAAGTTCCTTCCGTTCGGCGGTCCCTCCGGGGGCGATGGGGGCCGGGGTGGCGACGTCGTGCTGATCGGTGACCCGGGCCGGTCGACCTTGTACGACCTGAAGCACGTTCGGGTCATCCGCGCCGAGCCCGGCGCCCCCGGCGAGGGCAAGGACTGCTACGGCCGGGCGGGCAAGGACGTCGAAATTCGGCTGCCGCTCGGCACGGTGGTGCTCGACGCCGAGACCGGCGACACGCTCGTCGAAGTGACGCGGGCCGACGAGCGCATCGTCATCGCCCAGGGTGGCCGCGGCGGCCGGGGCAACCGCCACTTCGCCTCCCCCACCGAGCGTGCCCCGCGCCGGGCCGAGCCCGGCGCGCCCGGGGAGCAAAAGACGCTGCGGCTCGAGCTCAAGCTGATGGCGGACGTGGGCCTGCTCGGCTTTCCCAACGTCGGCAAGAGCACCCTCGTCCGCGCCGTCAGCCGCGCGCGCCCCAAGGTCGCCGACTATCCCTTCACGACGCTCGAGCCGCACCTGGGCGTCGTCACCATCGGTGACCACAAGAGCGGCCTCGGCAAGAGCTTCGTGCTCGCCGACATCCCGGGGCTCATCCCCGGCGCCAGCGAGGGCGTCGGCCTCGGGCTGCGCTTTCTGCGCCACCTCGACCGGACCCGCGTGCTGCTGCACCTGGTCACCTTCACCGGCGAGGAGGGCCGCTCACCCGTCGATGACTACCACGCGATCCGCCGCGAGCTGCAGAGCTACAGCCCCGACCTCGCCGCGCGCCCAGAGGTGGTCGCCATGACCAAATCCGACCTGCCCGAGGTGCAGGAGGCCTACGTCGACGCCAAGGCGCGCTTCGCCGAGCTCGGCATCGAGCTGCGCTTGATCAGCGCCGCCACCCACCAGGGCCTCGACGACCTGATGTACGAGCTCGGCGAGCACCTGATGATTTGACGGTGCTCGCCCGCGGGGACGGGCCCTTCACGCCTGCACTCACCCGGGCGCACCGCCACGCGCAGGCCGCGCTCCCCTGCCCTTCGGCCGTCAGGTGGGCCGCGCCCCCTCGGGCCTACGAACCGAGCACCAGACGCGCCGTCACGGCGCCGATCGTGAACACGCTCAGGCCCGCCATGGCACGCGCCACCAGGCGCCGGTAGGTGCTGCGGCGCGCGAGCTGAGCGGCGGTCAGAACGGTCGGCTCGGGCTCGCCGAAGACGAGCGCGTCCTCCAGCGCCAGCTCGTGATCCGGACCGGGCGCCAGCTCGTCGGTGTACGAGAAGAAGCGCAGCTCGGCCTCATCCTCCCAATCCTGGGCTGCGCCGAGCGGCGCGGCGCTCGGCGTCTTGCTGGTGCGCTGACGGCGGTTCGGGTGCTTTCTCGCTCCCCCACTGCCGGCCCTCCTCTTTCCAGACGACCGGCGCTGCGACTTGCTTGCCATTGCCCCTTGGGACCGTTCAGGGCGGTGTTCGTTGGGTGCCGAATCTCCGCCAGCGAAAATTCGGCCCACGCGGCGGCGCTGCGCACTCGAGGCACCAACCTGCGCTGCTGACCGCAGGGGTAAGACGTCGTCCGTCGTCGCCCTCAGCGGCCGAGCCGATCCTTGCTGAGCGGGCCAAACTCCCAGACCACGGGTGAGCGCGGGCCATAGTCGACGCGGAGCGCCTGCCCGGCCTGCGCGGCCTCCCAGCTCGCGCGCGGCAGCACGAAGCGAACGCGGTACAGATCACCGTTCGGATGCTCGCTTCGGCGCGTCCGCTCGTCACCCACCGAGAGCACGAGCTGTCTGGCACGCGCGTCGAAGTAGCGGTCGCTCCGGAGCGTGATCTCGACGCTGCCGTCGGCGCGGCGCGCGACGCGCTCGACCAGGTTGCCGGTGGTGATGCGCTCGGGAGTGAAGCTCTCGGCAGCGGACGTCGCCGCCGCGCCGAGCCGGACCGCCCCGGAGCGAGCGCGCAACAGGGCCACCGGCGGTGGCGGGGTCGTCGCCAGCGTGGCGCGAATGTTGGCCACGAACACCCCGAAGCCCGACGGCACCGGCGTGTCGAAGACCAGGCGCACCGCACGCACCGCGCCGAGATCCGCCCCGGTGAACATCGCGAGCGGGATACGCGCCGTCGGCAGCGTCGTCCCGCCGCGCGGCGGCGCCCCGAGCGTGAGGAACGGATCGATGGACACCGAGCTCGACCGCGTGTCGTCGGCGTTCACGAGCTCGACCCGGAAAGAGACGACCGTGGGATCTTCGATGCTCCCGCCAGCGCGATTGGCGCGCAGATCGAGGAAGTCGTAGCTCGTCAGATCGAAGCCGCTGCCTGCCGGCGCCCAGTTCGACTGAAAGTAGGTGGAAGCGCTCGCGACGATGTCGTCGATGAACGCGCCACGATGGGACGGGTCGTGCGGGGAAATGGTGAAATGTTGGACGCCGATCGCCCCCCCGGTCTCGTTCGCAAGCCCGTACGAGCTCGTGCCGGCCGGGGCCGTGAAGTCCTCGAGCACCAGGCTCTCGGCGGTGTCACCGCCCGGGTGATACCCCCGGTCGATGCGTTCTTCGACCGGCAGGGGAAACGCCGGATCGAACAGGACATTGTCCGACGGGTCGCGATCGGCGCCGACGTTCGCCGTGAAGAAGGTGACCGCCGCAAAACGACCGACCTCTCGCTGCGCGGGTGAGCCGAACTCCGATGGGTCGAAGAGCGGCTCGTGGTTGAGGCAGCCCTGGATCCCCCCGCTGTTGGCGTCGGCGATCTGCCACTCGCTGTTGTAGTAGTTATGGTTGGTGCCCCACACATGATAAAAGGATTTGAAGAACGCGCCCGGCTCTGCTGCGTTCAGCATCCGATCGAAGACACGAACGCCGGGCAGCTGCGGAAGATCCCAGTCGCACGCGGGCAAGATCACGTTCCACGCCGTGTCGCTGGCGTTGAACAGCTGCCCGTCCACCGGCTCGTCCGTCGGCCCGATCTCGAAGATCCCACGAAACGTCACGGGGCTCTGGATCAGCGTCGGCCACGGGCTGCCCGCGCGCCGGTACTCGTTGTAGGCGAAGCGCACGCCCTCGCC
>Ga0079224_100016158_pt1 | contig 10471 bp, 6 predicted proteins | sample Stecom2015_FD_80414 | JGI IMG/M metagenome (GOLD analysis project Ga0079224, IMG submission 80414) | Agricultural soil microbial communities from Utah to study Nitrogen management - Steer compost 2015 | ecosystem: Environmental > Terrestrial > Soil > Agricultural land | place: USA: Utah...
CCTAGCCCAGCCACAGACCGGACGCGGCTGAGCGAGCAACGAGCGCGACGCGCGCCCGGTGCCGTCGACGGCGGGGCCGGGCGCGTTGGAGCCTGGGGCGGCCGGTGACACCCCAAGGCTTCCTGTCGCAGGAACAGGCTTACACCGGTGGTGTGGCAGGCATTTGCCTAGTGAACATGATCATTTGACAACGGTGTTCTGGGGGTTGGGGCCGGGGAAAATGAGGTGCGGTTGACGAGCACGATTCGTAGCGTGGTGACTCGTGCGCGCACTCCCCTTGACTGATCCGGGAACCCCGGACACTCGCTCACGCCTGCGCTTCATCCTGTGGCTGGCGCGGCAGCAGTGGCGCACCCTCGCCGTCGGAACCGTCTTCGGTGTCACCTGGATGCTCGCTCAGGCGCTCATCCCGTGGTCGATCGGTCACGGCATCGACGGCATCGTCGACGGTGACCTCGACTCCACGTACCGATGGGCGTTCGTGGTCGCCGGTTTCGGCATCGTCCAGGCACTGGCCGGCATGATGCGCCACCGCGCCGCCGTGGCGAACTGGCTGTACTCGGCGTTCCGCGTCATCCAGCTGGTCAGCCGGCACGTCGCCCGCACCGGGCCGGCCGTCCCCCGCACCATGCCCACCGGCGAGGTCGTGGCGGCCACCTCCAGCGATTCCATGCACATCGGCCACGCGCTCGAGGTGACCCCGCGCTTCGCCGGGGCGATCGTGTCCTACGCGGTGGTGGCGGTCATCGTGCTGAACACCTCGGTCACCCTCGGCCTGATGGTCCTGATCGGCGTTCCGCTGCTGGTGCTCGGGCTCGGCCCGCTGGTGCGGCCACTGCAGCAGCGCCAGCACGACCAGCGCGAGGCGCTGGGAAATCTGACCGCCCTCGGCGCCGACACTGTCGCCGGGCTGCGCGTGCTGCGCGGCATCGGCGGCGAGAAGGTGTTCGTGCGCCGCTACACCGAACGTTCCGAGGCCGTCCGCCGCACCGGCGTCAAGGTCGCGGGCACCGAGGCGCTGCTCGACGCGATCCTGGTGCTGCTGCCGGGAATCTTCCTGGTCCTGCTGACCTGGGTGGGCGCTCGGTTGGTGCTCGCCGGATCGGTACAGCCAGGCGCCTTGGTCTCGCTGTACGGCTACGCGTTCTTCCTGATCCTTCCCGTGCGTACCGCGGGCGAGATGGCCTTCGCGCTGACTCGCGCGATGGTCGCTGTCCGGCGAGTCCTCCGGGTGCTGGGGGTGCCACGCGACGTACGCGACGACGCCGCGGTCGCCGCCGACCAGGGCGAGCAGGACGGGAAGGCTGATCGCACCGCCGACGACGTGTCCACCTCCGTCGATGCCACGCTCGTCGATCCCGATTCCGGGCTGCACGTCCGGCCGGGGAAGCTGACGATGCTCGTCGCCGACGACCCGGCCTTCACGGCCACGCTCGCCGACCGTCTGGGTCGCCTCACGGGCCACAGCGGCGTCGTGTTCGGCGGCGTCGTTCTCGACGAGATGCCGCTGCGCGAGGTGCGCCGGCGCATCGTCGTCAGCGATCCGGAACCGACGCTGTTCACGGGCACCCTGCGCGGCGGGCTCGACCCGCACGGCCATCATGACGACGCCGAGCTGGTCGCCGCGATGCGAACCGCCTCGGCCGGCGACGTCCTGGAAACCCTGCGCGACGGCCTCGACTCGCTGGTCGAGGAGCGCGGCCGGTCGTTGTCCGGCGGCCAGCGCCAGCGCGTGTCACTGGCCCGAGTCCTGGTCGGTGATCCCGAGGTCCTGGTCCTGGTGGAACCGACCAGCGCTGTCGACGCCCACACCGAGGCAGCCATCGCCGGCCGGTTGCGATCGGCGCGCTTTGGGCGGACGACGGTGGTCGCCACCGCCAGCCCGTTGATGCTGTCGCAGGCCGACACCGTGGTCTGGTTCGACGGCGGCCAGGTGAGCGCCGTGGGGACGCACGACGAACTTCTCGCCGCCGTGCCCGCCTATCGCCGCACCGTCACCCGAGAGGAGGCACCCGCATGACGACCACGCTGCCGATCGCGACGCCGGCCGAGGTCCGTGCCGAGGGCGCGGGACTGTTCCGGCGGCACCGGCGCCAGCTCGCCGTCGCGCTGGGGGTGCACGTCCTCGCCGCCACGGCGGGCCTGGCCGGGCCGTTCCTGCTCGGGCGCATAGTCGACGCCGTCACTCGCGGCTCGTCGACCACCCGGATCGACGTGCTGGCCGCCAGCCTGGCCGGGTTCATCATCGTCCGCGCCCTGCTGACCAGGGTCGCGATCAACCGCTCACTCGTCCTCGGAGAGCGGGTTTTCGCCGAGTTGCGCGAGACCTTCATCCGGCGGGTACTCGCGCTGCCGCTGTCCACCGTGGAGCGGGCGGGAACCGGCGATCTGGTGGCGCGCACCACCGGCGACATCGACGCGCTGTCACGTACGGTCCGGTTCGCCATCCCCGAGATCCTGGTCGCGGTCTTGACCACCGTGCTCACCCTGAGCGCCGCCCTGATCGCCGGGCCGCTGGTCGCGGCCGGGGCCGTCGTCGGTGTTCCGCTGCTCGTCGTCGGCACGCGCTGGTACCTCAACCGCGCCCGCGCGGGGTACCTGTGGGAACGCGCGTCCTACGCGACCCTCGACGGAACCATCACCGAGACCGTCGACGGCGCGCGCACCGTCGAGGCGCTGAGCCTGGGCGAGGTGCGCATCAACCGCGTCGACGACGATCTGCGCGAAGCGTACGCGGCCGAGCGGCGCACGCTGTTCCTGCGCACGGTCTGGTTCCCCTCCGCTGAGATGGCCTACGTGCTGCCCGTGGTGGCCACGCTCGCCTGGGGCGGCTGGCTCGCCTCCGCCGGCCACGCGACGGCCGGGCAGGTGACCACCGTCGTGCTGTACATGGTGCAGATCGTCGACCCCGTCGACCGCCTGGTCTCGTGGCTGGACGAGCTCCAGGTCGGCATGTCGTCGTTCGCCCGCGTCGTCGGTATCGCGAACGTGCCGCCGGACCGCACCGCGACCGGGGCGCAGCCGTCGGACCAGGACATCCGCGCTGACGAGGTCCGCTACGCCTACGTCGACGATCACGACGTGCTGCACGGCGTGTCACTGGAGCTTTCTCGCGGTGAGCGCCTGGCGATGGTCGGCCCCTCGGGAGCCGGCAAGTCGACGCTGGGCCGGCTGCTGGCCGGGATCCACCCGCCGCGGCGCGGTCGGGTCTCGATCGGTGACGTTCCGCTGGTCGATCTCGAAATCGACCAGCTTCGGCGTGAGGTCGTGCTCGTGACCCAGGAGCATCACGTGTTCGTGGGCACCGTGCGCGACAACCTCGCGCTCGCCGCGCCGTCCGCCTCCGACGACGACCTGCGCCGCGCGCTCGCGGCGGTCGATGCGCTGGACTGGGTGGACGGGCTGCCGGACGGGCTGGACACCGTGGTCGGTTCCGGTGGGCACCCGGTGGGGCCCGCGTTCGCCCAGCAGGTCGCGCTGGCGCGCATCGTGTTGGCCGATCCGCACACGCTCGTGCTGGACGAGGCGACGTCGCTGCTCGATCCCCGCGCCGCGCGGCACCTGGAACGGTCGTTGTCGGCCGTGTTGCGCGGTCGCACCGTCATCGCGATCGCCCATCGACTGCACACCGCGCATGACGCCGACCGCGTCGCCGTCGTCGACGACGGGCAGATCGCCGAGCTGGGCAGCCACGATGAGCTCGTCGCCCAAGGCGGCGCCTACGCCGCGTTGTGGGAGTCGTGGCACGGCACGCCCGTCTCCGCCGACTCCAGGTGAGGCGATCCGGCCGGCTGCCCGGAGCCGGCCGGATCGCGTCGTTGACTTCGAGCGCACTCGAACTGCCAGTGTGAACGACCATGACGATGACACGCACACTCGGACGCAGCGACATCGAGGTCAGCGCCGTGGGCATGGGGTGCTGGGCGATCGGTGGACCGTTCTGGACCGATTCCGGCCCCGCCGGGTGGGGCCAGACCGACGACGACGAGTCCATCCGGACCATCCACCGTGCCCTCGACCTCGGCGTCACGCTGTTCGACACGGCTGACGCGTACGGCACTGGCCACAGCGAGCACCTCCTCGGGCGCGCGCTGGGCGAGCGCCGTGGCGACGTGGTCGTCGCGACCAAATGGGGCAACACGATGGACACGTCGGCCAAGCGGCTGACCGGCGCCGACGCGACCCCTGCGTACCTGCGCGGTGCCGCCGAGGCCTCGCTGCGCCGGCTCGGCACCGACTACATCGACCTGTACCAGCTGCACCTCAACGACCTGCCGATCAGCCAGACCGAAGACCTGCTGAGCACGCTGGAGGACCTCGTCGACGCGGGCACGCTGCGGTGGTACGGATGGAGCACGGATTTCCCGGACCGCGCCGCGGCGTGGGGCCGAGACGGTCGGCACTGCACCGCGATCCAGCACAACCTCTCCGTACTGCACGACGCGGCTGAGGTGCTCGAGGTGTGCCGTACGCACCGGCTGGCCAGCCTCAACCGCGGCCCGCTGGCCATGGGGATGCTCACCGGCAAGTTCAGCGCCTCGTCCACGCTCGGCACCGACGACGTGCGCGGGGTGGCGCCGGAGTGGCTGATCTACTTCCGCGACGGCCGTCCCGCTCCGGAGTGGCTCGAGCGGGTTGCGGCAGTACGCGACGTGCTCACCGGCGGCGGGCGAACCCTCGCTCAGGGCGCCTTGGCGTGGATCTGGGCCCGCAGCGACCTGACGATCCCGATCCCGGGCTGCCGGACCGTGGCCCAGATCGAGGAGAACGCCGCAGCGATCGAGCACGGCCCGCTGTCCCCCGACGAGCTGGCCGAGGTGGAGCGGTTGCTGGTCGAACTGCGCGGCCAGCCGGTCCGCGCCATGTGAGTGCGAGCCCGCCGCCCGGCGGGCACGCACACCGCCTACGTCTCGACCGGGATGGCGGGGTGGCGCGGCGCGACCGGATCGAGTGGCCGGTACGGCGCACCGACCGGTGGACGCGGGTCCGCTTCGCCCTTGTTCGGCCAGAACGCCATGGCGCGTTCGGCCTGGGCGGTGATCGTCAGCGACGGGTTGGCGCCGAGGTTGGCCGAGATGGCCGACCCGTCGACGATGTGCAGGCCCGGGTGCCCGTAGACCCGCTGCCAGGCATCGATGACGCCGTCGTCGGGCGACGCGCCGATGGTGCAGCCGCCGAGGAAGTGCGCGGTCATCGGCCGACCGAACGGCTCACCGATGGTGCCGGCCGGGGTGCCGCCGATCCGCGCCGCCATGCGCCGGACGAACTCGTGCGCGACCGGGATCCAGCCCGGGTTGGGCTCGCCGTGGCCCTGCCTGGACGTGAGATAGCGACGGCCGGTCAGCCTGCTGCGCCGGGTATACGTGGTGATCGAGTTGTCCAGGGTCTGCATCGCCAGCGCGATCAGGGTGCGTTCGGACCAGTGCGCCATGTCGTACAGGCCGGCCAGATCCCGCCGCTGCCGCCACATCTGGCCCAGCCAGTTCACCCAGTGCGCCCGGGAGCCGCCTCCGTCAGCCAGCACCGTCTGCAGCAGCGACATCGCGTTGCTGCCGCGGCCGTAGCGGACCGGCTCGATGTGGGTGTGCTCGTCGACGTGGATCGACGACGTGATGGCCACGCCCTCGGTGTAATCGACCCTCCGGTCCGCCGCGATGGCACCGAGGATCGACTCGGAGTTCGTGCGGGTGAGCACGCCGAGCTGGTCCGACAGGTGCGGCAGGTGTCCTTCGTCGCGCATGCGGTGCAGCAGCCGCTGCGTCCCCAGCGCACCGGCGCTGACCACGACCTGGTCGGCGGTGAGCAGGCTCGGCTTCGCTCCCCGCGCGTCGGTGCGCCGGATCAGTGCGCCGTACCCGCCCTGCGGCAGCGGGCGCAGCGAGGTCACGGTCGACAGCTCGTGTACCTGGGCGCCGGCCCGCTCGGCGAAATACAGGTAGTTCTTGGGCAACGTGTTCTTCGCGTTGTACCGGCACCCGGTCATGCAGGCGCCGCAGTGCAGGCAACCGACGCGGTCGGGACCAGCGCCGCCGAAGTACGGGTCGGGCACCCGCACCCCGGGCTCGCCCAGGAAGACACCCACCGGGGCCGGCCGGAACGTGTGGCCCACGCCCATCTCGTCGGCCACCTGCTTGAAGACCTCGTCCGACGGCGACATCCGCGAATAGGTGGTGACACCGAGCATCCGCTTGGCCAGATCGAAGTACGGGGCCAGCTCGGCGCGCCAATCGGTGATCGCGCTCCATGCGGTGTCGCGGTAGAAGGCGTCGAGCGGTTCGTACAGCGTGTTGGCGTAGACCAGCGACCCGCCACCGACGCCCGCGCCGGAGAGGATGACACAGTCGCGCAGCGTGTCGATGCGCTGGATGCCGTAACAGCCCAGGGCCGGGGCGAACAGGAATCGGCGCACGTCCCACGAGGTGGCGGGAAAGGACTCGTCGTCGAAGCGGGCTCCGGCTTCCACGACGCCGACCCGGTAGCCCTTCTCGCTCAGGCGCAGCGCCGTCACGCTGCCACCGAACCCGGAGCCGATGACCAGGACGTCGTAGTGCGCTTTCACGGCCGGCCGATCTTGCGCATCGCGCGCAGCGAACGGGTCATGACGTCGGCGAACGTGTCGTACGTCAAGCCCGGCGGCGGGGTGATGCCGTGCAGGCGCTGCACCGCGACGGCCTGCGTCTCGGTGTAGCGCAGGATGCCTTCGCGGCCATGGCGGCGCCCCAGGCCCGAGGCGCCGAGCCCGCCGATCGGCAGATCGTGGCTCCCCCACGCGGCGGCATAGCCCTCGTTGACGTTGACGATGCCGGCATGAAGCCGGCGGGCCACCGCGACACCCCGGCGGTGGTCGCCGGTCCACACCGAGGCGTTGAGCCCGTACGGTGTGGCGTTGGCCAACTCGACCGCGTCGTCCTCGGTGCTCACCGCCTGCACGGCGACCACCGGGCCGAACGTCTCGTCGTCGGCGGCAAGCATCCCTGGGCGCACGCCTTCGAGCACCGTGGGCTCGTGAAACCACGGGCCCAGGTCGGGCCGCGGCTGCCCTCCGGCCAGCACGGTGGCGCCTTTCGTGACGGCGTCCTGGACGTGCGCGGTGACCTTGTCCACCTGGGCCTGCGACATCAGCGTGCCCATGTCGCTGCTGTAGTCGAACGACGCGCCCAAGCGCAGGTCACGCACCCGGTCGAGGAACCGGGAGACGAAGGCTTCGTGCAGCGCCGAGGCCACGTAGATCCGTTCGACCGACACGCACAACTGACCGGCGTTGGAGAAGCACGCACGCACCGCCGACTCCGCGGCCCGGTCGACGTCGGCATCGTCGAGCACCACCATGGCGTTCTTGCCGCCGAGTTCGAGCGAGGCCCCGACCAGCCGTTCCCCCAGCCGTGCGGCGATCTTGCGACCCGCGCGGGTCGAGCCGGTGAACGAGACGTAGTCGGCGTGGTCGACCACGGCCGTCCCCACGGTCTCGCCGTCGCCGGCCACGATCTGCCACACCTCCTCGGGAAGACCTGCCTCGACGGCGATCGACCGCGCGAGCAGGGCCGTGAGAGTCGTCCGCGAGTCCGGCTTGTGCACCACTGCGTTGCCGGCCACGAAGGCGGGCAGGCAGTCCGAGATCGCCAACGTCAGCGGATAGTTCCACGGTGAGATGACGCCGACGACGCCCTTCGGCCGGCGGATCTCGAGCGCGCGAGTGAGCCCCGGGATCAGGCCGAGCCGGCGCCGATCGCGCACCGCCGACGGGCCACGAGCGGCGGTGTAGCGGGCGGCCAGCGCGACGTCGGCGATCTCTTCGAAGGCGTCCCGGCGGGCCTTGCCGGATTCGGCTTGGACGAGATCGGCGATCTCGGACTGCCGGTCGAGCACCAGGTCGTGGATGCGTCCGATGATCCGGGCCCGTTCGGTGACCGGTCGCGCGGCCCAGCCGTGCGCGGCATCGCGCGCGGCGTCGGCCGCGGTGCGCACGTCGTCCACCGTGGACAGCGGGATTTCAGCGAAAGCGCGCCCGGTGAACGGGGCGATCACCTCGATGCGCTCGGCTCTGGGGGTGGCGACGACGCGGTCGGCCAACCGGTCGAGGACACGACGGTCGACGACGTCGTCGACGCTGACATCGGTGGTCATCCTCGACAGGGTACGACCTCAGCGCAAGACCGTGACCTCGACTCGCTGGAAGTCCTTGACCTCGGTGTATCCAGTCGTGGCCATGGCCCGGCGCAACGCGCCCACCAGGTTCATCGAGCCGTCGGGCAGGTACGACGGACCGGAGACGATCTGCGCGAGCGGAGCGATGGTGCCGACGTGCACCCGCTCACCCCGCGGCAGTTCGGCATGATGCGCCTCGGAGCCCCAGTGCCACCCGTGCCCGGGTGCCTCGGACGCGCGAGCCAGCGGCGAACCGACCATGACGGCGTCGGCTCCGCAGGCGATCGCCTTCGCGATGTCGCCGGAGCGCCCGATCGACCCGTCGGCCACGACGTGCACGTAGCGCCCGCCGGACTCGTCGAGGTAGTCGCGCCGCGCCGCGGCCACGTCGGCCACCGCGGTGGCCATGGGCACCGTGACGCCGAGCACCGAGCGCGTCGTGTGCGACGACCCGCCGCCGAAGCCCACCAGCACCCCAGCCGCCCCGGTACGCATCAAGTGCAGCGCTGCCTGGTAGGTCGCGCAGCCGCCGACGATCACCGGCACGTCGAGCTCGTAGATGAACTGCTTGAGGTTGAGTGGCTCGGCTCGCCCCGAGACGTGCTCGGCCGACACGGTGGTACCCCGGATCACGACGATGTCGGCTCCGGACTCCACCACAGCTTGGTAGTAGCGCTTGACCCGCGGCGGCGACAACGCACCGGCGACGGTGACCCCAGCGTCGCGGATCTCGCGCAGCCGCTCGGCGATGAGCTCCTCGCGCACCGGGGCGGAGTAGATCTCCTGCAGCCGGTTGAGCGCCTTGCCCTCCTCGAGCCCGACGATCTCGGCGAGCAGGGGCTCGGGGTCGTCGTAGCGCGTCCACAGACCCTCGAGGTCCAGAACGCCCAGCCCACCGGCCTGACCCAGCGCGATGGCCGTCGCCGGCGACATCACCGAGTCCATGGGCGCCGCGACCAGCGGCGTGTCGAACCGGTAGGCGTCGATCTGCCAGTGCGTCGACACCTCTTCCGGGTCGCGGGTGCGCCAGGAAGGCACGATCGCTACGTCGTCGAAGGAATATGCTTCGCGGCCGCGCTTACCCCGGCCGATCTCGATCTCCGCCACGCGGACCAGGCTAACCGACGCCGCCGCGGCTCGAGACCGCAGGCGGAAACGCTGCTAGCGCCGAGAGGAGTAGTTGGGCGCCTCGACGGTCATCTGGATGTCGTGCGGGTGCGATTCCTTGAGCCCGGCCGAGGTGATGCGGATGAACTGGCCGCGCTCCTGAAGCTCGGGGATCGTACGCGCGCCGGTGTAGAACATCGACTGCCGCAACCCGCCGACGAGCTGGTGAGTCACGCTCGCCAACGGCCCGCGGAAGGGCACCTGGCCCTCGATCCCCTCGGGGATCAGCTCGTCGTCGCTGCTGACGTCGGCCTGGAAGTACCGGTCGCGGGTGCCGGACGTGGCCGCCCCGCGCTTGGTGAACGCGGCCAGCGAAGCCATGCCGCGATACGACTTGTACTGCTTGCCGTTGACGAAGATGAGCTCGCCCGGGCTCTCGGCGACACCGGCGAGCAGCGATCCGAGCATCACGGTGTCGGCTCCGGCCACGATCGCCTTGGCGATGTCGCCGGAGTACTGCAGCCCGCCGTCGCCGATGACCGGAACACCGGCCGGGCGGGCCGCCTTGGCGGCCTCGTGGATGGCCGTGACCTGCGGCACGCCGACCCCTGCGACCACTCGCGTGGTGCAGATGGACCCCGGGCCGATGCCCACCTTGATGGCGTCGACACCAGCGTCCACCAGCGCCTGCGCCCCGGCCCGCGTGGCGACGTTGCCACCGATGACGTCGACGCCCGCCGCCGCGGGTTCGGCCTTGAGCTTGCCGACCATGTCGAGCAGGGCGTTGGTGTGTCCGTGCGCGGTGTCGACGACGAGCACGTCGACCCCGGCTTCGACCAGCGCCATGGCGCGGTCCCACGCGTCGCCGAAGAATCCGACGGCGGCGGCCGCGACGAGCCGGCCCTCGGCATCCTTGGTGGCGTTGGGGTACTCCTCGGACTTGACGAAGTCCTTGACGGTGATGAGGCCCTTCAGCCGCCCGGCGTCGTCGACGAGGGGGAGCTTTTCGACCTTGTGCTTGGCCAGCAGCGCGAACGCGTCATCGGCCTGGATGCCGACCGGTGCGGTGACCAGGGGCATCTGCGTCATCACGGAGCGGACGCGGCGCTGCTCGAACTCCCCGGACGGGATGAAGCGGATGTCGCGGTTGGTGACGATGCCCAGCAGCACGCCGGCGTCGTCCACCACCGGCAGCCCGGAGATGCGGTAGTGCGCGCAC
>Ga0079224_100016159_pt1 | contig 10470 bp, 6 predicted proteins | sample Stecom2015_FD_80414 | JGI IMG/M metagenome (GOLD analysis project Ga0079224, IMG submission 80414) | Agricultural soil microbial communities from Utah to study Nitrogen management - Steer compost 2015 | ecosystem: Environmental > Terrestrial > Soil > Agricultural land | place: USA: Utah...
GCCAGCACCTGCTCGAGCGGCGCGTCGGGCGCGAGATCGGGACACAGGCCGCGGCACGCCGCGACGTTCGGGAACACCAGGAAGCCGATCTCGTCGCGATCGTGCCCGGTCACCACGATATCCTGCGCCACCGGGGCGAGCGCGGCGATGCCGCGCACGCGCACGGCGCCGGCGTTCACCCAGGTGGCCGTGCTCAGCTTGAAGTCCTCGGCCACGCGTCCGTCGAACATGAGCCCGCGTTCCGGGCGCGCGTCGTCGACGAAGCGCATGGCGTCGCCGGTCAGACAGAAGCCTTCCTCGTCCCTGGCCTCGGCGGTGGCGTCCGGACGCTTCCAGTAGCCGGGCGTCACGTTCGGGCCGCGCACGCGGATCTCGAGCTTGTCGCCGTTCGGCACGAGCTTCACTTCGCATCCCGGCAGGGGCAGGCCGATCACGCCCGAGCGCTCCGCCTGGTAGTGGCAGCTGGTGACGGCCGGCGCGGTCTCGGTCAGTCCCCAGGAGGACACCATCGGCACCTTGCGCCCGAGCGTCTGCAGCGACAGCTCCTCGAGCGCTTCCCACAGGTGCTGCGGCAGGGCGGCGGCGGCGTAGAAAATGAGCTGCAGCCGGCTGAAGAAGTTGCGCCGCAGGTCCTCGTCGGCGCGCAGCGCCGCGACCAGCAGGTCGTAGGCGCGCGGCACGTTGAAGTAGATCGTGGGCGCGATCTCGCGCAGGTTGGCCACGGTCTGCTCGAACAGCCCCGGCATGGGCCGCCCGCCGTCGATGTAGAGCGTGCCGCCGTGGCGCAGCACCAGGTTGATGTTGTGGTTGCCGCCGAAGGTGTGGTTCCAGGGCAGCCAGTCGACCAGCACCGGCGGCGTGCGCTCCAGAAACGGCCACACCTGCAGCATCGCCTGCTGGTTCGAGCACATCATGCGGTGCGTGTTGATCACGCCCTTGGGCTCGCCGGTCGAGCCCGAGGTGAACAGGAACTTCGCGATGGTATCGGGCGTGATCGCCGCGTGGGCGCGCGCGACCGCCGCCGCATCGGGCTCGACCAGCAGGTCGTCGAAGCGCAGCGCCCCCGCCGGCGCCTCGGCGCCGCTTCCCACCACCAGCTGGCCGTCGTGCAGGTCCGCCACGGCGGCGAGCGCCGGTGCGAAGCGCCCGGCGTCGGCCACGTAGATCACGCCCGGACGGATGTACTCGAAGACCGTCCTGAGCTTGCCGAAATCCTTCGACATGAGCGAGTACGCCGGCGACACCGGTGCCACGGGTATGCCGACGTGCATGGCCGCGAACGCGAGCAGCCCGTGCTCGACGCTGTTGTCCGAGAGAATCGCCACCGGGCGCTCGGCCGAGAGGTCGCGCCCGAGCAGCCAGGTGGCGATGCGCTGCATGCGCTCGCGCGCCTCGCCGTAGGTCACGCCGCGCCAGCGATCCCGGGAGCGCTCGAGCAGGAACGGGCGCTCCGGCGCGGTGCGCGCCCAGTGCTCGAAATACTCGCCGAGGCAGCGGGCGTAGTCGCCGAGCGGCTGCGGCGAGCGCAGCAGCACGGTGCCGTCGGCGCGGCGATCGATCTCGACGGCGGGAGGCGCGAACATGGCGCCGACGTCCCGCTCGGCGGTCCTGCTGTCGGTCCGGGTTGGTTCCGCTCTGGCCATGATTGCACCTCCTGCCGTCGATCGGCTGTAGCTAGCGCGTTGCCACGCTTTCGGGAATGAGCTTGTAGGCGCCGTTCTCGACCGTGATCAGCACGCGCGAGGACGGACCGTGCCCGAAGTGATCCTTCTCGGAGTAGTTGAACACGCCGTGGGTGGCCGCGATATCCGGCGTCGATTCGATCGCCGCCCGCAGCGCTGCGCGAAAATCCGCGGTACCGGGCTTCGCCTTGGCCAGGGCCACCGGAAGGGCGGCCTCGAGGATCAGGCAGCCGTCGTACATGTGCGCGCCGAAGGGCGAGAGGCTGCCCTTGCCGTGCTTGGCCTCGTACATCTGCTTGTACTTGAGGCCGATCTTCTTGCTCGGGTGCGTGTCCGGCAGCTGCTCGGCCACCACGATCGGACCGATCGGGAAGATGGTGCCCTCGGCGGTCTTGCCCGCGACCCTCAGGAACGCCGGGCTGACCGCCCCGTGCGACTGATAGAAGGTGCCGCGGTAGCCGCGCTCGGCGAGCGTGGTCTGGGGCAGGGCCGCCGGGGTGCCGGAGCCGACGATCACGACGGCCTCGGGGTTGACGGAAATGATCTTGAGCGCCTGCCCGGTGACGCTGGTGTCGGTGCGGTTGTAGCGCTCGACGACGGTGAGCTCGATGTCGGTGCCCGCGAGCGCCGGCTTGAGCCCGTTCAGGAAGCTCTCGCCCCAGCTGTCGGCATAGCCGATGAAGCCGATCTTCTTGACCCCGGTCTTCTGCATGTACTCGACCTCGGCCGCCGCCATCAGCTCGCTCGGCTGCGGCAGACGGAACATCCAGTAGTCCTTGTCCGGGTCGGTGTAGGGCACCGGGCCGATGGCGAGCTGCGGCGTGCGGGTCTCGGCCGCGACCTCGAGGATCGCGAGCGAGCTCGGCACGGTCGAGGAGCCGACCAGTATGTCCACGCGGTTCTCGGTGACGAGCTTGCGCGCAATCTTGGTCGCCTCGCCGGGGTTGGTGCCGTCGTCGTAGACGGTGTAGTTGATCTTCTCGCCGCCGATGCTGCTCGGGCAGAACTCGACCGTGTTGCGCTCCGGGATGCCGAGCACCGCGGCCGGCCCGGTGGCCGAGACGATGACGCCGACGTTGACGTCCGCCCAGGCAGGAAGCGCGACGGCACCCGAGAGCGCGAGTCCGAGAGCCGCGCGCGCGAACGCCTGGCGGCGGGTGATCGAAGTGGTCGTGTGCATGTCTCCCTCCGAGAGGTTCGGTTGGTCGTGAACGCGGCCGGGCGCCCGTGCGTGAGCAGCGCTGCGCTTCATCGGCACGGACCCGGCGCGTGTTGTCGCTTACCTGGTGCCGATGAGCTTCCAGTCGCCGTTCTCGATCGTGATCATCACGCGCGCGCGCTCGTCGTGCCCGTAGTGGTCGTCGGGCGAGTAGTTGAAGACGCCGTGGGTGGCGACCATTTCGCTGCCCGATTCGATCGCCTCGCGCAGCGCCGCCCGGAACTGCGCCGTGCCGGGCTTCGCCTTCTTGAGCGCCGTCGGGATCGCCTGCTGCAGGATCAGGCAGGCGTCGTACATGTGGGCGCCGAAGGTCGAGACCGAGCCCTTGCCGTGCTTGGCTTCGTACTTCGTCGTGTACTCGAGGCCGACCTTCTTCGAGGGATGCGAGTCCGGCAGCTGCGCCGCGACCACGATCGGGCCGATCGGAAACACCGTGCCCTCCACCGCCTTGCCGCCGACCTGCAGGAACGCCCGGCTCACCGCGCCGTGGGTCTGGTACATCTTGCCCCGGTACCCGCGCTCGACCAGCGTCGTCTGGGGCAGCGCCGCCGGCGTGCCCGAGCCGACCACGAGCACCGCGTCCGGGCGCGCGGACAGCACTTTCAGCGCCTGACCGGTCACGCTCGTGTCCGTGCGGTTGAAGCGCTCGACCACCGTCAGCTCGATGTTCGTGCCCGCGAGGACCTTTTTCAGCTCGTCCAGGTAGGACTGCCCGTAGCTGTCGGCATAGCCGATGAAACCGAGGGTTTTCACGCCGTGCGCCTGCATGTGCTCGACCAGGGCTTTGGCCATGAGCGCGTTGTGCTGGGGCAGGCGGAACATCCACTTCTCCTTGTCGGGCACGATCGGAGTGGGCGCGAGGCTCAGCTGCGGCGTGCCCGTTTCGTTCGCCACCTCGGCGACCGCCAGGCTGGTCGGCGTGGTCGAGGAGCCGATGATCACGTCGACGCGGTCCTCGGTCACGAACTTGCGCGCGTTGCGCGTGGCGTCGCCGGGATTGGTGCCGTCGTCGAGGACGATGAAGTTGAGTTTCTCGCTCGCGATGCTGGCCGGACAGAATTCGACGGTGTTGCGCTCCGGAATCCCGAGCACCGCGGCCGGCCCGGTCGCCGACAGCGTCACGCCGATGTTGATGTCGGCGGCGGCGGGCAGCGCGACCACCCCCGAGAGCGCGAGCCCGAGGGCCGCGCGTGCCAGCAGCGTCGCGCGAGTGTTGGAATTGCTCTTGTGCATGCTCCCTCCGAGGGGTTCGATGGTCTTGTATCGGGTCGTGCCGGCGTGCGCCCGCGCCGCAGGCCGAAGCCGGTTGAACGAGCGTTCAGGGGAGGGTTACTATAAAAGTGCTTCCCGGCCAAGTAAATATTCTATAGTGATCCTCCGCTCCGGTGAGCGCGGGTCGCGGAAGCCGGCGGGCGCGCGTCCCGCATGCGCGCGCTGCCGCACAGAAACGACAAGCCGCCACACCACGAGGAGGATTCCATGCGTACTCGGCCCGCCCTTGTTGCGGCCTGCGGCACAGCTGCGCTGTGCGCATCCGCCGTCTCCGCCTCCGCCGCCTCGCTCGAGCAGGCCTGCGCCGCACTGCCCGGCGCCGCGGCGGGCGACGTCACGATCACGCTCGCGCAGTTTCATTCGGCCGACCCCGACGGCCTGCCCGAGCACTGCCAGGTGCAGGGCGAGATCAACCGGCGCGTGAGCCCGGTGGACGGGCAGTCGTACGCCATCCGCTTTCACCTGCGCCTGCCGACGGACTGGAACCGGCGTTTCTACTACCAGGGCGGCGGCGGTACGGACGGCAGCCTGGGCGGCGCCGATGCGCCGGTCATTCACCAGGGGTACGCGGTGGTGAGCACCGACAGCGGCCACGACAACGCCACCAATACCTCGGGGGTGGCGGGCTCGTTCCAGTTCGGCTACGACCCCCAGGCGCGCAGCGACTACGGCTACAACGGCCCGGCGCAGGTGACGCGGACGGCGAAGCGGCTGATCCAGGCGTACTACGGCCAGCGTCCGAAATATTCCTACTTCGTGGGCTGCTCCGAGGGCGGACGCGAAGGTCTGATGCTGTCGCAGCGCTATCCCGACTACTTCGACGGCATCGTGGCCGGCAATCCCGGCATGGACCTGCCGAAGGCGGCGGTGGCCGAGGCGTGGGACTCGCAGCAGTTCGCGGCCGTGGCGGCCGCGGCCGGAGAGATAACCGTCGCCGGCAACCCGCACCTCGGGCGCTCGTTCACCGACGCGCAGCTGGCCGCGGTCGCCGACGCGATTCTCGCGAAATGCGACGCCCTCGACGGGCTGGCAGACGGCATGGTGTTCAATCCCCAGGCGTGCGACTTCGACCCCGCGGCGCTCGGCCCGAGCGGCAGCGGTGAGCTGTCGCAGGCGCAGGTAACGGCGCTCGAGAACGTGTTCGCCGGCGCGCGGAACTCGAGCGGCGAGGCGCTCTATTCCGGCTGGTACTGGGACCCGGGTCTGCGCGCGTTCGGCTGGCGCATCTGGAAGCTCGGGGTCGCCGCTGCCCCGGTGAACACCGCGATCAACGTGACCCTGGGGGGCGGTGCGCTCCCGTTCGTGTTCACGACGCCGCCGAACTCCACGACCGGCGGCACCGACCTGGCGGCCGGCACCCAGGTCGTCGCGGCCGCGTTGCCGGACGCGTACGTGCCCTGGGTGCTGAGCTTCAACATGGACACCGACGCGCCCAAGATCCACGCGCGCACCGAAACCTACCGCGAGTCCGCCATGGACTTCATGGGCACGAGCAGCACGGACTATCGCGCGTTTCGCCGGCACGGCGGCAAGCTCATCGTCTATACCGGGCAGGCCGATCCGGTGTTCTCCGCCAGGTATCACGTGCAGTGGTACGAGGACCTGATTCGCGCGAGCGGCGGGCTGCACAAGGCGCAGAAGTTCGCGCGCCTGTACCTGGTGCCCGGGATGAACCACTGCGGCGGCGGTCCCGCAACCGAGCCGAGCGACACTTTCGAGGCGCTGGTCGCCTGGGTCGAGCGCGGACAGGCCCCGGCGCAGCTGCTCGGCGCGGCCGGGCCCGGCACCGACTGGCCGGGCCGCACGCGGCCGCTGTGCGCCTATCCCGAGCAGGCGCGCTACGTGGGCGGCGACGTCGAGGACGCCGCGAGCTTCCGCTGCACCATGCCCGCGGGCGGCCATCCGGTGCACGGGGACTACCATCCCGGCCACGGCGCCGACCATCCGGTGTTCGGGCGCGACTGAGGCGGCGCGAGGGGCGCGGCGCGCGAGCCCCGCGCCCCTCGTCTCGTCCGGCGTCGGTCCCGTCCGGCGCAACGGCGCGCGGGCGGGCGCGCAACGCCATCGCACGAGCAAAATCGTGGAAATCGCGGTAAAGTCCGCGCACATTTCGACAGCTTCGCGAGAGGCCGCCCGCCCGTGGACGCAACCATCGCCGCCATCCTGATCCAGGACGGCATTACCAACGGCGCGATCTACGCGCTGATCGCGCTGGCCCTGGTGCTGGTGTTCGCGGTCACGCGCGTCATTTTCGTGCCTCAGGGCGAGTTCGTGTCCTACGGCGCGCTGTCCATCGCCAGCATGCAGTACGGCATCCTGCCGGGGACCGTCTGGCTGCTGCTCGTGCTCGGGGCGCTCACGGCCCTGATCGAGCTCGGTGCCGCCGTGCGCGCGCGCCGGCTGCGCGGCATGGCGCGCGTGGCGGGGCTGTACCTCGGCTACCCGATCGCCATGTGGTTGCTGCTCTCGTGGCTGCCGCTGCGCGAGCTGCCGCTCGCGCTGCAGATCGGCCTGATGCTGCTCGTGATCGTGCCCCTGGGACCGATGCTCTATCGCGTGGCCTACCAGCCGCTGGCCGAGGCGTCCGTGCTGGTGCTGCTGATCGTCTCGATCGCGGTGCATTTCGCGCTGCAGGGTCTCGGGCTGCTGTTCTTCGGTCCCGAAGGCTCGCGCACCGCGTCGTTCACGGATCTGCGCTTCGATGCCGGGGTGCTGTCGATCTCCGGGCAGAGCCTGTTCGTGGTCGGTGCGACCCTGGCGCTCATCGCCGCGCTCTACTTCTTCTTCGAGCGCACGCTTTACGGCAAGGCGCTGCGGGCCACCGCCGTGAACCGCGTGGGCGCGCGACTCGTCGGCATCAGCATTCCGCTCTCGGGTACGCTCACGTTCACGCTCGCCGCCGTGATCGGCGCGCTCTCGGGCGCGCTCATCGGTCCGATCACGACGATCTATTACGATTCGGGCTTTCTCATCGGCCTCAAGGGCTTCGTCGCGGCGATCATCGGAGGCCTGGTGAGCTATCCGCTGGCCGCGGCCGGCGCCATCCTGATCGGGCTGATGGAGGCCTTCGCCGCCTTCTGGACCAGCGAGTTCAAGGAAGTCATCGTGTTCACGCTGGTGATCCCGGTGCTCCTGTGGCGCTCGCTCATGAGCCACCACGTGGAAGAGGACGAGGAGTAGGCGATGCGCCAGCGCCTCTACGTCGCCGCGTTCGTGCTGGTCCTGGCGCTGCTGCCGCTGCTGCCGGCGGTGCCGGTGTTCTGGATCACCCTGCTCAACTACATCGGCCTGGCCGCCATCGTCGTGCTCGGGCTCGTGCTGCTGACCGGCATCGGCGGGCTGGTGTCGTTCGGCCAGGCGGCGTTCGTCGGTATCGGCGCCTACGCCACGGCGTACCTCACGACCGCCTACGGCCTGTCGCCGTGGCTGACGCTGCCGATCGCACTGGCGCTCACCGGGCTGTCCGCCTGGGTCATCGGCGCGATCACGCTGCGCCTGTCGGGCCATTTCCTGCCGCTCAGCACGCTCGCCTGGGGCATCGGCATCTACTTCGTGTTCGGCAACATCGACGCGCTCGGACGCCACGACGGCCTCACCGGAATCCCGGTGATCGAGCTGTTCGGGCTCGAGCTCATGAGCGGGCGGCGCTACTACTACCTGATCTGGTTCTTCGTGCTGCTCGCGCTCTGGGGCACGCACAACCTGCTCGATTCGCGCCCCGGCCGGGCCATCCGCGCGCTCAAGGGGGGCGGAATCATGGCCGAGTCCTGCGGCGTGGCCATCGAGCGCTTTCGCATCCTGATCTTCGTGTACGCCGCCGTGCTCGCGGGACTGTCCGGGTGGCTGTACGCGCACCTGCAGCGCGCCGTGAACCCGACGCCGTTCGGCATCGGTCCGGGCATCGAGTACCTGTTCATGGCCGTCATCGGCGGCTCCGGCCACCTGTGGGGCGGGGTCCTCGGCGCCGCAATCTTCACCGTGGTCGAGGACGTGCTGCAGGACGTCCTGCCGGCGCTGCTCGGGCGCAGCGGCAATTTCGAGATCATCGTGTTCGGCGTGGTCATGGTGCTGCTGCTGCAGTACGCGCGCGAGGGCCTGTGGCCGCTGCTGATGCAGCTCCTGGGCGTCGACGGCGCGCGCCGCGAGCCGCCCGCGGCCGACGCGCTGCCGGTGCGCGCGCGCCCGCAGGCGCAGGAGCCGGTGCTCGCGGTGCGCGGCGCGCGCAAGGAGTTCGGCGGCCTGGTGGCGGTCAACGACGTCAGCTTCGAGATGCGCGCGGGCGAGATCCTCGGGCTCATCGGCCCGAACGGCGCCGGCAAGAGCACGCTGTTCAACGTCATTACCGGGCTGCTCGACGCGAACGGCGGCGATATCGTGTTCCGCGGCCGGGCGCTCAACGGGATGCCGCCGCAGGAGATCGCGCGCCTCGGTATCGGGCGCACGTTCCAGCACGTGCGCCTGCTGCCGAACATGACGGTGCTCGAAAACGTGGCCATCGGCGCCCACCTGCGCGCCCATGCGGGCGCGGCCGCGGCGATGCTGCGGCTCGAGCGCCGCCAGGAGGCGCAGCTGCTGCACGAGGCGGCGCGCCAGCTCGAGCGCGTGGGTCTGGGCCACGCCCTGAACGAGCTCGCCGGCAACCTGCCGCTCGGGCAGCAGCGCGTGCTCGAGATCGCGCGCGCCCTGTGCGTGGATCCGATCCTGCTGCTGCTCGACGAGCCGGCGGCCGGACTGCGCTACATGGAGAAGCAGGCGCTGGCCAAGGTGCTCACGCAGTTGCGCGACGAGGGCATGAGCATTCTGCTGGTCGAGCACGACATGGACTTCGTCATGGGTCTCACCGATCGCATCGTGGTGCTCGATTTCGGGGTCAAGCTGGCCGAGGGGCAGCCGCGCGAGATCCAGTCGAATCCGGCGGTGCTCGAGGCGTACCTCGGCGGAGTGGCATAGCGTGAACGGCCTCATTCTCGCGGTGCGCGGGCTTTCCGTGAGCTACGGCAAGGTCGAGGCGCTGCACGGCGCCGACCTCGACGTGCCGGCGGGGCGGATCGTCACCGTCATCGGACCGAACGGCGCCGGCAAGTCGACCATGCTCGGCGCGATCATGGGAACCCTGCCGGCCCACGGGCGCGCGCGCGGCGACATCATCTACGCCGGCGAAGCGGTCGGCGCGCTGCCGGCGGAACGGCGCGTGGCGCGCGGCATGTGTCTCGTGCCCGAACGACGCGAGCTGTTCGCCAGCCTCACGGTCGAGGACAACCTGCTCCTCGGCAGCTTCCGCCGGTACCGCGCGGGGGAGAAGGATTACGCCGACGAGATGGAGCGGGTATACGAGATCTTCCCGCGCCTCAAGGAGCGCCGCACGCAGCAGGCGGGCACGCTCTCGGGCGGCGAGCGCCAGATGCTCGCGCTCGGGCGCGCGCTCATGGGGCGGCCGCGGCTGCTGATGCTCGACGAGCCGAGCCTCGGGCTCGCGCCGCTGATCGTGCAGGAGATCTTCCGGGTGATCGCGCGCCTGCGCGAGACCGGGGTGGCGGTGCTGCTGATCGAGCAGAACGCGCGCGCGGCGCTGCAGATCGCCGACTACGGCTACGTGCTCGAAACCGGGGACATCGCCCTGCACGGGCCGGCGGCCGAGCTCGCCTCCAACCCGCGCGTGATCGACAGCTACCTCGGCCTCGCCCGCCGCCAGGACGCCTCCTCCGCCGGGTAGGGCGGCCGGAAGGTCAGCGGTGCTCGGGGAAGATGCGCTGGAGCAGCTCGACCAGCTGGTCGCGCTCGGCCGGGCTCAGGTTGCGCGTCAGGCGCTCCTCGTGCTCCGCGACGAAACGCTTGAGCTTCTGCAGTTGCGTCCTGCCCTTGGCGGTGAGGAACAGGGCTTTCGAGCGCCGGTCGCCGTCGACCGGACGGCGCTCGACCAGCTCCATGCGCTCGAGGTTGTCGATCACGTTGACCACGGTCGAGCGGTCGAGGTGGATCGCACGGGCGAGCTCGGTCTGCTTCATGCCCGCGTTGGCCTCGATCAGCACGAGCACGCCGAACAGCCCCGGGGTGATGTCGTACCCCCCCAGCGCCTTGCGGAAATCGCGGAATATCGCGACCTGCGCCAGACGCAGGTGGTAGCCCACCAGCCCCGGCAGGAGGCCGAGGTCGATCTCCTTGCGCTCGTTGGGGGCGACGTCCTTGCTGGCAGCGGCCAAAGGTCCGATCCTCGCAGCTTGCGGTCGATTGAACGGAATTATTGCCGCCCGGCCGAGCTTTGACAATACGAGGTCAAATTGTTTGACATCCAACGAA
>Ga0079224_100016160_pt1 | contig 10469 bp, 5 predicted proteins | sample Stecom2015_FD_80414 | JGI IMG/M metagenome (GOLD analysis project Ga0079224, IMG submission 80414) | Agricultural soil microbial communities from Utah to study Nitrogen management - Steer compost 2015 | ecosystem: Environmental > Terrestrial > Soil > Agricultural land | place: USA: Utah...
AGGGTATTGCTGCAAGAAATGCGGAAATCAGAAATACTTTGAGGGATCTCAAAAGTTTGCGCGCCGGTGCACGCGTTGCGGTTACAATGAATCCATCACCGCAAATACTATTTTCCAGGGAATCAAATTTCCAGTGGAAAAGGCATTTTATATTGCTTACCTTACGGTTGTTGGCGACCGGGAGCATACCCTGGAGGCGCTTGCAGGAGAATTGGACCTGCGGGTCAACACCTTATGGGCATTCAAACGCAAGGTGTCTGACCGGCTTGCGGAAATGGAGAAGCGTAATCGCAGGCCCCATGCCTCCCGATGGGAAGAGGTCATCCTGGTTCCAGATCGATCTACGCGGACAGTCAAAAAAGCACACGAAGCTGCGGTTAGCCGACCCCCCGAACCTGCCATCAGAGGCTAGCTTTAGATCTTGGTTTTTTCGCGCAATGCATCGATTGCGGATTTCCACAATGATGCCAGAAATCGTTTGAAATTAATGTTTTTATTCTGGTAAAAGCCGTTGTGAGAAACGCATTGCGGACGTGTTCATTTTGATGCGTTTTGACGGAAAAAATTGCGCTTTGACTGACACAAATACAAATTGTTGCTTTCACACACACCATTCAATTCAACTGCTTTAAAAAAACTTGTATGACAGGAAGACTACTAATTGCGGTACTGTTTGCGGTCCTGTTCCACCCACAGGTGTGGGCGCAGGACAGACAGGTTAGTGGGAGGGTGACGTCGCAGGATGACGGCACCCCGGTGCCTGGCGTGAACGTCGTGGTTGAGGGGACAACCCGTGGTACAACCACGGATGTTAACGGAAACTACACGATCCAACTGGGACCGAACGAGAACACGCTGGTGTTCTCATTCGTGGGCTTCAAGCCGGCGGTGATTCAGGTCGATAGTCGGTCGGTGATCGACGTCGCGCTCGAATCTGACATCACTTCCCTGGATGAAGTCGTGGTTATCGGGTACGGCGAGCAGCGCGAGCGGGACCTCACGTCGTCGATAACAACAGTAACGACCGAGGAAATCGTCAAGACTCCCACTGCGCAGGCAATGCAGGCCCTTCAGGGAAAGGTTGCGGGCCTCCAGATTGTGAGCAACGGTTCACCTGGTGACGCTCCCACGGTGCGTTTGCGTGGGATCGGTTCCTATATCCAGGGTACCGGGACGGAGGAGATTGATACAGAACCGCTGTATGTTGTCGATGGGATGTTCTTCGATAACATTGACTTCCTTAATACGGCCGACATCAAATCCATCAGCGTGCTCAAGGACGCTTCCGCTGCCGCAATCTTTGGTGTCCGCGCTTCCAATGGCGTAGTGCTCATCGAAACCAAGTCTGGTAACTACAATCAGGCGGCCCAGATCTCTTACAGTGGTTATTATGGAGTGCAGCGCGCGCAGAATGTCCTGAAAATGGCCAACGCCGAGCAGTTTACGGCAATGGCCAACGAATCGGGTGTTCCCGGTGAAGCGCTGAACATCCTGAATGCCATGCAGCGGTACGGCCGGAGCCGGGTTAATCCTAACGTCCCGGACGTTAACACCGACTGGTACAAGGAAGTATTGCGCGTGGCTCCCATCCAGAACCACAGCCTCGATATTTCCGGCGGTTCTGACAGGGCTACCTACCTCGTGGGTGGAAGCTACTTCGGACAGGAAGGTATCCTGGACATGAAGAACGACTACGAACGGTTTAACCTTCGTACCCGCGTCGACTATCGCGCGAATGACTGGCTCAACATTGGGGCAAATCTTAACCTGAGCAACGCCCAAAAGAATTCACCTGACAACGCGGTTTGGAACCAGACATACTATGCGGTCCCCATCATGCCGGTCATTGACGAACAGAACGTCAACGCTTTCCCGGAAAGATGGGCCAACGCACAGGACCTGGGCTATCGCGCAGGTCAGAATCCTTTCCCGACCATGAGGTATAACACCGACTTCATGCGGATTCGGAAAATCCTGTCCAATTTCTATGCTGAGATCCAAATCATTCCGGACAAGCTGTCCTTCAAGTCTACCTATAACGCGGCATACACATTCCTCAATCAGCGGGAGGTGGATCTTCCTTATTTTATAGGTGACAACTTTAACCGAAACGTTGCGACCATTAATAAAAAGGACGAAACCTGGGTCAACCAGATCTGGGATAACGTTCTTACCTACACCAACAGTTTTGGATTGCACAACGTGACCGGTATGTTGGGAACATCGTTCCGCGATGAGTCTTTCCAGATGCTGAGAGCCCGTGGAACGGATCTCGTAAGTACAGACATCAAGGCATGGTATCTGTCGAATGCGAGAAACATCGACGTCAACCAGGTTAAAGATGACGGACTACGGCAGTACGGTATCTCTTACTTTGCTCGTATCGCATACAACTTCAACGACCGTTACCTGGTATACGGAACGATAAGGGCTGACGGCTCCAACAAGTATCAGCAAACGTGGGGTTACTTCCCGTCAGTGGGCTTAGGCTGGGTAGTATCCGAAGAGCCCTTCATGGAAGGAGTTGGTGGAATAGACTTCCTGAAGCTGCGTGCAAGCTGGGGTCAGTTGGGTAACGACAAGATTCCGGCAAGTGATGGCGCCAACACAACACAAACCATCAACACGGCCTTCAACGATACGATGTTCACCGGAACGAAGACGACGAACACCTTCTCGTTTCTTGAGTGGGAATTGACCGAGGAAACGAACTTTGGATTGACTTCTGAGTTGCTGGGCAGCCGCCTGTCGGTTGAAGCAGACTACTTCATTCGTGACACGAAGAATGCTGCGATTATTTTCGATCCGCCCCTCGGTCAGGATGACGTACTCAGGCCTCAGGGTGTGATTCGTAACTCAGGTTTCGAACTCGCGCTCAACTGGCAAGACGAACTTGCAAATGGCTTGACCTATTCTATAGGTGTCAACATGGCAACGTTGAAGAACGAAGTCCGCGACCTCTATGGACAACCTTACCTGAATCATGGCCAGGCCGAGTTTCGTCAGCGCTCTTATGTAGGCGAACCTATCTACTCATTCTATGGATGGGAAGTTGTCGGCGTCTATCAGAACAACGAAGAAATCCAGGCTGATCCTATTGCGCTCGCAAACAACCTCGAGCCCGGTGATTTCAAATACCGCGACCGCAACAACGACAATGTACTGGATGAGGCAGACCGGACTGTACTCGGTTCGTTCTTCCCCACCTTTACATACGGTGCAAGCCTCGGGGCGGGCTATCGGAACTTCAGCCTGTCGATCAACCTGATGGGTCAATCGGGTAACAAGATTCTGAACCGCAAGCGCGGCGAGATTATCTGGACACCTGACGGCAACATGGATGCCGACCTTGCCAAGAATCGTTGGCATGGAGAAGGTACTTCCAACAAGTATCCTTCATCCGCCGGACTTCGCAAGGCATGGAACCAAAAGATGAGCACCTACTTCGTGGAAGATGGGTCGTTCTTCCGCATACAGAATGTCACCCTGTCGTATGATCTGGGACGTAAGTCAGTGTTTGGCGCGCAGTTGCCGGCAGCGCAAATCATCCTCACGGCAGAGCGACCACTGACGGTGTTCAGCTACAACGGGTTCAATCCCGAAGTTGCCGACGGAGTGGATATTCAGACCTATCCAATTCCTGCAGTGTATACAGTTGGGCTGAATTTGACCTTCTAAGAACTTTTAATGCTACGACAAATGAGATCGACAAAAATATTTCTGCAGGCTGCGCTGATTTCCGTAGGTGTTTTCAGCGCCACCTCCTGTCATGACCTGCTCGATGAGCGTCCCGAGAACACCATCTTCGAAGAAGGGACAGACTATACGAAGACGAGCGACATGATTCTCCCGCTCATCGGCGCCTATGCTGAGTTCCAGGCCCGGGGATGGGAAGACATTCCTCTGATTTCAGTTCGCGGTGATGATGTCAACGCGGGTGGAAAGGGCGACCAGCAGCCCTACTGGGACACGGACGAATACGTCTATGCAAAGGACTATTGGATGTATGGCTCCGTATGGGAAAACTTCTATCGAGATATCTTCACTTGCCATGTGGCAATGGAGCAAATCGAAAAGTATAAGGAGTTTGCCCCTAATCCTGCGCTTGCTGACCAGTACATCGCTGAAGCACGTACACTTCGCGCGTTCATGCTGTTCCAGCTCGCACGCGTGTGGGGAGCACTCCTCGTTCCGGAAAGCTCCGATCCTTCTGAAATTTACCAGTCCCCGATTGCCACAAGGGAGCAAGTGCTTCAGCACATCTCTGACGAAATGACTGCGGTAGCGCCCTTGCTGCCGGCTGTGCGCCCGAATGAACGCACGGATATTCCGGGTGGTGTAACCCGCTACACGGCACTCGCCATCAAGGCGCTTGCCAACCTTGAGTTGGAGAACTATCAGGCGGTAGCCGACGCTACTTCTGAGATTATAAGCTCCAATAAGTTCTCGCTGTATCCTGACTTCTACCAACTGTTCAAGAAGCCCGGAAAGCTGAGCAACGAAAGTCTGCTTGAACTGCAGTATTCGGACTATAATCAAGGCTCAGGAACTGCACACAACTACCTGAATGCATTCTTCGGTCCCGAAAACTGGACACCTGCCGTACCCGGATCAGGAAGTGGTTGGGGATTCTTTGAACCCAGCCTGAAGTACATCAAGTTCATGCTCGACCGCGGTGAGACCATACGCCTTGAAACAAGCGTGATCTTCACCAATCGCGGTATTGCTGAATTGACGAGCGATCCTAACTATGCAAGCCTGCCCGGTTGGATATCCAACACGACGCGCGATGGCGACCGGTTCAACGACTTCAACCGCGCCATGTTCTCCAGTGGAAAGCATTACCTCCCGTCAAATCAGCTTACACCAGGCAGAACAGAATATGGCTCTGGCAAGAATATGATCGCCATTCGCTATGCTGAAATTCTATTGATGCATGCTGAAGCACTCACGCGCGGCGCTACCAGCGGCGCGATGACGGCCGATCAGGCAGTGAACCTGGTGCGTCAACGCGCGGGTCTGGGCAACCTGTCAGGTGTAACAGCAGATCAGGTGATGGATGAAAAATTTGCTGAACTGGCAATGGAGTGGGGTATCCGCTTCTATGATATGGTTCGACTGGGACGTTATGATGAACTCAGCTATGAGGGAAGAACGTTTGATGAGAGCCGTATCTTCCTACCATATCCCCTCACGGAAGTTGATAAACTTCCGGGTTTAGCAGAAGCACAGTGATTTAAAACATCAACGAAATATGAAAGTACTTCGATTTATAACCTGCGCCGCCATAGCGGTCGCCCTGATGATTGGTTGCGATGAGGGTATCGATCCAATCTCACACGTGCCGCCCGGCGATGACGTAGCCCCTCCAACGGTTAGCGTATCGTATCCCGTGGAAGGCACGCTGATCCGTGTAAAAGAAGATGTCGCTCCTATAAACATTCAATTTCAGGCAGAGGACGACATCGAGATCAGTGTGATCACCCTGAGCATCGATGGCACGAAGATCGGGGAGGTGAGCGGTTTCAAGGATTACAGAAGAGCAATCTCAAGCTATACCTATGAGACCCTGACTAACGGTCCCCACACGCTCGTTGTCACGGCTACTGACGTTTCCGGCAAGAGCACTTCTGCCACAGTCAACTTTGAAAAGGTTGAGCCTTACCAGCCGGTATACGAAGGTGAGACCTTCTACCTGCCTTTCGATGGCGACTTCATCGAGTTGGTTAACATTCAGGAAGGTACCAAGGTCGGTGCACCAGGGTTCGAGGAAAATGGTCATACTGGCAAGGCATACAAGGGGGCAGCCGATGCGTACCTTACATTTCCCACGACAGCTATAACAACAGACGAGTTTAGCGCGGTCTTCTGGTACAAACTCAACGCATCACCGGATCGGTCAGGGATTCTTACGGTAAGCCCTCCGGATCCAAATAATACGGCCACACCGAATAACCGCACAAAGGGATTCCGTCTGTTCCGTGAGGCGGCTGGCGACAAGCAGAGGATCAAATTGAATGTTGGCACGGGATCGGGCGAAGCCTGGTTTGATGGCGGAGCTGCTGCCGACATCGACCCCGCCGTCGACGAGTGGGTGCATATTGCAATCACCATCGCCTCTGGTGAAGCCGCTGTATACATCAACGGTAATGTCGTTAGCCAGAACACCTTTGACGGCATCGACTGGAGCGAATGCAATATTCTCTCCATTGCTTCCGGTGCGCCCCGTTTCACAGAATGGGGTCACCTCTCGGACCAGAGCCTGTATGACGAGCTGCGTATGTTTAACCGTGCGCTCTCGCAGGACGAAATACAGGACATGATGAACGATTAATGGCAGCCGCCGGAAAAAATATTCCGGTGTAACAGATACCAGATTCAGGGTTAGTTTAATTTGGTCTACTTATGCCTCTCCCCTCCCGGGGAGGGGCTAAGTATTGTATTGGGGTTATGGTACGGAGAGGCCTAGGCATATTATTTTTCTTTGTTTGTATCACAGGATGCAATGACTCGGATCCGTCATCAGAACCTTTGACGCTTCTTCGTGCTTTTGCCGGTGCCACGGAACTTAACCTGAGCGCTACAACTGAAAATGTCCCGGTCGACCAAAGTCTCTCTTTCGTTTTCTCAAAACCACTAAATACCAGTACTGCCTCAGCTGCCGTAAGTATTACAGGAGGCGCAGCGGTAGACTACACGGTCTCATTTTCCGCGGAGAACACTACGCTTGTTGTTCATCCATCTTCTTTGTTTGCATACAACACTGAGTATACTGTTGAACTGTCCGATGAACTTACCGGCCAGGGTGGTGAGCCCTTCTCCGGAGCGGAGATTCGCTTCAAAACCGTACCCGGTGCGTTGTCGCTTGTCACCTTGGACATCGGAGGCAAGAACGCGATAGGTGTGGGGCGCATAGCCGATGTGGCGCTTGCACCTGAAATCACTATAGAATTTTCTCTGCCCCTCGATGAATCTTCACTGCAAGGATCGATCGCCATTGAAGGCCCTGGTAGCCCGACACCGGCGATTTCACTCTCGCAGGACGGCAAAAGTGTCGTCATCTCAGGACTTACGCTTAAGGACCTGACACGCTACAGGCTTGTGATCGAAAACAATGTTCGGGGAGTCAACGGAGAGACGTTCGCCGGTTATACCAGACAGTTCTATACAACCATCGCTGACGAACCGAAATTCCCCCTCATTGCAGATGATGACCTGCTGACACTCATTCAACAACAGACGTTCAAATATTTCTGGGATTTCGCCGAACCCGTGAGCGGCATGGCACGCGAGCGCAACAGCTCCGGCAATCTCGTGACGAGCGGAGGTTCTGGATTCGGCATTATGGCACTCATTGTAGGGATCGAACGCGGCTTTATCACCCGGGCAGAAGGACTTGAACGCATGGATAAGATTCTGGACTTTCTGGAATCGGCCGACCGTTTTCACGGTGCCTGGCCGCACTGGATGGATGGTACAACGGGCAATGTTATTCCCTTCAGCCCGAATGACAACGGTGGCGATCTCGTTGAGACATCATTTCTTGTTCAGGGCCTTCTCACGTTCAGGCAATACCTGGACGCGGGCGTTGCCGCAGAACTTGAACTTATCAATCGCATCAACGCACTCTGGCATTCGGTAGAGTGGGATTGGTATACACGTGGCGGACAAAATGTGCTGTACTGGCATTGGTCGCCCGACAAGAACTGGATCATGAATCACCGCATTCAAGGCTATAATGAATGCCTGATCACCTACGTCCTCGCGGCATCATCACCAACACATACGATCGATGCTGAAGTGTACCACCAGGGGTGGGCGCAGAGTGGCGCCATCGTCAACGGTGAAACGTATTACGGGATCACATTGCCCCTGGGTTCGGACTATGGTGGCCCGTTATTCTTTTCGCATTACTCATTTCTCGGGCTTGATCCCCGTAACCTTTCCGACGCTTACGCGAATTACTGGACGCAGAACGTCAACCACACGCTCATCAACCGCGCCTACTGCGCTGCAAACCCACGAGGTTATGTTGGCTACAGCGATGATTGCTGGGGACTCACAGCGAGCGACAACCACCAGGGATATTCAGCACACTCGCCCACGAACGATCTGGGCGTGATCACGCCAACCGCAGCGCTGTCGTCGATGCCGTACATTCCGGATGAATCATTGGAAGCGGCTCGCTTCTTTTATTACAAGCTCGGTGACAGGTTATGGGGCGACTATGGGTTTTACGATGCATTTAATATCACGGAACAATGGTTCGCCAACAGCTGGCTTGCCATTGATCAGGGACCAATCATAGTCATGATTGAAAATCATCGCACTGGTTTGTTGTGGGACTTGTTCATGTCGTGCCCTGAGATTCAGGACGGACTGACAAAATTGGGATTCAGTTATTGAGAAAGGGCGAATCGTGGCAGCAAGAATGAGAACATTTTACAGAACGATCATCACAGTCACGTCGATTACACTTGCCCATGCGGCATGTACAAACAAAGGCCCGGTTGCATACCGTGAAGTTCCTACCACGTACTGCAATCCGATGAATCTTGATTATGCGTACGTTCCCTCAACCCATACCTATTACGCGCAGGATGAATCTCATCGAAGCACGGCAGACCCAGCGATTGTACTGCTTCGGGATACCCTCTACCTCTTTTCAACAAACCAGTTTGGATATTGGTGGAGCGCTGACATGAGAACCTGGAATTTCGTTAGAAAAGATTTCCAGGTGAACGGTCAGGCGGGTGACAATGTATGCGCTCCGGGAGCGTGGGCATGGGGAGATACATTGCTTTTCATTCCGTCTTTTGCAGCGCCGGATCCCATGCCATTGTACGTAAGTACCAATCCCGCGGCCGGGCAATGGTCGATCGTTACCGATTCATTTGCAATAGCGACATGGGATCCTTCATTCTTTCGCGACGATGATGGTCGCGTCTATGTCTACTGGGGCAGCAGCAATACCTATCCGCTATACGGAATGGAGCTTGATCCGTCACAGAATTTCGCACCTGTCGGCGAACGCAAGGAACTATCGCGTCTGCATCCGGAGGAGCACGGATGGGAGCGCTTTGGAGAGAATCACATGGACACAACCATCCGTCCCTACACCGAAGGACCATGGATGACTAAACACAACGGCAAATACTACTATCAATATGCCGCTCCGGGTACGGAATGGAACGTATATGCCGACGGAGTACTGGTGGGAGACCATCCGCTGGGACCGTTTACGTATGCGCCTTACAATCCTGTAGCATACAAGCCCGGAGGATTTATCACTGGCGCGGGTCATGGCAGTACATTTCGCGATCGCTACGGCAACTACTGGCGTGCGGGAACGATGCTAAACTGGATCAAGTACAAGTTCGAGAGGAGGATCGGAATTTTTCCCGCCGGCTTCGACGAAGACGGTCAGATGTATTGCATAACTGCCTTTGGCGACTACCCCAACTACCACGCTAATGGGCAACGGGATCACCAGGAAGCGACATTTACAGGTTGGACACTGCAGTCGTACAAAAAGAGGGCCTGGGCTTCATCTTCTCTGCCTGGCAAAGATCCGTCACTTGCCTTCAACGAAAACATTCGCAATTACTGGAGCGCTGCATCCGCAGATCCTGGTGAGTTCCTCGCCGTCGATCTCGGTCATGAATGTGACATATATGCGATCCAGGTAAACTATGCCGATGAGGGTGCACAGCTTCGCGATAAGCAAATGGGCATCTATCATCAATACCGGATTTACCATTCTTCCGATGGAGAAGACTGGAGTATACTAATTGACAAGAGTGAAAACAAAACCGACGTTCCCCACGATTACATCGAACTGGTTGAACCTTTTACTACCCGATACCTCAAGCTCGAAAATGTTCATATGGCGGATGGAAAGTTTGCCATCGCCGGGTTTCGTATCTTCGGTAAGAGTCCCGGTCAAGCTCCCTCATCGGTAGAGGGATTTCAGGCGCGGCGTCACGACGACACCCGGGACGCAACGTTCACCTGGAAGGCTGTTCGGAATGCCTACGCGTACAATATCTATTATGGTATTGAACCCGATAAATTGTACAACTGCATCATGGTCCACGAAGATACCACGTACTACTTCCGCGGCTTGAATAAAGGTGTTACTTATTTCGCCAGCATTCAGGCCATAGGGGAGACGGGCGTGTCGGAGCGGGCACCTGTGGTTCAGTTTTGAAATTGTCTTAACGTGAATAGAACTCAATCATGACGAATCCAGTTTATTCCGCGCTATTGATGCTTGCACTAGTCTGGTCGTGCAAACGTCAGGAGGAAACGACTACCGAAAAGGAAACAACGCGTCTCAGCGATGACTCGCTCATGACGCTCGTCCAGTATCAAACTTTTCAATACTTCTGGGATGGAGCCGAACCGACGTCGGGTGCTGCGCGGGAGCGATTTCATTCTGATGATATCTATCCGCAAAATGATAAGCA
>Ga0079224_100016162_pt1 | contig 10468 bp, 4 predicted proteins | sample Stecom2015_FD_80414 | JGI IMG/M metagenome (GOLD analysis project Ga0079224, IMG submission 80414) | Agricultural soil microbial communities from Utah to study Nitrogen management - Steer compost 2015 | ecosystem: Environmental > Terrestrial > Soil > Agricultural land | place: USA: Utah...
AGAATTGGCTCATAATCCTTGGAAAACGGATTTTGATCTTATGACGCCAGAGCAGCGGGCTATTTGGGACAAAGCATATCAGGCCAAAAATGATGCCATGCACGATGCAAACATGGACGCCAAAGAATTGGCGTTGTGGAAAGGCCAGCGCTATTTGCATGAATATTTGGCAACCGTCAAGGCTGTGGATGAAGGCGTCGGGCAAATTCTCGATTATCTGGATGCCAATGGTCTTTCAGAAAACACATTGATTATCTACACCACCGACCAAGGATTTTATTTAGGTGAAAAAGGGTGGTTTGACAAACGTTTTATGTATGAAGAATCATTGGCAATGCCCATGGTCGCTAAATATCCAGGGGTCATTAAAAGAGGAACAGAAATCCATGCCTTGACACAAAATCTGGATTTTGCAGAAACGTTTCTCGATTTTGCAGGAGTAGAGATTCCGAAGGACATGCAAGGTAAATCTTTAAGACCGTTATTAGTGGCAGGGGAGGATAACGCTGATTTCAGAGAAGCCATCTATTACCATTATTATGATTTTCCAGCATTTCACATGGTCAAGAAAATGTACGGGGTGAGAACCGATCGTTACAAACTGATTCATGTGTATGACGATATCGACCAATGGGAATTATATGATTTAAGGACCGACCCAAAAGAACTTACCAACCAGATTGACAATCCATCATTTGATGCCATTGAAAAAAAATTAAGATTGAAACTGGATGAATTACAGGATAAATATAAAGTAGGCGAAAAAGAATTTGAAAAAGCAAGTAAGCAATCGGTGCAACAGAACTATAAGAATTTTGAACGTTTAAGGGGGAATCCCGACAATATTTATCAGAATTGATATGAACATTAATTTAAGGACATACGTAGGTGGTTTTATTTTGTTGATATTTTCAATCAATATGGTCTATTCACAAGAGAATATCAAATTGATGAGCTATAACATCAAATTGGACCATCCGAAAGAAGGAGACCATAGTTGGGAGAATCGAAAACCATTTTTCATTGGTCTTTTGAAATTTTATGAACCAGGAATTCTCGGAGTTCAGGAGGCAATGCCCAATCAAATGAAGGATATGGACAGTCTTTTGGTCAATTATGATTTTGTTGGAGTGGGACGTGATGATGGCAAAGATAAAGGTGAATACTCTGCTATTTTTTATAATACACAAACGTATAAAGTCATCAAAAGTGCTACTTTTTGGCTCTCGGAAACCCCGGCCAAAGTTTCCATGGGCTGGGATGCAGCCTGTAATCGGGTCTGTACTTATGCACTTTTTGAACGGACAGATACCAATGAGCTTTTTTGGGTCTTTAACACACATTTTGATCATGTTGGTGCAATGGCGCGTGCCAACAGCACCAAATTGATTCTCAATAAAATCGAGAAAATCACCTCATACAAACACCCTGTAATTTTGATGGGAGATTTTAATCTGGAACCAGAAAGTGAGAATATTCAATTAATAAAAACTAAATTGGACGATTCAAAAGAGGTTTCAGTCGCAATACCTTTTGGTCCAACAGGAACATTTAATAATTTTGAATTCAGCAAACCCGTAACAAGAAGAATCGATTATATCTTTGTGAGCAAAAACAATATCGAAGTCAATAAATACGCAGTGCTTAGTGACAATCAAGATTTAAAGTATCCGTCAGATCATTTGCCTGTATATGCTGAAATCCAATTACACTAGCTAACTAACTAACACCTAAATATTATGATTGGAATCATTTCATTCGTCGGATTTACACTTTTGGTAGCCGTAATCTCTTATTTCGCAACCCGAAGTACCGATGAGAGTTCATCGGATGGTTATTTTCTTGGCGGCCGAAGTCTAACGGCGGGAGTCATAGCGGGCTCGTTATTATTGACCAATTTATCCACAGAGCAAATAGTTGGGCTAAATGGTAGTGCCTATAGGGATGGTCTATCGGTCATGGCTTGGGAAACCCTTGCTGCGATTGCCATGGTAGTTACTGCCATCTATTTATTGCCTAGATATTTAAAAGGTGGTTTGACGACCGTTCCCCAGTTCCTATCAAAGCGTTTTGATGTCACAACCAAAACCATTACTTCCGGATTGTTCTTAACAGGTTACGTCGTCGTTTTATTACCGGTAATTCTATATTCAGGGTCAGTCGCGATCAGTGGGATGTTTAACGTTCCGGAGTTATTGAATGTTTCTGATACCAAAGCATTATGGATTTGCATTTGGGGAATCGGTATCATAGGTTCTATTTATGCCGTTTTTGGAGGACTGAAGGCGGTAGCAGTATCTGATAGCATCAATGCAATCGGTCTTATTGTTGGTGGTTTATTAATACCTATATTTGGTTTGATGGCCATTGGTGATGGCAGCATGTCCTCAGGAATTGATATTTTGATGAATGCCAATCCAGAAAAATTCAAATCCATGGGAGAAAAAGGGCAGGAAGTGCCATTCAGTACAATTTTTACTGGAATGATGTTGGTACAGTTGTTCTATTGGGGCACGAACCAACAGATTATTCAACGAGCACTTGGTGCAAAAAATTTGGCTGAAGGACAGAAAGGACTTCTATTGGCATCTTTCTTGAAAATTTTAGGACCGCTTATCTTGGTGCTTCCGGGCATTATTGCCTATCACTATTTCAATGGAGGTTTGGCATCGAGTGACCTTGCTTACCCCGAATTGGTACGTGCGGTATTGCCAAAATATTTGGTAGGATTTTTTGCAGCTGTTCTGTTTGGGGCTATTTTGAGCTCCTTCAATAGTGTCTTGAACAGTTCCGTAACTTTATTTGGGCTGGACATTTATAAACAGCATGTCAATAAAGATGCGGATGAAAAAACCGTCGTTAGATACGGGAAAATCTTCGGGATTGTTTTAGCAATTTCTTCAATGTTCATTGCGCCATTAATTGCAAATGCAGGAAGTTTATTTAACTATTTGCAGGAAGTCAATGGAATTTACAGTATTCCTATCTTTACAATCATTGTGGTAGGTTACACTACCAAAAGAGTACCGGCTATTGCTGCCAAAATCGGCGTTATAGCTGGTTCGGTCATGTACATTATCAGTCAGTTCTTTCTACAGCCATATTTTATCAACAGGGCTTTAGAGTCTGCCAAAAATGCAGGCATTTCGGATGAATCAGAGTTACTTTTGGTAAAGGCAGAAGCATACCCTCATTTTTTGCATGTCATGGCCATTCTGTTTGTACTGAATATTTTGATCATGTTGGCAATTGGTTATTTTAAACCACGTAAAGAACCTTATGTTATTAAGTATACAAACCAAGTTGATATTACACCATGGAAGCATACAAAAACTGTTGGATTGATTATTTGTATCATTGTTATCGGAATCTATATTTATTTTTCATAATTGAATTTTAAAACTCCTTTATTTTTAATTCCACTTTTCTTGATTTCATTTTTATTGAAGGCTCAAGAATTGCCTCCTATTATCTTATATGATTCAAAGGAATATGGTGCCGAAAACCAAAACTGGGCCATTTCGCAAGCGGATAATAAATACATCTATGTAGCCAACAATAAAGGGCTTTTGGAATTTAATGGGGCCAAATGGCAATTGTACCCGTCGCCAAATGAATCCATCATCAGGTCTGTCCATGTGGTCGATGATAGGATTTACACGGGCGCCTATATGGATTTTGGATATTGGCAACAGAATAATAAAGGGATTCTCTCCTATACTTCGCTTTCTCAGAAACTCAAATTGAACTTAATTGAAGATGAGCAGTTTTGGAATATTGTATCTCTGGAAGATTTCGTTTTATTTCAATCGCTCGATAGAATTTACCTTTATGACCTAAAAACACATTCCTGCAAGATTGTCGATTCCGAACACACCATTACCAAAATGTTCAAAGTGAATGGAAATATTTACTATCAAAACTTGGAAGAAGGAGTATTCGAAATTGAAAATGGCGTTTCAAAGACCATCTGCGAAGACCCGATCGTGAAGCGTAATATTTTGGTCAATGTTTTCAAAATGGATAACGGTCTGCTGATGCAAACCCAAGAAAAAGGTTTTTATTTATGGAAAAACGGCAACCTTTCCCCATGGCAACATCCTGCCCAAGATTTGGTTTCTGAGTTGAGCGTGTACAGTAGTATTCAATTGGAAAATGGAAATTTAATTTTGGGCACCATTTCCAACGGTATGGTATATTTGAATCAGAACGGAGATTTTTTGTATAAAATCAACCAGACAAAAGGATTGGGCAATAACACGGTTTTGTCCCTATTTGAAGATCTCGATAACAATATTTGGTTGGGATTGGATAATGGCATCAATTCCATAAACATGAAATCCCCATTCAGTATTTACAATGATGAGGAAGGCAAATTGGGAACTGTGTACGCATCCATTGTCCACAATGGGAAATTGTATTTGGGTACCAATCAAGGTCTATTCAGTAAGGATGTTAAGGGGAATGGTCAGGATTTTGAATTTATTGAAGGCACGAAAGGGCAGGTATGGTGTTTGGTGGAACAGGATGCGAAGCTTTTTTGCGGACATAATGTAGGAACATTTCTAATTGATGGCAATACCGCCGAACTGATAGTAAATGTACCTGGTACATGGAGCATCAAACCTTATTTTGACAATCGGGATATTTTGTTGCAAGGAAACTACAATGGAATCAATGTCTTGCATAAAATAAGTGGAAAGTGGCAATTAAGAAATAAGCTGGAAGGCTTCAATATTTCTTCCAAATATTTTGAACTGTACGATAGGAATACCATTTTTGTGAGCCATGAATACAAAGGCGTGTTCCAGCTGAAAGTGAATGATGGATTGACGGATGTCGTGGGGTTTGAAAAAGATTCACTCCAGGAAAAAGGATTTAACTCAGGGCTTGTCACATACAATGGTCAGATGGTATATACCTACGAGCGTGGGATTTTTGTTTATGACAACAACAAAAAAATATTTCTGAAGGACAGCATTCTAAGCAGCATATTCCATCCCGATCATTATACTTCCGGCAAATTGATTCCAGACCCCATCCATAACAAACTATGGGCTTTTTCTGATAAAAATTTGATTTATGTGTCGCCAGGCAAGCTCAGCAATACTCCGGAAATCACGTTGATACCCTTTCCCCAATCCTTGCGCAAGGAAATGGTGGGGTATGAAACCATTTGCAATGTAGAGGGTAATGAATATTTGCTGGGCACATCCACAGGATACGTGCTTATTGATTTGGACAAACTCTATGACAAAAGCTATGAAATTTCAATCACCAAAATTGCCAATCATACCATTGACGGACATTCGGTATGGATGGACAGAACGGTTGCTTCTCAATTCAAAAACAATCAAAACAACATAGAGTTTACTTATAGCGTTGCCGAATTTGACAAATATTTGGAGGCAGAATACCAATACCAACTCAAAGGTTATTATGACCAATGGAGCAAATGGTCGAGTACACCTTCCGTGCTTTTTAAAAATCTACCACATGGTGATTATGAATTCAATGTAAGGGCAAGAGTGGGAAATACCCTAACCTCGTCGACCTCATTCATTTTTAACATCGAAAAGCCATGGTACATCAGTAATGTAATGATTGCCTTATATATTTTTGCGGTAGCGCTCTTTTCTTTGTTGATGCACAATCTTTACCGGAACTATTATAAAAAACAAAAAGAAAAACTATTGCTGAAAAATAAACAAGAATTGGAGTTGAAACAGCTAGAGAGTGAACAACAACTGATGCAAGTGAAAAACGAAAAATTACAGCAGGATATCGACAATAAAAATAGGGAATTGGCAATCTCCACCATGAGCCTTATCAAGAAAAATGAATTTCTTAATACGGTTAAGGAAGAGTTAAAAAATGCCGATGATTCTAGCGCCTTAAAGCCGGTAATTAAATTTATTGACAAAAACCTCAACAATACGGATGATTGGAAATTCTTCCAAGAGGCATTCAATAATGCGGACAAGGACTTTCTGAAAAAGATTAAATCGAAACACCCAGCATTGACTCCAAATGATTTAAAATTGTGTGCCTACCTAAGATTGAATCTGTCGTCCAAAGAAATTGCTCCGCTATTGAACATATCACCAAAAAGCGTCGAGGTAAAACGATATCGTTTGCGAAAAAAAATGGATTTGCCTCATGATTATAGCCTGACAAATTATATACTTGAAATCTAAGAACACTACAACTTTTCATTTTGCCTATACATTGCCACTACATTATTAAATATTTATCTCTCATTCTTATCCTCAATTAAAATTCTTAATGTTTTCTTAAACCCCAGTTGTAAGGTAAATATTGAAAATATCTTATTTTGGATTGTATTTTTTTTGCCATGTATATTTTTTGTAGTGTTGTATATTATGGATTTCTGTACGCAAACGTTTAAGTTTGGTAATACTAATCTAAAAAATATGATAACAAAAATTTTACGTGTAATGATATTTCTGGCTTCATGTTCTGTCATTGGACAAAATGTAACAGTCAGCGGTAGTGTAAAGGATAATGTATCCGACCAACCATTACCAGGAGTCAATATTGTTGTTAAAAACACCACAAAAGGAACAACCACAGATTTTGATGGCAATTATTCCATAGCGGATGTGCCTGTCAATTCCATTTTAGTGTTTTCTTATCTTGGTTTTGTCGATCAAGAAATTAAAGTAACCGATAGTTCGCCCATCAATGTTGTGATGAGCGAAGATGCACAATCGCTCAATGAGGTTGTGGTGATCGGTTATGGTACTCAAAGAAAGGAATTGGTGTCTGGGGCTTTTTCAAGTTTAAATTCCGAAACGATAAATGAACGTAATCCTGTAAGAGTTGAAGAAGCATTACGAGGAAATGCTGCTGGAGTTCAGGTAAATTCTACTTCCGGCTCACCAGGTGCAGCGCTTAATATTAGGATTCGGGGGATAACCACAAATGGAAACAATTCCCCATTAGTTGTAGTTGATGGCATCAATATTGGTTCCGATTTGAGCATCATAGACCCAAATGACATTGAAAGAATGGATATCATTAAAGATGCTAGTGCAGCTATTTATGGCGTACAGGGAGCAAATGGTGTTATTTTAATTACTACAAAAAGCGGGAAGAAAGGGAGAAAAACCAAGTTCACCTACAACTCTTATTATGCAGTTCAGGAAGCGGAAAACCAATTGAATTTGATGAACAATTATGAGTATGCTGCCTATGTAAATGAAACTGAAGTAGCTGATGGTAATCCAATTCCCTATCCAAATTTACAACTCTTAAATACTAATACCGATTGGCAAGACGAATTATTTGAAAGAGCGCCAATGTTTAGCCATAGTTTGTCCGCTTCGGGTGGATCTGAAACAGTAACTTATAGTGTTAGTGCCAATTATTTTGCTCAAGACGGTGTGATAGCGAGTGACAAATCTAATTTTAAAAGATGGTCTGTAAGGAATAATTTGGGGATTGATCTAACCAAAAACCTAAAACTTAACACGTTTTTGTTATACACAAATATCCGAAGCAAAGGTATTGCGGAAAGTAGCAGAGGCTCTGCACTTTACTATGCGTTGAACGCGTCTCCACTAACACCGATATATGATGGCACTGATGGTACTGGAATATCAAGAGGCTTCTCCTATATAGGTACAGAGCAAGGTACAGAAATCATCAATCCTTTTGCATTGCTTAATAATACATTCAATGAAGGATATGCTGATCGTTTTACAGGTAAAGTAGAATTGGAGTATTCTCCTATCGATAATTTAAAAATCACCAGCAGATTTAATTATAACTACTCTGATTATGGGGGCCGATCATTCTCGCCTCTTGCGTACTATGGACCCGGAAAAGTGGTTAATAATGTGACTTTGGACCCAAATGATCCCACTGCATTTAATGTGGATAGAAATAGTGATGGTCAAAGAGATGTATATGGAAGTGTTTCCGAAAATACACAGCACAGCTTTTTATATACTTGGGAAAGTTTTATCAACTATAATAAATCTTTCGGGAACCACAATTTTGATGTGGTGATGGGAACATCAATTCAAAGTGACAAATACAAAGGATTCTTTGGTTCAGGACCTTTAAATAGAGCTCCAGAAATATGGGATAATGCCTATTTGTTCAATTCTCAATCCATCATACAAATTGTGGATGGAGAATTAACCCAATCCTTGGTTTCCTCAAGTACGGGAATGAATGAAGACAGGCTTACTTCCTTATTTGGAAGATTGCAGTATGATTTTAAGAATACATATTTATTTTCTGCAATGTTAAGAAGGGATGCCTCGACAAAGTTTGGACCTAATAATAGATATGCATATTTTCCTTCACTTTCAGCAGGCTGGGTCATTACGAATGAAGATTTTTTTGACTCTAGTATCATCAACAACCTAAAGCTTAGAGGAAGTTGGGGTGGAACGGGAAGTGATAAATATGAATCATACAGGTGGTTGGGCACACTCGGTGGCGAAGCAGCTTATCCTTTTGGTGATATGCTTGTTAATGGGAACGCAATTTCTGGTCTTGCAAATCCTGACTTGAAATGGGAAGAGATGTATCAAACCAATATTGGTTTAGATATATCTTTATTTAATAGTAAAATTGATTTGACCTTAGATTATTATAGAAAAAAGACATCCAATCTGTTATTACAGCCTGATGTTTCCGGACTTCTTGGCGCGACAGCACCAGGTAGTTCTGCACCATTTGTAAATGCAGGTACCATTGAGAATAAAGGTATTGACTTCAGTCTTAATTTTAATCATGAGTTTACTGAAAATTTTCGTTTAAGTCTGGGTTATAATTTGACCACTATTAAGAACAAAGCACTCAGCGTTAACAATGCTGCAGGCTTTTTGTCGGGAGGGTTATTCAATCTAAATCAAGCAACCTCTAGATTCCAAACAGGATTGCCAATCGGTGTGTTTTACGGACTTCAGACGGATGGTGTATTTCAAAATCAAGCCGAGATTGACGCACACGCCGTACAACCAAACGCACAACCTGGCGATTTAAGATATGTAGATGTAGATGGTGATGGTGTAATAGAATATGGAAGTAGCGATGATTTAACCGTTATAGGTAATCCAATTCCAGATGCGACAATGGGGTTGAACTTAAATCTAAACTTCCATCAGTTTGACTTTGGAACATCACTTTATGCTTCTATTGGTAATGACATCGCTAGAAGTTATGAGCGCTTTTTAACATATAGTAACAAGCCGGACTTGTACTTGAATCGTTGGACTGGAGAAGGAACATCAAACGAAGTTCCGCGCGCATCTAGTGAGGCATCTAACAATCAATTGTTTTCTTCGTTTTATGTTGAAGATGGATCTTATTTGAGAATCCAGAACGTACAATTAGGTTATTCTATTCCAACAAAATATTTAAACAATATGGGCTTAGATCAATTTAGGATTTATGTAGCGGTAAATAATGTATATACATTTACAGAATATAGAGGTTACAATCCTGATATCTCCAACTCCAACCCAAATTCATCTGGAGTTGATTTAGGACAATACCCTAATACACGCACATTTACCACAGGAGTTAATGTTTCATTTTAATTTTATATAAATATGAAAAAGAGTTTAAAAATAATAACAGTAATGGTTTTAATGCTAAGTTTTGCGTGTGACGATTACTTGGAAATATTGCCAGAAGGACAAATAAGTAGTGAAAACTATTTTAACACGCCATCTGATTATGAGGATGCCCTTGTGGGAGTTTATGATTTATTGTCCACAACGTATCTAAGTAATGTGCTAGGAGAAATAGCTTCGGATAATACTTTAGCCGGTGGCGGTAATTCTACAGATGTATTGGAATGGCAACAAATTGACGACATGATTCATACCGCAGATAATGCAGCATTAAGAAATGTGTTTCAATGGATGTACGCAGGAGTCAGTAGAGCAAACTATATAGTTGAGTTCCAAGATAAAATAGATTTTGAAGGAAAGGAACAGATACTAGCTGAAAACCTATTTCTGAGATCTTACTTTTACTTTGAATTGGTAAAGTTTTTTGGTGATGTTCCTATGTATTTGGATGGCAGGATTACAATTGCAGAGTCGCAATCTATCGATAGAACTCCAAAAGCAGAAGTCTTAGCACAATTAGAACAAGATTTGACAAGCGTTATCGATGACTTGCCTTGGCAGCAGGATCAACCAGGAAGAGTTACCAAAGGAGCAGCTCTAGCACTGTTAGGAAAAATTTACCTTTACGATGAGAAATTTCCAGAAGCAGCAAATGCTTTAGATAGAGTTATCAATGAAGGTCCATATGATTTGGTGGACGACTATTCAACCATTTTCTTAAACTCAAATGAAAACAATATAGAATCTGTTTTTGAAGTACAATATTCTGGAGCACAAGAAGGAGCAAGTTTTGACTGTTTTCTCTGTGTTGAAGGAAATGTGGCCTCAGGTTTTATGGGTGTAAGATGGCAATC
>Ga0079224_100016164_pt1 | contig 10468 bp, 7 predicted proteins | sample Stecom2015_FD_80414 | JGI IMG/M metagenome (GOLD analysis project Ga0079224, IMG submission 80414) | Agricultural soil microbial communities from Utah to study Nitrogen management - Steer compost 2015 | ecosystem: Environmental > Terrestrial > Soil > Agricultural land | place: USA: Utah...
AGCGTCTTCTGTCACATGGTCGGCATCGTCCTTCTGGCCAAGGCCATGTTTTATATGCACTGGTAGCAACCTCTACAAAAACATTCACGGGGAAAAAATGTCATCGATTCCTACTTTCCGACGCGTAGCGCTGGGGCTGGCGCTGTCCGCAATCTGGCTGCCCGGCGCCCATGCCGACAACACACCCACCCTGGCACCAGTGGTTGTTCAGGGCGAAGGTAACTCATCGCCCTTGCAGCCCGGTCCCATCAGTGAAAAGGCTCGCCTGCAACGGGTGGCGGGTGGTACCAACCTTGTTACGCCGCAGGACGAAGTACGCCTGTCGACCTTGCGCGATGCGCTGGATTACCAGCCCGGCATCGTGATGCAGGACTTCTTCGGCGGCATTGACCAGCCGCGTCTGAACATTCGCGGCTCGGGCATACAAAGCAACCCGCTAAACCGCGGCGTCCTGCTGATGCAGGACGGCCTGCCCCTGAACGAAGCGGACGGATCCTTCGTCATCGGTTTGCTGGAGCCACGCAACGCTCGCCTGATCAGCGTGCGCCGTGGCGCCAATGCCCTGTCAGCCGGGGCGACCACGTTGGGCGGCGAGTTGGACTTCCAGTCTTTTACTGGTACGCAGAACGATGTGATCAGCGTGGAAGGCGGCAGCTTTGGGCGTCTGGGCCTGCACGCGGCCAAAGGCTTTCAGGGGGACCAACTGGACGGCCGCCTGAGCGTCAGCCACGACAAGTCGGAAGGCTATAGAAACCATTCCGATTCCCAACGCACAAGCATCCAGGGCAACTTCGGCGTACGCGGCGACAATTTTGAGAATCGCAGCTATCTTTCCTACACGGACCTGGATTTCGATATTCCCACCGTGGTGCCCAAACAGCGCGTCTGGGACGATCCGCGCGGCGTCATGGGCGACCAGCCCGGCGACAATCCCAATATCTACAAGCGCGATCCCCATCGCAAGACTGAGCAGTTCCGCCTGGCGAACCGCAGCTATTGGGGCAGCGAGGACATGAACCAGACCTTGGGCGTGTACTGGCAGAACATCGACGACACCTTTACCGAACCAACCGTCTCTACCCCGACCACCGGCGACACCTACGGCGCGCAATGGCAACTGGCGGGCAAGTGGAATACCGTGGACTATCGCCTGGGCCTGGACTGGGCCCGTAGCGACATGGAGCGCGACCTCTACATTGTCAACCCGAACAACGGCAGCAACATGAAGCGCTTCGGAAACTTCTCCATGCGAGCGGAGAACCGCAGTGCGCTATTGGGACTGGAGTGGCACGTCACGCCGGAATGGAGTCTTGCCGGCGACTTGAAGTACACACAGGCTGTGCGCGACGCCAGCGACAAACTGACCGGCCAGCGCCTGGATCAGGACTGGTCCTATGCCAGTCCGAAGATCGGCGTAATCTGGAAGCCCAGCGAGGCCCTGCGTTTGTTTGCCAATGTCAGCCGCAGCAATGAAGCGCCGTCGTACTGGGAAATCATCACCGGCAGCGTCCAGAACCCGATGACGGGCCAGGCCAGCGCCACCATGAGTTCCTTGAAGCTGCAGCGCGCCTTGACCTACGAGCTTGGCGCCGACGGTCGCCTGGCCGACGGCGACTATGCGGCGAACTGGTCTCTTACCCTTTATCGGAGCAATGTCGACGACGAGCTGATGAGCGTCACCAATGCATCGGGCTTCGGCTCGGCCGGCACGTTCAACTACACCGATCGCACCCGGCACCAGGGTCTGGAGGCCGGCTTGAACGGTACGCTGCCCGCGCCAGGCGCTGGCGCCTTCGATTACCGCCTGGCCTATACCTACAGCGACTTCCGTTTCAAGGGCGGCGAGTTCGACGGCAACCGGATAGCAGGCGTTCCCAAGCACCTGATCAGCGCCGAACTGCTGTATCGCATCGGCGGCTGGCGCCTCGGACCGAACCTGCGCTGGATGCCCGGCGACACGCCGGTCAACCACGCCAATGTCCCTGGCACCGAGCAGAACTCCTATGCGCTGCTGGGCTTCAAGGTGGCCTACCAGCACGACAAGCATTGGAGCGCATGGCTGGCGGGCGACAACCTGACGGACCGCAAGTACATCAGCAGCTATGCAATACGCAACACCTCGGTGGCAACTGCGCCGGGCTATCTGCCGGGCAATGGCCGCAGCATCAACGCAGGGCTGCGTTACACCTTCTGATGACGTCGCCGCCCTCGCATGAAAACGATGCCTGGGGCGGAAATTCTTTGCTTTTTTGTGCATAATGCACCTGGACATAAACCACTCCAGGTGCATGCATGACGATCCATACCCCTACCGTTCTCGTCACCGGCGCCAGTCGGGGAATCGGCGCCGCCACGGCCATCGCCGCGGCGCGCGATGGTTTCAATGTCGCCATCAATTACGTCAAGGACGCGGACGCTGCGAGCAGCGTGGCGCAGGCCGTCGCGCGGCATGGCCGCAAGGCCGCCATCATCCAGGCCGATGTCGGCAAGCCGGAAGATATCCCACGGATGTTCCAGGAAGCGGAGCAGCAATTGGGCCCCTTGACTGCGTTGGTCAACAACACCGGCATCACCGGACCCATCGGACCGTTTTCGCGAACCACCGACGCCACGATAGAGCGCGTCTTCCAGGTGAACGTGTTCGGGGCCATCCAATGCGCGCGTGCCGCGCTGGCCTGCTTCGAGCGCAGCGGATACGGCGGCGTCATCGTCAATGTGTCATCGGTCGCGGCCCGTACCGGCAGCCCTGGCGAATACATACACTACGCGGCAAGCAAGGCCGCGCTGGATACCTTTACTGTGGGACTCGCGCGCGAAGTAGCTACCACGGGTGTGCGGGTATGCGCCGTCTCGCCGGGCACAACACTGACGGATATCCACGCCACGGCGGGCGAACCCGGCCGGCCCGAGCGCATCGCGCCGAAAATACCCATGGGCAGGCTGGCCAGGCCCGAAGAGATCGCCGAAACGATAGTCTGGCTGCTATCGCCGGCGGCATCGTACATGACCGGCACCGTGGTCCAGTGCGCGGGCGGGCTGTAGGCCGGCCACAATCCGTCAGCATCGGGCTCCCGAGCCGACTGCAGACAGCCGCCCCACTTCCACCGGAGCCCGATAACGCTAAACTGGGGCTTGGCACATTCCTACTATTTACTGACGCATGACCACATCCGCCATCAAGGTCTGCCGGTCCACCGAGCTTGTGGACGGCGGCCTGGCCCGCAAGCTGCCGGTACGGCACAGCGGCGAACTCACCAACGCCTTCTTCGTCCGCTACGAGGGACACGCCTATGGCTACCTGAACCGCTGCCCGCACATGGGCTCGCAACTGGATTGGGAAGGCCATGTGTTCACGCGAGCGGGCGACCAGTTGATGTGCGCCCGCCACGGCGCCACCTTCAAGCCCGACACAGGCGAGTGCACAGGCGGTCCATGCCAGCCCAGCAGGCTGTCCGCGCTTAAGGTGACGGAGGCGGATCAATCTGTACTGTGGTGGCCGGAAGGCAAGACCGAGCCGGCATAGCGCATGAAGCCGGCGTATAGTGATGCTTGCCGGATGGCCTGAAAGGGCCGTACGGGAACGGGCCACGGCCCCATAGCAGATAATTCAACGCCTTTTTTCCGGAAGACCTCGTGAATCAAACCCTGCCTTCGAACCTGGAACCCAGCGCCCTGCGCAACGACATCCGAACACTGGGAAAAACATTGGGAGATGTCATCCAGGAATGCGAAGGCAAGGCTATTTACGAGGTCATTGAAAAATTGCGCCGCGCCGCGGTGAAGTTCCGCCGCGAAGGCAATATCAAAGACAGCCGAATACTGGAACGGCAAATTGCCCGCCTGGAAGATGAGGAAGCCTCTTCAGTGGCGCGGGCATTCAGCTATTTTCTGCACCTGTCCAACATCGCCGAAGACCGCGACCAGAACCGGCGCCAGCGTCGGCACGAACTGCACGCCGATGCGCCCATGCGCGGCAGCCTTCAACATGCGCTTGATCTTTTGCAAAGCAAAGGCGTGGGTAATCGCAAGATATTGCGCTACCTGGAACAGGCTTGCATTGTTCCGGTCCTGACCGCCCACCCCACCGAAGTCCAGCGCAAAAGCACCCTGGACCTGCACCGCGAGATCGCCCGGCAACTGGCACTGTCCGATGCAACTCAAACGCCGGGCGAGAAAATCCTGCTGCAGCGCAAATTGGCAGGCCTGGTGGCCACGCTCTGGCAAACCCGCATGCTGCGGCGCCAGAAGCTGACGGTGCATGACGAGATCGATAATGCGCTGACCTACTACACCAGCACATTCCTGACCGCCATTCCGCGCCTCTATCAGGATTTGTCCATACGCCTGCAGCCCCCCGGGCGCACGCTGTTCGAGGTAAACGCCCAGCCCCTGCCGCCCTTCCTGCAGATGGGCAGCTGGATAGGCGGCGACCGCGACGGCAACCCGAACGTAGACGCTTCGACGCTGGAACAGGCCCTGCTGCGCCAATCCGCGCACGTACTGCAACACTATCTGCAAGAGGTCAAATCACTGGGCACAGAGATTTCACTGTCGCACACCCTCAGCGCGGCCAGCCCGGATCTGCTCGCCTTGTCGATCGCCAGCCAGGACACGTCCGAGCATCGGGTCGACGAGCCCTACCGCCGCGCCTTCATCCACCTGTATGCGCGCCTGGCCGCCACCTCGGTGGCCCTGACTGGGCGTCAACTGGCCCTGCGCCCGACTTACGACGCTCCCGCCTATGCCGACCCACAGGAATTCCAGCGCGACCTGCTGACTATTGCCGAATCGCTGGACAAGCACCACGGCAGCCTTATCGGTCAACTGCGCCTGTCGGGGCTGCTGCAGGCCGTCAGCATTTTCGGCTTCCACCTGGCAACTGTCGACCTGCGTCAAAGTTCCGACGTGCACGAGCGTGTGCTGACGGAGTTGTTCAAGGCGGCCAAAGCTCAATTCAAAGGCAAGCCGGTGGACTACCGGAAGTTGTCCGAGGACGAGCGTATCGAACTGCTGCGCCAGGAGATTCAACAGGTACGCCCCCTGGTCTCCCCCTGGCTGCACTATTCCGCCGAAACCGAAAAAGAACTGGCCATCTTGCGCATGGCCGCGGCCTGCCGTAAAAAATATGGTCCGGCCGCCATCAAGCATGCCATTGTGTCGCACACCGAAACGCTTAGCGATCTGCTGGAGATCCTGGTGCTGCAACAAGAGACGGGGCTGATCTCGCCGCAGGACCGGAAGGCCGGCGCCGGCCTGATGGTTGTGCCTCTGTTCGAAACCATACCCGACCTGGTGCGTGGGCCCGAAATCATGGCGGCCTGGCTCGATCTTCCCGAGGTGGCGCAACGCGTGCGCCATGCGCAGGACGGCATACAGGAGGTCATGCTGGGCTATTCCGACAGCAACAAGGACGGCGGCTACCTCACGTCCAACTGGTCGCTGTACTGCGCCGAACGGCAACTGGTGCAGGCATTCAAGAAGCGCAAGCTGCGCCTGCGCCTTTTCCATGGCAGGGGCGGGTCCGTGGCGCGCGGCGGCGGCTCAAGCTTCGATGCCATCCTGGCCCAGCCCCCCGGCACGGTCAACGGACAGATCCGCCTGACCGAACAGGGCGAAGTCATACAGGGCAAATACAAAGACGCCGAAGTCGGTCGCTGGCATCTGGAAAATTTCGTCGCCGCCACGCTTGAGACCAGCCTGGCGACCAACACGACGATGTCGCAATCCGAAGACGAAAACATGGCGCGCTTCGGCGCCATCCTGGACTTCATGTCCGATGTTGCACAGCAAAGCTACCGCGACCTGGTCTATGGGACACCCGGCTTCAATGACTATTTCTTCGCCTCCACCCCCATACTGGAAATTGCGGGGCTGAACATCGGCTCGCGCCCTGCGTCGCGCAAGGCCAGCCGCAAGATCGAGGATCTCCGCGCGATTCCCTGGGGATTCTCGTGGGCGCAATGCCGGCTTATGCTGACTGGCTGGTACGGTGTGGGCACTGCCTTGAACGCCTATATAGAGCAAGGCTGCGACCAGGCTCCCGCCAAGGCGGCGGACCGTCTGGCGCAATTGCGGGAAATGGCAACGGTCTGGCCTTTTTTCAGGACGCTGCTGTCCAATATGGAGCAAGTGCTGGCCAAGACCGACCTGGACATCGCCCGCCGATACGCGGCTCTGGTGCCCAGCCGAAAGCTGCGCGAAGATATATTCGGCCGTATCAAGGCCGAGTTCGAGTTGACTCTGGACATGTTCAAGCGCATCAGCGGCCATGATCTGCTTGCCAACGACCCCCTGCTCAGCGCCGCGCTGAGCGAGCGCTTCGCCTATATCGATCCGCTGAATCACCTGCAGGTCGAGCTTTTGCGCCGCCATCGCCAGGTCGAAAAAAAGCCCGTCAAGACGGGCTCCGAGGAAAGCCGCAGCCAGCGGGCCATACACATGACAATCAACGGTATTGCCGCCGGGCTGCGCAATTCGGGCTAGCCTGCTGCTGGCCCGGTCATACGCCTAGATCATGCTGTTGCCGTCTTTCCTGGCGGCGCGCATGTCGCGGACCAGCGCGACAATCAATGCAAGCAGGACAGCGGCCGAGGCTACAGGCCATAGCAAGATATAAGCGGTCATAAAGAAGCCGTTCATTTTTTCTCCTTTTAAGCGCGGGCGGCCGCAAGGCGGCCACCGCCGGTTGATGCTCGGCCGCGATTCTTCGCGACCGGCTCGTCATCCTGGTGGAACGAGGTGACTCGCTCGGCCAGCAGGTCAAAATCAAAGCGTTCATTGCTGCGCAAGCTTATGGCCACACATACCGAGGCGCTTACGCCATAGGCCGTCAGCGAGCTGAGCAGTACGACATAATCGCGTAGAAAGCCCACGGTGTAGGGCATGGACACCAGGGCGGCCGCAACGCCCATCGCAATCGCAATGTTGCGACTGAAGAAGGCAAATGTCATCAGGCCGACCACCACGCCCAAGCCGACCGAGGCGCACAATTCGAAGAACACACCGACCGCGCCCACCAGCGGAACCAGTTCGAACCGCGCCGTCGCAAACAGCGCGACGGCTGCAACCACCGCCCAGGTGAAGGCCTTGTTGCTGACCCTGTTCCAGTAGAAGCTGACGATTACCGGAAAGACGATCGCACCCCACAGTGCGCCCACGAACACCAGCATGACCAGGATGTCGAGCCGCAGGCTGGCAAATATCACGCCCAGCATCGTGGCAACCACCATGGTGACGCGCCCCCACCAAAGCATGCGCTTGGGATCAGGTTTGCCGCGTGCCAGGTTCTTGCCATAGACGTCCGTCATGACGATGGCCGACAAGGCCGACAGGTCGGAATCAGCCGTCGATGACAGCGAGCCCACCACCAGTATGAAAAACAGCGCTATGCCGAATGGCGGCAAGTAAGTCGACGCCATTTGTGGAATGATGTTGTTCATGTTGCCGTCTATGGGATCGAGCCCGACCAGCAGCGCCAGCAGGCCCAGCATGCCCAGCCCGATGACCACCGCACCATAGCCGATGGTAGCCGTCAGGAATGTGGACTTGATCAAGTCTTCGCGCACGGCAAACAAGCGCTGCGCAATCGTCTGGTTGCCAATTGCATAGGCCAGGACCGCAACGAAGTATGGCGCGCCCTGTTCAAGTATGGCTTTCGTCGAGAAAAAGTCGGATTGCTGGTCGCTTAGATTTCCCAGGTTCGCCATCAGCATGTCGGTGCCGCCGGCATTGAAGAAGATCAGCGGAATGATTACCACAGCGGCCAGAATCATCGCGATCAGCTGTGCAAAGTCTGTCATGACCGAGGCCCGGAAACCAGACCATAATGTGTAGGACAGCACGCCCAGGCCGGCAATGAGCACACCTTGTATAAAGCTTAGCGGGCTAAGTATGGAAACCAGTGCGCCCGCCGCAGTGAAGTTGACCATAAGGCTGATGCAACTGCCGATCAGATTGGACACCGCCATGATGAGCTGGCTGGATGTGCCGTGGCGCGCCTGTATTACCTCGGCCAGCGTATGCGCTTTGGGCGCGAGTTGACGGAATCGCCGGCCGAAGGGGTAGATGAACAGTATCATCAAGGCACCCCACAAGCCGTAGTGTAAAGGGCCGGAAAGACCATAGCGGTACCCGGACGTCGCACTGGCATAGAACGATGCCGCCCATATCCAGGTGGCGATCATGCTGGCGGCCGACAGTCCGAAACCTATGGCGTTGTTCGACACCATGTAGCCATCGACGTTCTCTTTCTTTTTACCTATCAGAAGGGAAAGCAGGAACGTCAGTCCATAAAAACCCACCAGCAGCATCAGCGCAGTGGATGTCGATAACTTGAAAAAATCAGCCTCTTGCATCGGTGTAGCAGTCCTCATGTGCGTGGCTCCTGATATCGGCGCGCGCAATCAAACCCGCCGGCACCGGGAACGCCTAAGCTCCAGGACAGACTGGTTGAAAGACACAAATCAGGTGCCTTGTTGCAGCATCAACAAGCAATGACGGAACGCCGAATATCGGCAAGGGCTGCCAGCGCTTGTAAGCTGCGGTGTCGGCCATGCAGGTCGACGTGATGTTCCGCGGCCGAATCCGGCCGGGTATATTTGTTTCGGCTAAAACAGCCGGGCCACCGCGTAGCGGCCATGTGACGGAAAAAAATTTCCTGAAATTTCTGCCTGGAGCCTCGCCAAAAGCCTCTGGCGCGGCTGCTCATCCAAGCAGCGCAAGTGTCGCATTGTAATACCGTGTGCCTGACAAGTCTACAGCGGTTGCCAATAGGGCTCTGGCCGAGGCCGCAAAAGTAGCTGACCATCAAGCAAGAAAGTATGATGAAAACATTCAGCTTCCGTAGCCCGATCCATCCATGATCAGCGATTCCATCTATGCCGCCTTCATGCGTGCGATGCGGCCTCCCGGCTCATCGACGTACGCGGTCCTGGCCGATAACGAACTTCCCAGACTGACGGGCAGCGGCAGCTTGCCGGCGGCCTTTCCGGTTACCGAGCTGGCCGCCGCCTCGATAGGCGCAGCGGCAAGCGCCCTGGGCCGCTACATGGAATTGCGCTTCGCCTTGCAGCCTCGCATCTCGGTCGATCGCCGGCTGGCCTCCATGTGGTTCGCCATGTCTTTAAGGCCAATGGGCTGGCAGCTTCCATCGGTGCGCGACCCGGTCACCGGCGACTATGCGGCCAGCGATGGATGGATACGCCTGCATGCCAATGCGCCGCATCATCGTGCCGCCGTGCTCGCCGTGCTGGGTTGCCCGCCGGCGCACGACAGCGTGGCGCAAACCATAGCGGGCTGGCGTGCCTTCGAACTTGAAGACGCCATCGTAGCCGCAGGCGGCTGCGCGGCCGCCATGCGCTCAAGGACCGCCTGGGAAAAGCATCCCCAAGGCCTGGCGCTGCAAACAGAGCCTCTGTTTCACTATGCCGGCGGCGATAGCGGCCCTGCCGGCCATGCCGCCGCCGGGCCGGAGCGTCCTCTTGCCGGCATCAAGGTACTGGACCTGACACGGGTGCTGGCGGGTCCGGTGTCGACCCGCTACCTTGCGGGTTATGGCGCACAAGTACTGCGCATCGATCCGCCCTTCTGGACTGAACCCGGCATGGTGCCCGAAGTCACATTGGGAAAGCGCTGTGCACAGATGGATCTGCGCGCAAGCGGTCAGTTGAAGCGGCTTAAATCGCTGATGGCCGGCGCCGACATTCTCATTCATGGCTATCGTGCCGATGCCCTGGAGCGTCTCGGCCTGGATCCCAGCGCGCGTCAACGCATTCGACCGGGTCTGGTCGATGTGTGCCTGGATGCCTATGGCTGGACGGGGCCATGGAGCAGGCGGCGGGGTTTCGACAGCCTGGTCCAGATGAGTTGCGGCATCGCCGAAGCCGGCATGAGGCATTTCGATGCCTCCCGCCCAGCGCCATTGCCGGTTCAGGCGCTGGATCAGGCTACAGGCTACCTGATGGCGGCGGCGGCCCTGGACGGACTGGCCATCCGCTGGCAAGAAGGACGCGGATCGTGCACGCGCCTATCACTGGCCCGAACCGCCGATCTGCTGATGTCACAAGCGGCCTCACCGCCAGCGACATTGGAACCGGAAAGCGAAAACGACTGGGCCGATGCGCTGGAACTCACGCAATGGGGGCCGGCACGCAGGCTCAAGCCGCCTTGCGACGTGGAAGGAGCCGCCATGCGCTGGGATCATCCCGCCAGTGCGCTGGGCAGCAGCTCCGCCAACTGGCTGTAACGAAAACAGGGGCTGCCTTCAACATCGACAGTCCCCTGTATCGCCCCCCAGCTTCGGCATCAAGCGGAGGCTTGCTTCTTGCGCCGCTTCATATAGCGCAATAGAGGCGGAACAAGCACTATCGAGAGCGATACCAGCCACAGGCCCTTCGCGATATTGCTGTCGTACAGCACATGCAGTTCACCATTGGTAATGGACAAGGCGCGCCGCAGGTTCTGCTCCATC
>Ga0079224_100016165_pt1 | contig 10468 bp, 9 predicted proteins | sample Stecom2015_FD_80414 | JGI IMG/M metagenome (GOLD analysis project Ga0079224, IMG submission 80414) | Agricultural soil microbial communities from Utah to study Nitrogen management - Steer compost 2015 | ecosystem: Environmental > Terrestrial > Soil > Agricultural land | place: USA: Utah...
GGGCGCTGGGCGTCCACCGGCGTCGGCTCCCGCCCGTCATCGTCGGCGGGGCGCTGGGCGTTCACCGGCGTGGCGCCCGCGTCGTCCTCCGCGGCCCCCACCGACTGGGCGTTTTCGGGCTCCTGCGGTGCGTCGGAGGTCTGCTCGCGCTGATCGTCCGAATCGCCTCTGCCGGCTTCCGCCGCCGCCGCGGCGCTGTCGGAAAACGGGACCTCATCGGACGGCGCAGGCGCCGCGTCCCACTCCGACGAAGCGGCCTCCGGCGCACCCTCGGGATCGGGGCCACGCGCGGCGCCGGGTGCCACATAGGGGAACCCCAAGGCGCGCAGGAGCCGCCAACGCTTCGGGCCGGCTTCCTCGCTCAACGCGGCCTTGTAGGCCTCCATGGCCCGCTCGGGCTGATCGGCTCCCCGCCACAGCCGGGCCAGCTGCCGGTGAAGACGCTCACGGAGGATGGGGGACGCCTCGTCCTCGATCGCCGCTTCCAGCAGCGTGCCCGCGGCCTCCTGGGTCCCGGCCGCGCGGGCCACACGCACCATCAGGCTCGCGGTCCGTAGCGTCATGGGCAGGGGCAGGCTCGCGCGGATCAGGGCGTGGAAGGCCTTCCGGGGCCCCTTCTCCCGCCACAGCCGGAGCACGGCCTGCCGGTTGGCCTCCACCGTGGCGCTGAGCTCATCCGCGGATCCCGGATCCGATCCGATGACGCCACCCCCGTCCGTCCTGTCCACACGCCGTTCCGCTGCCATGAAGGGCTCCGACCTTACACGCTCGGGCCGTCCCCGACCCCTCCCACATTCCAGGTGCCGATCGGCGGCGTGACACCGTCCTGCCGGAACACCCGATGCAGGTCCTCCGGCAGAGGCGCCTCCAGCAGCAGGGGCGCCCCGGTGCGGGGATGGGGTAGCAGCAGCGCCTGGGCGTGGAGCAGACATCGATCGGCCGGCTGGCCGCCGATCGTGCGAGCGCCCCCATAGCGCGCGTCTCCGCAGATGGGTGCGTCCAGTGCCGTCAGGTGGGCCCTGAGCTGGTGGGTCCGACCGGTGCGGGGAAAGAGCGCCACCAGCGCGTGATCCTGTTCGGCGTGGAGCAGCGACCAATCGGTGACCGCGTGCACCCCATGCGCCCGGCGCGAGGCCCGGAAGCGCCCCGGGCGCGAAGGATCCCGGGACAGCGGCAGGTCGATCCGGCCCCCCTCGCCGTGGTCTGCGAGCGCCGGACCACAGGCCGCCAGGTAGCGCTTGTGGGCGGTCCCCTCGCGGAACGCCTCCGCCAATGCCGAGGTGTCCTGTTTGGTGACCCCGAAAACGGTCACCCCACTGGTCTCCCGATCCAGGCGGTGGACCAGGCCGGCCGGGTGTCCCAGCAGCCTGGAGACCTCGCTCAGCAGGTTCTCATCCACCCGTCCCGGGCTCGCCTGCGCGTTGATGCCCGCGGGCTTGGCCACCGCGATGCAGGCCTCATCGCGGTAGAGCACCTCGATGGGGGGCGGAGGCGCCGCGGGCGCCAACACGTCCTCTCCGGCCTCCTCGAGCACCACGGTGAGGATCTGCCCCGCTCTCAGAGCGACGCCCGCAACCCGCGCGCGGCGACCGTCCACCCATACGCTCCCGCGGGCAACGCGCTCCTCGGCACGGGCCTTCGCCTCCCCCAGAACCTCTGCCAGGACGTCGACGAGGGGCCCCGCCTGTTCAGGGAGGACGGTGTGGCGGCGGCGCTTCAACGGGACGGAGGGCAGGAGGTGGACATCGACCCGAGGGTATCGGGCCGGGGGCACCCTTGCGAGCGTCATGCGCTGGTCTAGGGTGCCGACGCCGTGGCCCTCAACGAACTCGTCATCGCCCTGCGCCCGGAGCTCGAGCCTCTGCAGGCGTCCGCCGCCCGTGACCGCTGGCAGCGGGTGCGCGACGGCTCACCAGCCGCTCCCGGTCCGCTCGGAACCTCCCCCTTCGCCCGGGAATCCGTCTTTCATGCCTTCCGCGAGGCCCGGGAGAGCGCCTCGGAGCGTGCCGCCCCACGTCTGCGCCGGGTTCAGGAGCTCGCGTCCCGCGCCCTGACCGAGCGCCTCGGGGCCGAGGCGGAAGCGGCGTGGTTCCGGGTCGAGCGGGAGGCGAGATTGGAGGCCGGTCTCGGTGGCCACAGCCTGCCTGTCGCGCGGTGGATGGCGCGCCGGAGTCCGGATCGTGAGCGACGGGAGGCGCTTGAGCAGGGGATCGCCCAACTCGAGGCCGATCTGGCGACGCCCTCCCAGCGTCGGTACGAGGCCTCTTTCCGCGCCGCCGAGCTGTTGGGGGCGCGCGATCCGCTGGCGCTGTGGGACGAGGTGACCGGCATCGATCACGGCGCGTGGGCCCTCGAAGGTGAGCGCTTCGACGCCTCCACGCGCGAGGGCTACCTGGACCTCCTGCGCTTCGCGCTCGAACGCTCCGGCCCCCGTATGCGCCCCCTGCCCCGCGGCGATGCGGCCACCCACGACGTCCTCTACGCCGCCCGGATCCCCTGGCTCGACGCGCTGCTGACGCGGGAGTCTCTGCTTCCCGCGCTCCAGCGCTGGACCGACGAGCTCTTCGACGGCTGGACCGCGCAGGGCCGCATCCGGATCCTCCTCGATGAGGGGCCCGCGCACGCGCCACCCGACGCCGTGGGCCTGGCCATCCCCGGCGAGATCCGGCTGGCGGTGCGTCGCGAGGGGGGCATCACCGGTTGGCGCGCCCTGCTGGGAGCGGTGGGCCAGGCACAGGGCCTCTCGATGATCGATCCCCACGCCCCGCCCGAGGATCGCTGGCTCGGAGATGGCGCGGTGCGGGCGCTGCCCGGGCTGCTGATCCAGACCCTGCTGCTCGAGCCGGGCTGGCTCATGCGCTACGTCCGGCTCACCGCGAACCAGGCGCGGGAGGTCGTGCGCTTCGCCGCCTTCAGCGCACTGGCCCAGACCCGGGAGCGGATCGCCCGCTTCGACCTCGAGCGCTACGGTTTCCGGGGCGCCTCCCGCCAACAACTGGAGAGCTTCTGGAGCGAGCGCATGGCGCAGGCACTGCTCGGAAGGGAGCCGGGAACCCGGGCCTTCGCGCATCTTTCGCCGTTCCTCCCCAGCGTGCATCCGCTTCGGGGCTGGGGTCTGGTGGGGAGCCTCCATCCCCGGCTCCTCTCGTCGTTCGATGAGGACTGGTGGCGCAACCCCGCCGCGGGCCGGTTCCTCCGCAACGTGTTCACCCGGGGAGGTCGCGATCAGGCCGAGCTGCTGGCCGCCGAGTGGGGCACCTCCACCCTCGCGCTCGACGGGTGGCAGACGCGACTGCTGCGCTGCATGTCGGCCTTAGGCGCATCAGGCGCCCGCTCAGGGCGCAGACGCACAACGGCCCCCGGATCTCGAGATCACAGGGGCCGCAGGTGAAGCGTGCTGAGCCGTGGCTCAGCGCTTCTTGTTGCCGAGCGCTTCCAGGATGCGCTGCTTGGCGCTGTTCTCCGGAGCCGCCAGACCCTTGGGGGCCTTCCCCGCCGCGCGGGCACCACGCAGGAGGCTCATCTCCAACAGCAGCAGCTCGTCGGCGACCTCTTCGTTGTCACCGGCCGCGCGGGCGAGCGGTGCATCAAGGGCGTCCACCCCCGCGCCATGACGCATGCGGAGCGCCTGCTCCTCCTGCGTGGTCAGCCGAGCCGACTGCTTCGTCAGCGCCGTCCTGACCTCCCGCGACGTGACGACCGCGGTGCTGCTCGAGCTCTTGCGCTCCATTCGATCAACCTCTCTCGGCACTGAACAGGCAGGCATGTGGGAGTCGGAGAACCCGCTCCTCCAGCCATTCTGTGGACCCTCAGGGGGTCGGTCAATTTTCTGGCTCCCACGTGGGCTGCGGCGGGAGGCCCCGACTATGCGATCGAAATCGCTGCGAGGGCCAGTTTTCGGCCTCAGCGGGGTCAGGCAGGGATGTGGGGGCGCCCCCGCGGCGCCTGGAATTGAACGCGGCTTCGGCCCCACAGCCGCCCCCCACCCACCGGGGGCATCCTCCTTCCCCCCGGGATCCGGCCAGTCGCCGTGACGCCGGGCCGCGCCGCCAAGGTCCATCGGCACGACGCCCGGGGCACCCCTCAAGGCACGTTGAGCCCCGGCACCGCTCGGAGATGGTGTGCGTGTCGAAGCGCCGGTGCCGGCCTGCGGCCCGGGCGTGCGAACGCATCCGATGGGGCGATGGTCGACATCCGCCCCGACGCGTCACTCGGACGCAGGCGCTGAGTCGCCCTCTGCCTCTCCGGCGTTCTCCGCAGCCGCGCCCACCGAGAACCCATAGCGGGTGATGACCTCGGCAATCCCCTCCGGCTTGTCCGCGTCGGGCAGGAAGTCTTCGGGGACCTCGATGGTGGGCTCCTTGCCGATGTCGGAGAGGGCCGAGCGCACCGAGACGCTGAGCTCGGTGGTGGGCTGTCCCTCCTCCCCCGGAACGCGGAGCCTGCCGTCCACCTTGGCCTGCAGGATGACCGCGGTCTGGGCGTCCACCCAGATGCTGCCGCTGACCGACACCGGCGTGCGGGCGGTCCGGAAGCGCTGCCGCAGCAGGCTCCCCGGCGCCTGACCGCCCTTGGGCTCGAGCGGCTCGGGAAGCTTCACCTGCTCGGGCAACGCGGGCTTCTCGCTGGCGAGGCTGAGGTCGTAGCGGTGGGTCTGCCGTCCCTCGAAGGTCTCGGTCCCCTTGGGGCTGAGAGCGAGGCGCGCGTTGAAGAGCACGTTCATGTCCCGCACCACGCCCTGGACCTCGGAGCGGACGCGCTCGGCCATGCCGCGATCACGCAGACGCTGACGGAACCGGCCATAGCGGTTGCGCGCGTAGACCCCGTTGTCCTTGCGGAGGACCTCCAGGCCCTGGTCGCGGGAGTTGTCGAGCACCACCTGGAAGTCACCGCTCACCCCACCGCTTCCGGCGATGATCTTGCGGGTCTCCTCGAGACGGATGGGCTCCTCGGCCCCGGTCCACTCGAAGGTCAGCTTGGAGGTGGCCACGTGGGGTCCCAGCCGCTCGACGACCTCGGCGGCGTCCATGTCGAGGACGCGCTGGGCCAGGGCCGGATCCTCGGCGAGCTGCTGCGCATCGAGCGCTTCGGCAGCGGCGGTGATGACCAGTGGCGGGTCCTCTGCCGAGAAGATGCGCTCCTTGGCGGCGCGATCGACGGGGTCCTGGCAGGCCACGGCCATGAGGCCGAACATCAGCAACGGGAGTGGGCGGAGCGACACGGGGCGGACGGTACGTGCCAATCGACCCTCCCGGCAAGGCGAGAGCCTTGCAGTTGCAGGCGTTTGAGAAGCAGAGTGCCCGGCCGTATGCAGAGCCTGCGAGATAAGTTGCTCAAGGCCGGCCTGGTCACCGAGGACCAGGCCCTCAAGGCCGAATCGAAGATCGTCGTGAAGCGCGCGCCGCCGCCCTCCCCCTCGGAGCTGGAAGGGAAGCGCCGTTCGGAAGGGGGGCGTGGTCGGCCCTCCGGAGACCGGGGACGTGCGGGTGAAGGACGGGGCCGCCCGCCCGGGGGGCGGCGTGAGCGTTCCCCCTCGGCGAACATCCCCAAGCTTCCCCCCATGCCGGGCAGCCGGGCCTACCAGCAGGCCGAGTCGCGCCGTCAGCTCGAGCAGGCCAAGGCGCAGCGGGAGCTGGTCCTGGCCCACCAGGTCGAGATCGACGTGGGCGCCACGGTCTTCTACTTCATGACCCGGAAGAAGCTGTTGCGTCGCCTGGAGCTCACCGAGGCCCAGGCCGCGGAGCTCGAGGCCGGTCGCCTTGCCGTGGTGGAGCGTCCGGATCCGGATCGCATCGAGCATGCGCTGGTGCCGGCAGCGGCCGCGGATGCGCTTCTGGAGAAGTTCCCCAAGGCGGTGCGCTTCTACAACCGCGCCGACCAGCCCATCGGCTTCATGTCCGACGACGAGATCCAGCGCCGCAGCGAGCAGCAGGCCGAGAAGGAGGCCGCGGCCGCAGCCCAGGAGGCCGACGCGGGGGCAGAGGGCCCCGGGCCGCAGCAGGACGCCGACGCGGCCCAGGGAACCCCCGAGCCGGAGCTGCCCGAAGGCGGCGACGTCCCCGAGAAGCCGGATCCGGACGCAGGCGGGAGCGCCCCCGCACCCGAGCCCGCGCCGTCCGAGGGCGGTGACGTCCCCGAGAAGCCCGGCCCCGACACCACGGACAGCGCTTGATGGCCGGCACCCGACCGACCGTGGTCTTCGGGACGCCCCGCAAGCTCCCCAAGGCGGCGAAGCTCGACGGTCGGGTGGTGGTGCTCGACATCGCCTTCGCCGCTGGCGAGGGCGGTGGCGCCTCCTTCGACAAGGTCACCCGGCCCTTCATCGAAGGGCTGGGGGCCCGGCTCGCCGCGTGGGTCGATCATCACGACCACGTCCGCCACCGGTCCTTCGAGGACGACGCGCGCTTCGTCCTGGCGACGAAGGCCCAGCACGGCGCCTGCCCTGAGATGGTGACCGAGGAGCTGGTCCGCAGCACCGGACCGGTGGACACCATCGTCTGCCACAACGACTTCGACGGCCTCTACTCGGCCGCCAAGTGGCTGCGCGGAGGCATCGAGCCCTACCCGGGCGCCGACGACGATGCGCGCTGTGTGGACACCCGGATCGGCACGCCCTCGGAGCTGGGGCAGATGCTGGACCGCGCGCTCCGCTCGAGCTTCGACGAGACCCTGCGCCAGCGGGTGGTGCGCTTTCTCGAGGGCGGCGTGCAGGACGACGCCCTGCGGGCCGGTTTCGAAGAGGCGGCGCGGGCCTTCGAGCAGAAGCTCGAGGTGACCCGGACGATCGCCGACGCGCACTACGCGGTCTACGGACAGACGGCGATCTGCGATCTGGCAGGCGTCACCATCCCCGAGCCCGGCTTCGATCGCACCGAGTTGCTCCTGCTGGGACAGGCGCGTGCGCAGGTGGCCCTCCTGGCCGACCACCAGTCGCTCACCCTCGCCACCGGCTTCGATTCAGGCATCAACTTCCTCAAGCTCCTGGGAGTCACCGGGGGCATGCCCACGGTCGTCTCCATCTCGCGCAACCAGCTCGATCGGGCGCTGGTGGCGCTCCGTCAGGCCGGGCTGTACACCGGCCCGTGAGCCCGCGGGCGTGACGCCGGAGCATCCCCGCGCCGGCTTCCGCACCGGACCGGGTAGGCTCCCGTTATGCAAAGACGCGGGATCGGAATCATCGGGCTGGGGACGGTGGGTGGAAGCGTGCTCGAGCAGCTGCGCACGCGGAAGGAGGCGCTCGAGCGACGCGGCGCGCCCTACGAGGTGGTCGGCGTGGCCGTGCGGGATCGCACCCGCGCGCGGCCTGGCGTGGAGCCCGCGCTCTTCACCACGCCGGAGGCGCTGGCGACCCACCCCGGGGTGGACGTGCTCGTCGAGCTCGCGGGCGGCGTGGAGCAGCCGTGGGAGTGGGTCCGTGCCGCGCTGGAGGCCGGCAAGTCGGTGGTCACCGCGAACAAGGCGTTGGTGGCGGAGCGCGCGGTGGAGCTCGCCGGGGTGCTGGCGAAGTGCTCCGGGACCCTGCACATCGAGGCGGCCGTCGCGGGTGGCATCCCCATCATCCAGGCGGTCGACCGCGGACTCGTCGCCAACGACGTGCTGCGCATCGAGGGGATCCTCAATGGCACCTGCAACTATCTGCTCACCTCCATGGAGCGCGATGGGCTCGACATGGAGGTCGCGCTGAAGACGGCGCAGGAGCTGGGCTTCGCCGAGGCCGATCCCACCCTGGACGTGGGCGGTGGCGATGCCGCGCACAAGCTGGCGATCCTCGCGAGCCTCGTGTTGGGCAGGCCCATTCCGAGCACCGGAATCTTCACCCAGGGCATCCGGAATCTCACCGCCTTCGACGTCACCTGGGCCCGCGAGCACGGCTACCGCATCAAGCTGCTCGCGATCGCGCAGGTGGAAGGCGCGGAGGTCGAGCTGCGCGTGCACCCCACCCTGGTGCGCACCACCCGCCTCATCAGCCAGGTGATGGACGAGTTCAACGCGGTGGAGGTGGAAGGCGACCTCACCGGCCCGCAGCTCTATTACGGCCGCGGCGCCGGCGCCGAACCGACGGCGAGCGCGGTGCTCAGCGACATCGTCCACGCGCTCCGCGGCGAGGGGCCGGTGCGCCGGAACGACACCCGGGGCCGCGACCTCCGGTTGCGTCCGATGGGCGAGGTCGTCAGCCGTCACTACCTCCACCTCGAGGTGATCGATCGTCCCGGCGTGGTCGAAGGCGTCGCCCGTGCCCTGGCCAGCCAGGACATCTCCATCGCCAGCCTCTACCAGCCGGAGACGGATCACGGCGCGCAGGTGCCCCTGGTCTTCACCACCCACCCGGCCGCGGATGCACAGCTCAGCCGAGCGCTCGAGACCATCCGCCAGGCCCCCTACCTCGCCACCCCGCCGGTGCACATCCGGCTGGAGGACTGACATGTCCCTCGGACTCATGGCCCGCTTCGGGCATCGGCTCCCCATCACCGACGCGACGCCGCGCCTCACGCTGGGCGAGGGTTCCACGCCCCTCGTCCCCGCCCCCGCGCTCTCCGCGCGCACCGGCTGTGAGGTCTTCCTCAAGGTCGAGGGCGCCAACCCCACCGGCTCCTTCAAGGATCGCGGGATGTTCCTCGCGGTGGCCAAAGCGCTCGAGGAGGGTGCGCGGGCGATCGTCTGTGCCTCCACCGGGAACACCTCTGCCTCCGCAGCGGCGTATGCGGCCCGCGCGGGGATCGCCTGCTACGTGCTCATCCCGGACGGCGCGGTGGCGTTGGGGAAGCTCGCGCAGGCCATGCAGCACGGCGCGACGGTGCTGCAGATTGCCGGCAACTTCGACCGCGCGTTGGTGTTGGTCCGGGAGCTCGGCGCCAAGGGACAGCTCGCGGTGGTCAACTCCATCAACCCCTTCCGCATCGAGGGACAGAAGACCCTCGCCTTCGAGATCATCGAGGCGCTCGGGGCAGCGCCCGATCTGCACTTCCTGCCGGTCGGCAATGCCGGGAACATCACCGCGCATTGGAAGGGCTACTGCGAGGCGGCTGCGGCCGGTGAGATCCAGAAGCGGCCCCGGATGATGGGCTATCAGGCCGAGGGCGCCAGTCCCCTGGTGCGCGGTGCCCCGGTCGAGGCGCCGGAGACGGTCGCCACGGCGATCCGCATCGGCAATCCGGCCAGCTGGGATGGGGCCATCCAGGCCCGGGATGCTTCGGAGGGTCACATCGGCGCGGTGAGCGATGCGGCGATTCTGGAGGCCTGGACCTGGCTCGCCCAGAAGGAGGGTGTCTTCTGTGAGCCCGCCTCGGCTGCCGGTGTCGCCGGGCTGCTCGCACGGCATGCGGAAGGACGACTCCCGAAGGGACAGCGCATCGTGTGCACCCTGACCGGCCACGGTCTGAAGGATCCCGACCTGGCCATCCGCCACGCCTCGCCCGCGATCCGCGTCGAGGCCGAGCTTGCTGCCATCGGACGGGCATTGGGATCGCGGTGATGGAGCCCTTCCGCGTCCGGGTCCCGGCGACCACCAGCAACCTCGGTCCCGGCTTCGACTGCTTCGGTCTCGCGCTCTCGCTGCACTTCGAGGTCGAGGTCCGTCCGTCCGCGACGCTGACCCTCACCTCGACCGGGGCGGACGTGCCGCTGGATGCGACGAATCTCGTCGTCACCACCCTGCGCGACCACCTGCCTCCGGGAACACCCCTCCCGCCGCTGGCGCTGCACCTGCACAACCGCATCCCGCTCGCTCGGGGCCTCGGTTCCAGCGCGTGCGCGCGCATTGCCGGACTCGCCATCGCCGAGGTGCTGACCCACGGGCTCTCCCGGGTGGATCGGGAACGCGTGTGTGACGCGGCCTGCGCGTTGGAGGGACACCCGGACAACGCCACGCCAGCGGTGCACGGGGGCTTCTGCGTCGGTGCCACGGGCCGGGGGCACGAGCGGGTGGAGCTGGACGGCCGGCGCTACGTGGTGCTGATCCCACAGCTCGAAATCCGCACCGCCGACGCACGCGAGGCGCTCCCGAAGCAGGTCCGGCTGGGCGAGGCGGTGTTCAATCTGCAGCGGGCCTCCCTGTCCGCACTGCGGATTGCCTGCGCCGGGCACCTGGGCGGCGCCCTGCCCTTCGAAGATCAGCTCCACCAGCGCTATCGCCTGGCGCTCGACGCCCGTCTCCAGCGCGCCTTCGCGCGCATGGAACAACTCACCGAAGTCGAGGGCGCGTTTCTCTCCGGTTCCGGAAGCACCCTCATGGCGCTCGCCAAGGCCGGTGAGGAGGAAGCGGCCCGGCAAAGCTGCCTCCGGGTGCTGCAGGAGGAGGGGCTGACTGCTGACGCGCACCTGCTCAGCGCCGACAATCAGGGGCTGATCATCGAGCGGCTGTGACGACGCGCCGGGCACCGGTCAACGAGCGGCTCTGACCCGCGCCTGGGCACCGGTCAACGAGCGGCTCTGACCCGCGCCTGGGCACCGGTCAACGAGCGGCACTGAC
>Ga0079224_100016166_pt1 | contig 10468 bp, 5 predicted proteins | sample Stecom2015_FD_80414 | JGI IMG/M metagenome (GOLD analysis project Ga0079224, IMG submission 80414) | Agricultural soil microbial communities from Utah to study Nitrogen management - Steer compost 2015 | ecosystem: Environmental > Terrestrial > Soil > Agricultural land | place: USA: Utah...
CGGCCCTTCGACCTGGGGCTGGGGCGAGATGAAGAGTCTGGCGGACGGCAGCGACTGGAATGCCGTGTATTCCAAGCAATACGACTGGTACATTTCGGCCTATCTGGACCTGATGAAGGCGGAAAGCGAAAAGGCGGGCAAGCGCCTGCTGGACGTGCTGGACTTCCATTGGTACCCGGAGGCCCAGGGCAGCTGCCGCATCATCATCGACGCCTGCGACCAGATCTCGGAGGCCCAGGCGGAGGCGCGCATCCAGGCGCCCCGCAGCCTCTGGGACAACACCTTTACCGAAAAGAGCTGGATCACCTCGGCAACCACCGGCAACAAGCCCATCAATCTGCTGGGCATGGTGAAGTCTTCCATCGCGGCGCGCTACCCCGGCACCCGCATGGCCCTGACCGAATACGAATACGGCGGGCACGACCACTGGTCGGGCGGCCTAGCCCAGGCCGACGTGCTCGGCATCCTGGGGCGGGAAGGGCTCTACATGGCCACCCTCTGGTCCCAGCCGGGAAAATTCACCAAGGCTTCCTTCCGCATCTTCCGCGATTACAACGGCAATGGCGGCACCTTCGGCGACCTGGCCTTGCCGGTGGCCGCAGGCGATCCGGCGGCCCTTTCCGTTTTCGCGGCCTTGGACAGCAAGGACGCCACCAAGCTGCATATCGTGGCCATCAACAAGACCAATGCCGTCCGGTCCACGCGCTTCGCCCTGCCGGGCGGGGGCTTCACCGGCGCGACCGTGCACGGCTTCGATGAAGGGTCGGACGGAAACATCACGGCGCGGGCAGCCGTTTCCGGCTTGGCTCCAACCGAGTTCACCTATGCCCTGCCCGCCCGTTCGGTGCTGCATTTCGTGCTCACCGGATCTCCCATCGTGGTCGGCATCCGGCTCCCCCCGCAGACTCGGCAGCGGGCCGGGTACGCTCATGGACTATCCGGGGGGCGTCCCGAGGGTCCGGCGAGGCTGTTCGGACTGGACGGCCGCACGGTGGGCCGGTATTCCGGGAACTTGGGGGAGGTTACGCCGTCTTCTTCGGCCGCGGGTTTCCGGGTGCTGCGCCTGGAGCGGGACGGCCACGCGCCGCGGTTGATGTCCGGGCCCGCGACCGGCCGGCTTGACAGGTAGCCGCCCGTCCCCGATCCCATCTGCGGCACGGCGGCCGGGCCGCCGGGAGGCCTCGCCCCATCCGCGATCCACTTCCGGATAGCGTCGACGGCTTCCGGATCCGTATCGGAAAGCGCCCGGCCCTGGGGCATGGGCGAGCCGTACCAGACCGTATCGGCCCCGGCGGAGATCTTATTGTAGAGGGCGCTGGATTCCGGATTTCCGGGAACGACTCTTTTTGTGGCCCCGTCATCCCCGAAGGAAGGCATCAGCATGCGCCCGAATGCCAGCTCCACCTCGAAATTCAGGCCCGAACCGACTCCTCCGGTCTGGAACTCCCCGATTCCATCGGTGCCGTGGCAACCCACGCAATACCTCTTCAAAACGGGAAGGACTTCGTGGGTGAAGGCATCATAGCATGCAAGATGCGCCGGATTCGCCGCGTCGCAATCGCCGCAAGGAATCGCGGTGGTGTTTCCGCATGCCGGTCCGGCCGGATCGCCTTCGTGAAAGCAGGCCATGGGAATAAAGGCCATTCCCGCCAGCAGCGTCTGCAATGAAAACCTTTTGAACGGGCCACCCAGGAACTTCTCCGATCGAAGGAAGCCGATTCCGGATACTTTCATCGGATCGACGTAATCACTCTCGCGGAAGCCGGCCGGCTTTCCCCCCGCAGTTCCACTATCATCAGGCCCTGATGGCCGGGATTTTCCGGCAAGGAAAATGTTTTCAGACCGGTGACGTCGAAGGTCTTGAGTGTCATTCCTTTGAGATTTCGAATGGACAAGGTGGTGAATCCTGCGTGGTTCCATCGGACAGTGACGGTCCGGGATGCCTTCCTGATGATCAGTTCGGGAGATGGAACATCGGAGAAAGGGGCGATGGACGTGATCAATTGCGGTTGGGATTCGGAAATCGAGTTCAGGGTATAGTACGCGTCACTCGTCCACAAGGCCTGCCCTGATTCGGATTGGAGGGCCGGCCCCAGCTTCAGATGCACGACCTTCCCCGCCGTCATGCCGCCGAGTTCCAGATAGACCCTTTTCCGATCGACGGAAACCTGGACGCCCGAAACCGCAAGCGGGGCGACGCCTTGAGGATCGTTGTAATAGTTGAAAGTAGGGGTATAATGCCAATGCTGCAAAGTATACAAGCCGGGCTGGTTCGCCATCGCCCCCACCGGTTCGGTAAACTCTATTTCCAGCCCGCCTTTCCGGGAGCGCACCGCCAGCATCTCGAATACCTTCACGTCCGGCTGCGGGATCAATTTCTGGGGTCCGTTGGGTCCCGTGGCCAGAGTCATTTCCCCCATATAGATGACTCCGTTTTCATCGGCCACCAACCGGCTCACGGGTGATTTCAGGCCTCCGGTGAAGAAGAATGCTGCCCCCTGGGTCGCGCCGTTTACGGTCTCGACGAATGCCCGGAACATGCTCATCTTGGCCCAATCCCCGTAGATGAACTGTCCGGCATAGCGTCCGGACTCCATATACAGCGGCTCCGTGGGCGAGTTGTTGAAGGTCTGATAAGGCAGATGGATGCTGGGTTGCGTCACTTCGCCGCGGGTCCCGCTCATGGAAAAACCGTAGAATTTCCCCGGTTGGACATGCGTCAGGAATGGAGCAGGCCGCCAGTTTCCCTGGTTGTCGGTGACGTATATCCCTCCATCGGGTCCCAGTCCGATACCCATGGGATTCCGTATACCGGTGGCGATGACTTCGTATTTGCCGCCGTTCATCGGGACTCGTACGACGGTGCCCCGGTCGGTGCTTCTTGCCGCTATGGGCGAACCGAGCGCCATGTAAAGGTAGCCGTCCTTATGCACGGGTCCGTATGAATAGGACAGGTTGGCGTCGTCGGCGGGCAAATCGGCCACGGTCTCCTTGGTTTCGAAAATGCCGTCGCCGTCGGAGTCGTCCAACCGGATGATCCGGTTGATCTCGCCGATGTATATCTTTCCGTCCACCACCTCGACGCCCATGGCATCGATGAATTCGTCGGCCACGAGGGTGTGGGTGACGCTTCGGGGTTCTCCCTTGATATTCGAGAGGATATAGGCCCGGCCCCAGGTCGTGCGCCCGAAGGCGACCCCGCCGGCCGACTTGGCCGTATCGCCCCGGTAGGTCGTGATCACCATCCTGCCGTCCGGCAGGAAATCCATGCCCGTGATTCCCAGATTGAAATTCTGCAGGGGGATGTCGACCAATTGGTAGCCGGGATGCCTGCGCGATTGCCCCTGCAGGCCGGCCGCAAAAGCCAGGCTGATCACCAGGAACAACCTTCCGCAAGGGAATTTCCCTTTGCCGGCATCAGGCTTCGATTTCATGATCATGCGATCCTCCTCGCTTCATTCCAGGATGGAAAACTTCCGGGTGAATATCCGGTTTCCGATGATGGCCTTGACCAGGTAGATCCCGTTCCCCGATCCGGAGGCGTCCCACTCCACGGAATGGGCGCCTATCCCCTTGAAGCTTTCGACTTTTCTACCCTGCCTGTCATAGACATGGATGTCGGCAGGCCGGCCGGAAACCGGAAGGGTTATGGAAATGCGCGAACCGGACCGGATGGATTGGATGTCCAGCCCGGCGTTTTTCCCGTTCCACCCGGGCGCCCCATCCCGGATGCCCGTGTTCCCCTGGAAGGGATCCGCGATGGGTTCCCTGGAAATGATGAATTCGTCGAACCAGGTGCGGGCCGTGGGATAGGCCGCATCGGCGGTCCTGCCGAGGGAATAGGGTCCGATCCAGATATCCCTGTAGGCGCTCGCGGCCTTGTCGCTTTTGAAGGTGAAATCCGTGAATTCGATGAAGGTTTCCAGCGGTCGGCCCTCCTCCGCCATCGACACCCTGACGATGCTGTTCGGCTGGCCCCAGGCGCCTATTTTCTGTTCGTAATAGAAGGTCATCCACTGATCCGGCTTGTAGCGCAGGCACCCGGACTTGTCCTGGCTGGTGCAAATCGCGCCGTCTTCGTTCCACATGAGGGTATAGGCGCCGCCCCCCAGGCTTTTCCGGAAATAGGTGCCGCCGCATGCCGAGTAAAGTATCGGAAAGCCTCCATAGTCCTGGTTCAGCATGGCGACTTCCATATTGGGACCGCAGGGCGTACCGTCGTAAATGACGAATTGCTTGAAACCCTCTCCCCCCAAATCGGTGTCGATCATTTCGGGCGAAAATCTCTGCCGCCACTGGAGGTACAAGGAACTGCCCTCGCCGAATTCGGCGCCCAGTCTGGTCATGACATTTCCCGGGGAATCGCCCGCGGTAGGCGCGATGTCGACGCGCATGGAGCCGGCCCCCGAAGCCTTCACCGCATTGTCGATTTTTGCGCCGCCCGCGAGGGCGACGCCTGAAGCGTTGTCGAAAGCCAGGCATTTCACCACCCCGGGGCCGGTGCAGCGGCTCTGGAAGTTTTGATCGGCGGCCGTTTGCGCCCTGGAAAGATCGAGAAATATCCCGGCGAGCGATATGAATCCGACGCCCAATCCGTTTCCTACCGAACCCTTCATGCGCCCCTCCTTGAATCTTTTTCCGATCCTGGCCTTATTGCGGAATCGCCCCTTTTTTCCAGGAAGCGGTCCAGCCATCGACGTTCAGGGTCCCGTGGTTGGCATGCTTATCCAATCCTCCGGTGGCTGCGCCCGCTTCTCCCTTGAAGAATTTCCTGAACATGGCCCTCAATTCGTCGCCGTATTCCGCGCGTTCCGCGCAGTGGCTCCCGTTGCCGCTGCTCCCGAGGTACCAGACCGCATCCTCTTTTCCCATGGCCTTGTACACTTCCCTGGCGGCGGCGACGCCCAGGTAGTTCGCCTTGTAGGACAGGTGGGCTATATGCGCGTTGTCCATCATCAGCAGGCCCCGCGGCGCGTACATGGCGGCCACATCGCTCATATCCACGGCCATCGAGGCGGAGTAGTCCTTGGACATGGGCCCGAACCAGCTGGCTTCGCCATTCGCGCTGGCGAGAGTCTGGCCGCCCATCGACGGCAAGGCGCGGAGCGGCGCCGGACCGCCGGTGCCCGGCTCGAGCGGAATTCCTATCGCGATGCGCTGGTCGAAAGCGCCGATCACGAAGGCGGCTTTCCCCAGCCGCGAGCACCCGTGGACGGCGATTTTCGCGGGATCGATCACCCCCGGGTTCTTCTCGATCATGTCGATGATACGGCTCACCCCCCAGGCCCATGCCACGAGCGCGCCGGTGTTTCCTTTCTGGGCCGGGTTGGCGTCGAAGTATTTCCCCTTGGCGAAGTTGCCGGCCGTCTCGGCGGCGATGGCGTTATTGTCGTAGCTGATGGTCGCCACGCCCTCGCTGGACATCACATCCTTGTTCAGGCTGTTGAATCCGCCTATGACGATGACGGCCGGGTAAGGGGCCGTGCCGGTGGATGGCACGGACACGGCGCCGCTGAAGGTCGTCTGTCCGTCCGGGTTGACCACATTCACCGTATACGCGGTTCTTGAGATGGTGCCGGTTACGGTGCCGCCCTTGAGGGCTGGAGGAGGGGCCTTGGTGCCGAGTATCCTTTTCTCCACTTCCATCACCAGTTCCCGGCGGCGGCAGCGCCAATCCTCCATGCTTTCGACCCGGGAGCCATCCCACTTCGTGAAGGGATCGGGCAATACCGTGGCGGAACCCCCATTGGCGCCCGTTGGGCCCGTTGGGCCCGTGACCTTGCAATCATACCCTGCGTCCTCGACGGCCTGGCCGGCGACCGGGCCGGGACTGAGCGAAACATCCACCGCCGCGTCATACGATTCGATGGGCACGACGTGGGTGGAAAATCCTTGTTTCGAGACATGCAGGGAATCGACGGCGGCCGCCGCCTTGGCCAACGCTCCGCCGCCCATGGCCCTGGAATCACCAGCACGGGATTCCGGGGCAGGCATGCTGTTTCGGAAGGAAAGATAACGCCAGGCTCTGGACTCTCCGTTTACGGTGGCTTTGATGAATAGCAGACCCGGCGCCCGGGATGATCCCGCGATATCCACGCGGTAGACGCCGGCGTCCATCCTATCGGCCGTTTCTTTCCTGATGAGGTTTCCTCCCACATCGAAAACCTCGACCTTCGCCGCCGAGAATCCGGGGAGACCCATCTCCAGAACGCCGTTCCTGAAGCTGAATTCCGCCGACATGGATCGGCTGGAGGGCGATAAGGAGGTGCCGGTTCCCGTTATCGCATAGGCGCCTTGGGCATCGGTGGTGGCCGACAGGGCTTTGCCCGACAGAGTCACAGTCGCTCCGGAAACCGGGCTTCCGCCGCTGGTGACCTTTCCCCGCACATGGATCGCAATTCCGGTTTGGGCGTGGATTGCCAAGCCGAATAGGACGACCCAGGGAATTGTCCCGATGGCGGAACCGGCCAAATCCCCCATGCTTCCATCGTTGATAGGTAAGCCGATCTTCCCGAACTTGAGTTTCATGGGGTGAATCTAGGCTCGGCCGGGGGGACGGGCCATGGATACTCCGGGCCCGTCTCAAATTCCGTGGCAGGAATTGCCTCGCTAATCGCCGAATGCCTTGGAATGGGCGGGGCATGCGCCGCATCCTGTTTACATTTGGAAAGTGAGCGAGGTCAAAGCCGGACGCATTTTCGATTACCTGGATTATCGGGAGTTCCTGCGGCAGCGGTACCTGGCGTGCAAGCGCAAATCCCCCGCCTTCTCCTACCGGTATATAGCCGGCAAGGTGGGAATGGATGCCGGTTCCTTCAACGGCATATTGAAGGGCAAACGGAAACTGGATCCCGCCTTGGCGGGCAAGGTGGCCAAGGTTTTCGGCCTCAACGTTTACGAAAAGGAATACTTCGAATCCCTGGTCCTTTACTGCCAGGCCAAGAACCATGCGGAGCGGACCATTCTCCTGGAAAAGCTTTTGCGGCTTCGAGGCATCCAGATGAAGAAGCTGGAGGGGCGCCAGTTCGAGTTCTACCGCAAATGGCATTATGCCGCCCTGCGCGAACTCCTGAACTGCCATCCCGGCCATGGTGACGCCGACAGGCTGGGCAGGCTCCTGCGCCCCCCGATCACGCCCCAGGAGGCCCAGGACGCGCTCCGGCTGCTTCTCGACCTGGGGCTTATCGAGGCGCAGGACGACGGAACCTACAGGGTGACCGAGAACCTGATCACCTCCGGAGACGAGGCCCGGGCCTCCGCCATGAACAGCTTCCACCTGGCCATGGGGGAACTGGCCGTCCAGGCCATTCAGGCCATCGGGCCCGAAGAAAGGGATTTCTCGGCCTTGACCCTGAACAGCTCCCGGGACGCCTTCCAGGACGTGAAGGCCATCTTGCGCCAGGCGCGCCGCGATATCCTGCAGCGGGTGGAGAAGGATACCGGTTCCGAAATCGTACTCCAAATCAATTTCCAGGCCTTTCCGCTCTCCCACAAGACCACTCCAGGGACCCTGTGATCTCCCCTACCTCGCCCTTGATCCGGTATTTATCGTTCCTGGTCCTTCCGGGAAGCCTGGGCCTTCTCCTCGCCGGCTGCCTGGGAGCTTTGGCGGGTGGCGGCTCCGAGGCCACCAACGGGAACATAGTGGCCGGACGGCTCGAATATGACGATGGGTCGCCGGGACGGCATGCGCGGATCTGGCTGCGCCCCGCGGAATACCTGAAGGACACGGCAGATGCCGGCGCGCGCGAAACCGCTGCGGACGCGATTGCGGACGAGTACGGCCGCTTCTCCCTGGATTCGCTCTCCTTCGGGGCCTATATCCTGGAAGCCCGGGACGAGGGGGGAAAAGGGGTTACCCGGCATCTGTCGATACAGGGCGCGAATACGGAACTCTCTTCCGACACTTTGCTGCCGCTGGGAACGCTGCAAGGCCGGTTGGAGCGTCTCGGCAATGTGCCCCAGCAGGCGTATGCCCGTCTTTATGGAATGGAAAGGGTCGCCAGAGCGGATAGCGGCGGGTATTTCACCTTTCCCGACCTTCCCGCCAGCCGGTACCGGATCCAGGGTGTTTCCTCCCTGCCGGGCCATGGATTCCAGAAGGCCGCTCCCGCGCTCGTATATCCGGACGGCGCCACTCGGCTGGAATCCCTGCCCCTGATCCGTTCCGCGGACGAGGATTATTCCGATTGGCCGTTTTCGCGCCGGCTTTTCCTCCATACCGATAGCATCGCGCCGGGGGAAACCTTGAGGGATTTTCCCTTGCTGGTCCGCCTGCATGCGGACAATTTCGATTTCAGCCAGTCCATCGGGAGCGATATCCGCTTCTCCGGCGCCGATGGCGGCCACTTGGCCTATGAGGTGGAGCGCTGGGACGCCCAAGCCCGGCAGGCCGAGATCTGGGTACGGCTGGATTCGCTTACCGGCGGCGAACCGGTCGAGCTGGGACTGCATTGGGGCAGGCTGCAGGCGCCGGATTTCTCCTTCGGTCCGGCGGTGTTTCCCGGCTTCGGAGGCGTGTGGCACCTGCAGGCGAGGCCTGGTCCCTACGGGGAAACGTCCTTCATCGACGCCTCCCCGGGAGCCGCGGTAATGGCCGGCCTGGTCGATGAGGGGGACAGGTCCGGCGCCGTCGGGAATGGCGCCGGATTCAAGGGCCGCCATGCCCTGATGGCCGCCGGCCACCCGGGGCTGTGGCCGGAAAGGAGCTTCACGATTTCCGCCTGGATCAGGATCGCGGCCGTCCCGTCCGCCGGAGCAGGGGTTCTGAGCCTGGGGGACAACTATGTGCTGAGGGTGGAGCCGGCGGGAACCATGCGGTTCTTCTACTTCAACGACTCCATCGCGACGGCGGAACCGGAACTCGGACCCTGGGTGGATGTCGGCACGCTCCAGAGTATCGACGACAAAAGCTGGCATTGGGTGGCCGCGATACTGGCGGACGACTCCCTGAGGGTTTACATGGATGGCGTGCAACGGACAGCCATCCGCGCCCGGGGCCCGGTCACTTATGGTCGCGGCCCGGACCTGTTCCTCGGCGTCCATGGAGGATTGGAAAACGGCTTCCGCTTCCATGGGCAGATCGACGAGGTCCTGATCTCCGAGGCCCCCCGATCCCGGGCCTGGATGAAGTTCGCCTATGAAACCCAGAAGCCGGGATCAGCCGCCCTCCTGTTCCGCTGATCCCGTCCGCCTTGCGGGATCCCCAAAATTCCTCCAATGAAACCCTGCGGGTAATCCTCCCACTTTCCATAAAACCCCCAAATACCCTAGTCCAAAGCCTGATATCGCCCGGTTTCCCACAAAATACAGCCCTACCCCGCCCGGTATACATATACATTTGGGCAGTATATGCAGGTCCCGAGCCGATTCTACCCAGCCCATTCCCTGCCCCCGGTCCCATCCATGACCTTCGCCCATCTGCATGTGCGTTCGGTATGGTCCCTCCTGGACGGAACCCCCACCGTCGAGCAACTCGTAGCCCGCGCCCAGGCCATGGGCATGGACGCCTTGGCCCTTACCGATCGGAACCGCACTTCCGGGCTCATCCTGTTCTACGAGGCCTGCCGGCGGGCCGGGATCAAGCCGATCCTGGGGGTGGAGCTGACGGAAGAGGCCCGCCCGGAGGAGCCCATCGTGCTGCTGGCCCGTAACGCCGAGGGTTACGGCGACATTTCCGAACTCTCCAGCCGCAGGATGCTCGACCCCAAAAGCTTCTCCTTCCGCGAGGCCTTCGCGAAACCCTGGCCGGATCTGATCTTCTTCACCAACCATCCTGGCCGCCTGGAGCTTCTGCTCGCCACGCCGAACCGGGACTTCCTTTACGGCGAGCTCGTCAACCAGGATACCCGCACCCGGCAGCGCAGCCGCGCCATCGAAAGGATATGCCTGGAAGCGGGGTTGCCGCTGCTCGCCACCAACGACTGCCGCCTCCTGGAACCGGGCGATTGGGACTTGCACCGCCTGCTGCGCGCCATCGATCTCAACAGCACCCTGTCGCGGCTGCGCGAGCACGAGACGGCCCCCCGCAATGCCTGGCTATGCGATGGGAACCGCATGCGGGAGCTTTTTCCGCGCCATAGTGAGGCCTTGGCGAACGCATCGGCCATAGCCGCCTCATGCGATATCCAACTGGATCTGGGCCATTGGATCATGCCGGAAACGGACGTTCCCGCGGGTCACACGCCCGATACCTATCTGGGCGAGCTGGCCAGGCAGGGGCTGTGGCGCAATTACGCGAACAAGCCGGAATACGCCCGGGCGGAGTCCATCCAGGAAATGGAACTCCAAACCATCCGCAAGCTGGGCTATTCCTCCTATTTCCTGATGGTGAAGGAAATCCGGGACTGGGCCAACGACCGTTTCAAGTCCCGCTACCGCAAGGCGCGGGACTGCACCGTCCTGCGGGGATCGGCGGCGAACTCGCTGACCTTTTTCAATCTGGACGTGAGCGATCTGGATCCGATCA
>Ga0079224_100016167_pt1 | contig 10468 bp, 10 predicted proteins | sample Stecom2015_FD_80414 | JGI IMG/M metagenome (GOLD analysis project Ga0079224, IMG submission 80414) | Agricultural soil microbial communities from Utah to study Nitrogen management - Steer compost 2015 | ecosystem: Environmental > Terrestrial > Soil > Agricultural land | place: USA: Utah...
ACGAAGGGATCAGAGTGCCCGCCATGATCTGGGCATAGCGCCTGCGACTCCACCTCCCGGTGAGAAAGCCGGATTTGTAGCCAGCCATCCCGAGGAGGATCAGGCCGAGCGTCTCGAGGCCGTATTCCCGCACCGAGGTGAACGGATCGCATGGGGCGTGCTCGAGCATGGAAACGAGACGAGAGGCAGGCGTTGCGTGGGCCAGCTTGCCTTCCCTTATCTCGGTGGGGGGCCGTTCGTCGGGTCCCGGCCCGACTCGATCGTCGTTCGTTACACGGTCATTCGCGGTCGCCGTCTGCGCCGATGCCGCCAACCTAATCGTGCCGTCGACGATCGACGGGACATACGTCAGCGAAAGCACTATCGCACTTGCGACAAGTAACCAGCGCGTTTCGAGGCGCCAAAACGCATAGGCGATCATGCCAACCAGAGCGTAATTGGCGAGAATGTCGCCCCACCAAAAAAAATAGTAGTGAGCGAGGCCGAACAGCAGCAGCACCATCATTCGCGGGATGTGGACCAGCACGCCGTTTTTTCCCTGGGCGACGGCGCGTTCGACGACCAGTACCATCGACGCGCCGAAAAGGATCGAGAACAAGCTACGGAAGCGGCCGTCGACGACAAGAAAGTTTCCCGCCCACATGATCCGGTCGCCGAGACCTTCGAGCCCGAAAGCGGGCGGATAGAAGTAGGCCGACTCGATCATCGCCATTCCGACCACGTTCACCGAGAAGATGCCCATCACGGCGATACCGCGTATGATGTCGAGCGAGAGAATGCGGTCCGCCGATGTGGTCGCCATGCCGGGTCCCCTGATCGTCGCCGAGAGACGTCGATTACGGCGCGAGCCTATACGCCACACGAGTTCTAATGCACCGCTTTGCAAGTTGTTCGCCGATTTCGGGCGTGTCTTGGTCTAATCGCCCGGCGCCGAGCATGGTTCAAAAAGGCGATCGGACAATCCGCACCGGATGCATTGCGAAGGCGATTGCCGACGGAAGTGCCGACCCACCGGCAGGGCGATTGCAGAAACACAGATAGGAGTCATCGCTGGCATTTCCGCCAGGGGCTTCAAATGAATTGGTCAGCCGCAAATTTTGCGAAGGCATCGGCGCGGTGGCTGATGCGGTGTTTTTCGTCCGGGCAGATTTCTCCGAACGTTTGCTCGCGGCCCTGGGGAACGAAGATCGGATCGTAGCCGAAGCCGCGATCCCCACGCGGCGGCCAGACGAGGGTGCCGTCGACTCGGCCTTCATAGACGGAGTATTCGCCATCCGGCCACGCGAGGGCGAGCACACACGAGAACCATGCGTCCCGGGGAGTGCCAGGCCCCTTTGAAGCAAGCATGCCTTCTACCTTGCCCATCGCCATGTACCAGTCGCGGCCCGGTTCGCCTTCGAACCACTGCCGTTCGGCCCAGTCGGCGGTCCAAACCCCTGGCCGCCCGTCGAGCGAAGCAACCGAGAGGCCGCTATCGTCCGCGAGTCCTGGCAGGCCGGAACTTTCGGCTGCGGCGCGGGCCTTGATCAGGGCGTTATCGACAAAGGTGCGGCCCGTCTCCGCAGGTTCCGGCAGACCAAGCGAGCCCGCCGAGATGCAATCCACCGCGTGCGGCGCGAGCAACGTGGCGATTTCCTTGAGCTTGCCTGCGTTGTGCGTCGCAATAACGAGCTTTCCACCGCCGAGCTTCCTGCTCATGTCCAGGCTTTCGCCGGACATGAGCCTTTCCGCCCCCTCGCTCGCAGGCGGGGGCGGTCCCTCGACAGGCTGTGGGCGTATCGAGAGCCGCTCACCGTCCGACCGCTTCGCCCTGCGCTGCGAAAATGCGCTCACAGCCGATGCGGGCGAGCCGAAGGAGACGAAGCAGGCTCTCCTCGTCGTAGCACGCGCCTTCGGCCGTAGCCTGGACTTCGGCGATCTTGCCGCCCTCGAGGAGGACGAAGTTGGCATCGGCATCGGCTGCGCTGTCCTCGATATAGTCGAGGTCGAGCACCGGTGCGCCTTGGTGGATACCACAGCTGACCGCCGCGACTTTGCTCTCGATCGGATCCTCCGCGATCGCCCCTGACGCCATCAGCTTGTCCACCGCTAGCCGCAAGGCCACCCAGGCGCCGGAGATCGCGGCCGTGCGTGTGCCGCCGTCGGCCTGGATCACGTCGCAGTCGAGTACGATCTGGCGCTCTCCGAGCTTCGACAGGTTCGTCACCGCACGCAAGGAGCGCCCGATCAGTCGCTGGATTTCCTGTGTTCGCCCACTCTGCTTCCCTTTGGCCGCCTCGCGGCTGCCGCGGGTGTGAGTCGCGCGGGGAAGCATCGAATATTCGGCTGTGACCCAGCCTTGAGCCTTGCCGCGTAGGAACGGAGGGACTTTCTCTTCGACGCTGGCGGTGACCAGCACGCGCGTATCGCCGAACGAGACCAGCACCGATCCCTCCGCGTGCTTGGTGAAACCGGTCTGGATGTCGATGGGGCGCATTTCGTCTGGCGCACGGCCGGATGGTCGCATGGGAACTCCATTGCAGGGATAAGCTTTCCTGCCTTCGCCCTAGCGACTAGATACCTGCCTGTCATGGCCTCTCCCCCGGTAAGTGAACTGACCGAGCGCGCCCGCGCCATTTTTCGCCTGGTGGTCGAAGGTTATCTGGCGGGCGGCGTTCCGGTCGGGTCGAAGACGCTCGCGACCGAGGGGGGTATCAACCTTTCTCCGGCCTCGATCCGCTCGGTCTTGAGCGAACTCGAAGCCCTGGGGTTGCTGGCTGCGCCGCACACCAGCGCCGGACGGATGCCCACCGAGCTGGGTCTCAGACTGTTCGTGGACGGGATGATGCAGGTTGCAGAGCCGACTGCGCAGGAGCGTGCGGCGATCGAACGCAGGCTCGCGCAGCCGGGACCGATCGAAGCGGCCCTCGAGGCGACGAGTTCGGTCCTGTCGGACATCTCGGGGGCAGCCGGCATGGTCATGGTTCCGCGCCGGGAGCCACGGCTGTCGCAAATCAACATTGTGCCTCTCGATCTAGGACGAGCCCTGGTGGTGCTTGTCGGCGAGGATGGATCGATCGAGAATAGGTTGCTCGACCTGCCTCCGGGCACCGCGCTGTCGGTGCTGCAGGAAACATCGAATTACATCAATGCGCGGCTCGCCGGACGGACGCTCGCCGAGGCAGTGCGCGCCATGCAGGCGGAAATCGCCTCTGGCCGTTCGGCGCTCGACAAGGCGAGCCGCGACCTCGTTGAACGCGGCGTCGCGGTGTGGAGCGAAGATGCTGCCCGGCGACCGGTTCTGATCGTGCGCGGCCAGGCCAAGTTGCTCGATGATGCCGCGCTGAGCGACATCGAGCGGGTCCGCTCGCTATTGGACGATCTCGAAAATAAGCAGTCGGTCGCAGAGCTGCTCGACAATGCGCGTGAGGCGGAAGCGACCCGCATCTTCATTGGCAGCGAGAATCGCCTCTTCGCGCTGTCGGGCTCATCGGTAATCGCGTCACCTTATCGGGATCGCGACGGCCGGGTGGTCGGCGTGCTCGGGGTGATCGGTCCCACGCGGTTGAATTACGCGCGGGTCGTGCCCATGGTGGATTTTACCGCCCGCTCGCTGGGCAAACGCATTGGTTGAAAATCCGGGAACAAGATGAACGATATCGAAAATCCGCGCGATGAAGCGGTCGAGAGGGAGCTCGCGGGAGTACCCGACGAGTTGCTCGACAAGAACGATCCGGACTCTGCCGAGGGCTCGCTCGACGAGGCTCTCAATTCGCTGCGGACCGACCTCGAGAAAGCTCAGCAGGAAATGCTCTACGCCAAGGCCGAGGTGCAAAACGTGCGCCGACGCCTTGAAAAGGACATCCAGGATGCGCGCGCCTATGCGGCAACTGGCTTTGCCCGCGACATCCTTTCGGTGGCCGATAACCTGGCACGCGCGCTCGATCACGTTCCGGCCGCAATGCGCGATGATGATAAACTTAAGGGCTTTCTCGCCGGCATCGAGGCGACGCAGCGCGAGCTCGACAAGGTTTTCGGTTTACATGGCATTTCTCGCGTCGCCGCCAAAGGGTTGCCGCTCGATCCTAACCAGCACCAGGCGATGCTCGAGGTTCCGACCGACGAGGCCGAGCCGGGCACGATCGTTCAGGAGATGCAGGCGGGATATATGATCAAGGACCGGCTGCTGCGGCCGGCGATGGTAGGGGTGGCAAAGAAGCCGGGCTGAGAGCCCGGACCGATCCCTGAGCTGCCGGCATACAGGCTCGCCTGCGGCCACGATTGCTGATACGGTTCTCCCGGGTCGTCAGACTTGCGCGGGGGGACGCTCGGCATGACGAAGAGAAAGAAGACTGTATTTATCGTGCTGGGCAGCCTGGCAGCGGTGGCCGCTGCGATCGTGGCTTTTGTTTTTTATGCGACGAGCGGAATGACGGGAGCGGCCGACGATTTCTTCGACCGCGCCCGAGCGGGTAGCTATGACGAAGTTTACGCGCTCACGTCCGCCGAGCTTCAGAACACCACCGATGCCGAGCAACTCGCCTCGTTTATCAAGGCAAATCGGTTCGATCAGGTCGCCGAGACGAGCTGGAGCTCGCGTTCGATCGAGAGTAACGTCGGAAAACTGGAAGGATCGCTGACTCTGGATGACGGCGGCGTAATACCTGTCGAGCTTCAACTCGTGAACGAGGACGATGGCTGGAAGGTCTCCTTCATCAAGTTGCAGGAAGCGGGGTTGAGTGGCGGGGCGGGTCCGCAGACCGGAGGGACGGGTGCCGTCCCGCCGGAAGATGTGGTTTTCAACAACGTGCGGTTCCACACCCTGGTCTTTCTCGATTCCGTTCGGCGAAACGACCTTGAGCATTTCAAAAGATTTTGGGTCGATTCCATTACCCTCGCCGAACTCGATCAGGTCGTCGCTCCGATGCGTGAAGCCGGAGCAGTCGAAGCGTTGGTTGGTGCTCAACCGACCATAGAGCGGGCCACTCCTTTCGGGGGAGGCGGGTTCGAGGTCGCTGGATACGTTTCGGCCGAGCCGTGGCGGTATGAATATACCTATGTATTCCTGCCGGACGGCGACGACTGGAAAATAGGCGGTTTCAAATACGATCTATTCGAGCGGGACTAGCGAACGCATCGGTCAGACGAGCTGCGCTCGGTTCTCGTCGCGGTGCTTTTTCAGGTACTTCATGAAGGGCGTGCCGCCCGTGCCGACGTCAGGGTCGTTTCCAGCGGTCGAGCCGACCTGTTTGTTGATGTAGCTCGCAGCGTATTCGAGGTGGCGGCTGCGGAAACGGGCGGTCTGCTCCAGGCAAGCGTTGAAAGCGTCGCTCAGGGCCGGTGAGTTCGTTCGCGAGACGAATTCGCGCAGGGTCGATTGCGCGGCGAGATCCTCGATGAAACGGCGGTGCGCGACCGGACGGTAGTGATGCAGCTCGTCGAGGAAGCGCTTGAGCGGATCGTCGCTGTGGCCGACTCCGAACAACGCATCCATGGCGGGAATAATCGAGCTTTGCGATCCGGTCTGTCCTCGGAAGGCCTTCGGCTTCCCTCCGAACTTTCGGACTCCTTCGTAGATCAGCCCGTCGCCGAGGGCGGGATTGTTGGCCCAGCCGTGGATGTAGGGGCGGACCCGATGGAAGTAGATGTAGGGATCGCAGCGCTCGGTCATCCGCTTGAAGACCGCGTAAACCCGTTCCCAGGCGGCATCCATGCCGGTGAGGAGCGCCTCGCACAATTGGACGTCCTCGTTGCGAGCAGCCCCGACGAGTTGCGCGGCGTTGTCGACCAGCACACCGGCCTCGGCCTCGACCGCCACATGGATCATGACGAACCAGTTCTCGTCCCCGCCGCCGAGGAACTTCTGCACCATGCGGATATTCTCGAGCGCGATCGGGCCGGCCTTGTCGACCCGGGCCCAGTTGTCGAGCACGTAGGCCGAGTAAGGTAGCAGGGGAGCCTGACCGAGCCGGTCGGCCAGAGCGACGATGGGGCGTGCGAGGTTGGCGGGAAGATGTGCCGGCGATTTCGGCTCGCCCCAGACATAGGCCTGCACCAGGAAGCTGTAGTGCACCATCATCGTGCGGACCTGTTCCTCTGGCGCAGCGACCAGCCATTTGGCCATGTCGGGCTCGGGGAGCTTTTCGAGCCAGTGCCGCGCGCGGCCGGTCGAGAGCAGGTCATTCAAGCGTTCGGCCATATCGATGACCGCGTCGAAACGGGTCGCTACGAAGACTTCGTCGATCTCGTAATGCGAAAGGAAGCCGCGTTCGCGCGACATGCCATAATCGGATAGCTGCATGGGTTTGTCCGCAGCGGGCGCGGGTTGGGCCGCCCGATATGATTTCAAAGGATACCAGTCACGGACCCGGCCCTCAATTTCAGATTGCTGCGCACCCCGGTAACAATATTATCACAAACGACCGCCTGCGGTTAGAAATCCTCGTGTACCATGTCGATCTCGCGCACCCCGCGCCGTTGGCGTGCGGCATCGACGAGCCGGCGCAGCTCTTCGCGGCGCGCCTGGGCCCGCTCCACGTGGCGCATGACCAACTCGCCGACGCGGGTGGTCTCGTCGCTCGATGTAAGGCAGATCGTTCCGATTCCCGCGAACTGGTTGAGCAGGCTGAAATCCATCCGCACATCCTTGATGCGATAAAGCTCGATTTCGTCGATCGACTTGAACACGATCCCGCGCCGCACGATCAGGCGCTCGGCCGTGATCTCGAATTTCGCGGCCATGCTCTGTAGCCATTTCCAGACGACGATCAGGACGCTGAGACCGGTCAGTACCAGCGGCCAGGCTCCCCAGTCCCCGGCCATCGCAATCACGAGCACGACCCCGGCGATGCCCATCAGCACTGTGCCGATGCCGGCTGCGGTCCCTCGAAGCCAGCCGGTGACTGAGGGCCGAAAGATGTCGCGCACATTGTCCATAAGGCTGCTTCTCCCAGGACGCTGGCTAGCATGCCCGCCCGGCCGACGCAGCAGGATTTCATTTCGTGGCCGGACCGCCCGACTGGCGAGACGGCCGGCGGAACCCACTGCATTTCCTCGCCGTATATTTGGCGATCGAAGGAGAATGACGATGACTGTTCGAAACCTGATCGCGCCGCTGCTGCTTGGCTCAGTGGTGGCGCTAGGGGCTTGTAGCTCGAATTACGCCGGCGAAGGCGCACTGGCGGGCGCGGCGGTGGGCGCGGCTGTTGGCGCAGTTAGCGACGTCGAGATCGAAGAGGGCGCTGCCGTCGGCGCCGCAGCTGGGGCGCTGGGCGGGTCGCTGATCCGGAAGGACGGCCGCTGCTATCGCCGCGACGATCGCGGACGCGAATATGAAGTCAGGTGTCGCTAGGGCACCTGCAGGTTGAAGCTGGCGACCTGTAAATGCGGCAAGTCGCATTCCGGAGCGCAGATTGAATCTGAGGAACCCGCGCTGGGCGCTCAGGCCGCGCCGGGAAAGTCGACCAGAAGCTCGTACGCTGACTGTGCGGTCACTCCTGGAAGGCGTATGCCCCGCCGAAGCAGAAATGCGTGGCGGACGATCTCGGCCTGTTGCTCGATGCCGTACTGTTCGAGTTTCCAGCCCGGTTTGAGGCTATAGTCGTAACGACAGAAGGGATGGCGACGCAGGATCAAGTACCAATCGCCCCGATCCTGGGTCTGCCAGACGTGCGTCATCTCATGGATGAATAACCCCTGTCGGTGCGGTGGAAGCGCTGAGAAATCGTCGCAATAGGCGTCGCCAAGCGGATGAAAATGCAGGTGGCCCCGCGGCGCCATGGTGATCCGGCGGGGCTGGAAAGGAAAGAATTTCCGCCGTCGGATCGTGACTCTCGAGTAGTCTATCGCTCGGCCGAAAACGGTTTTGGCCAGGTCGACTTCTCCCTCGGTGAGGCGGCGCTCTCCGCCGACCGGACAGGCGAGCGCCGTTTCGTTCAGCGCTCGTCGCCCGCAGCGCGGACCTCGATCGGCAGGCTCGCCTTGTCGCCGCCCACGAAGGTGACGGTAACTTCGCTCTCGCCGCCCGCCGTGACGGTGTCGGCAAGATCCATCGCCATGACATGCTGCTCGCCCGGTGCGAACTTCACCGTTTCGTCGGGTCGGATCATGACCTGCGACATTTCCTCCATGTCGGAGGTGTGCATCATCGCGCTGCCAGCGCCCTCAACGGCGACCGCGCGGATGACCATGTTCCGGTCGCTCGAGTTCGATACGTCGAAATAGACGGCACCGGGATTGCCCGCGACCGCCGGCAGCATGAGCCGCCCGTTGGCGAGAGCGATGCCGCTGGGCGCATCGGGGGCGATTTCGGCCTGTTCTGGCGCTTCGCTGCACGCGCTAGCGAACATTGCAGTGGCGGCGAGGGCCAGCGCGGCCTGGATGCTCTTGGTCATTCTACCTCCCCCTCTTCGGTTATGATCTTGTATCCCTCCGGCTCTCTTGTGCCAAGCCGAAGCCCACCTATATCCGCCGCGTAAACCGAGCCGCCGACCGGTCTTGCCATGGACGGGAGATTGAACGCGCGGCGTCCAATGTTCGCAAGAAGAGGGATGTGGGGAAACCTATGGCCAAAGTAATCGGTATCGACCTCGGCACGACCAACAGCTGCGTAGCAGTGATGGAAGGGGGCAAGCCCAAGGTCATCGAGAACGCCGAAGGCGCGCGCACGACGCCGTCGATCGTCGCTTTCACCAAGGATGGGGAGCGCCTGATCGGCCAGCCGGCCAAGCGCCAGGCGGTCACCAATGGCGACAACACGATTTTCGCGGTCAAGCGCCTGATCGGCCGCCGCTTCGACGACCCGGTCACCAGGAAGGACACCGAGCTCGTCCCTTACGACATCGTCAAGGGCAAAAACGGTGACGCCTGGGTCCAGGCCGGCGGCGAGGACTATTCGCCGAGCCAGATTTCTGCGTTCATCCTTCAGAAGATGAAGGAAACCGCCGAATCCTATCTCGGCGAGAACGTCACGCAGGCGGTCATCACCGTTCCCGCGTACTTCAACGACGCGCAGCGGCAGGCGACCAAGGACGCCGGCCAGATCGCAGGCCTCGAAGTGCTGCGCATCATCAACGAGCCGACCGCGGCTGCGCTCGCCTATGGTCTCGAGAAGAACGACGGCAAGACGATCGCGGTCTACGACCTCGGCGGCGGCACCTTCGACGTGTCGATCCTCGAGATCGGCGATGGCGTGTTCGAGGTGAAGAGCACTAACGGTGATACCTTCCTCGGCGGTGAGGATTTCGACGCCAAGCTCGTTGAGTGGCTGGCCGAGAAGTTCAAAGCCAAGGAAAACATGGACCTGAAGACCGACAAACTCGCTCTTCAGCGCCTCAAGGAAGCGGCCGAGAAGGCCAAGATCGAGTTGTCGTCGACCGCGACGACCGAGATCAACCTGCCCTTCATCACCGCGCGCATGGAAGGCGGCAGCACCACGCCGCTGCATCTCGTCGAGACGGTCACGCGCGCCGACCTCGAGAAGATGGTCGGGTCGCTGATCGAGCGGACCAAGGAGCCGATGAAGAAGGCGCTTGCTGACGCCGGCCTCAAGGCCAGCGACATCGACGACGTGGTGATGGTCGGCGGCATGACCCGCATGCCGCGCGTCCGCGAAGTGGTGAAGGAGTTCTTCGGCAAGGAGCCGCATGTCGGCGTCAACCCGGACGAAGTCGTCGCCATGGGCGCGGCGATCCAGGCCGGCGTGCTGCAGGGCGACGTCAAGGACGTGCTGCTGCTCGACGTGACCCCGCTGTCGCTCGGCATCGAGACGCTGGGCGGCGTGTTCACCCGCATGATCGACCGCAACACCACGATCCCGACCAAGAAGAGCCAGGTCTACTCGACCGCCGAGGACAACCAGCAGGCGGTGACGATCCGCGTGTTCCAGGGCGAGCGCGAGATGGCGGCCGACAACAAGATGCTCGGCCAGTTCGATCTCGTCGGCATTCCCTCGGCTCCGCGCGGCGTGCCGCAGATCGAGGTCACCTTCGACATCGACGCCAACGGCATCGTCAACGTCCATGCCAAGGACAAGGGCACCGGCAAGGAGCAGCAGATCCGCATCCAGGCCTCGGGTGGGCTCAGCGACAACGACATCGAGCAGATGGTCCAGGACGCCGAGAAGTTCGCCGAGGAGGACAAGAAGCGGCGCGAATCGGCCGAGGCGAAGAACAACGCCGACAGCCTGGTCCACGCGACCGAGAAGCAGCTCGAAGAGCATGGCGACAAGATCGAGGCTGGCCTCAAGGGTGAGATCGAAGCGGCTCTGGCCGAAACCAAGACCGCGATCGAAGGCGGTGACGTCGAGGCGATCAAGGCCAAGGCGCAGGCGCTGACCGACCTGGCGATGAAGATGGGTCAGCAGATTTACGAGAAGGACCAGGCCGCAGCGGCTGCGCCGGGCGGTGAGGGCGGCGATACGTCCGAGTCCGGCTCGGCGGGCGACGAGGAAGTCGTCGATGCCGAGTTCTCCGAAGTCGACGAAGACAAC
>Ga0079224_100016168_pt1 | contig 10468 bp, 7 predicted proteins | sample Stecom2015_FD_80414 | JGI IMG/M metagenome (GOLD analysis project Ga0079224, IMG submission 80414) | Agricultural soil microbial communities from Utah to study Nitrogen management - Steer compost 2015 | ecosystem: Environmental > Terrestrial > Soil > Agricultural land | place: USA: Utah...
CGGTGGGCATGACCGTCGCCGGCAGGTTGGCGACCAGCGCCAGACCTTGCCAGGTGAAGTCGAGATAAGGCGAGGGCTCGCCGTCGATCGACACCCGGCGAAATAGCTGGTCCGAGTGAACACCGCTGCCCTGGGCCATGTGGGGGAATGCGACCACAGGGACGGCGGGGCAAAGCAGCAGGTCGTAGTCATGGAACCAGGATGCCCAGGCGCGGTAGAGGTGCTCCCGCTTTTCCGCCAGCGCGAACCATTCGCCGAGCGAGGTACGCATGTAGCGGGCGAGCTTGGCGGCGATGCCGGTCTCGTCCTTGCCGGCGAGAGCTTCGAACGCGTCGGCTTCCTGGGGTGCGGGAGCGCCGACGATCGCGAACAGCACCTGGAGATAGATTTCGTAGCTTTGGTGCGGATCGACCGGCAGGTCGACTTCCTCGATCCTGGCGCCAGCATGGCGCAGGTCGGAAATGAATGCTTCGAGCGCAGCCCGATAGCCGCCGTCGAGGCGGTAGGCGCCGTCGCCCATCCAAACGCCGACGCGGAAATCCTGGAGGCGATCGCGACGCGGGGCGGGCAGGGGCCCCGCCAGCACGCTCATCAGCAGGTCGATGTCCTCGGCACTGCGCGTGATTGGCCCCGCGACACCGAGTTCGGGTCGGCTGAGCATGCCGGGCGGCGGGGGAATCTGACCGCGGACGGGGACGACGCCGTAAGTGGGCTTGTGGCCGAACACGCCGCAAAAGTGCGAGGGGATGCGAATCGAGCCGCCGATGTCGCTGCCGAGCTCGAACGAGGTGAGCCCGGCTGCCACCGCACCTGCCGCTCCCCCTGAGGATCCCCCGACGGTGCGTTCGGGATTCCAGGGGTTCCGGCTGATGCCGTAGACCGGATTGAATGATTGCCAGTCGCTCGCTCCGGCCGGCAAGTTGGTCTTGCCATATATGTTGGCGCCGGCTTCGCGAAGCAGGGCGACGGCGTCGGCATCTTCCGTCGGGCGATGATCCCGCAGATGCTCGAAGCCGCACGTCGTGGGCATTCCAGTGACTTCGAAGGAATCCTTGATGGTGATCGGCAGGCCGGCGAGTGGGCCGAGCGGTTCGTCGCCTGCGCGCTGCCGATCCACCTCCTGCGCCGCAGCACGCGCGCGCTCCACGTCGAACGCGACGACGAGGTTATAGGTCGGATTGAAGCGCTCGACGCGGCCCAGGTAGAGATCGAGCAACTCGACCGCACTGATCTTGCCGGTCTCGAGGAGCCGGCTCTGCTCCACGGCCGATGTGAAGGCGAGGTGCTGGTCTGTCATGTAGGATTCCTCTCCATGTTGCGGCGAAGATTAGCAGGGGGCTAGGCGAAGCCAAGGTAGGAACATATAAGGAACGAATGAATCGCACCGATATCCTGCAGAAGCTTCAAGTCCTTGCCGATGCGGCAAAATATGATGCTTCGTGTGCATCATCCGGAACCGCGTCGCGAAACAGCCGAGGTGGCAAGGGGATCGGGTCGACCGAAGGGATGGGCATCTGCCATGCCTACGCTCCGGACGGCCGCTGCATCTCGCTGCTCAAGATCCTGCTGACCAACCATTGCATCTTCGACTGTCACTACTGCATCAATCGGAAAAGCTCGAACGTGCAACGGGCGCGCTTCACTCCGCAGGAGGTCGTGGACCTCACGCTGAGCTTCTACCGACGCAACTACATCGAAGGGCTGTTTCTCTCTTCGGGTATCGTGAAGAGCTCCGACCGCACTATGGAGCAGTTGGTCGAAGTTGCGCGTATCCTGCGGGAAGAGCATGATTTTCGCGGCTACATCCATCTCAAGACTATTCCCGATGCCGACCCAGGGCTGATCCATCAGGCCGGGCTTTATGCCGATCGCGTCTCGATCAACGTCGAGTTGCCGACCGATGCCGGCCTGTCCCGCCTCGCTCCGGACAAGGATGCCGGGCGGATCGAAGGGGCGATGGGCGGGATGAAGTCCGCCATCCTCGAAGCCCGCGACGAGAAGAAGCGCTTCAAGCATGCACCGAAGTTCGCTCCGGCAGGGCAATCGACGCAGATGATCGTCGGAGCCGATGCGGCGAGCGACGTCGATATCGTAAGCAAGGCCAGTCGGCTCTACGGGGCGTTCGGGTTGCGGCGGGTCTATTATTCGGCGTTCAGCCCTATTCCCGACGCGAGCGCCGTGTTGCCGCTGAAGCGGCCGCCGCTCGTTCGCGAGCACCGGCTGTACCAGTCGGACTGGCTCATGCGGTTCTACGGCTATGCGCCGGCCGAAGTGATGCAGGCAGCCGAAGCCGATGGAATGCTGCCTCTCGACATTGACCCCAAGCTGGCCTGGGCCGTGAAATTTAGAGAACGATTTCCAGTCGATGTGAATCGTTCTTCACGCGAGATGCTGCTTCGGGTTCCGGGGCTGGGGGTGCGCGCGGTCGATCACATCATGGCGTCACGGCGTCATCGCACGCTCAGACTGGACGACGTGGCGAGGCTGACGGTCTCGATCGCCAAGGTAAGACCGTTCATCACCGCGATCGATTGGCGCCCGACGCTGCTGACCGACCGGGCGGATTTGCGCAGCCTGCTCGCTCCCAAGATCGAGCAACTCGAGCTCTTCGCGGCATGAGTGCGGCCGTTCGCTCTCGTGTGACGGCGGAGAGGGTTTGCGTGCCGCTCGACAGCCCGGATGACTTCGAGTCCTGGCGCGCATGGGCGCGGGCCCTGGTGCAGAGCGACGTGCCTCCGGATCGGGCCAGCTGGGTCGAACCCGGAACTTCCGGCGATCTTTTCTCGCAGCGAACGGGTCCGTCGTCGCTCCCGCAGTCAAACGGGAGGCCGGTGCGTGCCAGCCGGGCTTTCGTCGACCTGGCCAGAAACGCCATTCTTCATTCCGATCCCGAGCGGTTCGCGCTGCTCTATCGGCTGCTGTGGCGCTTGCAGGAGAGGCCGCGGGCGATGGAGGATCGGGCCGATCCCGATGTCCGGCGGCTCGATGAGCTGGCCCGCACGGTGCGCCGCGACTTGCACAAGATGCGGGCGTTCGTCCGCTTCCGCGCCATCGACGCGGGCGACGGCAGCGAGCGCTACGTCGCTTGGTTCGAGCCCGAACACCACATCCTGCGCGCCAGTGCCGGATTCTTCGTCCGCCGCTTCACGCAGATGCGCTGGTCGATCCTTACGCCGCGGGGATCTCTGCACTGGGATGGCGAGACGCTCGTCGAAGGCCCGCCGGCGCGGCGCTCGGAAGCGCCGGACAGCGATCCGACTGAGGACCTGTGGCGCACCTATTATGCGTCGATCTTCAATCCCGCGCGTTTGAAGGTCGGGGCAATGCTCAAGGAGATGCCCCGCAAATACTGGAAGAACATGCCCGAAGCGGCGCTCATCCCCGAGCTCGTGGCGGGCGCGCAGGCGCGGGAGAGCGCGATGATCGAAGCCGGAGCGGTCGAATTTGGAGAGCGGCCGAAGACGCTCGCGCAAATCGACGAGGCGATCCATGCATGCCGACGTTGCCCCATCGGACTGCTCGAGAACCGCGCGGTCATGGGCGAGGGGCCGAAGAAGGCCGAACTGATGATTGTCGGGGAGCAGCCTGGCGATCAGGAAGATCTCGCCGGACAACCCTTTGTCGGACCGGCTGGACGCGTGCTCGATGCGCATCTCGAGCGGGCAGGCATCGATCGGCGGCAAGTCTACCTCACCAACGTGGTCAAGCACTTCAAGTACGTACCGCGCGGCAAGCGACGGCTGCATCAGTCACCTACCGCCAAGGAGATCGATATCTGTCGCTGGTGGATGGAAGGCGAGAGGGCGATCGTTCAGCCCAGCCTGATCCTGGCGCTCGGGGCCAGCGCGGCACGCGGACTGCTCGGCAAGACCGTCGGCATCGCAAAGGTGCGCGGAACGCCGCATTCGCTCGAGGACGGCACCGAACTGTGGGTCACCGTCCATCCTTCCTATCTGCTGCGACTGAAGAAAGATGCGAAGGAGCAGCAGGAGCGAATGTTCCAGGCCGACCTGGCCGTCGTGGCCGAGCGGTTGGCTGAGCTACGGGTCGGGAGATGAGCGATGCCAGAGGCTTCGCGGGTCCCCGGTAAGCGCCGGCTACAGGTCGATCCGGATCTTCTCGATCCCCCTGCACGCGCTCCGTTTGTCGAACTGGGTCTGGTCAGCTGTTTTTCGTTCCTCCGCGGAGCATCGGACGCTGCCGATCTCGTCGAGACGGCGTGGAAGCTCGGCTATGATGCAATGGGTATTACCGACATCAATTCGATGGCCGGCATCGTTCGCATCCATTCGGCATGCAAAACCTTCAAGTTAAAGCCAGTTATTGGCTGCAGGATAGAAACGGTCGAAGGTTTTGCCTTCCTTGCCTATCCAATTGACCGATTGGCTTATGGAAGATTGTGTCGCCTGATCTCGGCCGGGCGGATGAGTAAGCTAGACGGCGAATGGCAGGACAAAGGCGTCTGCGACATCTCGGTCCGGATGTTGGCCGAACATAGCGAAGGCGTGCAGTTGATCCTGCTGCCTCCTGATGATCTGGACACGGAATTCAGGGTCGAGGCGGAAAGCAATGTCATTCCGTTTCCCGGTTCAGAGGGTAAGCGAGAAGGCGGGGCGCTTTTTCCTCGGCATCGATCGACTGCGCCGTTCTGCGATCTCGTTCCGTGGCTTGTCGAGCATCTTCCGGCACTGAGCCATATTGCCGCAGGTTATCTCTACCGCGGTGACGACATCGCCCGGATCGACCGGCTCGACGCCTTGGCCCAGGCCAGCAGACTGTCCCTGCTGGCAACCAACGATGTCCACTACCACGCACCCGACCGGCGGCCTCTGCAAGACGTCATGACGGCCATCCGGCACAAGACGACCATGGCCGAAGCCGGGTTTCTGCTTCACGCCAATGCCGAACGGCACCTTAAGAGCCCCGCGGCGATGGTTCGCCTGTTCGCCCGCTGGCCGCACGCCATCGTGGCGTCACGGGAAGTGGCCGATGCCTGTCGCTTCAATCTCGATGAACTCAAGTACGAGTACCCGAAACGGGACTATCCCGGCGGCATGACGTCACAAGATTATCTCGAATATCTGACTTGGGAGGGAGCAAGATGGCGCTACCCCGCGGGGTTGCGTGACGACATCAAAAGGACACTCAAGAAAGAACTCGGGCTGATCGGCAAGCTCGCGATTGCGCCCTATTTCCTCACCATCAAGGAAATCGTCGACTTCGCCCGTAGCCGCGAACCGCCGATCCTGTGCCAGGGCCGTGGGTCTGCAGCCAATTCGGCGGTCTGTTTTTGCCTGGGTATCACCTCGGTGGATCCGGCCGAGCACGAGTTACTCTTCGATCGCTTCCTTTCCGAGGAACGACGTGAGCCGCCCGATATCGACGTCGACTTCGAGCACGAACGGCGTGAAGAGGTCATCCAGCACATCTATGCAGAGTACGGCCGCGACCGGGCTGGCCTATGTGCGACGGTGATCCACTATCGTCCCCGAATGGCTGTGCGCGAGGTCGGCAAAGTCATGGGGCTGTCCGAAGACGTGACCTCCTCACTCGCCCGTACCGTATGGGGTGGACATGGCAGCGAAATCGACGAGCGGCATGTTCTGGACGAAACGGGCCTGGACCTTTCCGACCCTTATTTGAGACGGGTTCTCAAGTTAACGGAGCAGATGATCGGGATGCCGCGCCATCTCAGCCAGCATGTCGGGGGCTTCATTCTCACGGATAAACTGCTCACCGAAACCGTGCCGATCGGCAACGGTGCGATGCCCGAGCGCAGCTTCATCGAATGGGACAAGGACGACATCGACGATCTTGGCATCTTTAAGGTCGATGTGCTCGCGCTTGGCATGCTGACCTGCATAAGGAAAGCACTTGATCTGCTTGAAAAACAATATGATCGTCGGCTGACTCTGGCCACTGTACCGCAAGAAGATCCGGCGGTTTACGACATGCTCTGCAGAGGTGACTCGATTGGCGTGTTCCAGGTCGAAAGCCGCGCACAGATGAACATGCTGCCGCGCTTGAGGCCGCGGAAGTTCTACGACCTGGTGGTGGAAGTGGCGATTGTACGGCCCGGTCCGATCCAGGGCGACATGGTCCATCCCTATCTCAAGCAGCGCAAAGCCGAGCGGGAGGGAAAGATCCAGCTTCGGCTTCCCGGCCCATCTCCGGAGCATGGTGAGCCGGATGAACTCTCGTCGATCTTGGAGCGCACCTACGGCGTTCCCATCTTTCAGGAGCAGGCGATGAAGATCGCCATCGACGCGGCCAAATTCAGCTCCGACGAGGCCAACCAGTTGCGCAAGGCGATGGCGACCTTCCGCTCGCGCGGCATGATGCACGCGCACGAGGAGAAGATGGTCGGTCGCATGGTCGAGCGCGGTTACGATCCCGAGTTCGCCCAGCGCTGCTTCAATCAGATCAAGGGCTTCGGCGAATATGGCTTCCCGGAAAGCCACGCAGCCAGCTTCGCGCATCTTGTCTATGTTTCGAGTTGGCTGAAATGCCATTATCCGGGCGCGTTCGCGGCCGCGCTGCTCAATTCGCAACCGATGGGGTTCTATGCTCCTGCGCAGATCGTCCGTGACGCCGCGGAGCATGGCGTCAAGGTACTGCCAGCCGACGTCAATCATTCGGAATGGGATTGCACGCTGGAGGTCCTTGAGTCTGAGGCACAGGCCGCCTTGCGCCTCGGCTTGCGCCAGGTCGATGGTCTCCCCGAGCATGTGGCCGCAAAACTGATCGCATCGCGTCAGACAGACGGGGCCTATCGGGGTGTAACGGAACTGCGCGATCGGGCGCGCCTGCCGCCGGCGCATATCGAACGACTCGCCGCTGCGGATTGCTTCGGCTCGCTCGAATTGGGCCGGCGGCGGGCGTTGTGGGATACGCGGACTCTGCTTGGAGCGTCCGAATTGCCCTTGTTCGCCGCCCTTCGCGAGCGTGAGGAAGGCGCGGAGCGTATTGTCACGACTCTCCCTGCCATGCCGCTGTCCGAAGAAGTCATTGCCGATTATCAGACCCAGCGACTGAGCCTGAAAGGCCATCCGATGAGCTTCCTGCGCGCGTCGCTGAGCAAACGCGGCTTCGCGCGCGCCTGCGACCTGCGGAAGCTTAAGCACCGCTCGATGGTCGATCTGGCGGGTATCGTGCTGATCCGCCAGCGGCCGGGCAGCGCCAAGGGCGTCGTCTTCATCACGCTGGAAGACGAAACAGGTGTCGCCAATCTGGTCGTCTGGTCCGACACGATGGAAACCCATCGCAAGGTGGTGATGGGCGCGCGGCTGATCGAGGTGCGCGGCCGCGTCGAATGCGATGAGGACGTGATCCACATAATCGCCGCCCGGCTGACCGATGCGACACACCGATTGCACGACTTGTCGGAAGTTCTGCTGGGCCCGGCGATCGCTTATGGCGACCACGCGGGTTCTTTGCCGGCCGGTACTTCGGAACAGCTTCGCCATCCTCGCAATGTGCGCGTGATCCCAAAGTCGCGAGATTTCCATTGAGAGGGTCTCAGACACCTGCCCGCCTGACCTTCGATGGCCTCGTCATGGTCCTGTTCGTCGCGGGTGCCCTGTTCCTGGCAGCGCGCGGGTGGCTGGAGGAGCATCCGCAGCACAGCCCTTGGGCGCCGCTCAACCTCAACGATCCGCCAGGCTGGGCAACCGGGTCCAAACTCGTACGGCTGCGCGAGGATGCTGAGGAATGCCGCGCCGTTCTCGAGCGCAGCGGCGTGACGTTTGTCGCCCTGCCGGCGGCAGGCGAAGGCGAATGTCGGCGCGAAGATCGCACGGTGCTGACCGATGCGCCGCTATCGCCCGACCGGCCGGCCACTACCTGCGCCATCGGAGCGGCGCTGGTATTGTGGCTGCGGCAAGGCATTCAACCAGCTGCGGAGGAACTGCTCGGTACTGGCGTCGCACGCATTGAACATTTCGGCGCCTTCAGTTGCCGGAGGCTATACGGCCGCGGCAGCGGACGATGGAGCGAGCATGCCACCGGAAACGCGATCGATCTTGCTGCCTTCGTACTCGAAGACGGCAGGCGGATCAGCGTGCTGCGCGACTGGACGGGCGACGACCAGGAAGCGGAGTTCTTGCACCGTGCCCGCGACGAGGCTTGTCGCGTCTTCGGCACGGTGCTGTCGCCCGACTACAATGCGGCTCATGCCGACCACCTGCACTTCGATCAGGCAGCTCGCGGATTTGGCGGCGTGTGTCGGTGACGCGACGGGGGACGGCGCGAAGGCGCGTGTTGCGCGACGGTGGCTCATCAGGCAACGGACCAAGCGAGTCGATGACCGGGAGGATCAAGTGCTTGGCTGGTTTCAACGCCTGCTGCCCAAGTCCGGAGACTTTTTCGCGATGTTCGAACGCCACTCGGCCGCTTGCGTCGAAGCGGCCGAGTCCCTGGCGGAGCTGATCGAGGGCCGCGGCGATCGCGACGCGCATGTCGCGGCGATACGTGACCGCGAACACGATGCGGACGAGATCATCCGCGAAGTCCTGATCGAGGTGCGCCAAACCTTTCTCACGCCGTTCGACCGCGGGGCGATCATCGGCCTGATCGGGGCCATGGACGACACTATCGATGAGATCCAGGCCTGCGCGTCGGCCATCGAGCTCTATGAGTTCACCGAATTCGATCCGGAAATGAAGACTATGGCAGCCAAGGTAGTCGGCGCGGTCAAGCTTATGCACCAAGGCCTGCCGCTGTTGCGAGACATTACGCGCAAGGGCAAGGAACTGCACCGGATGACCGCCACGCTGGTCGCGACCGAGGGCGAAGTCGACATAATCCATTCACAAGGCCTGCGCGCCAACTTCGCGCGGGCCAAAGAAACCGGCGACACCGTGCAGTTCATCGTCGCCCGCGAGATATTCAAGCACCTCGAGAAAATTTCGGATGCGTTCGAAGACGTAGCGAATCAGATCGACGGCCTCGCGGTCGATCACGCCTGAGGCGGCGCGCGGGCAAATGCACGAACTGGCCTTCCCGCTGTTGGTGTCCCTAATCGTTCTCGCGCTCGCGTTCGATTTCCTCAACGGGCTCCACGACGCGGCGAATTCGATTGCCACTGTCGTTTCCACCCAACTATTATCGCCGGTGACGGCGGTGGTGTTTGCAGCTGCGGGCAACTTCGCCGCCTATTGGATCGTCGGGCTGCATGTCGCGGAGACGGTCGGCAGCGGGATCATCGACAAGGATATCGTCAGTCCGGCGGTCGTGTTCGGTGCGCTGATCGGGGCGATGTTCTGGAACGTCGTCACCTGGCTCAAGGGCATTCCGTCGTCGTCCAGCCATGCGCTCATCGGTGGACTGCTCGGGGCGGGGGTTGCCCACAGCGGCTTCTCCGCCGTGGAGGTTTCGGGCACGAGCAAGACCATTGCGGCGATCTTTCTGTCTCCGGTAATTGGTTTCGCGATCGCAATGTTCCTCGTCCTCGTAACGAGCTGGTTTTTTCGCGGCGTCCAGCCGAAGCGTGCGGAGGGCGTGCTCAAGTCGCTGCACCTCGTGTCGTCTGCAGCCTACTCAATCAGCCATGGCGGGAACGACGCTCAGAAGACGATGGGCATCATCACGGTCCTGCTCTATTCGACCGGATACCTCGGAGGAGAGTTCCATGTGCCCGAATGGGTCGTGCTTAGCTGCTATGCGGCGATCTCGCTGGGCACGCTGTCGGGCGGGTGGCGGATCATCCGTACGATGGGCACGCGACTGACCCGGCTCAACCATCACACCGGCTTCTGCGCGTCGACCGCAGGGTCTATCGTGGTCTTCGCGGCAAGCGCCATGGGCATCCCGGTATCGACCACCCACGCGATCACCGGCAGTGTGATCGGCACCGGCGCTGCTCGCCGCGCCAGTGCAGTGCGCTGGACCGTGGCCAGCCGCGTAGCCATGGCCTGGTTCATCACCATTCCCGCCAGCGCCGCAGTCGGTGCCTGCTTCTACCTGCTCACGAGGTTGTTCTGATCATGACCATTCGACGCATCGAGCCCGGGTCTAGAATGAGTCAGGCGGTCGTACATCGAGACACCGTCTATCTAGCCGGTCAGGTCGGCGCGCCCGGGGAAAGCATGGCGGCGCAAACCCGAGCTGTGCTAGCCCAAATCGACCGGCTGTTGGCCGAAGCAGGCTCGCACAAGTCGCGAATCCTCACTGCTACGATCTGGCTCGCCGATGTCGGGGATTTTGCTGAACTGAACGCTGTTTGGGACAAGTGGGTCGATTCCGACAATCCGCCCGCGCGAGCGACCGGGGAATCGAAGCTCGCAGCGCCCGAGTACAAAGTTGAAATCATCGTCACGGCCGCTTGCGGTTGACCCAGAGCCGGTAACCGCATGGGGCGGTCCAAACGTAACTTTGACGATCATTCTTGCTTGCATGCGTGAGCCCTGCGGTTGGCGCAGTTTTGTCTTGCTCAACCCTCAATGCAAACAGATCAAACCTCGGTTGCCCC
>Ga0079224_100016169_pt1 | contig 10467 bp, 9 predicted proteins | sample Stecom2015_FD_80414 | JGI IMG/M metagenome (GOLD analysis project Ga0079224, IMG submission 80414) | Agricultural soil microbial communities from Utah to study Nitrogen management - Steer compost 2015 | ecosystem: Environmental > Terrestrial > Soil > Agricultural land | place: USA: Utah...
AATGGCGGCGAGGCGGCGTGGAGCGAAGTCTGGGTATTGGTAAGCCGCGGGAGGTGCAGCGCCGCGATGGCCGACGGGTATTGAACCAGCAGTCCTGTTATCTCATAGGTAGAGTCTGCGGCAGACACCGACGGAACAAGTCTCGACGGTGAATCGTTCGATACCTCAACAGCAATGTAGAGATCATGCACGTGCCAGATACTTTCGACCGACGTAAGAATCAGGTTGTCGACTACGGTTTGTGTTGGCGCGAGTATTCCTTTTACAACGAATGGATGTGCATCATGCGAATGACCGTCACCAGACATTCCGTGACTACTGTTAAAAGTATCGCCGAGAGAAAGCTGTAACGCTCGGGCTACCGCTGACCCAAGGGTGACCTCCATGGGATTCTCCCACCACGTTCCGCTATTTAGCGTTCCGCCATAATGCTCGACGTAAGCACGCGTGGTCCCCACGATTCGATATCCCAGATAACTATCACCGAGGGCCATGGGAATCGCCTGCTTTACCAGCCGGTTGCGGGCTATACGTTCCGCTTCGTACAGCTTGATATTGCCTGTCGGGAAATCGATATGAAAGATGTTGCAAAGGATAAGTTGCATGGGACTTCCCTTCGCCCCTACTACCAAATCAATGCCCCTTGCATTGGTATCGATCCTATCCCGAAGTTGGTGTCCAATCACAATGAGGATCGTTACGACGGCCGTTCCTAAACCCAGGAGAACAATATTCAACACCGTATTCAGCGGGCGAGCCCGGAGATAGCGCCAGACCAGAAATAGCAGATTCATATTCAGCCCTTCGTTACCGAAACTTGTTTCTCAATGAGTGACTTCAATCGCTGATCGTGGGTAGCGACAAGCAAAGTACTATTATTCCTACGCGACGCCTCGAGAAGCATCCCAATAACGCGGTCACAGTTCAGATCATCGAGCGCCGACGTGGGCTCATCCGCCAGGATAACGGCGGGCTTGTTGACCAATGCGCGGGCGATAGCCACTCGCTGTGCCTGACCGTGACTGATGCGGTGTACCGGTTTATCGGCAAGTTCAAGAACACCCAATGCATCAAGCACCGCGTCGATACGATTTGAATCTTGCGTGTATCCTGCTAGCCACGGTGCCATCATGAGGTTCTGGCGTACCGTAAGAGAACTGATGAGGTGGTTACGTTGAAAAACGAAACCTATGTTTGCGGCGCGGAACTTGTCAAGCGCATCCGCCGGCAGCGTTGTCAGGTCCTGGCTGTTAACAATCACACTCCCTGTCGATGCACGCATCAACCCACCGATCAGATGAAGTAACGTTGTCTTTCCGCTCCCGGAGTTTCCCAGTAACAGACAAGCTTCACCGCGTCCGACAGAAAAGTCGGGAAAATCGAGATTATTCTCGCTACCGTAGCGAAAGCTCAAGTCTTTAACTTCGATCATGTCCTCCTAAAAAGGTGAATATAGCAAAAAACGTTGCGACCGACGGGATGTGTTACATAAAGAACTCGATCTCCACCCTGCGGTTGAGTCGGCGATCTTCTGCGGACGCCCCAGAAACCACGGGCATGGTTTCACCGTAACCACGCGTAACAATTCTGTTTACATCGATCCCTTGCGTCACCAGGTAGGCCGCGACGCTGCGCGCGCGTCGTAATGACAGTTCCATGTTATAAGATGGATCTCCAACATCGTCCGTATGTCCCGATAACCTCAGCTTGAGACGTGGATTACGTCGCATATGTCGGACGACGTAATTGAGTTCACTGTACGACCCAGGCAACAACTCATGACTATTGAAAGCAAACTGAATATTGTTTAGAACGTATGCCGTATTGAGGCGCGGTTCAGCGTCGGTCAGGACCGTCGGAGGCTCGGTCTTGTCTCCGTCTTGAAACAAGGGAAGCAGGCGCACATCATCGATATAGTAGTAGGCAGCATCGGCAAGCATCGGCTCCTGAGCAGGACGGAAGCGAATGTAATACCTCTTCGTTTCCGAGTCCTTATCGAAATTTCCAATAGTCAGAAACTGTTCCCCTCCGGCCGCGCGGAATTCCCCTACCGCTTCTTCCCATGAACCGGTTTCCGGAGTAAGAGCCGAGTCTTTCACGAATGCAAGGGTCGGAGAAATCTTCAGCCTACCGTCTCCCGAGACAGTGGCGAGACTATCGGAAACAAGTACTGCAATACGATCAATACTGTACTTCGAGTATGAGGAAAGCTTGTATCGAAATTCAATGCGATAGAGTGAATCGCGGACCAGCGGTTCCGTGAGTTTGCAGTGAAGGTACTCCCTGTATTCCTTTAGCGAAAGAAACGTGTAGATTCCTGCATATCCTCTCCCCTGATAGGCATCGGAGACTCCGGCCCAGTTATAAGGGACAGCCGCCTCCCCCTCGCTACAGGCATTGAAATAATCGGGCGACCCGGATGTCAGAGCTCGCCACGACGGCAGTCGAAATTCAGTCGGGTTGCGACTAAAACTTCCGGGACAGGAAGTATACATTTCAAAGTCCCCGTTGGGTACCAGGTTCTGGCCAGAGGCACTATATGCCAACATCCCCAACAGCGTGACCATTATCGCCGCACGAACTCCCGCCAACTCCGCGTGCTATTTGTAATACGTCACCTCAACACGAAACCGGGGATCGATCGCTCCAAGGCGGTCGTAAGCCGATTTCGAAATCCGAATAATAACTTTATCTGTCATCGAGGTGTCAGGGAGCTTACCCATCACACGAACGAATACCTCGCGGTTGTTCATCTCGTTACGAACCTTAAGAATCGTCCCCATTGGCGCCGTGCGATGCAGCGCCAGGTACTTGCGATTGCCATCGGTCCCTTCGATCAGTTCGGCAAGTCCGGCCTCAACAATTTCATCCCCGCTTTTCAGCGACTCTGAAATACGAATAGACTCAGCCGATTGCCCGGTTACCGGCGAAGGCACGTTGCGCTGAGGCTCGCTTGATTCCGCTGGCGGCGTCATAGCCACAACGGGAGCCTGCTCGGCCACAGTACTTTTCTCTTCTACCGGACGCGGAGACTCGACAGGAGATGCCGGCGCAGTAGTCTGTTGCGCCACTTCCGATCGTTCTGGTTGGGCGACATATAACGTTTGACCTACACGCAGCTCGTTCCCCTGCAGATTATTCCACTGACGAATTTCTTCAACAGTAACGCCGTACTGACGTGAGATGGCGTATAGCGTTTGTCCGCTTTCAACGGTGTGTACCCCCTTGCGAACCATTTGCACCGGTTGAGATTGAACTGGTTGGGATTGCACTGGCTGGGATTGCACTGGTGCAGCTCCGGTGCTCCTGATAATCAGCTCCTGACCGACAGAAATGGTATTATCCGAAAGGTTGTTCGCCCGACGGATTTCGTCTGGCGACACGTTGTACTTTCTCGAAATAGCATACAGGGTTTCTCCCTGAACCACCTTGTGTACCCGTCCTGAGGATTGCCCTGCCGGAAGGCGTACGGGGCGCGGCGTCCACGGCACCCGAAGAATCTGGCCTATCTCAAGTCCGCTGCCAGCACTTGTGTTATGCTGAAGAATGGCGTCGACCGTAGTGCCATAGCGCCGGCTAATGCCAAAAAGCGTTTCCTTCTCTTCCACCCTGTGAATCACGAAGGTCTGGCCATTTATCGTTTCGATCCCCAGCGAATCGGTAGTCAGGGCAGGTTGATGAAAAGAAATGACAGCGAGAAACAGTAGTTTAATCATAATATCGTATAAGCTCTAAGCTCTGTTTTGTCTTTTATGAACATGAGATGACCTGAAAAGATGAAAAAAGTATCCAGAGCAACTCCCTTCAGGTTTTCACCCAATTTCTCCTGCAGCAAAAATTGACCTCCGTCATCGAATACCAACAAATAGTTCGCCAATTCCGATTCCTGAACAAACGCGGAAATGATAATTAGTCCATTGTTTTCCAGGTACTCGATGCGCCGTAGTGGCGAAATACCCATCCGGGTCTGCAAAAAATTACCAACGGTGTTAAAATGGTCCGTTGCCTCCTCATAATGAAACGGTCGAATTACTGTAAAATTTTGTGAATCTGCCAAATGTGATTCGGTGGAGCTGGTGAGATTTCCGGTGAACAGATCCAGCGCTACGAACTGGCCTGGATTTCGTGTATCCTGACCAATCACATACCGGGAAGTTGTTTCCGACAAGGCGAACCCATTTCTATACCAAAGCACTTTGTGCGCATTAACATCATAGGCGACAACGCTCTTCTTGTCGGGATTGTCTGTACCGGTGTACACGGTTAGCAACAGGACATCACCCGCTGCGCCACCTAAACTGACCCACCAGGGCTCGTCGAAAATCTTGTCTTCGACCAGCCACTTGCCTGATGTCACCTCAACACACGAGAACATCGCCGTCTTGTTTCCAGCATCACGTGTTTCGATAAACAACCGATCGCCGTTGGCGAGCATATTCCAAACAATCCCTGAAAAGGTGTGCGAAAAAGCGAGTGTGAGTGACGGTCCCAAATCTTTTTTTCAATAAGCCTGCGATTCACTACTTTTAGTGAATTCTAAAGGTATGAAAAAATCGATCCTGTTGATGATGGCCGTTTTCTCGCTAAGCTTTGTTATGGCGCAGCAGAACATCATGGTGATGGAGATCAAAGACGTGATCGACCCACGCATGCACCGCTATGTCGAGTTGGCACTCGCCGAGGCGAAAGCAATTGAAGCCGACCTCGTTGTCATTGAAATGGACACCTACGGGGGAACGTTAAACGACGCGAAGGAAATCGTTGATAAGATCATGCGTTTCCCGACACCTGTCTGGGTTTTCATCAACAGCGATGCCGCGTCCGCAGGCGCGTTGATATCCATCGCCTGTGATAGTATTTATATGGCGCCTGGTGCCACCATAGGGGCTGCCACAGTGGTGGATGGGCAGGGACAAAAAGCTCCTGACAAATACCAGTCATACATGCGCTCTATAATGCGGGCAACGGCAGAGGAAAAAGGTCGCGACCCCAGCATCGCCGAGGGAATGGTCGATGAATCTTTGGAAATCGAGGGGGTGAAGAAAGCGGGGCAAGTTATTACCTTCTCGACGTCAGAAGCCCTGCAGCATGGTTATTGTGAAGGGCGCGTCGAATCCATCCAAGCCATCCTCGAAAGAAACAATATTTCGGACTATAAACTTCATCGCTTCGAGCTTGGACTAACCGAGAAGATCATTGCGCTCGTCCTGAACCCTTTTGTCAGCAGTATTCTTATCCTGATCATCATAGCGGGCATCTACTTTGAAATGCAAACTCCGGGGCTTGGATTTGCTGGATTGGCAGCCCTCATTGCCCTTATCCTGTACCTCGTGCCCCATTATTTGAACGGGCTGGCGGCTAACTGGGAAATCATTGCGTTCATCATCGGCCTCGCGCTGATTGCCCTGGAAATCTTTGTCATCCCGGGTTTTGGGGTGGCGGGTATAGCAGGGCTGGTCCTGACAGTCGGGTCGTTGTTTCTGATTATGGTCGACAACGACTTTTTCGATTTCGAATTTGTTCATCCGTCGCAACTCATTTATGCGCTGGTAGCAGCATTAGGGGGAACCCTTGGGGGTGTCCTCCTCCTTCTCGTAGCGGGCAGCAAACTTCCCGGGACGCGTTTCTTCAACCGCGTTGCCCTCACAGCCACACAGGAACGCTCAGCGGGCTACGTATCCCTCCGATATGACGAACCCTTGGTTGGCAAGCAAGGAATTGCCGCGACTGTTCTCAGACCCGGGGGTAAGATCATGATTGACGGAAAGCTTTACGACGCCACTACCCGGGGCGAGTATATTGAAAAAGGACAGCCCGTAGAGGTTCTAAGCGAGGAGGGCCCCTCTCTAAAAGTCAAATTAGTATCGTAAATTTCCCCCCGGCTTTGTAACTTTGCCCATACCTGACCGCAGTTAAGCGCGTATCGGCCATATAAACTCGACTGGCTCGCCCTCCCGGTAAGTCAACCTTCCTGCAACCAGGGAACCGACCTTTATAGACCTTCGCGAATTGACTTCCTGGAACCGCTGATCGTACCCCCTCGGCACTCGTAAATATTTAAAACACAAACAAACACGTTCATTTATGCAAATTACAAAGAACAAGGTGGCTGCCATTCATTACACACTTCGTGATAATGAAGGAACCGTTATCGATTCCAGCGAGGGCCGTGATCCGCTGCACTACCTGCACGGTTTCGGCAATCTGATCCCCGGCATGGAGGAGGGCCTTGAAGGAAAATCAAAAGGTGAAAAACTGCAACTGAAAATAGACCCTGAAAAAGGCTACGGTGAGAAAGACGAAAACCTTATCCAGGAAGTACCTCGCGCAGCTTTTGGCGACCAGGAAGTGAAACCCGGAATGAGATTCTCTACCAATCAGGGCGGAGTTGTCACTGTAACCGAAGTCGGAGCCGAGTCAGTTACTGTTGATGGAAATCACCCCCTCGCAGGCGTTGAACTCAACTTTGACGTCGAAGTTGTTGAAGTACGCAATGCAACCGACGAAGAACTGCAGCACGGTCACGTCCACGGTCCGGGCGGACACGCGCACTGATCTTGTATACCTGAAACCAGTAAAAAGGTGCGAAGTGTTTCGCACCTTTTTTGTTACTGCCTTCCTGGGACCTCTGTCATCCGATACCCCCCATGCGACCCCGGGCCGCTGCGACAGGTCACCATCCCCGCCCGCCCCTCAAATAGGCATAAGGCCCATCTCCCGTATCTTTAGCCTAAATGAACGCTTTTGATTTCAAAAGTGATCGTTTCTGAACATTGACAGACGAAAGAGACCTTCCGGTCGGACACAAAGAATATACATGATACTGATTATCAAGTAATTAAAAGTGTGGTGCCAAAATACGGCACGGTACTTGGCCATACCTAGTACTTGCCGACAAAAGGCAACCGACAAGCCACTTTAGAAACGTGATATATGAATGTTGAAAACACGCAGGTCCAGATGCGGAAGGGAATTCTAGAATATTGTGTACTTCACATTATTTCGCGTGGAGAAGTTTACGCTTCTGACATGCTGGACGAGCTCACGGCGGCGCGGATGATCGTAGTAGAGGGCACGCTATATCCACTGCTGACTCGTCTGAAAAACGCGGGGCTCCTGGAATACCAATGGATTGAATCGAAGGCAGGTCCGCCGAGAAAATATTACCGACTCACCGACAAGGGGAGCAAGTTTCTCGAGAAATTAACGGAGACATGGGAAGAACTCGTACACTCAACCCGAATGATCACAAGCAAATCGACGACTCAAGCATAATCAGTGCCTAACGCATTATGAAAAAGAATATTAGCATCAACATCAGCGGAATTATTTTTCACATTGAGGAAGACGGTTACGACGATCTAAAGCGTTACCTCGACTCGATTCACCGATACTTCTCGAGTTTCGATGACAGCAGCGAGATCCTGGCCGACATCGAAAGTAGAATAGCCGAGATCTTCCTGTCAAAGTTGTCGGAAGAGAAGCAAGTCATCACGCGTGAAGACGTGCAGGCGTTAATGGCAACGATGGGAAGCGTAAGTGATTTCCGCGCGGAAGAAACCCGTGACGAAGGTGACAATCAGCACCAGGAAGCTGGCGATGCCGCCGAACCGGAAAGTTTCGCACCTCCGAAAAGGTTATGGCGTGACGAGCGGAGAAAGATCCTCGGCGGTGTCTGCGCCGGGTTGGGAAACTACTTCGAGATTGATCCACTATGGTTTCGTCTCATCTTTGCCGCACTGTTGCCAGCGGGGGGATTCATTATTCTGGTGTACATCGTTCTTTGGATTGCTGTACCCGGATCTTTTGAACTTGAAGATCCGGTAAAAGGCAAAAAGATGTTTCGCGATCCGCAAACGCGCGTGATCGGAGGCGTGTCGGGAGGAGTCGCTGCTTATCTGGGGCTTGACATCATTATCGTTCGCGTGTTGTTCATCGGACTGGCATTCGCGGGGGGATTCGGTTTGCTTCTTTACATCCTGCTCTGGGTCATATTGCCTGAAGCTGTGACGCTGACTGATCGAATGCGTATGCAGGGGGAGCCGGTAACCCTCTCGAATATTGAATCGACGATTAAGCGGAAACTCAACATTCGGGAGGGTGATTCGGAAAGCACCTTATCAACGGTGATTCTCTTTCCCTTCCGCGTGCTCGGCACGCTGCTGGCCGCACTCGGAAGGGTCATTGAGCCGTTTGGAGAATTTGTTCGTGTCCTGGCGGGTATCGCCCTGGTTGTCATCGGCTTTATCATGGTACTGAGCGTCTTGATTACGGCTGGGCTATCGCTTGGCCTGATTGTCGGAGGTTTTCCCGGATGGATTCCCAGCCTGGCAGACGCTGGTCTCCCATGGCAGGCATTCTCCGGCGCCGTTCCCGGCTGGCTGGTATTGGCAGCCGTTGTAGCCGCCTTGATTCCGACGCTGTTTGTCCTGCTTGTCGGTGCTTCCGTCCTCGCGCGGAAGTGGGTATTGCGCGGCGCCGTTGGGTGGTCAATGCTCGCCATCTTCATCGCCAGCCTTGGTGCGTTGGCATTCGGGATCCCGGCCGTTGTGTACTCGTTTCACGAACAAGGCGAACATCGTGTCGAAAACGTCTATCCGGTCAACGGAAAAACAATAGTTCTCCGGGTTCAGGGCGACAACAGTAACTACGAAGCGGTAAACCTGTATCTCCGCGGGCATGACCTTCCTGACCTGAAACTCGTGCAGCGATATCAGGCACAAGGCTCAAGCACCACCGAAGCCGAAAAAAATGCCCGGATGGTATCTTATGAGGTTGACTTCGCTGACTCCGTCCTGACGTTCGGCCGGTCCCTCGAATTCCGAGATGGAGCAATCTTTCGCGGGCAACAGCTGTACATGACACTCTTTATCCCCTTCGACCATCCCTTCGTCATGGAAGAAGATGTAAGTCGCCTGATCTCACAATACGTCGACCGTCGCTATCTCGATGGCTATACGTGGAAGATGACGACGGAAGGACTTGAGTGTATTGACTGCCAGCCCGAAGGTGAGGGATTATCCCTACAGTCACTCCGCGATTTTGATGCCATCAAGCTAACCGGTCGGTTCGACGTCAGGATCCAACAAGGATCGCAGTACAATGTCGAATGGAGGGACCGCCCGGCGAAGGGGGCTTACTCGATTGAAAAGGACGGCAATACACTGGTCGTCAACTACAAGAAGGAAAGTCGTCTTGATCATCAGGACTGGGAATCCATCACAGAAAACTGGCAACTGGCAATTGACGAGGTCGCGCTGGTTATCACCGTCCCGGACCTCCGAAAGCTTGAGGCAACGGGGATGGGAAGAATTCGTCTCGAAGACTTGTCGGCCCCTTTGCTCGCGATAGACGTCCGCGGGCCCGTTCATATAAGAGGGCAAATTCGCGGTGAAACGCTCGACCTTAATCTGGCTGGCCGTTCGGACGTCAGCATTTCGGGAGAAGTTAACGAATTGAATGCCCGCGTTGCCTTCGCTTCCCGCCTGCGCGGGACTAACCTTATTGCTCGCAATGCCTTTGTGAAGACAAGTGCTGGCTCTTCCGCCAATGTCCATGTGACCGGAACCCTGGAAATCGAGGAGGGGATCGCAAGCAGGGTTAACTATCACGGCAATCCCGAGAACGTTACTGTCTACTGATCGGAAATTTTTTCCATACTCACGCAACCCCCTGGCGGAAATCAGCATCTTGCATCAAAGGGTAAGATGAAATTTCGCATTTACGGCCCACACGAGAACGATCTGATCGAAGGATGCCGGCGCGGCGACCGCAAGGCACAGGAGCTGCTCTATCAGCGCTACGCCTCCCGTATGTACGGAGTCTGTCTCCGTTATACGCGCGACCCGATGGAAGCCGAAGACATCGTTGTGGTCGCCTTTACCCGTGCATTTAGCCGGATCGACCAATTTCGCGGTGACGGAAGCTTTGAAGGATGGCTGAGACGCATTACCGTAAATGAAGCGCTCGGCGTCCTCCGGAAAAACCGCACGATGGGCATCGAAACCGACCTCGACTCAGCCGACCGCGAAGTCGACTACAGCTATCTCAATGACCACCTCGAGGCCGAGGATCTTATCCACATTATTGAACAACTGCCCCCCGGATATCGGGTCGTGTTTAACATGTACGCGATAGACGGGTACTCCCATAAGGAAATCGCTGATGCGTTGGGAATTAGCGAAAACACTTCAAAGTCTCAGCTAAGTCGCGCACGCGCCTTGCTACAGAAACTGCTCGCAGAGAGCGGCTGGGACCGCGAAAAAAAAACGATCAGTTATGAATCAACAACCTGACAAACTCTTCCGCGACAAGTTACGCGATCACGATGCCCTGCCGTCGTCAAACGCCTGGCAGCGTATTGCAGCCAATCTCGACGAAAAACATCGTCAACGAAAATGGTTTATCCGTATCGCAGCCAGTGTAATTCTCGCGGTCGCGGCAGGCGTCTTTTTACTCCGCAACGAA
>Ga0079224_100016170_pt1 | contig 10466 bp, 6 predicted proteins | sample Stecom2015_FD_80414 | JGI IMG/M metagenome (GOLD analysis project Ga0079224, IMG submission 80414) | Agricultural soil microbial communities from Utah to study Nitrogen management - Steer compost 2015 | ecosystem: Environmental > Terrestrial > Soil > Agricultural land | place: USA: Utah...
CTTTTTTTTCCGTTTCTATGTTTCTTCTTGTTTCTATGTTTCTTTTTTCGAATAAACCCTTTGCTTATTCTTTGCAGATACATTCCATAAAGAAGCGTTTATTTTAAACATGACCTCTTTTAAAAGATCTCCTATCTTGCTTCTCTTTATTATTAAAACGTTCGTGTGTATAATATATTGTATAAAAGTTATATTTTTTTTATACACAAAAGCGTCTGCTTATTCTTCGTAAAGCCGTTCTGATGAAAAACCTTCTTCGTACAATCCAATAACCGAGTGCAACGCCTCCAACAATGATAAAAAGATAATATAATATACTTCTAACCTTCATACTTATGCTCTTTGTCTTTTATCTTCGTTCTATTAGACAACACAAGTATATTCGTTTTGTGGGAAAGGCTATATATGGCAGGAGCGCTACAAACTGTTCCCTGTATTGTTCGGAGAGTTTAAATTGTATTGGTTTCCTATGGGATGCCAACTCACAGGATACCCATTGGGTGGTATAATGGTTTACGGCGTGTAATGCTATCACGGTCTTTCTATTGATTTTACACAACCGCCCTCTTGGATAACCATACCTGCGCTTTGCTAAAAGCTTTCTCCAAACGCTCTAGCAGGTATGGCTTCCGAAGATAATCTACAGCGTCTAAATCAAAAGCCTCCGCCGCATATTCTTTATAAGCGGTAGAGAATATAATAAGCTTTTCCTATTTATCCAGGGCATGATAGCTAATGATAAGCATGTGACTGAATAGCATTGAGTGCATTTTTTAAAAGATGAGGGTCTAATTTGTAAGGAGTCAGCTCAAGATCAAAACCGTTCCTTAAATCGTTTTCTTTTTGTTCCGAAAGTTCGCCGTTCTTTTTAATCAATTGCTGTATTTTTCGGTACATCAACCAGAAAATACAACCTGCTCCTACACATAGCACAACGATTATTATCCAGTAAAAACGATCTCCCATTTTTATTCCCTATCGATTTTTGTATTTGATAAAGATAATTAAATTGGATTAGTGGTCCCATTGGATGGAAATATTAAATGCCAAACAAACAAAAATAGGTGCTTTCGATAAAATGAAAGCACCTGTTTGTTTTGCTGCCGAACTTTAGTTAAAAATTACTTATTATATCTTATAGAAAAATGTCCTAATCGGCTTGTTGATCCAGGAATAGCAATGCTACCACCGTTTACTGACGTATTATTGATATTCAATAACCTAATTTTAATATTCGGTTTATTGAGAAGTTCATTTGGCAAATTATACGTGAACACCTTGAGTCCAGCGGTAACATTCTGTACCTGGTTCGCAGCAATTTGTCCAGAAAGCTGATACGCCGCGATTTGATTCCAGTTATCGCCATCAAGCGAATATTCTACCACAAAATCTCTAGGACCACCACCTGTACCCGTGCTGCTAATACTAACGGCCTCAAACTGCAAGAAAAGAGACGAAGTAATTCCCAGCGTAGAGACATTGTCCATTATCCAATACCTGCCCGTTCCCCATGAATTTACATTATATGAAGAATTGGCAATAATGGTATTAGCTCCCGGTTTGTCTCCCCTGTACTTATCGATGAGATATATCCCATTCAACGTATTAGCTGCATAAAATCCTGTACCTCCGTCCTTTTGAAGCGTCGCACTTGCAGGTCCGGTTGTAGGCGGAAGGTTAGGTGTTCCATCTGGAAATCCTGTGGTTGGTTCAAGTTCCCATTCCACCAATATATTTGAAAACCCACTGGCTCGATTTGGATTAATGGCAATATCAGATTCCTCCAAATGACGAATAGCATATTCCCCTAAATTCCCGTATGCGCTTTCCGTTATTTTCACGACCATGCCGGTGATCGTTCCGGCGCCTTTCGGAACGCTTTTCCGACGATATTCAACATCACGGTTTGTTATCAGATGTGCAATACTACTCTGTATGTCTCTTATTGGAGCCGCATAATGTCTTGTCGCATAATCGGCATACGATTGGGTTACATAAAATTCGTGGAAATTAGCGTATCCGCCGTGTGGCATTGCAAATTCCACATCCTTTAGTGTAACGACAGACAACAGGTGATCTTCCGTCAGATCAGCTATATATAAACGCTGTGGAGAGAAGCTGGCATCGGCTTCGCGCGACAATATATTGGCTGTACTTATGCCTCTTATAACCCTGTATTCGGTACCACAGTCTTTAAACGAGGCTATTTGGGCTCCGTCTAAGAGCAAATGTATCTTATCGTATCTATTGAATGTAAGACTTTCGGTAGATTCAAACGCTATCGCCCTACTGTTTTCGTCTTGAATGATATAGGTATTATTTCGGAAGTTCTTGGATGTCCCTCTAGAAACGATATTTCCTACTACTGATATATTTTCATCTATTCCGCCCAATGGCAATCCGTTGACATAACCAAAATCTTTCTGTTCCGGCGGACCGTCATTTCCTGCAGCCATTTGTGTTACAGTTATTTTATCCCACACTTCTATGTCCTCGCCTCCCGTATCTTCATATGATAGAATAACGGTTGCGACCCGTTCCTCGTCCAACGTATTCAATGTTGTCTGGAATTTAAGAGCTTCCTGTTCTACATTCACACCAACTACCCAGCCGCTGCTTTCCTCTTTTTCATATATAATCTCTACGGCAATCGCCTCCGATGGAATATTACTATTTAATTTAATTTCATGGTTTCTAGGCCGTGATCCCACTTCCATCTCATTTTCCTCTAATGTAAGAAAAGGTTCACTAGACAACTGTGTGAGTTTGATTTTATGATATTTTCCATCCTTAACCGTCACAATAAAAAACTCTACTGATCTGGCTTGAACAGCGTCATTTTCATCACACGTCAAACGTAATTGCCCGTCTCCTGTTCCAGCCGTATTTTCTACCTTTAGCCAAGCGACTTCTATTTCGCCCATTTTCCAAGACGTATTGGACGAAACATCAATAGATATCGAACCTCCGTCGGCCTTAACGACAGGATTCACATTGCTAATTTCTAACGTATCGGCCATCTCCATCTCTTTGCTACAGCTCATAAACGTAACAAGAAAAAGAAGTACAGATGCCACCGAAAAAACAGAAGGCAATATCTGTTTATAATATTTTTTATTTAGCATAATCGGTTGATTTGTTTATTTTTTTATTTCGATATATGTTGGATAATGATCTGAAAACTTATCCGTATACATCGACTGTATAATATCCGAATAGACTACTGTATTTTTAGCGTTATTGCTTACAAAAAGATAATCTAATCGCGCTCCTTCATTAGGTCCGTTCGACGCTACATTATCAACTGGCCATGTGGGTTTAAACGTATTGTTGAGTAATGGATACGTATCATGAAAATTATATGTCTTCAACGTATTGGTAACCGTATGGTCTCTACCAGCATACCGGTATCCGGCCCCGTAACTATCCCTGTCGAACGTATTATGGTCGTTGAAATCTCCTCCAATTATAACGGGAACGTCGGTGTATCCGGCGGCATCATCCATAATGATTTTTATTTCGTCTTTACGGGCAATTTGATGGACATTCCGTTCATTATCCAATTCATACGGGCAAAGGTGGATAGAAAACACTCTTATACCATTTGTTTCACCCGTTACATAACCATGATGCAGCACGCCGGTTTGAACTACTTTTCGAATATCTTTAATTTCTTTTTTAGAAGTGATACCCGTCGGGATGCCCACCGTTTTTGTCAAAACAGCATAATCATGTCCATAGGTTTTGGCGAACGTTGCGAAGGAAGCATCTGTAAAATGCATCATTTCCTGGAGCAAAATAATATCGGGATCGTACAGTTTCACCCAATTGGCAAATTCTTGCCTCAATTGAGCATTGTTCTTAAATCCCTCCTGTATGTTATAACTCATTACTTTTAGTACATCTTGTTCAACTAAGGTTACCGCAATATTATTATCCTGTTTTTGTTCAATATTAAGTGCTATCTTCTTAGAATTGTATCCTTTAGCCACAACAGTTGCGTATCCTGTGGTGGTGTGGCTTGCGTCTTCGATCTGTATTACCCCATCTTCATTCGTAAAACCTTCGCCCACCCGGATATGCTTTGGAGCCAGTCTTCGGTAAGACACGACATAAGCACCGTCAATAGGGTTACCCGCTTCATCTGCTACATGGAAAGTCAATAGGGTTCGATCTTCACCACTTCCGGGAGCAAAAGGTCCCGGATCAAACGCTATATCTCCCTTGCATCCTAGCGTTGTCAGAAATATAAAAAAGGCAAATGGCATTATATTCTTTATTTTCATTTTATTATTTCCTATTTTCATTATCTTATCCTCCTGTTTCAGCCCAACGATTATTTTGGGTCAAATTTTTATTCAATAATAATTCATCCAATGGTATCGGATACAAGTAGTCCTTATCCTCATCCCATTCCTTCGTTATATCAGGCAAATTGACAATCCGCCCACCATTTCGACCATTTTCCAACACCAATTCTCCAAGTCGTTGGTATTGTCTGCCGGGCACGGGGGTAGGTGCATTACCCTCATAAATAACCAAATCGATTGTACCATTCCTATCCAGATCATATTCACCTGCACCCGGAAAATACATACCATGAAATGGCTTTGCTAGTCGCGCTCCTTCCTTCCAGCGCATAAGATCCCGGTAACGATGTCCTTCTTTAACAAGTTCAATACGACGTTCACGCCGGATTTCCAGGATAACACCTCTATTTGCTCCAGTTCCTACATTTGGATATTCGGAAATGAGATAAGGATCGGGATTTGTATTGGCCATATCTATATCTAGATTAGGCATATCTACACGGTCGCGCAATAGTTTGATGCTACGATTGACATCTGCTTGTGAGAGTGTACCTAACTCTGCCTTAGCTTCTGCATAGTTTAATAGTACTTCCGCATAGCGGAATATCGGCATATCATTGATATTCCTCCCCGCGTCATACTGGGCAGACAAAACATATTTAACATATTGGTATCCGGTTACGCAGGTAGCAAAGTCTGGTACACTCACCTGGTTACTTCCGATCCGTTTATAACCAGGTGTACGGATGGTTTGGGCCAAGCGAGGATCTCTATTTTGCATTTCTTCATAGAATTGCATCGTTCTATATCCGGGGATGTCCGTAAAACGGCTACCGTCTTTCATGAGGTAGCTGTCTACTACTGATTTTTGCATACCAGGTCTGCCATACGAAGCGGAAAGGATATAAAAGTTAGCTGAATGGATTAATGGGATGGCCTCTGTATATTGGCGCGCCAAAATCATTTCCTCCGTTATTGCATTTTCCGCGATGAACAACTCTTGATAAGCGGCATTTGGATTACTTTTATAAATGCTATATACGCCTGCTTCCATCAGTTCTTCCGATGCTTTTACACATTCCTGTAGGATTTCCTCCCAGTCCCCCAAATCGTGATGTTTCCGGAACGTTCCTTCAAACAAGCACATGCGGGATTTCAACGCTAAGGCCGTCCACTTGGTAATCAATTGTGCACTTTTTTCCTGTCTGCCGTGTGCAATAGCAAAATCGATATCCTCCAACATTTTTTCGAACACCAATTTCCGCGAATCGCGTGGCTTTAGAAGGCCTTCATCATCTGTTCCCAAAGCTTTCTCATACCAAGGTACATCGCCGAATCGCACTACCTTATCGAAATAGAAATATGCCCTAAAAAACCGAGCTATTCCATCATATAACAGTCGAGCCTGCTCGTCCGAACATTGATGAGAGTGTTCCAGGTAAATATTGATTCGACGTAATGCGTCCCAAGACCATCCCCCTCCACTACCGGGAGTGATACGTGTTCCCCGGAATTCGTCCGGCAAGGTATTACGTGCCTCATCATCAGCTTGATGTGGATTATTATAATGTATAGCTAATGCATCAGGCAATTCATTATAAAATGCATTGGTATAGTTCTGTAACTCCTGGGCATTACGAAAATAGTTTTCCGGTGCGAGTTCTGCCAAGGGATAACGCTCTAAATAACTGTCATTGCAGGATACCGCGAAACCAATTATACTTAAAGCAATATAACGGAATGTCTTTTTCATCATCTTTAATTTCTAATGCTGTTTACTGGATTAAAAAGTTAATTGTGCGCCAAACGAATAGATCTTGCCCATCGGATATGTTCGACCGGTTGGATCCGACATGACTTCTTCGGGATCCAGATAATCCGTTTTTAACTTTGTCCATGTATGTAGATTTTCACCTCCCACATACACCCTCAACCGATTTACCTTAATTCGGTCCATCCACTGTTGCGGCAACGTATACCCAATAGTCAGATTGCGCAGTTTTAAATATGCCAAGTCTTGCAAATACATATCATTCGCGACCGACAATTCCGAGTTCTGGGCTATATAGCCACGTAACAATGGGAAGTAAGCATTTGGATTCTCTGGCGACCATACCTTACTTGGAAAATCAACCGGGATAAACGAGTCGTATGGACGTGCATATACCGACCAAAAAGCCTGGCTTTCGAGGTTTGGATACCAATTTCTGCGACCAATACCTTGGAGGAAAACCGTCATGTCAATTCCATTCCAATTTCCACCTAAAGTCAGCCCATAGGAATAGCGCGGCAGACTATTTCCGATGATTTTCCGGTCACCCGGGTCATCCAAAGTATTTGCTCCGCTATTGATAATACCATCCCCATTAATATCCATAATCTTAATATCCCCAGCCTGTAACATACGCAGTTCTTCTGTAGGCGCTTGCACCCTCCGACGGTTAATCTGGTCTTGGTCTACGATAGAAGCCCAAGCCTGTGCTTCCTCTGTCGTCTTGAAGAATCCCGCATAAGTATATCCCCAGATTTCGCCCCACTGTTTACCCACATAGTGTGAACTGAGATGTCCATCGGGATTTTCAAATTTCGTAATATGCGCTACGTAATCAGATAATACTCCTCTTATATTATAAGAAAAAGGTTTCCCCGCTAATTGAAACTGGTCGTTCCATCCGATGGTAAAATCAAATCCTTTGGTTCGAAGATCGGCTGCATTCACCTGCGGCTCGGTCGCACCAAATACACCTGGCAGTTTCTGACCTAAACTAAGCATATCACGTGTATCCCGGATATAGAAATCCGCTTCTACTGACAAGCGGTTTTTCAACATATTAATATCCAAACCAAGGTTACTGGTCGTGATGCTTTCCCATGTCAACGTATTTGCTACCGGAGCAGGGTGGTTCGTTACCGGGAGTCGTTGGCCGTCTACCCCATAGTTAATCTGTCCTGTACCCATAGAAGAGATATAGGCATACGTATCGACCTCTTGATTTCCAAGTGACCCATAGGATGCCCTGATCTTCAAATTACCGATCAGTGGACGTATGTTATCGAAAAACGGTTCTTCGCTAAGGCGCCATCCAGCAGAGAAAGACGGGAAGAAACCAAATCGACTACGTTTGGGGAAACGCGATGTTCCATCGTAACGACCACTTGCCTCAAAGAGGTATTTTTCGGCAAAATTATAGTTAAATCTATAAAAACCACCGCGCACTGCCCATTCATCAGCACCACCCTTAAACTGTTTATTTCCGACGACTAGATCTAAGTCATTCAATGTTTCGGAAAGTAAATTATCGCCGATACCGCCGATGCGTTTGTATGTTCGGTCTTCTTGGTTAAAACCTGCAGTCACGCTAAGATTATGGTCACCTAAGCTTGTTTCGTAATTTCCAAAAATATTGATAAAGTTCCAATAGAATTTGGTCATGTGTTCATCCAATCGATCCGAACTGAGTGCGGCTAAATTATGACGTTCCATAACACCGGGAAATTTGGAATAATATTGTGGCGTAGACCGATAGGAATAATCTGTCCGATACTCCCGGTAGGAATAATTGGCGGTCATGGTCAAACCTTTTGCCAACTTGAATATCGCCTCTGTGGTATTGGTCATCTCCGTTCCGTTGTTATAACCTTTCATTGTACCGCTTTCTAAGGCATTATGAAAACCATAACCAATAGGATAGCTATTGATTCCCGAATATCCTGTCAATGTACCATCGGGATTTCGGGGCACATACGCCGGATGGTACTGATAAATCGGGTCGTTGCTCACATTGTTTGACACCTCATTGAAATTGGTAGCTAAGCCATGCCAATCGTAGGAAGACTTAAAGAAATGGGTATTGTTGCTTACTGTCAACCAGTCTTTCAACTCACTCTGTACCTTAGCTCGCAGGTTATATCTTCTAAAGTGGTCAGGATTAATATTAAGAAGTCCTTGTTCTTTTGAAGTAGCTCCTGTTATTGAATATCGGGTCTTATCATTTCCGCCGGAAATCGTGACATTATGCTCCTGCTTTGGACGCTTATCGTTATATAAATAATTAAACCAGTCAAAATTCCCATAATAGCGATACATATCTTGCCCACTGGCATTTTGTTTGACAACTACCCACGGTCTATCGGGGTGTTCCGTCTTATCATTAACCCGTGCCCAAAGTTCAGCGTAATCTTCCTCACTATAGCGTGTAGTTCCATATCCAAGGGCGTTGTACATCGCATCATCATTGATTCTGGCATTCCAATACCCCGATGTAATGAAATCCGTATTTACTGCATGTGTGGTATAGCCTACATTGGTCGTATAAGCTATATTTGTTTTACCTTCTTTCGCGCTTTTAGTCGTCACTAATATCACTCCAAATGCTCCACGCGCTCCATACACAGCTGCGGCAGAAGCATCTTTTAGAACCGTAACGGATTCTACATCATTTACGTTGACTCGATCTAATGTTCCCAGGATGCCATCAATCAGAATCAACGGCCCTCCCCCATTAATCGAAGTGGTTCCCCGCACGTTGACACCACCACTGGTACCCGGTCTTCCCGAACCGAAAGTTACATTAACGTTGGGAGTAGCTCCTTGTAATGCTTGGCTAAGTTGCGTAACGGGACGCTGTTCAAAATCTTCACCCGAAATCTGGCTTACTGCCCCCGTCAAATTCACTTTTTTCTGCGTACCATACCCTACCACGACAACTTCATCCAGATCGGCAACTTCTTCTGCTAACTCTATCCCAAATACCTTGGTATCTCCGATACTTATCTCCTGCGGTCTATAACCTATAAGGGAGACGACCAAGACCTGTCCGTTTTCACCTACGATCTCAAATCGTCCATCTTCTCCTGTCATCGTACCTTTCGACGTACCTTTAATCGCTACGGTGGCTCCTGATAAAACTTCGCCTTTCTCGTTGCGAACAACACCCGAAATGGAGCGCTGCTGAACAGGTGGTACATAAGATTCTAAGTGGCTTTTGGTTTGATGGATTTTGTTGACGATAATGGTCTTTTCTTTTAAATTAAAATCAAAAGGCAAGCCTTTTAATAATAATTGCATCGCTTGTTCCAAGTTGGTTCTACTCGTCTTGATGTGAGCGACCTTAAAACCTTTGACTTCGTTATGTTTGTAAAAAAGGTAATATCCTGTCTGACGGCTAAACTCTTTTAGTGCGTCTTCTAACGAAACATTACTACCTTCATAACTCACATGCTGGGAATAACCCTTGGCACTCAAAAGAAATGTTCCAAGAATCATAAATAATACTGTAAGTCGCATAACCCTAAAAATCTGTGAAGAATAAATTTTACAGAAAGGTATTTTCCGTAAACCGTTTAAATTCATATTTTTGATATAGTTAAGTAGTGAATTGATGTATCCGATTTTTCAATCTTACTATTTGATTATTTAGCGGTAGTATGGCAGTACTACCGTTTTTTTATTTTTTATTGTTTTCCTTTCATACATTTAGTTTTTTTGTCCAACCATCAGTTTTCTACCCTCAAGGGAAACATCTATATTTCCGTATGTTAATATGTCCAGCACTTTTTGAATATCTTCATTCCTTTTTATTTTACCGACAAATTCATCCTTTGGATACCCACCCGTATAGATAACTTCCACATCGTACCATCTGGCTAATTGTCGCATCAGTACGCCCAACTCTACCCGATCAAATTGGAATACCCCCTCTTTCCAAGCCATGATAGCTTCTATATCAGCTTTCGCTATTCTGTCCTTTCCATTTTTGTTCGTTATCATTTCAAAACCAGGCTTCAATACATGTTCTCGCTGTGCTCCTTTGACGCTGACGCTGCCCTCTAAGAGAGATGTGCGAATATAAGGTTCATCAGCATACGCGTTGATATTGAACTTGGTTCCTAATACCTCAATTTGTTGTTGTGAAGCTTCGACACGAAACGGTCTGGAAACATCTCGTTGCACTTCAAAATATACTTCTCCTTTAATAGATACCTTTCTTTCTTCTTTAGAAAAGTTGGATGGGAACGATATAGAAGATGCACTATTCAACCAAGCTTTTGAACCATCGGGCAGTACTACTTGATAAATGCCTCCTTTCGGTGTTTCAATGGTATTGTTAATCGAAGCAACATGATTTGGGTAGTCTATTATTTCGAACGAAACCA
>Ga0079224_100016172_pt1 | contig 10466 bp, 9 predicted proteins | sample Stecom2015_FD_80414 | JGI IMG/M metagenome (GOLD analysis project Ga0079224, IMG submission 80414) | Agricultural soil microbial communities from Utah to study Nitrogen management - Steer compost 2015 | ecosystem: Environmental > Terrestrial > Soil > Agricultural land | place: USA: Utah...
GATGGTGTTGTTGGCGAGGTAGCGGTCGCCGGAGCCGTGGCCGAAGGTGCTGTGGGCGCCGGTGAAGTGGGGCTTCTGCCAGAGTGTCACCGGGCAGCCGATCCGGTTCTTGATCGAGCTGGTCTCGTTGTTCATGCTCTGGAGTGAGTCGGTGTAGTCCCATCGCAGCCAGTTGTCGTCTGCCAGGTTGGCGTCGTCGCGGACGAAGTCGCGCCAGAGGTCGACCTGGCCGCGGTTGTACTGGAATCCCGCGTACAGGCAGACCCGGCCGTGGAAGCAGGCCGAGCGGGGGCTCGCCTCCGCCACCCCGGGGACGAGCAGGACGAGCAGGACGCCGGCCACGAAGGCGGACAGCCTCAACAGGAGCCTCCTTGTCGGTGCGCTGGGGGGATATCGCTAACCTAGCGTGTGCGTACGCATACTCCAGGTCATGGCGCGCGCCTCCGGGTAAAGCCGATGGCGTAATCCGCAATTCCCGTGTCATTGACGTCACCAGATGCCCCTGACCAGCATGGAAGTCATGAGAAGGCGGATCGTCCTGGTGGTCTACGACGGCTTCCAGCTGCTCGACCTCGCCGGTCCCGCCGACGTGTTCGCGGCGGCGGACCTGGTGGCGGAGGGCGGCTACGAGGTGGAGGTGACGGCGCCCCGGGCGGGTCAGGTGCCCGCGCAGCACGGCGTGGAGGTCGCTGTACGGACGCCGCTGCGCGAGGTCGGCGGCCCGATCGACACGCTGGTGGTCGTCGGCGGCCTGACCACGATGACTCACGCCCGCGACGCGGAGACGGCGACGGAGATCGTCAGGCTGGCGCGCCGGACCGCGTCCGTGTGCAGCGGCGCGTTCCTGCTGGCCGCGGCGGGGTTGCTGGACGGGCGGCGGGCCACCACGCACTGGCTGGTCGCCGAGAAGCTCGGCACGTGGTACCCGGGGGTCACGGTCGAGCCGGACGCGATCTACATCCGTGACGGCCACCTGTGGACCTCCGCCGGGGTCACCGCGGGCATCGACCTGGCGCTCGCGCTGGTGGCCGAGGACCACGGGCACGAGCTGGCCCGGCGGGTGGCCTGCGGGCTGGTCGTCTACCTGCACCGGCCGGGCGGGCAGAGCCAGTTCAGCACGGCGATGAGCGTCCCCGCCCCGCGCGGTGAGCCGCTGCGCGAGCTGCAGGCGTTCATCGACGCGAATCCGGCCGCCGATCTGAGCGTGCCCGCGCTGGCCAGGCGGGCGGGCATGAGCGAGCGGCACTTCTCCCGCGTCTTCACCGAGCAGACCGGGACGTCTCCGGGCAGGTACGTGGAGCGCAGCCGCGCCGACGCGGCCCGGCGGCTGCTGGAGATCACCGACCATCCGCTGGACCGCGTGGCCCGGGAGTCCGGGCTGGGCCGGCCCGAGACGCTCTACCGCGTCTTCCGCCGCCACCTGCGCGTCTCACCCGGCGACTACCGCCGCCGGTTCCACACCAAGGAGAGCTGATGCACGTCGCCATCCCCCTCTACGACAGGTTCACCGCGCTGGACGCGGTCGGCCCGTACACCGTGCTGGCGTTCGCGCCCGGCTGGACTGTGACGTTCGTCGCATCCGAGCCGGGGCCGGTGGTCGACGACCGGGGCAGCCTGAGCATGGCCGCCACCGCGAGCTACGAGGAGGTGCCCAGGCCGGACGTGATCGTGGTGCCCGGCGGCATCGGCACCTTCGACGCGCTCGGCGACGAGGCCCTGGTCGGCTGGATCCGCGAGGCCGACGCGCACACCCGGTGGACGACCTCGGTGTGCAGCGGCTCGCTCCTGCTGGGCGCGGCGGGGCTGCTGCGCGGGCGACGGGCCACCAGCCACTGGGCGGTCACCGGTTTCCTGGCCGGGGCCGGGGCGGAGGCGGTGACCGAGCGGGTGGTGGCCGACGGCAAGATCGTCACCGCGGCCGGGGTGTCGGCCGGCATCGACATGGCGCTCGACCTGCTCGGGCGGGCCTCCGGCGCCGACACCGCCGAGGCGGTGCAGCTGGTCATCGAGTACGACCCGGCTCCGCCGTACGACGCCGGTGCGATCGCGAAGGCCTCCGAGGGGCTGCGTGAACGGGCAGCAGCCCTGCTCGGGTAGTTTTCTACCGACCTGTCCGATACGGAGTCGTAATTGCGAAGGATTTGCAATTAGGAACTTCGGGCTTTAGCGTCACCTGCATGGGTCGTGGATTCGTACTGCTGGTGGCGATGCTCCTCGCGATCGCCGGATGCGCGGCGCCGACGGAGCCGGACGCCGCGGGTGTGAGCGAGGAGACCGTCGTCTTCGGGCTCAGCTCCGAGCCCGACACCCTCAACCCGGTGCTCGGATACTCGCCCGACGGCGGCTCGCTGATCTTCGACGGCCTCCTGCGCCGCACCCCTGACCTGAAGCTGCACCCCGCGCTCGCCGAGAGCGTCCCCGACGCCGTCGGCACCGAGATCACCTTCACCCTCCGCCAGGGCGTCACCTTCCACGACGGCAGGCCGCTGACCGCCGAGGACGTCGCGTACACCTACAACCAGGTGCTCGCGCCCGAGAACAACTCGCCCATCCGCGGCGACTACGCGGCCATCGAGAAGGTCGAGGCGAGCGACGAGCGGACCGTCGTCTTCCACCTCAAGCACCCGTACGCGCCCGTGCTCCAGCGCGCCACCCTCGGCGTCATCCCGGCGGGCTCCGACCTGGCCGCCCTGGGCAACGCCCCCGTCGGGACCGGCCCGTACACCTTCACCTCCTGGACCAAGGGCGACAAGATCGCGCTGACCGCCAACGAGAAGTACTGGAACGGCGCGCCCGCGATCCGCTCGCTGGTCCTCGCCTACACCTCGGACGACAACGCGCGCGCCACCCGGATGGCGGCCGGCGAGTTCACCGCCACCGAGCTGCCGCCCAAGGCCGCCGCCAGGTTCAAGGACCAGGAGGGCGTCACCGTCCACGAGACGCCCAGCGCCGACTACCGGGGCATCATGTTCCCGATGAAGCACCCGGTGACCGGCGACCGGGCCATCCGCAAGGCGCTCGACCTGGCCGTCGACCGGGAGGCGATGGTGTCGGCGATCCTCGCCGGCGCGGGCAGCCCCGCCTTCGGGCCCGTCGTGCCCGGCACCGACTGGCACAACCCGGCCGTGACCGGCTCCGCCCGCCCCGACACCGAGGCCGCCGGGCGGCTCCTCGACGAGGCCGGATGGAAGGCAGGGCCGGACGGCATCCGGGTCAAGGACGGCACCGCCGCGCGGTTCACGCTCATGTACCCGGCGGGCGACTCGCTGCGCAAGGAACTCGCCCTGGCCTTCGCCTCCGACGCCAAGCGGATCGGCATCGACATCCAACTCGCCGGGCTCGAATGGGAGGCCATCGACCCGCGCATGGACACCGACGCGCTGATCATGGGCTTCGGCACCCCGTACGACCCGGACCACACCAACTACGAACTGTTCCACTCCGCGTACGCGGGCCAGGGCTACTTCAACCCCGGCCACTACGACAACCCCGAGGTGGACCGGCTCCTCGAAACCGGGCGCGAGACCGCCGACCAGGCCGCCCGGGAGAAGGCGTACCACGAGTTCCAGCAGGTCATCAGCGACGACGCGCCCTGGGTGTACCTGGTGTACCTCAAGCACGTCTACGTGGTGCGCGGAAGCTGGACCGGCCTGGAGACCGGCATCGAGGCGCACGAGCACGCCACCGCCGGTCTGCTCGGCACGGTCCCCGGATGGAAGCCCGCGCCGTGACCTGGCTGCGGATCATCGGCTGGCGGCTCGTCTTCTCCGTGCCGCTGCTGCTCGCGGTGACGTTCGGGATGTTCGTGCTGGCCAAGGCCTCCCCGTTCGACCCCGTACGGCAGTATCTGGGCGACCGGGCGATGGTGACCAGCCCGGAGATCATGGCCGAGATCCGCGCCAACTGGGGGGTGGACCGGCCGCTGCTGGAGCAGTACACCACCTGGCTCGGCAACCTGCTCCAGGGCGAGCTGGGCGAGTCCAGGTCGCTGCGGCTGCCCGTCACCCAGGTGATCGGCGAACGGCTCGGCTGGACGCTCCTCGTCGTCGGCTGCGCCCTGGTCGTCATGCTGGCCATCGGCCTGGTCCTCGGCACGCTGGCCGCCTGGCGGCGCGACTCCTGGCTGGACCGGGCGCTCACCGGCGGCGCCTTCGCCACCGAGGCGGCCCCGGTGTTCTGGGTCGGGCTGCTGGCCATCTGGGTGTTCGCGGTGTCGCTCGGCTGGCTGCCCGCCGGCGGCCTGACCGACGCCGCCGCCACCGAGGTCACCTTCACCGGCCTGCTGCGCCACCTCACGCTGCCGGTGCTCGTGCTCGCGGTCTCGCAGTCCTCGTGGCTGCTCCTGTACGTGCGAGAGTCCGTCATCGGCGTGCTCCGGGAGGACTTCGTGCTCGGCGCCCGGGCGAGAGGGCTGCGGGAGCGGACCGTGCTGGTACGGCACGCGCTCCGGTCGGCGCTGCTGCCGTTCATCACGATCATGGGAGCCCGGGTGCCCGAACTGGTGACCGGGGTGATCCTGGTCGAGGCGGTGTTCGCGCTGCCCGGCGTGGCGGGGACCACGATCAAGGCCGCGCTGGCGGTGGACTTCCCGCTGCTGGCGGCGCTCACCCTGCTGGCCACGATCGCCGTCGTGCTCGGCAACCTGCTGGCCGACCTCGCCTACACCCTGGCCGACCCGCGGGTCCGCGTGCTGGGGGTGAGCTGATGGCCGCCGTCGAAGCCACCGCCGGCCGGCGCCCGGGGCGGCGGCCCGTGCTGGCCGTCGCCACGCTGGCCGTGCTGGTGCTCGCCGCGCTCGTGGTGCCGCTGGTCGCCCAGCTCGACCAGCAGCTCGTGGACCTGCGCTCGGCCGGTCTGCCGCCGTCGCTCGCGCACCCGTTCGGCACCGACGAGGTCGGCCGGGACGTGCTGCTGCGCTCGATCTACGGGCTGCGCGTCTCGATGCTCGTCGGCCTGGTCGCGGCCGTGGTCAGCGTCGTGATCGGCGGCCTGGTCGGGCTCGTCGCCGGGACGCTCGGCGGGCTCGTGGACCGGCTGCTCATGCGGGTCGTGGACGGCTTCAACTCGCTGCCGCACCTGCTGTTCGGCGTCTTCATCGTGGCCATGTTCGCGCCCAGCCCCACCGCGGTGGTGGTGGCCGTGGCCGTCACCCACTGGACCACCGCCGCTCGCATCGTCCGCTCCGAGGTGCTGTCGCTGCGCGGCCGGCCGTTCGTGGACGCCGCCATCTCCGGCGGCTCCACCCGGGCCCGCGTCATCCGGCGGCACTTCCTGCCCAACCTGGCCCCGCACCTGCTGCTCGCCACCGTCCTGATGATCCCGCACGCCATCTGGCACGAGACCGCGCTCAGCTTCCTCGGCCTCGGCCTGCCGCCCCACATGGCCTCGCTCGGCAACATGATCAACGACGGGCAGCGGTCGCTGCTGGCCGGCGACTGGTGGTCCAGCCTCTTCCCCGGCCTGCTCATCCTGCTGCCGACGCTGGCCCTGTCGGCGCTCGCCCAGCACGTGCGCGATCGCGCCAACCCGCGCTGGAGATCGGAGCTGGTCCTGTGAAGCTGCGCGTGGACGGCCTGACCGTCAGATTCCGCATCCCCGGCGCGACCGTGCACGCGGTCACCGACGCCTCCTTCGAGCTGTCGGAGGGCCGCTGCCTGGCGCTCGTGGGCGAGTCCGGATGCGGCAAGTCCGTCATGGCCCACGCCCTGCTCGGCCTGCTCCCGGCCAACGCCACCGTGACCGGCCACGCCTGGCTCGACCCCACCGCCACCCGCACGGACTCTTCCGGGGAAGCCCTCGACCTGATCACGGCGCCGGAGAAGACGCTGGCCCGGCAGGTCAGGGGCCGCCGGATCGGCCTCATCCCGCAGAGCCCCGCCGCCCACCTCACCCCCGTCCGCACCGCCCGCGCCCACCTGGCCGAGACACTGCGCGAGCTCGGCCGTACCGAGACCCCGGACGCGCTCGCCGCCCGCGCCGGCCTGCGCCCCGAAGACCTCGACCGCTACCCGCACCAGCTCTCCGGCGGCATGGCGCAGCGCGTCGCCAACGCCCTCGCGCTCGCCGGAGACCCGCCGCTGATCATCGCCGACGAGCCCACCACCGGCCTGGACCGGCCGCTCGTCGACGCCACCATGACCGAGCTGCGGCGGCTGCGCGACGAGGGCCGCGCCGTCCTGCTCATCACCCACGACCTGCGCGCCGCCGAACAGGTCGCCGACGAGGTGGCCGTCATGTACGCGGGCCGCATCGTCGAGCTGGCCGAGGCGGAGAGCTTCTTCACCCGCCCCCGCCACCCGTACGCGCGAGGACTGCTCGACGCCCTCCCGACGCGCGCCTTCAAGCCCGTCCCCGGCCGTCCGCCGGAGCTCACCCGGCTCCCGGCGGGCTGCGCTTTCCAGCCCCGCTGCCCGCTCGCCACCCCGCTCTGCGACGAGCAGCCCAAGCTGAACGGAGTCGCCTGCCACCATGTCTGAGCCGACCAGCACCCTGACCGTCCCCGACACCCGTATACAGCAGGCCCCGGGCCTGGAGGCCGAGGAGATCACCGTCTCCTTCGGCCGCCACCGCGTCCTCGACCGGGTCTCCATCGCGCTCCGCCCCGGCGAGACCCTGGGCCTGGCCGGGCCCAGCGGCTGCGGCAAATCCACCCTCGCCCGCGTACTGGCCCTCCTGCTGCGTCCCTCCCGCGGCACCGTACGGATGGACGGCCACCCGATCAGCCGCTGGCGCCACCGCGCCCCGCAGCGCACCCGCGTCGCCCTGATCTTCCAGCAGCCCCGGATGGCCGTGGACCCCCGCTTCACCCTGGAGGACGTGTTCACCGAACCCCTCCGTGCCACCCGCCGCCCCCTCGACCGCGCCTACGAGCTCGCCGAGGACCTGGGCCTCACCCGGGAGCTGTTCACCCGCCGCCCCCACGAGGTCTCCGACGGCCAGCTCCAGCGCGCCTGCGTGGCCCGCGCCCTCGCCCTGGAGCCCGCGTACCTGATCTGCGACGAGATGACCACCATGCTCGACGCCTCCACCCAGGCCCACCTGGTCTCCCGCATCGAGGCCTACCGCGAGCGGACCGGCGCCGCCGTCCTCGCCATCAGCCACGACACCGAACTCCTCGACCGCTGGACCGACGGCAACGTCCACTCGTGGGCCGCTCATCGAGGCATCTGACGGCGAGCGCGGCCGCGGCGTCGCGGGCGCAGAACCCGACCTCGTACGGAGGCCGCGAAGAGGTCGGGTGTCGCCCGTTGCGGTTGTCGCAGAGGCTGGTGCGGCCATCGGGTGCCGGCAGAGGGAGCGCCGGAAAAATCGGATGCTCGCCGCGTAACCGGCAGGTACCCTCCACGGAGGTCGAGGAGGGGAAGTGTCGTGGGACACGTCGAGGTCGCTCATCTGACGTATGTGCTGCCCGACGGGCGGCCACTGCTCAACGACGTGTCGTTCCGCATCGGCGAAGGCGTCAAGGCCGCGCTGGTGGGGCCGAACGGGGCCGGGAAGACAACGCTGATGCGGCTGATCGCGGGTGACCTGCAGCCGGTCGAGGGGAACGCGGTGTCCTCCGGCGGGCTGGGCGTGATGCGGCAGTTCATCGGCAACGTGCGCGACGGCAGCAACGTCCACGACCTGCTGCTGAGCGTGGCGCCGCCCGCCGTGCGGCAGGCGGCCGGGCGGCTGGAGCAGGCCGAGCTGGCCATGATGGAGCGCGACGACGAGAAGACGCAGCTCCGCTACGCGCAGGCGATCAGCGACTACACCGACGCCGGCGGGTACGAGATCGAGGTGCTGTGGGACACGTGCACGGTCGCCGCGCTGGGTGTTCCGTACGATCGCGTGAAATATCGGGACGTGGCCACGCTCTCCGGCGGTGAGCAGAAACGGCTGGTGCTGGAGGCGCTGCTGCGCGGCCCCGACCAGACGCTGCTGCTCGACGAGCCCGACAACTACCTCGACGTGCCGGGCAAGGAGTGGCTGGAAGGGCAGCTCCGCGAGACCCCGAAGACCGTGCTGCTGGTCAGCCACGACCGCCAGCTCCTGGCCAACGCCGCCGACCGGATCGTCACCGTGGAGTCCGGCGGCGTCTGGATCCACGGCGGCGGCTTCGCCACGTACGCGGAGGCGCGCAAGGCCAGGAACGAACGCCTCGACGAGCTGCGGCGGCGCTGGGACGAGGAGCACGCCAAGCTCAAGGCCCTGGTCAACATGCTGAAGAACAAGGCCCGCTACAACGACGGCCTGGCCGCCGCCTACCACGCGGCCCAGACGCGGCTGCGCAAGTTCGAGGAGGCGGGGCCGCCGGAGACGCCGCCGGCCGACCAGAACATCAGCATGCGCCTGCGCGGCGGCCGCACCGGCAAGCGCGCGGTCATCTGCGAGCGGCTGGAGCTGACCGGCCTGATGAAGCCGTTCGACCTGGAGGTCTGGTACGGCGAGCGGGTCGCGGTGCTCGGCTCGAACGGCTCCGGCAAGTCCCACTTCCTGCGGCTGCTGGCGGGCGAGGAGGTCCGCCACACCGGCACGGCCCGGCTCGGCGCCCGTGTGGTGCCCGGCCACTTCGCCCAGACGCACGCCCGGCCCGACCTGCTCGGCCGCACCCCGGCCGAGATCGTGATGATCGAGCACGCCAAGCTCAAGAACGAGGCGATGAAGGCGCTGGCCCGCTACGAGCTGGCGGGCCTGGTCGCCGAGCAGCGGTTCGAGACGCTGTCGGGCGGCCAGCAGGCCAGGCTGCAGATCCTGCTGCTGGAGCTGTCCGGGGCCACGTTGCTGCTGCTCGACGAGCCGACGGACAACCTCGACCTGGCCAGCGCCGAGGCGCTGCAGGAAGGGCTGGAGGCGTTCGACGGCACGGTGCTCGCGGTCACCCACGACCGGTGGTTCGCGGCTGATTTCGATCGCTATTTGATATTCGGCGCGGATGGCGAGGTTTATGAGGCGCCGGAGCCGGTCTGGGATGAAAAGCGGGTCGTCCGCGCCCGATAAAAGAGCCTGATGGTAAATCAAAGAGTTGGTACGCCCGGCGCGTGTCAGGGGCCGGACGTGCCCATGCCCGGGTTATCACGGCAAAGTGATCCCGCGTAGCCGAATCGTCAGCCTCCTCGCACTCGGGGCGATCTGCCTCGCCGGCTGCTCGTCCGAGGAGCCGGCCCAGCAGCAGCTCAAACCGCTCACCCTTATGGAACAGGCGTCGAACGTCGTGAAGTCGGGCGACGCGTACACCGTCACCTGGTCAGGCGTCCTGGCCAACGGAAACCCGTGGCACTTCGGCGAGCACGTCGTGGCCACCGTCGTGGGCAAGGACGCCGGAGGCCGCGAGGTCTTCCGGATGGACCAGCCGCTCGACGCCGTGCCGCCGGGCGGGTCGCTCGCCTTCACCGGCGAGACCACCGCGACCGCCAAACCCGCCAAGGTCAACGTCGAGTACCGGCCCGCGCAGTGGCGGCAGGCGTCCCGGGTGCCGTCGGCCTTCCGCCCGTTCCCGGTGTCGCGGGTGCAGACCATCCGCCAGAAGGACGGCTCGTACCTCGTCACCGGATACGTCGCGAACCCGTACCGGCTGCCCGCGAGCAGCCTGGTGGTGAGCGCGCTGCTGCGCGACGCAGGCGGCAAGCTGCTCGGCGGCGGCAGCACGTTCGTGGACGACGTGCAGGCGGGCCGGCCGCCGCGCTTCATCCTCACCGTGACCGGGCTGCCGGCCGGGTCGAAGGTGGGCAGGACCGAGGTGACGGCCCGCACCTGGGGGTCGACCGCGCGCCCGTACGAGGAACTGGCGATGGGCGGCGCGATGCCGATGCACACGGTCAAGCCGACGACCGAGCCGTTCCAGACGGACCGGGGGAGTGAACTCCTCTCAGGCTCGTCGGGGTAAACAAACCGGTAAATACCGGCGAAATGCCAAACGATTTTCTGGCTTGCTCGTGACAAGGGATGTGTATCGCGCGGAATCGGTAGAACTACAAGTTACGACTCCATTACCTTCGGTCACATGACTGACCGCGCTCTGGTCGACGCCCTGCGTGCCGGCGACTCCGGTGCCCTAGCCGCGCTCTACGACGCGTACGCCGAGAGCCTCTACCGCTACTGCTGGTCCCTGCTCCGCGACGCCGACAGCGCCCAGGTGGCGCTGCGCGACGCGCTGATCGCGGCGGAGGCTCACGCCGGCTCGCTGGCGGACCCCGGCATGCTCCGCCCCTGGCTGTACGCGCTGGCCAGGAGCGAGTGCCGGCGCCGCCGGGCGGCCGGGCCGCAGGACGCGGGCGAGGCCCTGGCGGGCGCGCCCGAGCCCGACGACCCGGACGACGCCGACCTGCGCGTCATGGCCTGGCACGCGGTCCACAGCCTGCCCGCCGCCGACCGCGAGGTGCTGGAGCTCGACACCCGGCACGGGCTGACCACCGCCGGGCTCGCCGCCGTCCTCGGCGTCCCGGCGCGCCGCCTCGACGCCGTCCGCGAACAGGCGCGCGACCGGC
>Ga0079224_100016173_pt1 | contig 10466 bp, 9 predicted proteins | sample Stecom2015_FD_80414 | JGI IMG/M metagenome (GOLD analysis project Ga0079224, IMG submission 80414) | Agricultural soil microbial communities from Utah to study Nitrogen management - Steer compost 2015 | ecosystem: Environmental > Terrestrial > Soil > Agricultural land | place: USA: Utah...
GAGAAGATGATCAACATGTTCATCAATGACATTCCGGCATTAAAAAAACGATGGATAAAACCCTCGCTTCGCATGGTTGTCTGTATCCCCAGCGGTATCACCGAGGTTGAAATGCGTGCGGTTAAAGAAAGCGCTGAAAGAGTAAACGGAAAAGAAGTGTATTTGATTCCCGAGCCCATGGCGGCAGCAATTGGTATTGGGGTAGATATTATGCAACCCAAGGGAAATATGGTGGTGGACATAGGGGGCGGAACTACCGAAATTGCAGTGATTGCTTTGGGAGGAATTGTTTGTGACCGTTCCGTTAAAATTGCGGGAGACGTTTTTACGAATGACATTGTTTATTACATGCGTACGCAACACAACTTATATGTGGGAGAACGTACAGCTGAGAAAATAAAAATACAAATAGGAGCCGCAACCGATGATCTTGAAGTTCCACCCGATGAAATGGAAGTCCAAGGCCGCGACCTTCTCACCGGAAAACCGAAGCAAGTAGAAGCATCTTATCGGGAAATAGCCAAAGCTTTAGACAAATCAATCCTAAGAATAGAAGATGCCGTGATGGAAACGCTCTCTCAAACTCCTCCCGAGCTTGCAGCAGACATCTACAATACCGGAATATACCTAGCCGGAGGAGGATCTATGTTACGCGGACTTGATAAACGGCTCTCTCAAAAAACCGATTTACCGGTTTATATTGCCGAAGACCCTCTACGTTCTGTAGTGCGCGGAACCGGCATTTGTTTAAAAAACCTGAATAAATATAAGAGTGTATTAATAAAATAGAAAATAGTCTATCGCGAATATCCCCTTTTGCAATCTGAACTGGTATGATATTGTAAAGTGGCGGCGGTGACCGGGTTCAATCCATAAGAACAGACGGGAATGCAGCAGATAATTTATTTTTTTATCAGAAACAGGAATTTTCTCCTATTCACGCTTCTATTTATTATCTCTCTTTTGCTGACCATCCAGACGCACAACTATCACAGTGATAAGTTTTTGAGTTCAGCAAATGCCGTTACCGGAAGAATATATGAAATAAAATCCGGCATTACGGCCTATTTTTCCTTAGGAAGTGAGAACAAGAAACTGTTGGACGAAAACCTAACCCTGCGAAAAGAGCTTGAATATTTTCGGGAAAACTTTCAACCCAATACTCCCGACACTACCGTGTTTCCACATTTCAGCTATTACACGGCGCGCCTGATCAACAATAACTATTCACACACAAAAAACTATTTGACCATAAACCGAGGAGAACGCCACGGAATCAAAACCGATATGGGAGTAATTTCAGATCGCGGGTTGGTGGGAATTGTGAGCCGAGTGTCCAAAAACTTTGCTACAGTGCAGTCCATTTTGAATACCAACAGCCGGACCAATGCCAAATTAAAAAGTTCCGGACACTTTGGCACCCTGATCTGGAACACCAAAGACCCGAACGTGGTGCAACTTATAGATATTCCCCGCCTTGCCGAACTTACCGTAGGTGACACCATCGTAACCGGCGGCAAATCTGTTATTTTTCCGGAAGGGATACTCATAGGTGTTGTGAAAGACTATAAGCCCGACACCAAGGATGATAATTACTACACAGTAGATGTAGCTCTGTTTAATGATATGACAAGTATTGAACATGTATATCTGATAGAAAACAGCTATGTCGAAGAAATTTTAGAACTAGAAAACGCTGCCGGAGATGTGGAGTAATACAGTTTTTTCTCAAATAGGAAGGTTTCTGATATTGGTGTTCCTACAGGTTTTTCTGTTAAACAACATCAATCTGGCAGGATATATTAATCCCTACGTATACATTCTCTTTATCATTCTATATCCGCTCGACGGAAACAGCACTTTACTGATTCTATGGAGTTTTTTGTTAGGGCTTTGTATCGATATTTTTGAAGATAGCGGTGGAGTTCAGGCGGCTGCTTCTGTTTTTGCAGCATTTGTGAGACCTTTTGTGTTAAAATATTCCTTTGGTGTAAGTTATGAATACAACGTCGTCAAACTATCCACAGCGGCAGTATCAGAGAAGATAACATATATTGGCTCAATAATTTTGGTACATCATTTGGTGATGTTTGCCTTGGAAATTTTTAGTTTTAGCCATATCGGGCTTTTATTGAAATCTACATTTTTTTCAGGTATTTTCACCTTTGTCCTAATTTATGCGAGTCTATTGCTCTTTAGCAAAAAAGTAGAATGAGGAAAATAATTCTTATCGGATTGGTTCTTATGACCGGTGTCATCTTTGGCGCCCGACTTTTTTACTTGCAAATTCTTGATAACTCATCAGATTCTCTTCGCCAAAACAGTGCGATAAAAGTTGTTTATGATTATCCACAAAGAGGCTATATGTTTGACAGAAATGGAGAATTATTGGTCTCTAATCAACCTTCTTATGACGTGATGGTTGTTCCGCGAGATGTAAAAAATCTCGACACTCTTGAGCTTTGCAAGCTCTTGGATATTTCCAAAGAAACTCTTACGGATATTCTTGAAAAAGCTTGGGTTTATTCTCCCCGTCTTCCTTCTGTGGTGATCCCGCAACTGAACAAGGCTGATTATGCAACGCTATCTGAAAAAATGTATAAATATGAAGGGTTCTACATTCAAAGAAGATCGTTGCGTGAGTATCAAGTAAATCACTCTGCCAACGTTTTAGGATACATTGCCGAAGTAAATCAGGCCACCCTCGATAACAATCCCTACTACCAATCCGGTGAACTCATTGGTACTGCCGGTGTGGAAAAACAATACGAAGATGTGTTGCGAGGCACAAAGGGCGTGAAATTTATTCAAAGAAACCGTTTCAATCAAGATATGGGTCCGTATAAAGAAGGGATTTTTGACACGCTTCCCATTCGCGGTCACGATATCCAACTGACTATCGACAATAGGCTTCAGGAATACGGAACAGAATTGATGAAAAATAAACGTGGCGGAATTATAGCCATAGAACCCTCCAGCGGCGAAATTCTTGCTTTAATTACAGCACCAAGTTATGACCCCGGGCTGCTCGTAGGGCGAGAACGATCTCGAAATTTTACCAAATTATGGTATGACACCATTTCCAAACCTTTGTATAATCGAGTATTGATGGGAGAATACCCACCGGGCTCCCCCTTCAAAACGCTAACTGCCTTAATAGGACTGGAAGAAGGTGTTATTAGTACGCGGGAAACAGTTTCGTGTCACGGCGGATATAACTATGGAGGAAGACGTATGCTCCGCTGTCACCGCCACGCTTCACCTTTGGATATGGTTGGCGCCATTGCAAATAGTTGCAACTCTTATTTTTCCGTTGCCTATCGCCGAACTATTGAAAAATATAAAACTCCTCAGGAGGGGATTGATCGCTGGAAGGAGCATCTTAGCAGTTTCGGGCTTGGAGACTTTCTCGGATATGACCTTCCTACAGGAAGACGTGGTTTTATACCTAATTCCGAATTTTATAACAGGGCCTACCGCTACCCCAAATACCGTTGGTATTCCACTGCTACCATTTCCAACGGAATTGGTCAGGGTGAGGTTTCTATGACCCCCATTCAAATGGCAAATTTTACCGCCATTATCGCAAACAGAGGCTGGTACTACACCCCGCATATTGTTAAGAACATCATAGGCCCGGATACCATTCCGAGCCAATATAAAGTGAAACATTACACCACCGTTTCTCCAAAACACTTTGAACCCATTGTTGAGGGAATGCATCAGGTTTATAAACGAGGAACAGCATCTTCCCTTCAGGTTCCCGGAATTGAAATTGGAGGAAAGACCGGCACCGCTGAAAATTTTACCAGAATCAACGGAAAAAGAGTCCAGTTGACAGATCACTCCATTTTTATAGCCTTCGCGCCGGTGGATGACCCAAAAATTGCAATTGCCGTATTTGTGGAAAACGGTTACTGGGGCTCCAGATGGGCAGGACGTATAGCCGGCTTAATGATTGAAAAATATCTTAAAGGCGAGATCTCCCGCACCGATATGGAAAAATTTATTCTTGAAGGAAGTCTTGAAGATGAATATGCAAAACCCTGGAGCGGTCAACCTTTTAGCATAAATAAATAATGAGTGGAAACAGCAGCAATTTAAGGTTTGATTGGTTGATGATTTTCCTCTATGCTATTCTGGTTGGAATGGGATGGGTGAATATCTATTCAGCATCCCTTAACGATTCTGCATCGGGATATTTTGATATTTCTCAGATTTACGGTAAGCAAATGATGTGGATTGGCTTGAGCGTGGTTCTAATCATCTTTATTTTAGCCATAGAAAGTAAATTCTATGAACGTTTTGCGAGTGTAATCTATATCATCGGTCTTTTATCCCTTGCCGGTTTATTTGTATTTGGCCGAACCATTGCAGGAACAACCGCTTGGTATGACTTCGGAGGGTTTAGCATTCAGCCGGCAGAATTCGTTAAAGCAACTACGGCCCTGGCCCTGGCAAAATACATCAGTGACATTCAGACCAATGTGACCGAATTTAGATTTCAAATAGGTTCTTTTTTAATTTTGGCACTGCCCGTTATTCTTATTCTTTTACAACCGGATCCGGGAAGCGTACTGGTCTATTCGGCTTTTATTTTCCCACTCTATCGCGAAGGATTGCACGGAGTTTATCTATTACTGGGACTTGCAGTTACCATTCTCTTTGTTGCCACCCTTGCACTTGATGACTGGTGGATTGTATCTATCGGGGTTGTGGTTATTGCTGCTTTTCTCTATTTCAAAAACCGAAAAAAACGCCCGAATATCTTCAAATATATCCTGCTGGTCCTGGCTTGTGTGGCCTTCACTTTTTCCGTGGATTATATATTCGATAATGTTTTTAAACAGCATCATAGAGATCGATTCAATATTGTATTAGGGAAGGAAGTAGATGCCCGGGGGATTGGATACAACACCCATCAGAGTGAAATAGCCATTAGCAATGGCGGATGGTTTGGCAAAGGATGGACTGAAGGGACACAAACCAAAGGAAACTTTGTGCCTGAACAACATACGGATTACATTTTTAGTACCGTGGGAGAGGAATGGGGTTTTGTGGGAAGTATGACAGTGGTTCTCCTTTTTATCGGATTGATATCCAGAATAATATATCGTTCCGAAAAACAAAAAACCCAATTTGGTCGCGTTTATGGCTATAGTGTTGCTGCCATTCTCTTTATTCATTTTGCCGTAAATATTGGAATGGTTACCGGCATTTTCCCAACTGTAGGAATTCCTTTGCCTTTTTTCAGCTATGGTGGCTCGGCATTATGGGGATTCACTATTCTGCTCTTTATTTTCATAAAGCTGGATGCCACAAATTATCATTATGCTTGACGCACATCCAGAGCATCTCTCAGCGCATTTCCCATCAACATAAAAGCGGTAACTAAACTCATTATAGCAATACCGGGGATTAATGCCAGGAAAGGTTTACCTAAAATTATATGTGCATAGTGATCTTTGATGATTCCTCCCCAACTTGGTATGGGCGGCTGGGCACCAATCCCCAGAAAAGAAAGACCACTTTCTACCAAAATGGCACTGGCAAAATTGGCCGCCGATATAATAATTACCGGAGCCAGACTGTTTGGCAATATGTGCCCGGTAATGATGCGGAAGTCTTTAAAACCTAAGGCCCTGGCAGCAGTTACAAATTGCATTTGTTTCACTCCCATCACCTGCCCTCTTACCACACGCGCCACTTCCACCCACATGGTAAGCCCGACAGCCACAAAAACTTGCCAAAATCCTTTTCCTAAAGCAAGGGTAATGGCAATCACCAACAACAAGGTTGGAATAGACCAAGTGACATTAATGAGCCACATGATTATGGCATCTGTTCTCCCTCCAAAATATCCCCCAATGGCACCTAAAGAAATTCCTACAACGAGTGAAATAAACACAGCCACAAATCCAATAGCCAAGGAAACGCGCATACCAATGATCAATCTGCTGAGCATATCTCGGCCATACTTATCTGTTCCTAAGAGAAAAGTTTTTTTCGAAATATATTTTGAAGGGATATCTTCTACTGTCTTGATCCCGGGAAAAAGATGCGAGGAAAATTCTTTAGACAATCCCGGAGAACCATCAGCGGTATATTCTATGATTTCTATGCCGTCTTCTAATAACTTAAAGGAAGAAATTGGAATTTCGGAATCAGGATTTTTCTTCCCGAAAAAAAAGACATCTAAAGGATGCTGGTCATTAACCGCAGCGGGAATACTCAAAACTGAAACACTAAATCCGGGATTCTTGGAATGGATGGAAAGGTGCATTTGGTTTGCATTGCGCGAATTATCAGGCACAATGGCATAGGCAAAAAGAGCTACTAATGCACATAAAACAATAAAAACAAAACTACCTACACCCCATAAGTTCCTCCTGAACCTCTGGAATGCCAAAGCCGATAAAGAAGAAGATGATGATCTCACTGTTCAAATGTATGAATATGCACCATCAAAACAACAAAGGATTCTAAAGTTTGTAGCAACTTTAAAATCCTTTGAGCTTGGATTAATATTATTCTTATTTCTTTTTCTTTTTGTTCTCTGTTGCCGAGGTTTTGACAGCCGGCTGTAAATCTTTCAGCACATTAACTGCCTCTTCTACATAGATATCTTTATTAAGATTCTTGTGCCAGCGTCTTCTTTTTTCTGCCAGAGTAGTATCTTTTTCCATTAAGGCAACTTCGTAAGGAAGAGAACTGAAATTGAGGTTATTTTTATAGTCATCAAGCTCTTTGTATTTCTCTGTTTCGGCCTTTCTTGCCATCATATCTGCTTTGTATTCATTGAAGTTCAGATTTACTTCTTTTTCATCCCTCCGAGCTTTGATCCATTTGGCATTTTCATCTATCAATAGAATTTTCTCATTATTTTTTATACGGACCTTGCTCTCTTCAATGGCCTTAGCTAAATCCTGCCCGCTTGACCATTCTACATATCGAGCCGGATTGATTTTATCATAAGGAAGCGGATTGTCATAATCTTTTTCTCCAATGTCAATGTAAGCATATCTATCCGGAATGACCACATCGCTTTTCACCCCTTCCAATTGTGTAGAACCGCCATTGATTCTATAGAATTTCTGAGAGGTGAGTTTGACAGCGCCAAGATCACCCACATCACTGTTTCGGAGCCAGTCATTCAGATCTACCATATTTTGTACAGTTCCTTTTCCATAGGTTTGCTTACTTCCAATAATTATAGCTCTTTTATAATCTTGCAATGCCGCAGCTACAATCTCTGATGCCGAGGCGGAAAGTTCATTAACAAGAACCACCAATGGGCCGTCCCAGTCTATAGAGCTGTCTTCATCTTTCAGGATCTGGGTAGAGCCTGTAGAAGCAACCTGCACAACAGGGCCTTTTTCAATAAACAAACCCGTAATATCTACTGCTGTCTTTAAGGATCCGCCGCCATTATCACGAAAATCGAGGATTAAGCCTGTTATTCCTGCCTCTTTCAATCGAGCAATTTCTCTTTTAACATCTGAGGCAGCGTTTCTCTCTCGGTAGTTTTGCATGTCAAAATAGAATTGAGGCAAATTGATTATCCCGTAGAGTTCATTATCTTTTTTAATTAAGGAAGACTTTGCATAGGTTTCTTCCAGCTCAACAACATCTCTGGTCAATGTCTTGTCATCTATAGATCCGTCCACATGCTTAATGGTGAGTGTTACCTTTGAACCTTTTGGCCCTTTAATTAATTTTACAGCATCGTCTATTCGCATTCCAACGATGCTTGTCCCTTCTTCTTCTTTTTCTTGTTTTACTTTTAGAATGACATCTCCCACTTTCAACTCATCATTTCTCCAGGCAGGTCCGCCACTGATGATTTCTACTATGGTGATATAATCATTCTTTTTCTGGAGACGCGCCCCAATTCCTTCAAGTTTTCCTGACATTTGAAGATCAAAACGATCTTTATCCGGTGGTGCAAAATAATTGGTATGCGGATCAAAAGCCTCCATGATGGTGTTTAAGTAAACTCCATAATAATCTTTCCGTTGAAGATCTCCGGTAAATTCAAAATATTCATCCAATGATTTCTTTGTACTTTCACGTGCCTCTTTCTCAAGCTCCTTGAGTGATTTAATTTCTGTTGTTTTAGCAGTATTAGTTGTCGAATCATTCTTTTTCTTCATGTTCTCTTGAGTCTCAACCGAATCATAATAAGTGGAGAGCACCGTGAACTTTAGTTGCTGATTCCACCGCACTTGCAAGTCTTCAAGATTTTTAGCATAGGCTAAATTGTCATAATCTACATTGATTACATCTTTTTGATTAAAATCAAAGGGTTGCTCAAGCACTACGGGATATATTTTTTTTACATCTTCCACTCTTTCTATGAACCTTGAATAAACCAATTCGAAAAAAGAGAGATCCTTATTTTTAATTTGATCGTCTATTTGATGCTTATATTGACTAAATTCTTCAATATCCGATGCAATAAAATATCTTTTTAAGGGATCAAGACCGTTTATGTACTTATTAAAAACATCTTCAGAAAAGGCATCATCGATGGGTCGTGGATCATAATGACCTCTCTCGAGAACATAAGTAACAAGATTCAATAGAAGTTTATCCCGGTCCGGATCATAAAATTCTTTGGTGGTAAAGCTACAAGATGCTACTGCTACGAAAAGAGCAAGAAGCACCAGTTTGAAATTCTTCTTCAAAATCTGCATATGCTATTCTTAAATATATGGAAGTGCCTAAATTATATAAAAAACCGTGCCAGCAGTAGGGAAAGCCAATAATTTTTTGTTAAATGGATTGCACTTGAAACACTTAAGCCGAATCAATTATTAACTGTACTTTTGAGAAAATTTTTTATCCGACGATGGCAGAAGAAAAACCTTTAATTTTAGTTACCAATGATGATGGCATAAATGCTCCGGGAATAAGAGCGCTTATAGAAGTAATGAGTTCTTTAGGAGATGTTTGTGTAGTTGCTCCGGATTCTCCACAGAGCGGAATGGGACACGCCATAACTATAAACGATGCAATTTACTGCAACAGGATTAAAGAAGCGAGCAGCGAGTTTGAAGAATATAGCTGTAGCGGAACACCGGTTGATTGTGTCAAAATAGCAGTTAGTGAAATTTTGCATCGAAAGCCCGATCTTTGCGTGAGCGGAATAAATCACGGCAGTAATTCATCTATAAACGTAATTTATAGCGGAACAATGAGTGCTGCGGTGGAAGCCGGGACATTGGGAATTCCGGCCATTGGTTTTTCTCTTATGGATTTCTCTTATGAAGCAGATTTCAACCCTGGTAAAAAATTTATCAAGAAAATTGCGTCTCGGGTTTTACAAAATGGTCTTCCACAAGGCGTAGTTCTCAATGTCAATATACCAAAACTGAAAGCAAGTGAAATTCGAGGAATTAAAGTTTGCCGGCAGGCTAATGCCCACTGGTTGGGGATTTTTGATAAACGAACCAATCCATTAGGTAGAGATTACTATTGGATGACAGGCGAAATGGTTAATCTTGATAACAATAATGACACTGATGAGTGGGCGCTGAAGGAGGGATATATTTCAGTAGTTCCTGTACAGTTTGATCTCACTGCCCATCACGCCATTTCCGATTTAAAAGAATGGAATTTATAAAGCATCATTTATGAAATCAAAATCTATGATAGTAGAAATCCTTATTGGGATTATCTTTGGTCTTGTCGCAAATGTTATTGGGATTTATCTGTATTTGTTTTTCTTTTTTGATCTCCAAGACGGAATCAGAAACACCTTAAGAATCGCTGCAAGTAATGATCTACTCGGGAAAATTATTTCTCTTGGTGCATTGCTGAATCTTCCAACTTTTTTTATCCTTCTTAGAAAAGGTTATTTCTACAGGGCTCGAGGTGTAGTTTTAGCTACCTTAGTAGCTGCAATAGGTATTTTAATTTCAAAATTTATTTAAATATGAAACGGGCCGTATTTCCGGGAACTTTTGATCCCATCACCTTAGGTCATGTTGACATTATTACCAGGGCCCTTCCCCTTTTTGATCAATTAATCATAGCCATTGGTGTTAATGCAGGAAAACAAGCCATGTTTTCTTTAGAAGAACGGATTTCATTTATTCAAAGAACATTTGATAATCCAAAAATACGCGTGGAAAGCTATGAAGGGTTAACCGTGAATTTTTGCAAACGTCACGATGCAAAATTCTTGGTACGCGGATTGAGAAACAGTACCGATCTCAATTATGAGCTACCAATCGCTCAGGCTAATTATAAAATGGCAGAAATTGACACAATCTTTTTGTTAAGTTCGCCGGAGGTAGCTTTCATTTCTTCTACCATTGTTCGAGATATTATGAAAAATGAAGGTGATTTTTCATCTCTTGTTCCTGCTGAGATTCTTTGACATCCAAAATCTAATCTCGTCTGAATCAACAGACCTCCGCATCATGTATAATGCAATAGTTGCCAAGAAAAGCAACTATTGC
>Ga0079224_100016174_pt1 | contig 10466 bp, 10 predicted proteins | sample Stecom2015_FD_80414 | JGI IMG/M metagenome (GOLD analysis project Ga0079224, IMG submission 80414) | Agricultural soil microbial communities from Utah to study Nitrogen management - Steer compost 2015 | ecosystem: Environmental > Terrestrial > Soil > Agricultural land | place: USA: Utah...
AACGGATCCACGGCATTTCCTAATCGCTTAGACATCTTCACACCGTTCTTATCTAAAACAAGTCCGTTAGACACTACATTTTTATAAGCTACCGAGTCAAATACCATGGTTCCAATAGCGTGAAGGGTGTAAAACCATCCTCGTGTTTGATCCACCCCTTCCGCGATATAATCCGCTGGGTAAGCCTCACCGCTATCGATCTTTTCTTTATTTTCAAAAGGATAGTGCCACTGTGCATATGGCATGGAACCTGAATCAAACCATACATCGATCAAATCCGATTCTCTATGCATAGGCTCCCCTGTTGAGGAAACCAATACGATTTTATCAACCACATTTTTATGTAAGTCCACCTTTTCATAGTTGTCCTCACTCATATCACCAACTACAAATTCTTCGAATATATCAGCCGCCATTACTCCCGCTTTTACAGCTTTGGCCATTTCGGCTTTTAATTCCTCAAGTGATCCTATGATTACCTCTTGCTTGCCATCCTCGGTTCGCCAAATTGGTAGAGGAATCCCCCAAAACCTAGATCGAGATAAGTTCCAATCATTGGCATTTTGCAACCAATTTCCAAACCTTCCTTCTCCTGTAGCTTTCGGCTTCCAATTAATTTCTTTATTCAATTCATACATGCGATCCTTTATCTGGGTCACTTTGATAAACCACGAATCTAACGGATAGTACAACACTGGTTTATCTGTACGCCAGCAATGTGGGTAGCTATGCACATATTTTTCAACCTTAAAGGCTTTATTTTCTTCTTTTAATTTTATGGCGATTTCAACATCCACAGAGCGATCTGGGACCTCTAAGGAGTCATAGTATTCATTCTTTACATACTTCCCTCCGATTTCTTCAAGTTCAGCTCTAAATCTACCTTGTAGATCAACAAGCGGAACAGGGTTGTCATTTTCATCTAAAACCAACATCGGTGGAACCTCAGGAGTAGCCTCTTTGGCTACCTTAGCATCATCTGCACCAAATGTAGGAGCCGTATGTACTATACCAGTACCATCCTCGGTGGTTACAAAATCTCCAGCAATAATTCTAAAGGCATTTTCAGGATTCTGATAAGGCAATGCGTAATTCAATAATTGCTCATAAGTTGCACCAACTAAATCAGCACCTTTACCCTGTGCAACAAGCAAATAAGGAATCTTTTTATCATTTTCTTTGTAACTCTCTAAAGCTTCCTGGTCATCGACCTGTACAAACTTGCCACTAAATAGTTTGCCTAATAGAGGCTTCGCTAATACCACATTGATAGGCTCAAAGGTATATTGATTGTATGTCTTAACAAGAACATAATCAATCTTTGCACCAACGGTCAGCGCCGTATTAGAAGGCAGGGTCCAAGGCGTCGTCGTCCAAGCTAAAAAATGTACCGTTCCATGACCTTTTAAAAAGTCAGGCAAACTTTCCTGATTCGCTTTAAATTGAGCCACTACAGTTGTATCGGTTACATCCTGATAGGTACCAGGTTGGTTAAGTTCGTGAGAACTCAGACCTGTTCCAGCCTTAGGTGAATATGGCTGAATGGTATATCCCTTGTACATTAGACCCTTGTCGTAGATTTGTTTCAACAACCACCACACACTCTCCATATATTTGGATTTGTAGGTGATATAAGGCTCATTGGTATCTACCCAATAACCGATCTTTTTGGTCATATCATTCCAAATATCAGTATAGCGCATTACCGCCGTTTTACAGGCTTTGTTATAATCCTCTACCGATATCTTTGTTCCAATATCCTCTTTTGTTATACCGAGTTCCTTTTCTACCCCTAATTCTATAGGTAGCCCATGTGTGTCCCAACCAGCTTTACGTTCGACTTGATATCCCTTTTGTGTTTTGTACCGACAAAAAATATCTTTGATCGCACGAGCCATGACATGATGAATCCCAGGCAAACCATTGGCAGAAGGTGGTCCTTCATAAAAAACAAATGGTTTGTTGTCATCTCTACTACTGATGCTTTTTTCAAAAATATTTTGTTTTTCCCAAAACTTTAAAATTTCTTCTGCAGTCTCAGGTAAATTCAGTCCATTATATTCTCTAAACTTCATTATAAAAGGGTTAGATTGTCAATAACACCATGCGGATTATCGGCATAACATTAATATTCATTCTCAATCGCAAATCACTTAAAACAGTGTTGTATTTACGGTATTAAAGTTGGCAAAATTACTAAATTCCAATTAATTGAGGGCGATTTGAAAGTCCAAGTTTTGATTATATTTCAAAGCCCATCATTATTGAGTTGATAAGTGATTAGCCGGACTTGAATTAAAACTTAAATTTCAACTGAACGGATAGGGATTTTTTAGTTTGTACAGGTATTTCTGGTGCATCAGTATTTAGATTCCCCAATGATATTCCTAAAAGCCGAACAGAGTTATGAAGTTTTTCTTGATAAAGCAACTCGGTGACAGTATCTAAAATCAAACTCTTATCTGAGATATAGAAATCCAACGTCTTACTTCTAGTCTGAAGGCTAAAGTCACTGTACTTAATTTTAAGGGTGATGGTCTTTCCCGCCACCTTATTTTTTCGAAGTCGTTGCTCGAGTTCGACACTAAGGTGTTCAAGTCGCTCGAGCATAAAGACCTCGCTACTAAGATTTTCACTAAATGTGCGCTCGGCACCTACAGATTTTGGAACCCTGTCTGGTTTCACAGGGCTATTGTGAATCCCGCGTACTACATTATAGTACAGACTACCACTTTTCCCAAAATGTTCATTTAAAAATTCGATGGGTTTTTTCTTTAAATCTAAACCTGTGAAGATACCGAGCTGATACATTTTCTGAGCAGTAACCTTTCCAACACCGTAAAATTTACGAATATCCAGAGCTTCTAAAAATGGAATAACCTCATCAGGTTCTACTGTTTTTTGACCATTGGGTTTGTTGTAATCACTGGCAATTTTAGCCACAAACTTATTGATTGAAATTCCTGCGGAACACCTCAGCCCAGTTTGTTGAAAAATGCGCTCTCTTATTTGTGAAGCAATCAAGGTAGCAGATGGGTTTCCTTTTTTGTTTTCAGTAACATCCAAGTATGCCTCATCCAAAGAGAGTGGCTCGACAAGATCTGTATACTCCAAAAAGATCGCTCGTATCTTCATGGAAATTTCGCGATACCGATCAAATCTTGGGGGAACAAAAATAAGTTCTGGACACAGGCGTTTAGCCAAAACCCCACTCATGGCAGAACGAACACCGAAGGCGCGCGCCTGATAACTTGCTGCTGAGACAACTCCTCTAACTTCATTCCCTCCAACTGCTAGTGCTTTTCCTCTGAGCTCAGGGAAATCCAATTGCTCCACAGATGCATAAAATGCATCCATATCAACATGAATAATTTTCCTTATAGGCAATGGGCTTTCCATGCCCAAATTTAAGACATATTCACGCTAGAAAAAATAACAATATCAATCGACAATCGGCTTATGTGTACTAACGGCAATTCTATTCCAAGTGTTAATTGTAATAATAGCCATAATAATTTGAGCAATCTGGTTCTCATTAAAAACCTTCAGGGCTTTTTGATATGTTTCACTTCGCAATCCATGCTGATGAATCAAGGTAATTTCTTCGGTCATCTCAATGACCACCTTTTCCTGATCAGTGTAAAAATCCAACGCCTCTCTCCAGGCGCTTAAAAGAAAAATACGCCTTTGGGTTTCTCCATTTGCCAATGCCTCTTTTGTATGCATATTGATACAGAACGCACAGTTGTTAATTTGTGAGCTTCTGATTTTAATAAGCTGTTTTAGAGTTAAAGAAATATCTGTATTTGAAAGGTACTCTTCCAATCCTATCAGGGCCTTATAAGCCTTTGGCTCCAAATTGTGAATGCTAATACGTTTTTCCATTGTTTTATATTTTTCTAATTTAAAGCAAAGATCAAAAACAAGGATGACAATAATCTTAAACTGGTTTAAGAACGGTTTTTACTACGTATTTCGCTTAAGTATTCTGGCGTAAATCCTAAAAAAGAGGCTAACAAATATTGCGGGATCCGCTGAACAAACTCAGGATAATGTGCCTCAAAATGAAAGTACAATTCTTCCCTTGTAAACTCATACAAATACCGTATCCTCCTCTCCGATGCTGCATATGACCTTTGGTATACCATTCTAAAATACCGTTCCATTATAGGATGCTTTTTTAAAAGCGCTTCTCTTTGATCGTGATTGATGTGTAGTATAGTTGTCGGCTCCACAGCTTGAATAAAAAAAGTAGTTGGCAGCCTTCTTTCAAAAGCAAAAGTATCAGTCAACCACCACTGTTCCAAAGCAAATTCTGTAGTCTGTTCTATGCCATTTTCTTTCATAAAGAACTTTCTAAGACATCCTTGTTCTACAAAATACTGATCTGAACAATAATCACCTTCTTCCATGATGTTTTGCTTCTTTTTAATGATCCTTCGATCAAAATACTGCAATACTTCATCAAAGGTTTTACCATCAATGGTGATAAATTTCTCAAGGTTTTTTCTCAGAATAATGGACACTTCAAATTGTTTTATAATACTACTGCAAGGTAACTTATTCTACGAAAAAAAAGGAAAGCCATTTTCTAGCCTCCCTTTTTTTAAACAAACTTCAACTATTAGAAGCTTAGTTCTTTTGATTGAATAATGCATCTTTTAAAACAGAAGCAGCTTGTAATAGTGCCACTTTAGCCGCTGGCTCTTCGGCTAGTGGATTTAACAACCCAAAGTCGTGGATCATTCCATTATAGGTGGTAATTGTAGTGGGCACCCCTGCTTGATCTAATTTTCTACCGTATGCTAAACCTTCATCATATAGAATATCATTTTCAGCCAATTGAACAAGTGCTGGTGGCAGATCTCTTAACTGGGTCAGACTTGCCTGGAATGGAGAGGCATAAATTTCTTTACGATCACTAGCCTCAGGTAAGTAATTATCCCACATCCATTTCATCATGGAGGTTGTCAAAAAACGTTCCTTTGCGTATAATGTATATGAGGGTCTAGTAAAATTCGCATCCGTTACTGGCCAAAGCAATATTTGCTGCCTTATTTGGGGTCCATTTTCACCTTTAGCTAATAAGGCAACCACAGCGGCCATATTTCCTCCTACACTGTTGCCTACAACAGCTAGTCTTTTACCATCTACACCGATTTCATTTCCATAAGCTGCCACCCATGCGGTTGCAGCATAGGCCTGGTGAATTGCTACAGGATAACGAGCCTCTGGAGAAGGCGTGTAATCAGGAAAAACTGCAACAGCACCACTAGATACCACAAGGTCTCTGACCAATCTTCTATGAGTTGGGTAGTCTCCTAAAATCCATCCTCCCCCATGAAAGAACATAAAAACTGGAAGGTTTTCTTTCGTCCCTTTAGGTTTCACAATATGAATGGTAAGGGTTTGGCCTTTATGAGTGATCTCTCTCTGGGATTCTTCGATCCCAGAATAATCAACTTCTACTGACTTTTGTGCGCTGACCAACACTTCTCTAGCCTTCTCTGGTGACAATGTTTCTAAAGGCGCCCCGCCACTGGTATTTAAGGCGGCTAAAAATTCCTTGGTTCCTTTACTTATTTGGGGATCTAATTGTCCTTTAAAAGGACGTGGTTCGACTTGTTGTGACATGACGTTGGTGTTTATAGTTAATACTAGTACTGTGATTAAAACCTTTGCGGTATTATATAACGTTTTCATAGTTTTTTTATTTAAATGATTGATAATTAATTTTTTAAATGAGCATTAAGAACAATTTCAAAGTTGAATGCCCCGCTAACAGGACAGGTAGCCTCTGCTTCTTTGGCCATTTTTTGAAAAGTGGCCTCGTCTATTCCAGCAACAGAGGCTTCTAGATTTAATTCAGATAAGGTAATTTTGCCTTCAAGCAAGGTAATAGTTGAACTAGTTCGAAGCTCTGTAACCTCATAACCAGCTTGGGTAAGATCCAAACTTAGTTTCATGGTGAAACAACCTGCATGAGCTGCAGCTAAGAGTTCTTCTGGATTGGTTCCTATACCATCCTCAAAACGACTTTTGAAAGAATATTGTGTTTGATTAAGAACAGTACTGGCTGTAGTTAAATGTCCGTTTCCTTCTTTAATACTTCCGTTCCAAACGGCTTGTGCTTTACGTTTCATATCTTTTATGTTTTTAATTAAACTATCATTTGATTTTGATAGTACAAAGATATGTCAGCGGTAAGCCTGTAAAAATGGATATAATCCTATTCTAATGGCACATTTTTCCCTTCGTTGTATTTTTTTCGAAAAACATTTGGAGAATCTCCTATTTTCCTGCTAAAAAGTCGATTAAAATAGGAAGGATCTTCATACCCTAGATCATAAGCGATTTCTTTAGCACTTAAACTGGTATGGATTAACATACGCTTTGCCTCTAGCAAAATGCGATCCTTGATTACTTCATTTGGTGAGGGAAGATCAAACCTTTTAAACTTATGGGTTAATGTTTTTGGGGCTACCCCTAATATATCAGCATAGTCACCTACTAAATGATTAGTTCGGTAATGGATCTCGACTAGACGGCTGAATTCCCTAAAAAATTCAATTTCGCGAGGCGATTCATTATCTAGATTCCCAAGATTTTGGTTTTTCCATAAACGAGTAGCCCTAATAATGATTTGTTTGAGATATATACGTAGCATTTCTTCTTGGGTTGAGGCTTCGATCTCAAATTCTTCTAGCATATGCAACAACACAGATTTTATAATTTTATCCTCCTTTAAATTCAAGGCTATCTCAGGCATTTGGAAAATATTGTTAAACAAAAGTCCATCACAAGCGACTTCTTTGTCATGAAACTGTATGCAGTAAAAATCACGATTGTAATAAATAAAATATCCGTGATCAGCCAACTCCATAAAATGGAGATACTGATTTGGGCTTATAAAGAAAAGAGTTGGAACTTGACAATAATATTCATTAAAATCAACCCTTAGACGTACGCCTTTAGGGGCATATACTATTTTAATATACTGATCGTATTCTGGATTATTCAGCGATTCTAAAGAATCTGAATAAAATGGTATACAACCTAAACGCTGGTACTTGGATTGATAAAGTGTAGTTTGCATATACAAATATATGGAGATTATCAACGGCTGGGAATAGCTTTAAAAAAATCTCGCTTAGTTTTTTTACCTATTATTAAAGAGGCAACTACTAATATTAGTACCTTTAAGGTAAAGAAAAAGAATTCTGTCAATTGTGAAGAAAACAGCCATTATACTCGGTGCTACTGGACTAACTGGAAATCTCTTGCTCCAACAGCTGTTGAAGGATGAGCGTTATGGACAAATTATTTTATTTTCAAGAAAAAGCAGCGATACTAAGGATCCTAAAATCAAAGAATATTTAATTGACCTCTTTGAACTATACCGCTATGAGCAGGAATTTAAAGCAGATGAGGTATTCTGTTGTATAGGAACCACTAAGGCTAAAACCCCTGATAAACAAACTTACAAAGCCATAGACTACGGCATCCCAGTGAGCGCCGCTAGATTATGTAAAATTAATAACATCCCAACCTTTATAGTAGTTTCCGCTCTCGGGGCTAAAAAGAAAAGCACCTTTTTTTACAATAGAATAAAAGGACTTATGGAAAAAGATGTTCTGAAATATGATATTAAAAACACTTATATATTACAGCCTTCCTTAATAGAAGGGCAACGCAGAGAAAAAAGAACTGGAGAATGGTTTTTTAAACAATTAGCTAGTGCTATGCCTTTTTTAAAGGTCGGCCCTTTAAAGAAGTACCAGCCAGTTCCAGCTTCTAAAATAGCCAAGGCCATGATTCATCTTGCCAACTCAAATAGCCAGGAGGTACGTATAAAGAACCCTAAAATACACGAAATTGCAGATGCAAATGATTGAAATTGAACGAAAATTTCTAGTGATATCGGATGCCTACAAAAAAGAAGCCATCACTACAACCAAAATTGCACAAGGCTACCTAAGCAAACATCCCGAGAGAAATGTGCGAATCCGAATTAGAGGAGAAAAGGCGTATATAACCGTAAAGGGAGCCTCTAACACCTCAGGGACTAGTAGATTTGAATGGGAAAAAGAAATTGATATAGAAGAAGGAAAAAGTCTATTGTCGCTATGTGAGCGGCCAATTATTGACAAATACCGCTATGAAATTAAATCTGGAAATCACCTTTTTGAAGTCGACGAATTCTTAGATGAGAACCAAGGATTGGTCATTGCGGAGGTTGAATTAACCCATGAAGACGAAACCTTTATCAAACCAGATTGGCTAGGTGAAGAGGTCACAGGGGACACTCGGTATTACAATTCTCAACTCACCAATGTTCCATTTTCAAAATGGGTATAGAAAAAAATTTTAATCTATCTGGTAACTATGAAAAATAACTTTAAAACAATTGCCCTCTGTTTTATAATTCTACTAGCCTCATGTCAAACCAATTCAGCGAAAAGCGACCCCATCGCTTCCCAAAAATCTATAGAGGCCATATCTAAATCAGCATTAAAAGAGAACCTAACCCAACAGGGGTTTCAGGTATTCGACTATGTAGATAAAGAATCTGGGGATACCATTTTAATGCAACAATATTTTATGGTGTTTTTAAAGTCTGGGGAAAATCGATCGCAATCCAAACAAGAACTAGATAGCCTTCAGAAATTACACTTAGCTTACCTGGGAGCTATGTATCAAAAAGGTTATGCCGATATTTCTGGTCCATTTGGTGATGATGGTACTATTCGTGGAGTGAGTATTTACAATGTTCCTACCCTAGAAATGGCCGATAGTCTAGCAAATGCAGATCCAATGGTACAGGCGGGTAGACTTAAAGTAGAGGTGCACCCTTGGTGGGCAGCCAAAGGCTATCCGTTGCGTTAACCGCCTAAAAAAAAGGAAGTTTCAGTGAATCCAAAGTCATTATATGGACTCACTGAAATTTTTATTTTTTTCTTTAAAATTGATCAACTTCTTGATAAGCTTTAATAAGAGCTAATTCTCCTTCTTTGCCAGGTATGGAGTTTCCGTGCTCCATTCCCAGAACACCATCAAACCCTTTACTATGGATATACTTAAATATGTTTTTATAATTGATTTCTCCAGTGGTAGGCTCTTTTCTACCTGGGTTATCACCCATTTGAAAATAAGCAATTTCATCCCAACTCGCTTCAATGTTTGGAATTAGATTTCCTTCAGTAATTTGCTGATGGTATACATCAAAAAGTATTTTACAAGAAGGTGAACCGACGGCTTTGCATATTTCGTAAGCTTGCGCTGATTTTGACAAGAACAAACCAGGATGATCTCTAAAGTTTAATGGTTCAAGCACCATGATAATCCCATGTGGTTCCAATATCGCAGCGGCTTGTTTAAGGGATTCTACAACGTGAGCAGTTTGGTATCCATGTTCTTGTCTTAGATCTACAAATCCAGGAACTACAGTAACCCACTTAGCATTAACTCTTTTTGCGACCTCCACAGCGGATTTTATTTCCTTTAAAAACTCTTCACGCTTTTCTAAATTACCACTGGTTAGATTAGGCTCTGACCAATAAATGGTATGGGCTACAAAAACCCCCATAGTCATACCCCTTTTTTCCATTACCTTAGCCATTTCAGTTTGTTGCTTGATCGAACGATGTGGCATTCCATTATCCTCAAAGGCGGTAAATCCTTGGTCGGCCATAAAGTTTAACTGATCAAGAACATCGTCCCCAGCCAAATTTTTAAACATACCAATATGAGGTGCATATTTTAGCTTATAGGGATATTCTTTAGACTTATTCTCAGAAGTTTTAGAATAAGCAAAGGCTCCGACTGGTAGTATCGAAGCCCCTAAACTTGTAGATAATGTATTTTTAATAAAGTTTCTTCTTTCCATTAGTTAAAGGATTTTTGGTAGAATAAAAGTGAAATATACAAAAATTCCTAATATGGAAAAGAATTATCAATCTCTAGTAATTTCCAAGATTTCAAAATTAATGGTCCCATTAGGAACGTTGATCTGGGCGGTATCTCCGACGGATTTCCCCAACAAACCTTTCCCAATAGGCGAACTAACCGATATTTTACCGGATTTTAAATCAGCCTCGCTTTCTGCCACTAATTTATAGGTGACCTCCATACCATTGGTTTGATTTTTAATCTTTACTGTAGAATGAACCAACGCTTTGGATGTATCGAGTTGTGATTCATCTATTATTCGGGCATTGGCCATGATTTCTTCTAACTTAGAAATTTTCATTTCTAAAAGACCTTGAGCTTCTTTTGCGGCATCATATTCTGCATTCTCAGATAAATCTCCCTTATCCCTTGCCTCTGCAATTGCCTGAGAAGCTTTTGGTCGCTCAACACTCTTTAAATGATCTAATTCAGCTCTAAGCTTTTTGATCCCCTCTTCTGTGTAATAAGATACTTTACTCATAACTTCATCGTTTATAAATACAAAAAATCCTCTTTGT
>Ga0079224_100016175_pt1 | contig 10466 bp, 4 predicted proteins | sample Stecom2015_FD_80414 | JGI IMG/M metagenome (GOLD analysis project Ga0079224, IMG submission 80414) | Agricultural soil microbial communities from Utah to study Nitrogen management - Steer compost 2015 | ecosystem: Environmental > Terrestrial > Soil > Agricultural land | place: USA: Utah...
CTGGAAAACTTGCCCAGGGAACTGGCTCAGCAGGTGAGCGGTACCTACTCGGACGGGGAGGGAAACCTGGGCATGCGACGCTTCTTTGACCTTTTGGCCATCCACGAGCTGGGCCATGCCTATCATATGCAGGCCGGACTCAATACCCAGCGTATTTGGATGGGGGAATTGTTCGCCAATGTACTGCTCCATACCTATACGGCAGAGGAGGAGCCCGAACTGTTGCCCGCACTGACCGTTTTTCCAAAAATGGTCATATCCTCCACCCCGAAAGAAAGCCTGGCCTATACCAGTCTGGAGGAACTGGAATCCAATTACGCCAAGATCGGACAGGAATATCCCAACAATTACGGATGGTACCAATGCCGTTGGCATATGGCCGCCGCCAACATATATGAACGGGGCAACAGCACGGCTTTGAAGAATCTATGGAATGCCTTGAAGACCCAGAAAGAGAACCTGGAAAAAGGCCCCTTTATCACCCTCTTACTGGAGCAGGTACACCAAAGTGTCGCGGACGTTCCCCTGAAATGGGACAGGGATTGAATCCCGGCCCCGCTAAGTTCGTTTGAATCCCACTTGGATCCGTATCCCATCTAAAACCTGTGCCTGACGAAGGCCTCCATGGCCGCATAGCTGGCCAGTCCAAGGGCCTGGTACTTTCCGGCGGTCTCCTTGTTGCGGTCCTCCGCCCGTACCCAGAATTCCCGAAGGTCTTCCCCCTGGAACATCACCCCGTCCTTTTGGGTCTGGTGGAAGAAGATGGCCTTGCGCTTGCGCAGGACCTGTGCGGGGCTCATCGGAACGGCCATATCGATCTCATGGACCTCCCATTCGTGCCAGGCCCCGCGGTAGAGCCACACCCAACAGTCTTCCATGAAGGCTTTCCCCTTGAGCCGGTCCAGGGATGCGAACAGAGCCTCCAGGCACACCCTGTGGGTGCCGTGGGGATCGGCCAGGTCCCCGGCCGCATAGATCTGGTGGGGCTTGATCTTCTCGATGATGCCCTCCATGATCTCGAGGTCCGCTTCCCCAAGGTCATTTTTGCGGATCGTACCCGTCTCGTAGAAGGGAAGGTCCAAAAAGTGGACCTGGGAGTCCGGGATCCCCAGGTACCTGGTGGCCCCAAGGCTCTCCGCCCTGCGGATGTTCCCCTTGACCCGGCGCACCAGCTCCGTGTCGAAGTCCTCCTGGGTCTTTCGCTCCAGGTCGTGGATGACCTTGGAAAAGGTCCCCTCCCCTCCCATGGCCATCGCCACCTCGGCCACCTTGACGGCCTCGTGGTCCGCAACGGCAATGCTGCCCGAGGTCTGGTAGGCCACGTGCACCTCGTGCCCCTGGGCCACCAAACGGTCGAAGGTGCCCCCCATGGAGATCACGTCGTCGTCCGGGTGCGGACTGAAGATGATCACCCGTTTTTTGGGGGGCTCGGCGCGTTCCGGTCGCTTGGTGTCGTCCGCATTGGGCTTGCCCCCTGGCCAGCCCGTGATCGTGTGCTGCAGGCGGTTGAAGGTCCGGATATTGATTTCATAGGAGGACTGCTCGGTGCTCAACAGGTCGGACATGCCCGAGTCGTTGTAGTCCTTGTCGGTGAGCTGCAGCACCGGCTTTTCCTTGCGAAGGCTCAGCCAGACCACCGCCTTGTGGGTGAGCTCGGGGGTCCAGTCACAGCCCTCGACCAGCCAGGGCGTGTCGATGCGGGTCAGGTGCTGGGCCGCTTCCCGGTCCAGGACAAAGGTCACGTTGGGATGCTCCTGGAGGTAGGTCGCGGGGACCTCGGCGCTGATCTCCCCCTCCACGGTGTCCCGGACGATCTCGGACTTGTTCTGGCCCCAGGCCAACAATACGATGCGCTTGGCCTTCTTGATCGTGCCGATCCCCATGGTGATCGCCTTGCGCGGGACGTTCTCCAGCCCCTTGAAGGCCGGGGCCGCGTCCACCCGGGTGATGTGGTCCAGGGTGATGTCACGGGTGGCCGAGTTGCGGTGGGAACCCGGTTCGTTGAAACCGATATGGCCCGTGCGGCCGATCCCGAGCAATTGGAAGTCCAGGCCCCCGGCCGACCGGATGAGCTCCTCATAGGCCCGGCAATGGTCCTGGATCTCCCCAGGGGGGACCGTTCCGTCCGGAATGTTCACGTTCTTCGGATCAATGTCCACATGGTCGAACAGGTGCTGCTGCATGAAATAGTGGTAGGATTGGATGTTGCCACGCTCCATGGGATGGTACTCGTCCAGGTTGAAGCTCACCACATTGGCGAAGCTCAGGCCCTCCTCACGGTGCATGCGCACCAGTTCTGCGTACACCCCGATCGGGGAAGAGCCCGTGGCCAGGCCCAGTACGCAGCGCTTGCCCTTGGCGGCCCGATCCCGGATCAGCGTCGCGATCTCCAGGGCGACCTGCCGCGAGCCCTCCCTGGAGCTCTCGAAGATGACATTGTGCAGTTTCTCGAAACGGGTCTGTTCAAATTGGCCCGCCGGACGGTGCTCCAGCGGATTCGATGATTTCTTGGTTTCCATGATGCTCATTGCATTTTTTTTAGCTCAGTGATACTTTTATTCGGTTCCACATCCGGATCAGGATCAGGCCGGACAACAGGCCGATGCCCGTGAGCACGGAGGCCCAGGTCCATTCCCCGTAGATCCAGTAGCCCGTGGCAAAGAGCAGGCTGTAGATCAACACGCAGCCCATCAGCATGGCCATGATCCCGCTGGGTACGGCCCATTTCCCCTCCTCCCCGATGTCGATGCCCTCGGCCTCGGCCTCCCGCACCACCTTTTTCCATCCCGGCCCCCCGGGGCGGATCCGCCGGCAGAACTCCCTTAGGACCCCTTCTTTCTCCGCAGGGGTGAGGTAGGTGGCCAAAAGCCAGGCCAGGGTGGTGACCACCACCACGAAGGGGTACTCCCCCCAGCTGGGCAAAAGGCCCGTGCCCTTGGCAAAGAGCCAGTCCCCCATGGGGGTCAGCTTCAGGGACAGGGAAAGGATCCCCGAGACGAACATGGCCACGATCTCGCTCCAGGCGTTGATCCGCCACCAGAACCAGCGCAAGATGAAGATCAGCCCCGTTCCCGCCCCGAAGACCAGCAACAGCTCGAAAAGTTGCAGGGCGTTCTGCAGCACAAGGGCCAGCAGCGCGCTGAGTACCATAAGGACCACCGTGGAGATCCTGCCCACAGCCACAAGGCGCTTTTCCGAGGCCCCGGGGTCGACCCGCTGTTTGTAGAAGTCGTGGACGATATAGGAGGCGCCCCAGTTGAGCTGGGTCGAGATCGTCGACATATAGGCCGCCGCCAGGGAGGTCAGGACGAGCCCCATGAGCCCGGCCGGGAGCATGGTCATCATGGCCGAATAGGCCAGATCGTGGCCCAGTTTGTCCGCCGTGATCACCGGGAAGGCCGCCTGGATGCTCTCCAGATCCGGAAAGACCACCAGGGAGGCCAGGGCCACCAGGATCCAGGGCCATGGACGAAGGGCGTAGTGCATGATGTTGAAGAAGAAGGTCGCCCCGATCGCGTGCTTCTCGTTCTTGGCCGAGAGCATGCGCTGGGCGATATAGCCCCCACCGCCCGGCTCAGCCCCAGGGTACCAAGAACTCCACCACTGTACCGCCAGGGGGATCACCAACAGGGTGATCAGGGCCTCCCGGTCGTCCATCGAGGGAAGCAGGTCCAGCTTGCCCTGCACCGCTTCATGGGAGAGCAGGGGACCAAGGCCGCCGACCTGGGGGAGGTTCACCAGATAGACCGCTGCCGCGATGCCACCGCCCATGGCCACAAAGAACAGCAGGAAGTCCGTGTACACCACTCCCTTGAAGCCGCCCACGGCGCTGAAGATCACCGTGACCAGTCCCGCGCTGACGATTGTCTGCCAGGGCTCGAGGCCCAACATGATGCCCCCGATCTTGATTGCCGCCAAGGTGACCGCCGACATGGTGATCACGTTGAATATCACCCCCAGGTAGATTGAGCGGAAGCCCCTGAGGAAACGCGCCGCGGGGCCCCCATAGCGAAGCTCGTAAAACTCCAGATCGGTGTCCACTCGGGAGCGGCGCCACAGCCGCGCATAGACGAATACCGTCAACATCCCCGTCAGAAGGAACGCCCACCACACCCAGTTGCCGGAGACCCCGTTGGTGCGAACGATGTCCGTCACCAGGTTCGGGGTGTCCGTGGAAAATGTGGTGGCCACCATCGAGACCCCCAATAGCCACCAGGGCATGGTGCGCCCGGAGAGAAAATACTCCGCGCTGCTCTTTCCCGAACTCTTCGATACGTAGAGTCCGATGCCAAGGGTTATCCCGAAAAAACCAAATATGATCAGGTAATCCAGAAGGGTAAGTGATACCATATTATTGCATTTGTTTAAAGATAGGAATTGAATCCGAGCACAGCCATTTTTTTTGACAATCCGATATCCGATATAAGTAAAGGAAGGGATTGCCCTTCCTTTACCTAAATTAACTACAAAATAAAACTAACTCGAAAAATGAAATTAACAAACTCTTCACCGCAAAATTTCCAAACCGGTCCGCACTTCAAAACAAATCGGGACCTGTCCCTGCCCCCAATGGGGGGCCGATGGGCCAAGAAACCGGCCCATCGGCTTTGCAACGGTTGGACCGTTTATTGTGCAAACCACAATTTTGTGCCTTGGACATTTGGGCCCTGTACACCTTCCACTGCCGAGAAATTGGGATTGTCCTGGGCTCCCGATCCATAACGTAAACGCTGTGGATAGTCCCCGTTAAGAGTACCCAACTCATAGATCACGGGGTCGGATACCCCATTGGCCAAACTGGCCGGATAGCCGGTGTCGCGGACCACTGCCCAGGCCTCAAAACCATCGGTATAGCTGGCCAACCACCTTTGGTGGGCAATCTTTTCAAGTTGCTCCTCCAAGGTTCCGGTACTGATGTCCGCAGCATCCTCGTTCGCAATATAGGTTTCCACATCCCCTGAAGGGACCTCCCAAATCTTCATGGCTTCCCTGATTCCGTCGGCAAAGAGCTCCTGGGCGTCCCCGGTGGCACCCGCCAAACCTCTCAAGATGGCTTCGGCCCGCAGAAAATAGGCCTCTGCACTGGTCAGTACGATTTCGGGATAGGCTTTCACCTGGGACCCTTTTTGTTGGGTCACCATTTCTCCCGGAAGGCTGAACATGTCGTATCGCATATAGGGCAGGACATCGCCGTTCACCCGGGTCGGAAGACCGATATATTGTCCCCCTGGAACTTCAAGGGTGACCTCGGCCCCATCCACGGTTTCCGTATAATCGGCTCCGGCCGCATCCAAGGTGGCCTTGACAAAGTCAACCCTTACCTGAAAATTGGGGTCGGGCGTGCTAACGTCATTGGAAAAGACGAAGCTGCCCCCTACGGCCGGTTCGGCATAGATGGACAAACGGGGATCATTGTTGTCCTTCAACATATTGACCAAGGTATTGCCCACCTTCCATTTGGAGCCGGTGCCCCCAAAGTTGTGCCATACGTCCCCATAGGCCGCTGCATCCCATTCGCTGATGACAAAATCCTTTTCCATGAGCACGCTGCCAGTGGACTCGTCCAACAATGGCGCGGAAAGGGCCTCACTGATCGCGGTCGCGGCAAAATCGTCCCCGGCAGCGCCAAGGGCCCGCATTCCGATCCTCAACTTCAGGGTGTTGGCCAGACGTTTCCATTTCTGTAGGTCGCCCCCACAATAGAGGTCGTTGGACCCGGCGTCATTGACCCCCAAACCGGTGCGCTCGGCGGACCCAATGATCGACATGGCCTGGTCGAGTTCGGCGATCACCCCTTTATAGACCTGTTGTTGTGTGTCGTATTTTGGGGTCAGGATGCCTTCCACCCCGGCCTCGCTATAGGGGACCATTCCAAAGGTCTCCGTATACATTTGATAATAGAGTCCCTTCATGATCAAGGACATGGCGTACATGTATTCGTTCTCCAATTCTCCACCTTCCTTGACAAAATCGGTGAAGCCCTTGAGGTTGCCCAGATATCCGGCAAGCCAGTCGTAGGTTGCATCGGTATAGGCCACATCATAGGTATAGCACAGCCCTTCCGACCACCAACCTCCACTGAACCCAAAGGTAAAGTGTCCGGCAAATCGATCCGCATGGATCAGGTGGGCCCTCCAATAGGGAAATCGGTCGGGGGAATACAGTTTGTACTGGGTGTTGGTCAAAAAGTATTTGGCACTGACTTCATCGGAAAAAAAGCCTTGGGGATCCGTATTGATTTCGTCAAAACTTTTGGTACACGAAACAATCGAGGCCACAGAGATCAAGCCCAATAGTATGTTTTTTAGTTTTCTCATCGTAGCAATGGATTAAAAGTTTACATTCAAGCTAAGCCCAAAACTCCTGGTGGAGGGGAGGGCATAGAAAAGGACACCTTGGCTGAAATTGGAGGTGGAATAACTCGATTCCGGATCGAAATTATCGACATCCTTGTAAAGGAACAACAGGTTCCTGCCCACTGCGCTGAGTGAGGCCCTGGTCACAAATGTGTTCTCCAACATCTTGCTTGGGAAATTATAGGTAAGGCTCAGTTCACGAAGCCGGACATTGGTCTGGTCATAGACGTATTCCGATCCGATCCCACTGACGGCCCCCCAATAATCCTGGGCACTTATGGTGGTGGTGTTGGGCGAAAAAGTGCCATCCCCATTATCGATGACCCCATCCACCAAGACCCCGCCTTCACGGTACTGCAAGGTCCTTTCGGAAACCCCTGAGGCATCCAATCCGGCATCGGTGCCCGAATACACCTCACCCCCGATCCTGAAATCGATCAGGGCGTTCAGACTAAGGTTCTTGTAACGGAAATTGTTTGTGAACCCCCCTATGGCATCGGGTTGGTAGTTTCCAAATTTCTCCCGGGTCCCTGAGGATTGCGGCCTTCCTTCGGCGGTAAGGATCAATTGGCCGGCATCGTTCCTCAACCAGGTGGTGGTCTCGATATCCCCGAAGCCTTCCCCTACCCGGGCCACTGTATTGACCACTCCGGAATTGGTGGTGCTGAAGGAGAAAAAGTCCTGTCCATCCACCAGATTGATCAATTTATTCTCGTTCTTGGAAATGTTCACGGAAGTTTCCCATGTAAAGTTTTGGGTCTGCACCGGGGTGCCCCCCAACAAAACCTCAAAGCCCTTGTTGGTGATCTCCCCCACATTGGTCCTAAATGCGGAATATCCCGAACCCGGATCTAGGGGCACGTTGAATATCAAATCCTTTGAACTGATGTCGTAATACGAAAAGTCAGCGTATAGCCTATTGTTGAAGGCCCGGAACTCAAATCCGAATTCGGTGGATTTCACATCCTCCGGCCTAAGGCTCTCACTGAAAAGTGTGGACTCCCGGGTCACGGTCACATTGTTCAAAAAGCCATTGGCCGAAATCCGGAACAGATTGACCAATTGATAGGGGTCGGTATCATTGCCCACCGAGGCCACACTGCCCCTTAATTTGAACAGATTCACATTGGGGCCCATATCAAAGGCTTCGTTCAAAAGCAAACTCAAACTCGCCGAGCTGTAGAAATACGACCTGTTTTCCGCTGCCAGGGCAGAGGACCAGTCGTTCCTTCCGGTGAGGTCCAAATAAATCATGTCGTCATAGGCAAAGGACAGTGCCCCGTACACGGAGTTCACATGTTTCTTGATCAAGGGACTTTGGGAGGCGAACAGTTCTTCGGTATTGTCCAAAAACGGCCTTCCCGGAATTTTGATGTTCTTGCCCTGGGTACTGGACCTGATGGTGGAAAAACGCAGGCCATTGGCCCCCAAGTTGGCATTGAGGTTGAATTTATCGGTCAGGTCCTTGTTGAACATCAACAGAAAATCATAATTGGTCTCCGTTCTTTTGTTCTGGGAATAATTCACTTCCCCGGCGGTAAAGAAATGGCGGCCCACACTGTAGACCATCTCCGTATCCTGGGTGATGGCATCGGTACCCACACGTACAAAGGCGGAGAGCCAATCGTTGAAGTCGTACTGCAGTTTTGCGAATCCTGAAATCCTGGAACGTCGGTCCGAATTGGAATCGTTGAAGAGCATCCAATAGGGGTTTCCTCCTGAGGAGGTCGGTGCGATCACCCCATAAGGATTGGAGGGATCCAGTGGATTGGTCAAATCCTGATAGGTCTTCAGATCGTTGGTATGGACATTGCGGACCAGGGGCCACACATAGGCCATGACCCCTTCCGTTCCCTGTGTGGGCCTGTTATTGGCCTTTTGAAGGAAATAGGTCATCCTGCTGTCCAGGCTCAGTTTATCCGATAGCTTTGTAAAGGCACGGAGGTTGAAATTGTCCCGGTCCACGTTTGAATTGGGTAGAATGGACTTTAAATCGGAATTGGTGTATGAAAAAAGAACAGAGGAATTTTCATTTCCCGAACTCATGGAAATGGTATTGATGAAACTGGTCCCTGTCTCGAAAAAATCCTCCACATTGTTGGGTTGTGCCTCATAGCTTCTCATTTGTCCATTATAGGCCAAACGTTCAGATCCATCAAACCGGGGACCCCAGGAACTGTTTCCCTTGACCGAAGCTATTTGTGCGGCCAGGGGATCCCCTGGATTTACTGTTGGAAAGTTTCCATCGGTCCCACGGCCATACTGATTTTGGTACTTGGGAAGCACGAAGGGGTCCTCAAAGGTCGCACTGGAAGTGAAGGAAATGCCCAATCCTTTTTTCAGGGCCCCTCTCTTGGTGGTGATGATGATGACCCCGTTACTCGCCCTGGAACCGTAAAGTGCCGCCGCATTGGGCCCTTTGAGCACGGACAGGGATTCTATGTCGTCCGGATTGATGTCCGAAATCCCCGAACCAAGATCCGGAATGCTGTACTCCCCGGCACCCGCAGGGCTAAGAGCGCTGTTGTCTATGGGCACCCCATCGACCACGTAGAGGGGTTGGTTGTTCCCCATGATGGAGTTGTTTCCACGGATAATGACACGCGTGCCCCCGGCCGGTCCCGAAGTGGTCCTGGAAACGACCACCCCGGCAACCTTGCCCGCAAGGGAGTTTACCACGTTGGGTTCCTTGACCAGGGAGACCTCGTCGCCCTGTACTTCCGTGACCGCATAGCCCAGGGATTTTTTCTCCCGGCTGATGCCCAAAGCGGTGACCACCACCTCGCTCAATAGCTGGGCGTCCTCTTCCATGCTCACATCGATCCTTGTCCGGCCATTGGTTGCGATCTCCACGGCTCCCATTCCCAAAGAGGAAAATTCCAATACGGCATTGCCGCTGGAAACCGTGATGCTGTAATTTCCATCGAAATCGGTCGATGTCCCATTGACGGTCCCCTTTTCAACCACGTTGACGCCGGGCAGGGGAACACCCCCTTGATCGGTGACCGTTCCGGTAATTGTCTGTGCCATGATTCCCTGTAGGGAACACATGGCCGCAAAAACAAGTACAATCTTGAGTTTTTGAATCATTTCAGTTAATTTGAGTGTTAGTGAATTTTAGCCCATATGTTAAATTTTAATTAACATACTAAGGTGAAAATCCTTATTTGTTAACGATATCTAAAAGTTTTTCGACCAACAACAAGGTTGAAAAGCCGAAGGGAGGACTACATTCAATGAATCAGGACGGAATTGAAAATTAAAAAAGGGACCAATGTAGAGGAAACGACCGAGCCATCCATATGGTGGAAATGGCGAATCGAGGAACCTCCCCCTATGCCTCCTGAATCAAAGGTGTATACGGGAAAATCGGTCCCATGTCAAAATACGATTATGCGGCCCTTGGGGTCTGCTCCGAAGGCCCTTATTTGGAATCTCGGATAAGTTCCAGCATTTCATGGCTCAGGGCTGGCCCGTCAAAAAAGGAGACTCCCTTGGCCCCACTGCGTTTGGCCTGGGATATGGCCTCCTTGAGTTCCGCTGCTTCCATCCCGGGAACAAAAAGACCGGTATGAAGTTCGGTTGAACCAAGTTCCAGATCCCGTACCCCCTGGGCCGTGGCAAATCCCACCCAGTCCGTATCCTCCTGGTAGAATTGGTGGTAGATCATCGGTAGGACCGCATCCACCTTCCATTTATCCCAACGTTGGCGAACCATATGATCGGCCATCTCCGGATAGGGAAATACGGCCGCTGTCAAGTTTTTTCCATTCTTGTGTGCCAATTCATAGGCCCGATCGACCACTTCCCCGATCTTGTTGAGCCGAAATTGCTTCCATTCCATATCGATGGCCGGATTTTCCATCTCCCTGGGATTCTTGTGGTGGATCTTTTCAAATTCGCTTACACACACATCGCAATAACAAAAATCGAACTGGGGAAGTTCCACTTCCTGGACCAAATCGTATTTGGGCAGAAGTCCAATGGGCAAAAAGATGTCCGGATATCGGATGTAGTCCAGATGTATACTGGCAACATCCCCTACTTTGGCCAGGCCTTCGACCAGATCCAGGACATGCTGCCTGGAAGCCTCCCGTGTCGGGCACAAAA
>Ga0079224_100016176_pt1 | contig 10465 bp, 12 predicted proteins | sample Stecom2015_FD_80414 | JGI IMG/M metagenome (GOLD analysis project Ga0079224, IMG submission 80414) | Agricultural soil microbial communities from Utah to study Nitrogen management - Steer compost 2015 | ecosystem: Environmental > Terrestrial > Soil > Agricultural land | place: USA: Utah...
ATAAAGCCCATTACAATCATCTCAGTTGCTTCTTCTTCGGTTAAACCTCTACTCATTAAGTAGAATAGTTGTTCTTCCGATACTTTAGATACTTTTGCCTCGTGCTCTAATGAGATATTATCATTTAAAATCTCATTGTATGGGATTGTATCAGATTTAGATTCGTTATCTAAAATTAACGTATCACATTCAATGTTAGCACGTGCTCCATCTGCTTTTCGTCCGAAATGAACCATTCCACGATACGTTACGTTACCACCTTGTTTAGAGAAGGATTTCGAAACGATTGTAGAAGAAGTATTCGGTGCTAAGTGATGCATTTTTGCACCAGCATCTTGTACTTGACCTTTACCAGCGATAGCGATTGAAATGGTGTTACCTCTGGCACCTTCACCTTTTAGAATAATGGCAGGGTATTTCATCGTTAATTTAGAACCGATATTACCATCAATCCATTCCATCGTCCCGTTAGCATCAACTACGGCACGCTTGGTAACTAGGTTATAAACGTTATTAGCCCAGTTTTGAATGGTTGTGTAACGGCAATAGCCATCTTTCTTAACAATGATCTCTACAACCGCACTGTGTAATGAGTTTGTTGTATAAACCGGTGCTGTACAACCTTCTACATAGTGTACAGATGCACCTTCATCCACAATGATTAAAGTTCTTTCAAACTGTCCCATATTTTCAGAGTTAATACGGAAGTATGCTTGAAGAGGTGTATTTGTTTTTACACCTTTCGGAACATAAATGAATGATCCACCAGACCAAACTGCTGAGTTTAAAGCAGAGAACTTATTATCAGAGTATGGAATTACTGTTCCAAAGTACTCTTTAAATAAATCTTCATTTTCTTTTAAAGCAGTATCTGTATCTTTGAAGACAATACCTAAATCTTCTAGGTCTTCTTTTAAGCTATGATATACAACTTCCGATTCATATTGTGCTGAAACACCAGCTAGATATTTTTGTTCTGCTTCTGGAATACCTAATTTATCAAATGTTTGTTTAATTTCTGCAGGCACTTCATCCCAAGTTCTACCTTGTTTTTCGGAAGGCTTAACATAATAAACAATTTCATCAAAATCAAGACCTGTTAAGTCTCCACCCCATTGTGGCATTGGACGTGAGTAAAAATGTTCCAACGCTTTAAGGCGATAATCGAGCATCCACTGAGGTTCTTCTTTCATGTTTGAGATTTCTTCCACGACTCTTCGTGTTAAACCACGCTCTGTACGGAAAATAGAAACGTCTTTATCACGAAAGCCATATTTATATTCATCTATTTCAGGCGCTTTCTTTGCCATCATATACCCTCCTTCTAGTATTGTTACTTATCATTAACTCCCTTTTCCATCGCTTTCCATGCTAGGGTAGCACATTTGATACGTGCTGGAAATTGTGAAACACCACTTAGTGCCTCCGCATCTCCCATTTCAATATCAGAATCAATTTCCTCACCAAGCATCATCTCAGAAAAGAGTTTAGACATTTTTAGTGCATCTGTGACAGTTTTACCTTTTATAGCTTGTGTCATCATGGATGCAGAAGACATACTTATTGAACAGCCTTCACCCTCAAATTTAGCATCCTTTACAACACCATCTTCAACTTGTAATTGAAGTTGGATACGATCACCACATGTGGGATTATTCATATCCACTGTCAGTGCGTCACCTTCCAGAACACCACGATTTCGAGGGTTTTTATAGTGGTCCATAATGACTTGTCTGTAAAGTGTTTCCAGGTTGTTAAAAGACATTACCGAAAAACTCCTTCGTTTTCAAGAGTCCGTCAACTAATTTTTCAACATCATCTTCGGTATTATATAGGTAGAAACTTGCCCTTGCTGTTGCTGTAACATTTAACCATTTCATTAATGGTTGTGCACAGTGGTGACCAGCACGAACAGCTATACCATAGGAATCTATTGCAGTAGCAACATCATGTGGATGAACATCACCAAGATTAAACGTAACAAGTGCTGCACGATGTTCTGGTCCGTAAATCTTAATGCCTTCTACTGTACGTAAACGATCCATTACATAATCTGCCAGCTTTTGTTCGTGATCCAGAATATTATCCATACCAACTTCTTCTAAAAAGTCAATTGCAGCTGCAAGGCCAATTGCACCACCGATAATAGGAGTACCACCTTCGAATTTCCAAGGTAGCTCTTTCCAAGTAGAATCGTGTAAGCTTACGAAGTCGATCATTTCACCACCAAATTCTACTGGCTCCATATTCTCAAGTAATTCTCTTTTTCCATATAAGACACCAATTCCAGTAGGAGCAAGCATCTTATGTCCTGAGAAAGCATAAAAGTCACAGTCTAAATCTTGTACATCAACCTTCATATGCGGAACACCTTGTGCACCATCGACAACTAGGATAGCTCCCTTGCTATGTGCAATTTCAGCAATTTCCTTAATTGGGTTTATAGTTCCAAGAACGTTAGATACATGAGCAATTGCAACAATCTTTGTATTTTCAGTAACTAACTTACGGTAATCCTCAAGTGAGACTGTACCATCATCTTGCAGGGGAACATATTTTAATGTCGCACCAGTAGCTTTAGCAGCTTGTTGCCAAGGAATGATATTACTATGATGCTCCATTGGAGTAATTAAAATCTCATTTCCTGGTTGTAGGTTAGCTCGAGCATAACTTAAAGCAACTGAATTAATCCCAGTTGTTGTGCCTCGATTAAAAATAATTTCTCCCGTACTTCTAGCATTAATGAATCGTCGAACTTTTTCACGAGCACCTTCATATTGATCCGTTGCACGTGAACCTAGTGTATGAACACCTCGGTGAACGTTTGCATTATCAAATCGATAATAGTTTTCAACAGCTTCAATAACTGATATCGGCTTCTGTGAAGTTGCAGACGAATCAAGATAAACTAATGGGTGCCCGTTTACTTCCTGATCAAGAATCGGAAACATTTGCCTAATGGCTTTAACATCCATTAGTCAACTTTCCTTTCAATTACTTGCTTCAACTGTTTCTTAACAGCATCAATCGGTAATTGTCTTACTACAGGATCAAGGAATCCATGAATGATTAAACGTTCCGCTTCTTCTTTGGAAATACCACGACTCATTAAGTAATAAAGTTGCATCGGATCGACACGACCTACAGATGCAGCATGACCTGCTGTTACATCGTCCTCTTCAATTAATAGAATTGGGTTTGCATCCCCACGAGCTTTTTCACTTAACATTAGAACACGAGATGTTTGTTCACTATTGGCACCAGATGCACCATGTTCAATTTTACCAACGGCATTAAAGATTGAAGTTGCGCTTTCTTTCATAACACCACGTTGTAAAATCTGGCCATCTGTGTTTTTACCGAATTGAACCATTTTCGCTGTGAAGTTCTGTGTTTGTTTACCACGTCCAACAGTAACTGCATTGGCATTCGATACACCACCGTCACCAACTAAATGAGTAACGTTCTCAGAAATTGTATCTCCATCATTCATTTGGCCTAAAGCCCAGTCAATTGTAGCATTACGATATCCAACACCACGACGGTTTACATAAGTAGTAGTACCAGCTGCAAAATTATCAACTGCACCAAATGAAATCTTCGCATTATCTTGTGCGATGACTTCTGTTACGATATTAGCAACTGTAGCTTCATCCTTATTATTAGAAATATAGTTTTCAACATATGTTAAACTACTATTTTCTTCAGCAACAACTAATACATGATTTACTAGTGCTACTTCTGGATCTTCTTGCCAGAATATAGCTTGAATTGGCTCTTCTACTTGAACATTTTTAGGGACATAAACGAAAACTCCCCCGTTCATTAATGCTGCATGAAGTGCTGTTAATTTATGTTCATCAATTGAAACAGCATCTTTCATATAATATCGTTTTACTAATTCTTCATGCTCTTTCAACGCTGTAAAGATGTCCGTGAAAATAACACCTTTATTTGCTAATTCTGGACTCAATTTTGCAAATGCAACTGTTTGGTTACGTTGAATTACAAGATTCTCTGGTAACGCATCTGCATCAAAGAAATCTTGGATTTCAGTAGGCAACTCAGATAATGAAGAAATAGTTTCTCCCGTTGCAACATGTTTAAATTGCGTAAAATTCCATTTACCGATCTTTGTTTTATCTGGTTTTGGTAATTCTAATGTTTCAGCTTTTTCTAATGCACTAACACGTAATTCTTTCATCCATGTTGGTTCATTATGCTGACTTGAGAACTGTTCAATATAGCTTCTATCATAAGGTAGCTTTGTGTCCACAGTCATATTACCCCTCCTAACTATTAAGCGTTTTGTCCTACTGTTTCGTCTTCGATACCTAACTCTTCCTTAATCCAGTCATATCCTTCTGCTTCTAAGCGTTGAGCTAGTTCAGGACCGCCAGATTTAACAACGCGACCTTGCATCATTACGTGCACAAAGTCTGGAGTAATATAATTTAATAGACGTTGATAGTGTGTAATGATTAAGCAACCGAAATCTTCGCCACGCATTTTATTAATACCTTTGGATACCACTTTTAATGCGTCGATATCTAGACCAGAATCAATTTCATCAAGAATTGCGATATCTGGTTTAATCTGCATTAATTGAAGGATTTCATTACGTTTCTTTTCTCCACCAGAGAATCCTTCGTTTAAATATCTTGTTGCCATACTTTGATCAATTTCCAAGAAGTCTAAATCTTGGTCTAAACCTTTGATAAATTTCATTAGTGGAATTTCATCGCCTTCCTCACGGCGCGCATTAATAGCTGAGCGTAAGAAATCTGAAGTTGTAACACCACTAATTTCACTTGGATATTGCATTGCTAGAAATAGACCTGCACGTGCACGCTCATCTACTTCCATTTCAAGTACATCTTCACCATCTAGAAGAATGCTTCCTTCTGTTACTTCATACTTAGGATGACCCATGATAGCAGATGCTAACGTTGATTTACCAGTACCGTTTGGTCCCATAATAGCATGGAATTCTCCACCCTTAACGGTTAAATTAACACCTTTTAATATCTCTTTACCTTCAATTGACACATGAAGATTTTTAATTTCTAATACAGATTCTGCCATATTGATACCTCCATATATTGTTATGATATTTGGATATGTAAAATATCGATATCCATTCTCAATTTATTCTCATTACAATCTTATAGCATTTCGAATCGATTATCAACTTATTTGGGTTGTTGAAAGATGTCCCTATAATATAGGATAAAACAGGTATTCAAATAGATTCTTCAACCCAAAAAACAACTGAGGATTCCCAGAAGGGAAACCTCAGTTTCACATGTATCATCTATAAATATTACTATCAATTTCAGCAACAATATATTTACATTTATTGTATTCCTCTTGCCGTCTCCTTTCAACCTTCATTCGGTTTTCTAGTTTACGACAATAATCAGCATACCCCATATGGTGTGACGTTTGCATAGCTTTTTCCATTTCCGAGGTATAGTTCATCTTTATCTCACTATTAATAGTGAATCATCCTTTCGTTGTAATGACAATTCAATGTTAGCATGAAGGTATGGTGGACACCAAGTCTGATTTAGTCGCCAATTTTAGTTTCTTTTTACATCTCACCCGCTATAATCTAAATAATGGATTAATCCATAAACATTTACACTTTTACTCGCATATCCTGTTATTTACTAGTTAAACAAAAAAAACAGTAAACCCTAAATAGGATTTACTGTTATTAAAATTAGTTGTTTCCACCAACAGGTACTACCGCTCCATCATATTTCTCAATAATGAAGTTTTGAATTTCTTCTGATTGAAGAACTTCAACAATTTTCTTCAAGTCCTCATTATCTTTATCTTCTGCACGTGCAGCAATAATATTTACATAATCAGATTCTTCACCTTCAACAAATAATGCATCCTCTAGCGGCTTTAAGTCACCTTCAATTGCATAGTTTGTATTAATTGCCACAAGAGTATCTTCCTCATTGTTATAAGCCTCAATTAAGAATTCTGGATTAACTTCTCCAAATAAGAACTGTAGATTTAATGGATTTTCAACAATATCCTCTTGTGATAGTGTTAATGGATCCTCTATATCATCTGCAACCTTAATTAATCCTTCTGCTTCAAACAACTCAAGAACACGAAGATGATCTGCATCATTACGACTGATAATTACTTCTGTGCCTTCTGGAATTTCTTCTACACTTGTAATTCCTTTTGAATAAATTGCAATTGGTTCAATATGAATGCCACCTAGATTAACAATATCATATGCTTTATCTGGATCTGTAGTTTCGCCTTCAAAAAATGGAATGTGTTGGAAATAGTTAGCATCAATTGCGCCTTCATCTAAATCTAAGTTAGGTAAGAAGTAATCGGAATACTCTTCAATTTCAATTGTGATACCTTCCTCTTCAAGAATAGGTTTAGCCTTTTCTAGAACCTCAGCATGTGGTGTACTAGTTGCACCAATTTTAATAACCTCATCATTTCCACAAGCAGCTAAAAGTCCAATAAGTAAAATCGATAGTACAAATAATAATTTCTTCATTTTTGTAATCTCCCTTATTTTTATGTTATTTATCTTTTATCCAATTTCTTAGTAATCAAGTCACCAATAAATTGGAAAATGAAAACAATAATAATAATTAATACTGTACAAACAAACACAACGTCAAAATCTCGTCGTACAAATCCATGATAATAGGCGAAATCTCCTAGTCCACCAGCACCGATAACCCCAGCTACTGCTGTGTATCCAATTAGTGCGATTGCTGTTACGGTTGCTCCAGAAACTAGAGCAGGCATTGATTCAGGTAATAACACTTTAAAAATAATTGTTTTTGTTTTCGCCCCCATCGATTGTGCAGCTTCTATTACTCCTTTATCTACTTCACGTAAACCGATTTCTACTAACCTCGCATAGAATGGAGCAGAACCAATAATTAAAGCAGGTAAAGCCGCGTTCGACCCTCTAAATGTACCCATTAAAAAGGTTGTGAAAGGTATTAACAACAAAATTAAGATGATAAAAGGAATAGCTCTGAATATATTTACGATTGTTGCTACAATTAAATTTAAACCCTTATTCTCCCATAGATTCTCACTAGAGGTTAAATAAAGTAAGAGGCCTAATATAATTCCAAAAATAACTGTTCCTACTAGTGCCAGAAGTGTCATATAAAATGTTTCCCCTGTTGCGACGATGAGTTCTTCCAGTACTACGTTAGGGAATAATTCCTTAAGCATGGGCTAAAACCTCCACTTCTACTGAGGTTTTCTCTTTGATAAAATGAATTGTATTCTTTACCTCATTTTGCTCGCCATTGATTTGGACAATTAATGTACCATAGGCACCTAATTTGGTCTGTGTAATCTTCCCTTGAAGTATGTTCACTTCTATATTGAATTCTTTGGATATATTACTAATTAAGGCTTGGTTTGCCGATTCCCCTACAAAATGTAATCGAACAAGCTCACCTGTTGTATGATCTACTAATAATTGTTCTAAATCTCCATCTTGATTTCCCATCACTTGCTCTACAAATTTCTTAGTTACTGGCTGCTTAGGTTTTAGGAACACATCTAGGACTTCACCTTTTTCAACAATTTTTCCATTTCCCATTACCGCAACCCGATTACATATCTTCCTGATAACATGCATTTCATGAGTTATCAGAATGATGGTTAACCCAAGTCTCTCGTTAATATCAACTAGTAGGTCTAGTATTGAATTTGTAGTCTCTGGATCTAGAGCAGATGTTGCCTCATCACAGAGTAATACTTTTGGATTATTAGCTAATGCTCTAGCTATACCAACCCTCTGCTTTTGACCTCCACTCAACTGCGAGGGATAAGCATTTTCTCTACCTGATAGCCCCACTAGGTCAATTAACTCATTTACTCGCTTTTCTCTTTCCTCTACAGATACTCCAGCTATCTCTAACGGAAATGCTATATTTTCACTTACTGTTCTTGACCAGAGTAAGTTGAAATGCTGAAATATCATACCTATATTCTGCCTAGCAACTCGAAGTTTATCTTTACTAAGAGCAGTTATTTCTTGTTCGCCGATTGTTATTTTACCTGAAGTTGGTTCTTCTAAACGATTTAACAGCCTAATCAATGTACTTTTCCCAGCGCCACTATAACCAATCACACCAAATATTTCACCATCTTGTATGGTTAAATCTAGATTATCTACTGCAGTAATTTGTTTTTGATTGAGACGGAATATTTTCGACAGTCCTTCAATGGATATCACCAGAGCATCCCTCCTATTTCTATGATGTACTATTCGTTATTCCACATTCGTTTAACTTCGAGAACACAGAATATTTTATTACAAACAAAAAACGCCTTTCTGTAAGAGAACAGAAAGACGTAATAATATATATTAGATCTTCACGTTCTCTCATCTTTCAAAGCTAATGCTTTGTAGGACTTAGCACCTTTTTCAAACACGAATGTTTGAAGGTTGCCGCGGTTTCATAGGGCCTTTCCCTCCACCGCTCTGGATAAGAGATAAATCTTTTATTCAATTTTCGATAAAACTAACTATAGCACCAGAGTAAATATGTGTCAACCATAAAAAGAAAATTTTTTAAATATTTTCTTTAAATAACTCTGGTTGGTATTCTAATAGATAACTATAAATATTAGGTATAGAGTGAAACACATATACTTTTTCACGAATTATATTATCTTTTTTTATTAACAGGCAGGGAACACTTTCTATTTTGTTGTCCTGCATAAATTCAGGAAAAAATGATGCATTCATTTCATAGAAAACATCTGTCTTGTGCACACTTTCTATCTTTTCCAACATGGTTCTTGCTAGATGGCAGGTTCCACAAAAAGGTGTATAAATATATAGTAACAAATCTTTTTCTTCTAATGTTTCCTCGTTTAATTGCTTCAAAAAATCACCTACCTGTAAGCTAGACTAAATAATGAGGATTGACTGAAATTTGCTTACCAAGTAATAGCATAGCTAATATTCTTTCCGGTGTAGCTGCAACTTCACGGTATTCACTACTTACATAAATATGCTCTGCATGTGGTAATTCAAGAGAAAGCTGCTTTCTAAGCTTCAGCCCAGATTTATCTTCGTCAACAAAAATATAAACATCTTTTTCATCTAATTGATAGGTTTCTAACATTTCATCAAATCGTTCTATATCAAAGGTTCCATTTGTACAAATAATCGTTACCTGATCCTCAATGACCTTCTCAAGCTGCCTTTTATCAGTTAGCCCCTCCACTATTATTACACGTTCAGAATGATGTGAAATCATGATAGATCCCCCTCTATTTGAAAACGCAAGGCGTCATATTAGTACAACTAGATGTCTAGAAATCTTTGAAATTAAAACTGACTCTTTCCCTTAAAGCAGGAAAAAAGCCAGTGTATAATGCAATATCAAATTAGTCTTGCTCAATCAGTTCTTTATAGGCTTCTGATGATAATAGTTCATCTAGTTCAGATTCGTTGCTAAGCTCGACAACTATCATCCAAGCATTTTCATAAGGAGATTCATTAACAAGCTCAGGACTGTCTTCTAACTCAGTATTAACTTCGACAATTTTCCCACTTACAGGTGCATATAACTCAGATACAGTCTTCACTGATTCAACACTTCCAAATGGCTCATCAACAGAGATTTCATCCCCAACCTCTGGAAGTTCAACAAATACGATATCACCTAGTTCATCTTGTGCAAAATCTGTAATACCGATACGAACCGTGTTACCTTCTTTTTTTACCCATTCATGTTCTTTTGAATATAATAAATCGTTTGGTAAGCTCATTGTAATCCCTCCGAATAATTGGTTGTACATTTACTATACAACCTATATTTGTTTATTGCTAGTATTATTATTTAGACCCAGCTACTCTGAAATATTTCTTCTTTAAAACCTAACGTAACCACTTTTCCATCGGTTACAATTGGTCGTTTAATAAGCATCCCATCTGAAGCTAAGATCTCTGCCATTTCCTCGTTTGTTGCATCCTGAATCTTCTCTTTTATATTTAATTCACGATACTTCTTACCACTCGTATTAAAGAATTTTTTAGCAGGAAGTCCACTTTTTTCAATTAGCTCTAATATTTCTTCCTTGGAAGGTGTTTCTTCCACAATATGTATGCTGTTATAGGAAACGTTATGCTCATCAAACCATTTCTTCGCCTTTTTGCATGTTCCACAGTTTGGATACCAGTAAAATGTAAGTGCCACAATACCCCTCCTTTATTACTATTATATTACCATGATTTGTGTCGAATTATAAGGGGGAACACTTCATTTGTTAAGGCTCTTTCGCAAAGTTAGTTGCAATTGATAGAAACTGTGCGGTAACTAGTTTAATTACAACAGAATTAGTTATTGGGTACAGCTGTACGACACCGCTCCGGCAGAATACTCCGCTTTCCGCGGGCCCGGCCTCAGCCTCCTCGAGGAAAGTTCACCTCTGC